>Ga0207754_100105_pt1 | contig 64218 bp, 63 predicted proteins | sample A23E1SouthBayCA_FD_187728 | JGI IMG/M metagenome (GOLD analysis project Ga0207754, IMG submission 187728) | Aerobic enrichment media microbial communities from Eden Landing Ponds, California, USA - A23 E1 (SPAdes) | ecosystem: Environmental > Aquatic > Marine > Unclassified | place: Emeryville...
GTCCGATTAGGTGGGCGGGCAGGCCGCCTCGGTTGACTGTTAATACGGTGACTTTCCACATAAAACATCCGTTCAGCGTGTCGAACGTGGTTTCGTGGGGATTGTCGGATTCATCCCCGCTAAAGCACGGGGCTTTCTCCCCCCACTTCCGTAAGAGGTGCGACGGGCTTTTGGTCGAGCTTTTGCCAGTGCCAGCTACGCTGGCGCGCAGCAAACGGTCGCGGGGAACCGCTACGCCGATATGCGGCGTGTGCGGACTCGATGGCGGTCGTTGCGGTCCAACAGGCGTACCTCGACGCGGGCGCGGCGGAGGGGGCGCGTAGGCGTCGCGCGCGTCCGAACGCTTCTCGAGATGTGCCGCCTACGCGGACACGTGACCGGCGGTACGCAACTCGTGCTGGTACTCGCCCTCGCCGTCATCGTCCTCGCGTACGGCGTCTACACGCTGTTCAATCTGAGGTCGTGGATTCGCGAGGCGCTGGGACGGCGCTGAGTGGACGGGATGGGGCGGTGGCTGCGGACGCGGAAGTGACCGGGTGAGAGCGTAGCGAACGAGTGCGGGAAGGTGCGAGAAACGGGCGTTACGTCGCGCGACGCTCGCGGGCCTTCGGGCGGAGCTTACCGTAGCCACATTTGCGGCACTGCGTCGCTTCCTTCGCGTTGCGCGCGTTACAGCGCATGCAGATCTGTTTTCCGAGGAGGCGGTCCTCGATGGATTGCTCGGCCATACTGACGGAATCGGCGCGGAGGCGGTTAAGGTTTTAGAATCGCGGCTCTCGGTGGTTCGGGACTCGGATCATCCGAACAGCGTCGTGTAGAGCAGCCATCCGTTGAGCGCGACGATCAGCGCGACGACGAGTCCGAGAACGCTCGTCGTGCTCGTGCGATTGACGAACGACCCCATGAGCCCCTCTTCGCGGGTGAAGTAGAGGAGGGGAATGAGGACGAACGGCAACTCGAAGGAGAGGGCGACCTGGCTGGCGACGAGCACGCTCGTCGGGTCGAAGCCGGCGACGACGACGGCGAGACTCGGGACGAGGGTGACGGAGCGCCGGACCCAGACGGAGACGTTCCAGTCGAGGAAGCCGTCCATGACGGTCTGACCGGCCATGGTGGCGACGAGGGAGGAGGAGAGCCCGGCGGCGATGAGCGCGATGCCGAACGCGAGGCTGGCGTTCGCGCCGAAGACGCCGGCAAGCGTGACGTAGGCCTCCTCGAGGGTGTCGATGCCGGTGCCGGTGAGTGCGGCGGCGGCGACGACGAGCATCGCGGCGTTGACGAACATCGCGCCGAACAGCGCGAGAACCGTGTCGATGCTCTCGTAGCGGAAGTGACGCCGGTGGACGTTCTCCGTGTCCCCGGATTCGGCGATAAGTCGATTTCGGCGATCCTGGACGATGTAGGGGTGAAGGTAGACGGAGTGGGGCATCACGGTCGCGCCGAGGATCCCGATGGCGACGTAGAGCGCACTGGCGTTCGGGATGGAGGGCGCGAGACCGAGTGCGACGTTCGCCGGGTCGGGTTTGGCGAGGAAGACCTCGAAGACGAACGCGAGCGCGATGACGCCGACGAGCGCCATGATGGCGAACTCGATGGCGCGAAAGCCCCGCCGGTACGCCGAGCGGACGCCGAGGAGAGCGAAACTGGAGACGCCGGCGAGCACCGCACCCGCCCAGAGCGGGAGGCCGAATATGAGGCTGAAGCCGATGGCGGCGCCGATGATCTCCGCCATGTCGGTGGCGATCATGGCGAGCTCGGCGGCGGCCCAGAGCACGTAGACGACGGGCTGAGGGAGACGCTCACGGCAGAGTTGGGCGATCCCCTTCCCGGTCGCGATGCCGAGTTTCGCGGCGACGATCTGGATGCCCATCGCCATGATCGAGGCGAGGACGATGACCCAGAGGAGTGCGGTACCGAACTTCGCACCCCCCGAGATGTTCGTCGCCCAGTTCCCGGGATCCATGTATGCCACCGAGATGAGAAAGCCCGGCCCGACGTATCGCGCCAGCTCGCGTATCGAGAACGCGTTATTCGCCATTAGTTACTCACAGATTAGACCCGTCTAATCTTATGTCTTTGTGTTCACGCATCTCATGGTGCCGTCGCTGGCGCGGGCGTCCGACCGGTGAGGAGCGCTGAGAACGGTGTCGCTCGGCTTACTCCTCGGGGTACTTCGGCTCGCGTCTCTCGGCGCGCGTGAGCGCAGTTTCGACGACGCTGCGAACGTCGCCGTGGTACGTGCCGCCGTGACCGGCGTACATGTGCTCGACGTCGGCGGGCATTCGTTCGAGCAGGCGCTCGATGCTCTCAATGAGCGTCTCTCGGCTCTGGCCGGCCATGTCCGTCCGGCCGAAACTCCCGTCGTCGAACGCGCCGTCATCGTGGACGACCACGTCACCGGAGAACAGCGTCGTCGCGGAGACGAAGGCGAGGTGGTCGTCGGCGTGGCCGGGCGTGTACACGGCCTCGAAGGTCTCGTCGCCGATGGTGAGGGCGTCGCCGTCGTCGAGCGCGTCCGTTCGGTGTGGGTGATCGGCGTAGGCGTACACCGCGGGCTCGAAGGCCGCTACGACCTCGTCGAGCGCCTCCACGTGGTCGCCGTGCTGGTGCGTGAGCACGACCGCGTCGAGGGTGTCGGTGTGCTCCGCGACGACGTCCGCGACGCCGTTCATCGCGCCCGCGTCGACGAGGACGTTCCGTTCCCCGAGCGCGAGGTAGGCATTGCAGGTGAACGATTCCGCCGCGGCGGTAACGTGTTCGACGCGCATGTCCACGGATAAACACCCTAGTTTTAAATATCCGGTTCTTTTTAGTAGGTGAGTCCAGAACGTTCACCCATGGGATTCGGAAGCTACGATGAGTCCGAGCAGGAGCGACAGCAACTTGATTCGGACGACGCCGACGGCGAGGGTGTCGAGACCGAGCAGAACGCTCACGAGGGAGAGGTGGAGTACGAAATTGACGCCAGTAACGACGAGCTTCTCGACAAACTGCAGGACATCAAGGGCGAGTAAGTGAAAGCAGGCGCCCGCGCGCTCGGGCTCGCCGAGTCCTACGTCGGCGAGGGTGGCCGGAGCACGCTCGCGGGCGCCGTCGTCCGCGCCGACCGCGTCGTCGACGACTTCCGTTTCTCCTCTTGCACCGTCGGCGGGAGCGACGCCACGACCGCCGCCATCGATGTCTGGGACGGCCTCGACCGGCCTGACGTTCGCTACGTTCTCGTCGCCGGCGTCGCACTCGCGTGGTACAACATTCTCGACATCCACCGCCTCCACGACGCGACGGAACGCCCCGTTCTCGCCATCTCCTTCGAGCCGAGTGGCGGCCTCGAAGACGCCATCCGCCGCGAGTTCGACGGCGACGCCGCGACCCGGCGCCTCGCCCGCTATCGCGCGCTCCCCGAACGCCGCGCCGTCACCGTGAACGACGACACCGTCTACGTCCGGAGCGTCGGCTGTGACGATCCCGCGCGGATCGTCCGCGCCTTCACCCCCGAGGGCGGGCGACCCGACCCCCTTCGCGTTGCCCGCGAGGCCGCGCGCGCCGCCGACCGCTACCGTCGGAACCCGGGGGCTTAACGCCCTCGGCGACGACCCGCGAGTATGAGCGACACCGACGGGATGGACGGCCTCTGCGTCACGGCCTGCGAGCAGTGCCCCGCCCTCGTCGACTCCCGCAGTCGCATCGTCAACGGCGTCGGGCCCGACGACGCGGACGTCGTCTTCGTCGGCGAGGGCCCCGGTGCCAACGAGGACGAGCAGGGCGAACCCTTCGTCGGCCGCAGCGGCGACGTCCTCGACGACGCCCTCGACACACACGGCCTCCGTCGGCGCGACGTCCGCATCACGAACTGCGTGCGCTGTCGCCCGCCGGAGAACCGCGACCCGAGCACCGAGGAACTCGCCAACTGCCGGCCGTATCTCGACGCCGAGCTCGAAGCCATCGACCCCGACGTCGTCGTCGCGCTCGGGAAAGTCCCCGCCCAACACCTCCTCGGCCGCGATGTCGCCGTCACGAACGAAGCCGGGACGATCGAAACCGTCTCGATCGGTGACGCACGCCTCGACGTTCTCGTCTGCGTCCACCCCGCCGCGACGCTCTACGACCGCTCCCAGAAGGACACCTTCGAGGGCGCCATCGAGAAAGTCGCCACCATCGTCGGCGCCGAGGGCGGGCAGTCGAGCCTCGGAGACTTCTAACCACGACCTTTTGCTCTGCGCGCGGCCTGCGGCCGCGCTCGGCAAAAGCTCGGCCAAAAGCACTCCTCGCTCCCTACGGTCGCTCGTCGGCCTCGCCTCAGTCGGAGCATAGCTCCTCCTTGCTCGCGTTCGCTTCGCTCACGCGAACTCCGGCGAGTGAACCGGCGACCTACCGGGCTCTTCGAGCCGCTCGGTCGCCGGATGCTATCCACGTGGATCGCTCAGTCGATGTGCGTATCTATCGAACGCGTTTTACCCCAATGGAGGGATGTATAGAATGTGAGTTGTTTCGCCCGCAACAGATCACTCGTATTATTCGGGGTTGCAGCCGCTTCCTCAGTCCTGGCATCAATACTCCTTGACCAGACTCTCTTGGAGACCATCGTCTCAGCAGTCACTGTGGGTTTTGGAGTTGTATTGGGTCAGCAGTTATTTGAGTCCACTCAGTCGCACGACGAATAGCCGTTGCTGAAGCAAGAGAATGATTGCGGTGATAGGTGTACTACCTATATTTAACGTCGGTTGGGGGGTCGCGGCGCGGTCCCGCGTACTCGCGCGAAGCGCGAGTTTCACCGGTCGCCGGAGGCGACCGGCCTTTTTCACCCATGTTTTTGCGGTACGGGGGTCACCGCAGGCGACCCCCTGCCGGAAAAAGATGGAGGGGAAACCGACTTGGTTCGCTGTCCCTCACTCTCCTGTATGAGCACGCAGTCTCCCCGCGAGACGACGGCGGACGTCGTCGTCGTGGATTACGGTCTCGGGAATCTCCGGAGCGTGACGCGCGGCCTCGAACGCGCGGGCGCGGCGGTCGAGGTCTCGGACGACCCCGGCGATATCGACGACGCCGATGGCGTCGTCCTCCCGGGCGTCGGCGCGTTCGGCGACGGCATGGAGAACGCCGGCCCCTTCAGGGAGGCCCTGCGCGACGTCGCGGCCTCAGACACCCCGCTGTTCGGCATCTGTCTCGGAATGCAGATGCTCCTCGACACGAGCGAGGAGGCCGACCGCGAGGGACAGGGCGACGTCGAGGGCCTCGGGCTGATCCCGGGGACGAACGTCCGCTTCGACGACCCCGATCTGAAGGTCCCGCACATGGGGTGGAACGAGCTCCACGTCGAGCACGATCACCCGCTCGTCGCGGGTGTCGAGGGCGAGTACGCCTACTTCGTCCACTCCTACTACGCCGAACCCGACGATCCGGCTCACGTCGTCACGACGACCGACTACGGGGCGGACTTCGCCTCCGTCGTCACGAACGACGACGGCACCGTCTTCGGGACGCAGTTCCACCCCGAGAAATCGGGCGAGACGGGCCTGCGGATCCTCCGGAACTACGTCGATCTCTGCGCGAAGTCGTAGGTTCACCGCACGAACGCGGGTGTGCCGTGCTCTTCTTCGACTCGATCACGCTGATCCGCGACCGTCTGCGGCGCGGAGCGTCGGCCCGTGTCGTTTCAGGTCGTCGGCGAGCGCGGTGAGATCGTCGGTGTCGGCGAACGCGTACAGGCCATCGAGATAGGGGAGGACGGCGCGCATGCCGGGTGCGCTCGGCGTCCAGCGCTCGTCGGCGGCGAGCGGGTTCAGCCAGAGAACTCGTCCGGCGCGTCGGGAGAGCCACGCGGCTTGCTCGCGTAGGCCGTCGGTGTCGCCGCGCTCGATTCCGTCGCTGACGATGACGACGGTATCGTGTCGGCCGACGCGCTCCGGTCGCTCGCGGTGGAGGCCGGCCAGCGCGTCGCCGATCCGGGTGCCACCGCCCCACTCGACCCGCGTCGATTCGAGGACGTCGGCGGCGGCGGCCGGCGAGGATACGTCGAACGCCCCGCTGACGTCGCGCAGCGCGGTGTCGAAGAAGTAGATCGGGGTCCGGCGCCACCGCCGTCGGAGCGCGTGGCAGAAGCCGATGAGCACGTCCCGATCGAGGTGGTCGAGGACGGAGCCGCTGACGTCGACGAAGACGAGACCGCGTGCCGCGCTACGCTCGCGTTCGCGCTCCGGAAGCGGAAGCGGGACGCCGCCCGTCGCGGCCCCGCGGCGGAGCGCGCGCCGGACGTCGGGCGCCCCCGTTCCGCGCCCCCAGCGACGGCCGGGAAGCGACGCGACGGCGTCCGTGAACGCCGCGACGGCGTCGTCGATGGCACCGTCGTCGCCGCGCACGCCGTCGAGCGACACCTGCTCGCTCGCACCGTCGGCGCTGTACTGGCTGCCGGCGCGGTCGCTCTGACTCGGGCCGACGCCGCCGCTGCGCTCGCCGCCCGCTCCGCCCGGCATCACGGCGCTCTCGTCGACGACCATCTGGCCGGGGGCGTCCGCCACTCCCTCGGCGCTCGTGTCGAGCGTGGCGACGCCGTCGTCGTCGCCGTACGTCGCGTCGCCGCCCCGGACACGCGTCCAGAACGTCTCGAAGCGCGACGCGAAGACGTCCTCGTCCGCGGGGCGGGTGCAGAGCGTCGCGCGAAGCGCCGCCCGGACGGCCTCGCGCCCCCGATCGTCGAGCGCGGTGAGTGCGTCGGCGGCCGCGAGCGCGCCGTCCCCCGGGACTGCGACGCCGTCCGCACGGAGCGTGGTGGCGAAGCGGACGAGTTCCGTCCGGAGGTGGTCGTCCATCACGCCGCCTGCGTCCCGGCGCGCGCCTCGTCGAGCGCGGCCTCGATGGCCTCTGAGTCGATTTCGGCGACGTCCGTCGCGTCCTTCAACAGACAGCCGATCGTCCGTTCGACGGTCGCGACGTCGAGTTCCTCGACGCCGAGGGCGGCGAGCGCGTCCGCCCAGTCGAGCGTCTCCGCGACGCCGGGCTGTTTACGCAGCGCGCGTTCGCGCAGCGCCTGTACGACGCCGCAGACCGCCGCCGCGACGTCGGTGTCGAGGGCGGATTTGCGCTCGACGATCTCCAGCTCGCGCTCGAACGACGGCGGCTCGACGTGCAGATAGAGACAGCGGCGTTTGAGTGCGTCTGAGAGTCCGCGCGTCCGGTTCGACGTGAGAACGACGATCGGTGGCCGATCGGCCGAGATCGTGCCGAGCTCGGGTACGGAGACTTGGAAGTCCGAGAGCACTTCGAGGAGGAGGGCCTCGAAGGCCTCGTCGGCCCGATCGATCTCGTCGACGAGCAACACGGGTGGATTCTCGCCGTCATCGGCGTCGGCGAGCGCGCGCAACAGCGGGCGCTCCAACAGGTACTCCTCGTCGAAGACGGAGTGTTCGCCGTCGACGCTCGCGTCCGCGCCCTCGACGGCGAGGAGCTGTTTCGTGTAGTTCCACTCGTAGAGGGCGTTCTCCGCCGCCAACCCCTCGTAACACTGGAGGCGGACGAGCTCGGTGTCGAAGCCGCGCGCGAGCGTCTTGGCGAGTTCGGTCTTGCCTGCGCCCGGCGCGCCCTCGACGAGGAGGGGTTTGCCGAGCCGGAGCGCCAAGAGCACCGTCGTCACGACGTCGTCGCCGGCGACGTAATCCTGCCCGTCGAAGGCCGCGCGCACGTCGGCCTCCGTCGCGTCCGCGAAAGCGGTCATCGCGGATCGCTATGTGCCCGACGGCAAAAAGCACCCGCGACGCCGACGGCCTTAGAGGAAGTCGCGGACCTCGGAGTAGTACATATCGTGGTGGTCGACCGCACCGACGCGCTCGGCGATCTCCGCGGCGAGGACGTGCCAGCAGCGCTGGTTGGGGTCATCGGGGTCGAGGTTATACTGGCTGTCCCGGCAGGTACAGCCGCCGTCCTCGACGATGTATTCGTCCTCGTGGCCGACGACGACCGTGAAGTCCGCGTACTGCTTCACGCGGCTCTCACCGACGGCGTCGATGGCGCGTCGTCCCCGGTCGCCGTGCGCGTCGAGGATCCGCGCGACGATCCCGGGCGTGAGTTCGCCCGCAGCTCCGAGGGCGTCGCGCCAGTCGTCGTCCCCATCGCCGTGGGCGTCGGCCGTCACGACCGTCGCTACTCCCGGGCCGACTAAAGGGCGTGCGGTTCGCCGGTGTCGAACCTGTGTTGGCGCCTCGCCCGCGTCGGTGTCGCGTCGCATCGGTACCGCGGCCGTGCCGTGCCGTGTCCTTTAGGCCGCACCACCCCCACGGGAGACCATGGAGGTCACGGAGGGCGCGGTGACGGTTGAGGTGCCCGAACAGTCGGGCGAGGGCGTCGAAGGCGCGGTGTTCTTCAACACGGAGCAGGAACTGAACCGCGATCTGACGGTGGCAACGCTGCGCGCCTATCGCGAGCGCGAACCGCGTGCCGCGACGTATCTTGACGCGACGTGTGCCTCGGGCGTCCGGGGCGTTCGCGCGGCCGCGGACGGGTGGGACGCGACGCTCGTCGATCGCGATCCGGCCGCCGTCGACCTCGCCCGCGAGAACCTCGCGCGAAACGGCGTCGCGGGCGACGTCCTCCACGACGACGCGAACGCGGTGCTCTGGGACCCCGAGGACGCCTACGACGTCGTGGACCTCGACCCGTTCGGCACGCCCGCCCCGTTCCTCGACGCGACGTTCGCCAACGCCCGCGATCTGGTTTGCGTCACTGCGACGGACACCGCCCCGCTCTGCGGCGCGCACTTCGACTCCGGGGTCCGCAAGTACGGAACCGTTCCGCGCAACACGGAGTACCACGCCGAGATGGGCGTCCGCGTCCTCCTCGCCGCGATGGCGCGCTCCGCCGCGCGCTTCGACGTCGGCATCACACCGCTGTTGACGCACGCGACGCGCCACTACGTCCGCACGTACGTCGATCTCACGCACTCCGCGAGCGCCGCGAACGACGCCATCGACACCCTCGGACACGTCTATCACTGTCCCGAGTGTCTCTGGCGCGAGCACGAGGCCGGTCTCCACGCCGCCCGTCCCGACGCCTGCCCGAACTGCGACGGCCGGAACCTCCTCACTGCGGGGCCGATCTGGCTCGGCGCGACGCACGACGACGTCTTCCTCGACACGGTTCGTGGCGCCCTCGACGACGACATGGGAACCGCGGAGACCGCCGCGGACCTCCTCACCACGCTCGAAGGCGAACTCGATCGACCCACCCACTACGACCAACACAAGCTCTACGGGCGGTGGAGCGAACCCGCCGTCGCCATGGACGACTTCCTCGCGGCGCTGCGCGACGCCGGCTTCGCCGCCTCGCGCACCCACTACGGCGGCACGACGTTCGAGACGGACGCGTCGGTCGACGAGATCCGCGACGTCGCGCCCTGACGGCGACGGAACCGAGACGCCAGACCGCCACGCGCGGGGTTTTTTGTGACGCGTTCCGTCGTCCCGTCGTGTCCAGCGCCGACGCCGTCCGCGTCGCTCGCGCCGTCGTCGCGGGCGCGCGTCGCCACGAGATCACGTTCCTCGCCGCCGGCGTCGCCTACTACGCCTTCGTCTCCCTCGTCCCGCTGCTCGTTCTCGCGCTCGCACTCGGATCCACGCTCGGCGGCGATGCCCTCGTGCGCGTCGCCCTCGACGCCGGCGGCGCGTTCCTCACGCCCGCGGGCCAGCGCGTCGTCACCGACACCGTCCGATCGGCTGCCGGGCGATGGAACGCGACACTCACCGGTGTCGCCGTCCTCGCGTGGTCCGGCCTTCGCGTCTTTCGCGGACTCGACGTCGCGTTCTCGCGGATCTACGGTCGCCCCGATGACGAACCGCTGACGCAGCAGCTCGTCGACGGGACGCTCGTCCTCTGCGCGGTCGGGGTCGCCGCCACCCTCGCAGCCGCCGTTGGCGTCCTCCTCCCACGCGCCGTCGGCGGCCTCTTCGGTGGCGTCCTCGGGACCGTCGGCCTTGCGGCTGCACTCGCCGTCGTCTTCCTCCCCGTCTACGCCGTCTTCCCCGACACCGACCTCCCGTTCGCCGACGTGTGGCCGGGTGCGGTCGCTGCCGCCATCGGCTGGACGGTGCTCGCCGATGCGTTCCGCCTCTACGTCGTCGCCATCGGGCGCCCAGACCTCTACGGCGTCCTCGGCGCGGCCGTCCTCCTCATCACGTGGCTGTACGTCTCCGGGACTGTTATTATGGCCGGGGCGATACTCAATGCCGTGCTCGCGGGACGAACAGACGACACCGAGACGGAACCGGACGATCGGCGGGTCGAGACGGACGGCGGCCGCCCGGAGACCGACGGCGGTCGGACCGAACCGACGCCGGACGTCACCGAGCTCCAGCGCCGCGTCGACGAACTCGAACACGAACTCGACGAGAAGACCGTCGACCGCGACGCCTTCGAGGACGACCTGAAGGGGTACGTCCGCTCGCGCGTCCGGCGCAACCACGCCCGCGGTTGGGGCCCCTATCTCGTCCTCCTCTACGGGACCGTCATGACGCTCGGGGCGTTCCACTGGCTCGATGGCGGGTGGGCCATCCTCGCCATGCTCGTCGTCGGCTTCTCCACTCTCGGCCTCTACGTCTTCATGACCATCGTCGGCATCTCGCTCAACGCCCTCGGCGTCCCCGGCCGCGTCGCCGGCTGGCTCCGATCGAAGCGATAGCGCATGCGCGGTCTCGGCCTCACGCACGCGCTCACTGACCTCGTCCCGACCGCTCTCGTCCCGTTCCTCGCCGCCCTCACCCAACTCGGGGACGCGTGGTTCGTCGTCTTCGCCGTCGCCACCGTCCACTGGCTCGGCCCGCGATACGACCTCCTCAGCGAACGCGACGCCGCGCGCTACGTCGCGCTCGGTTTCGCGGTCTTCGGTACCGTCGTCGGCGCGAAGGCGTTCTTCGCCCTCGGTCGCCCGCCCGAGAGCCTCGCGCTCGTCGCCGCCGATGGCTACGGCTTCCCGAGTGGCCACGCGGTTTCGGCGGCCGCCCTCTACGGCGGTGCGGCCGCCCTGTTCCGCCGACCGCGCCCACGCCGTCGGTGGGGGGTCGCCGCCGCGGCCGTCGCGCTCGTCTGTACGACCCGACTCCTGCTCGGCGTCCACTACCTCGTTGACGTCGTCGCCGGCGTCTTCGTCGGGAGTGCCCTCGTCGCGGCCGTCCTCGCGCTCACGCGCTCCCGACTCGGGCCCGGCTACGTGCTCACTGCCGTCCTCGGCGTCCTCGCGGTACTCCTCGCGGGTCCGACCGTCGAGGCGCTCGCTGCCGCCGGGCTCGGCGTCGGCTCGCTCCTCGGCTCGATCGGCGTCGCGCGACACCCGCGCGGCGCGCTCGGGACGGGGCCGACGCTACTCGGGTACGCCGTCTGCGGCGGCCTGGGACTCGCGGCGCTGGTCGCGCCGCTACCGTGGTACGGTGTCGTACTAACGAGTGGGATCGCGGGCGCCGGGGTCGTCGCGCTCCCCGTCACCCGAGCGATTCGCCGGCGGATCGGAAGTCGCTAAGCCGAGCCGTTAGAACTTCTCGAGGTAGCGCTCCTTCTCCCAGTCGGAGACCTGGATGCGATAGCCCGTGTGCTCCTCGCGTTTGGCCTCGATGAACTTCTCGGCGATGTGGTCGCCGAGCGTGTCGAGGACGGTGTCGTCGGCCTCGAGGGCGTCGACGGCCTCGCCGAGGTTGGACGGCAGCGTCTCGATGCCGTACTCCTCGCGCTTCTCGGCGTCGAACTCGTAGATGTTCTCGCGGACCGGATCGGGAGCCTCGAGACCCTGCTCGATCCCGTCGAGCCCCGCGGAGATGAGCGCGGCGAACGCGAGATACGGGTTACAGGACGGGTCGGGGAAGCGCGCTTCGATGCGGGAGGCAGCGGGGACGCGCGCCGCGGGCTTGCGGATGAGCGCGGAGCGGTTCCGGTCGGACCACGCGACGTACACCGGCGCCTCGTAGCCGGGGACGAGGCGCTTGTAGGAGTTCACGGTCGGGTTCGAGACGGCCGTGATCGCGGGGGCGTGCTCGAGGATGCCCGCGAGGAACTGGTGGGCCGTCTCGGAGAGGTCGAACTCGTCGTCCTCGTCGTGGAACGCGTTCTCGCCGTCCTTGAAGAGCGAGAAGTGCGTGTGCATGCCCGAGCCGTTGATCTCCGCGATCGGCTTGGGCATGAAGGTCGCGTGCAGGTCGTGTTCCGCGGCGATGGCGCGGACGACCGTGCGGAACGTGGCGACGTTGTCGGCCGTGGTGAGCGCGTCGTCGTACTCGAAGTTGATCTCGTGCTGGGACTCCGCGACTTCGTGGTGGGAGGCCTCGATCTCGAAGCCCATCGACTCCAGCCCGTTGATGATGTCGCGGCGGACGTCGGAGGCCGGGTCCTTCGGCGCGAGGTCGAAGTAGCCGCCGAAGTCCGAGAGCTCCGTCGTCGCGCGCCCCTTCTCGTCCTCCTCGAAGAGGAAGAACTCGGGTTCGGGCGCGGCGTTGACGGTGTAGCCCATGTCTTCGGCGCGCTCGAGGACGTTCTGCAGCACGCGACGCGGGTCACCCTCGAAGGGCTCGTCCGTGGACGTATTGATGACGTCACAGATGAGGCGCGCGGACGCCGTCTCTTCACGCTTGCGCCACGGGAGGATGGCGAACGTCTCCGGGTCCGGTTTGAGCCGCATGTCGGACTCCTGGATGCGGACGAACCCCTCGATGGAGGAGCCGTCGAAGTAAATCCCGTCGGTGAAGGCCTTCTCGGCCTGCTCCGCCGGGACGGAGACGTTCTTCACGGTGCCGAGGATGTCCGTGAACTGGAGTCGGAGGAAATCAACGTTCTTCTCCTCGATCTCGTCCAGTACGTCCTGTTCCGTCTCGCTGAGACCGCCATCAGTAACCGGTTTCCCGTTCGTCATTGGTTTCGTCGTTCGATGCAAACGCACGGACTACTAAAGCGGTTGCGGTCCTCGCAAATCTTTTGGGTCTCAGGGGAAGTGGACGTTCGTTAAATTCTAATGCCCCCGGCGCGTCCGTACGGATGTGACCTACGAGAACCTCGACGCGAAACTGATCAACGCCCTCCTCGGCGACGGCCGGGCGAGCCTCCGCAGCCTCGCCGAAGAACTCGACGTCTCCGTGACGACCATCTCGAACCACCTCAAGGACCTCGAAGACGAGGGGGTCATCCAGGGATACACACCGATCGTCGACTACGACAAGCTCGGCTACGACGTCACCGCCGTCCTCCAGCTCAAAGTCGAGGGAACCGCGCTCCCCGACCTCGCTGATCACCTCCGCGCGCACAAACAGATGGTGTCCGTCTACGAGGTCACCGGCGACCACGACATCATCGCCATCGGGAAGTTCATCGACACCGACGACATGAACTACCTCATCAAGGAACTCCTCGGCGATCAGGACATCAAGGAGTCCTCGACGAGCGTCGTGCTCAACGCCGCCGCCGAGAACGAGCAGTTCGAACTCGACGTCCGCGAGGAGTAAGACGGCTGTTTCTTCGGCCGCCACTACCGCATAGTGGTGTCACCGCCTGCCCGCGATGACGCACGACCGTTCGCTCGACATCCCTGTACGTCGCTCACGCCTTCGTGCGCCAATAGCCGGCGCTACTGTCGTAACACGCGAAAGAAAGACCGAACGGCGTCGATCGGCAAGCGATACCGGAGGGACGTGGGTTGGTGTGGGCCGTCTCGCGGATCACGTTCCGTGTGCGTTCCGCTCGACTGCCCGAGGGTCGTTCTGACCGTCGTTTACATCATGCCGCCCATGCCGCCCATGCCGCCCATACCGCCGGCGCCGCCGGCACCGCCCTGATCGTCGCCCTTGTCGGTGGAGAGGTCGCCGGCAGAGATGATGTCGTCGATTTTGAGCACGAGGTTCGCGGCCTCGGTGGCGCTACTGATGGCCTGCTCCTTCGCGTGGGCCGTCTCGACGACGCCCACGTCGAGGGAGTTCTCGAGGTCGCCGCTGAGAACGTTCAGGCCCGTGCGGTTGTTCCCGGCCTCGTGCGCGGAGCGCAGGTCGACGAGGGTGTCGATCGGATCGAGCCCGGCGTTCTCGGCGAGGACGCGCGGGACGAGTTCGAGGGAGTCCGCGAACGCCTCGACGGCGAGCTGCTCGCGGCCGCTGACGGAGTCCGCGTAGTTGCGGAGCTGGTCGGCGACTTCGACTTCGATGGCGCCGCCGCCGGGGAGGACGCGACCGTCCGAGATGGTCTGGGCGGCAACGTCGAGCGCGTCGGTGACGCCGCGCTCGAGCTCGTCGACGACGTGATCCGTGGAACCGCGGAGGATGAGCGTGACGCCGTGGGCGGTATCGTCGAGACCCTCGACGTAGAAGAGCTCGTCCTCGGCGTCGCGGCGGATGCTCCCGCGTCCGAGGTCGTCGGCGCTGAGGGAGTCGAGGTCCGTGACGATCGCCGCACCGAGGACCTCCTTCAGGAACTCGACGTCGGACTTCTTCACGCGACGGACGGCGAGGATGCCTTCCTTCGCGAGGTAGTGCTGGGCCATGTCGTCGATGCCCTTCTGGCAGAGGACGACGTCGGCGCCGGAGGCCTTGATCTGCTCGACCTTCTCCTTGAGCTGCTCCTCTTCCTGATCGAGGAAGCTCTGGAGCTGGTCCGGGCTGTCGATGTTGACGGACGTGTCGGCGTTCGCCTCCTCGACCTCGATGGCCTCGTTGAGGAGGAGGACGTCAGCGTCGTCGAACTCGGTCGGCATCGAGTCGAGGACGGGGTCCTTGGAGACGGTCGCGCCCTTGAGGAGCTCGGACTCGGAGACGGCGCGGCCGGTCTGTGTCTCGATGTTGATGTTGGCGACGTCGACGACCGTGGAGCCGTCGTTGGCGTCGACGGAGACGGCGCGCAGCGCCTCGTAGAGGAGCCCGGAGAGCTGCTCCTTGTCGATCTCGGCGCTCTTGCCCGTCATGGACGTCTCGGCGACGGAGCGGATGAGTTCCTCGTCGTCGGGGTCGACCTCGACGGCCTCGGCGTCGACGAACTGGCGGGCCTTCTCGCTGGCGAGGTTGTACCCTTTGATGACCGCGGTCGGGTGGATGTCCTGCTCGAGGAGGTCCTCGGCGTTCTTGAGGAGTTCGCCCGCGATTGCGACGGCGGTCGTCGTGCCGTCGCCGGCCTCATCCTCTTGGGTCTCGGCGACCTCGACGATCATCTCGGCCGTCGGGTTGTCGATGTCCATCTTCTCGAGGATGGTGACGCCGTCGTTCGTGATCGTGACGTCACCCATGTCGTCCACGAGCATCTTGTCCATCCCCTTCGGGCCGAGGGTGGAGCGGACGGCGTCCGCGACGGCGCGCGCCGCGGAGATGTTGTGCTCCTGCGCGTCCTTGTCCTTTACTCGCTGCGCGTCGTCGCCCATGATGACCATCGGCTGGCCCTGCATACGTCGCTGAGACATCGTCACTACATCGATTGCTTGCCCTTCTATATAAAATTTGTGCGTCAGTCAACTCCAATGGGCGCGAGAGCGCCCGACGCAACCGAATCGTGTGGTGGATGTTATCATACATACTCGGCGGACCGCGTCGCGTCGCCGCGCCCGCCCACGACCGCCATGCCCGTTCGTCCCGTGCTCGACGCCGTTGCGTGCGGGGTGATTCGTACGGACACACCCGTCACGGCCACCACAGCCACCAGCGCTTTGACGCCTCGCCGACATCCATCCGTATGGCCACGCTCACCAGCGAGGACGAAGGGAAGATTCTCGTCGACATCGAGGGCGAGGAGCTCGGTGTCGTGACCGAAGTCGAGTCGAACACCGCATGGGTCGACCCCGACCCCGACCTCAGTGATGCCGTCCTCGCCGCCTTCGGGTGGAGCGAGCGGGACGAGGACGACTACACCGTCGATGGCGACCTCGTCGACACCGTTACCGAGGGCGAAATCCGCGTGAACACCGATCTGTAGGGCGAGACGATCCCCGGAGACCTCTCACTGCTTCTTCTCTCGATAACGGAACAGCCATGTCGCCCCTCGATACCGACGTCGGCCTTGCTGTCGTCTAGTCGTCACGTTCGCATCCAGAACCATCCGCCACTGCGCAGTCGCGACGCAACTCTTCGACGGTAGATTGCGGAGAGAAGACGCCGGGACTGGGATTTGAACCCAGAACCCCATAAGGGGACACGCTTTCCAGGCGTGCGCTTTGCCATTCGGCCATCCCGGCCTGCAGTCCCTGCTAGCCCGGTCGGCGGTTTAAAGCCTTCTTTTCGCCACGGGTAGCCGTCACTCGACGGTGCGCGCCCCGGCGGCGCCCGCGACGCCGACCACCACTGCGACCGCGAGGAGCACGCTGATCGCGGGGCCGCCGTCCGCGAGCGCGCGATACGCGACGGCGACGATCAAAAAGACGAGGGAGGCAACCGCGCCCCACGTGACTGTGCCCGCGACGCCCATTCTCAGTCGCGCTGGGCGGCGACGGCCTCGATCTCGACCGCTGCCCGTTTCGGGAGAGCGGCGACGCCGAACGCGCTCCGGGCCGGCGGATTGTCAGCGAAGTACTCGCTGTAGGCGTCGTTCATCGCCTCGAAGTCGTCGATGTCGTCGAGGAGCACCGTCGTCTTGAGCACGTCCTGCATCGTGAGCCCCTCGTCCTCGAGGATGGCCTTCACGTTCTCCAGACACTGGCGGGTCTGGGTGGCGATGTCCTCGTCCGCAAGACTCTCCCCCTCCGCGGTGAGCGGGATCTGTCCGGCGGTGAAGACGACGTTCCCGTCGGTCGTCGCTTGGCTGTACGCTCCGACGGCCTCGGGCGCGTCCGGCGTCTCGATGATCCGTTTCATACGTCCACCCTCACTCGGGCGGGACTTAATTGTGGTCGCGGTTTCGTCCTCCACCGCCGTCGTTTACTCGATGGCGTGCGAAGAGTGGGCATGCGCCGACGCCTCCACCTCCTCGCCGTCGCCACGCTCGCCCTCTGCTACTACCTTTTCTCACGCGCGCGACGCCGCGCGGCCGCCGTCCCGCTCAGCCCCGTCACGGCGCGCGGATACGTCGGTCCCGACTTCCCCGAGCGCGCCGACCTGACGACGGGCGCGGTCCCGGCGGGCGAGATGGACGACATGGCCCACTACGCCCGCCCGGACTTCGATCCGGATCGGGTCCACCTCGCTGTCCGTGACTTCTACGAGGCGACGAGCGCGTACCGGATGACGGCGACGGTGACGTGGCACCGCGGCTTTCGCCTCGGTGCGGCGCTCGCCGCGCGCGCCACGAGCGCCATCGAACAACTGAACCTCCCCGGCCCCCGCGAGGACTCGACCATCCCCCTCGAAAGCCGGTTCGCGACGGTCCGGGAGGACGTCGACCCGCGGGACGACGTCCGAGCGTGGGTACGGACGAACCCCGAGACGGGCGAGGCCGTCTTCGTCGCGCTCTACGGGAGCCACGACGGCGGGGACGACGCGGAATCTGACGACTCTGCTGGCCCACGAAACGCAGAGCGTTTCGTGAACGTCGCCGTCCCGATCCCGTGGGGGAACGTCTCGACGGCGCTCCACATCGCCCACGCTGGCGGCGACCCGGACGCGACGGGGGTCGATCTGACGACGCGTAGGGGTGAGCGCTCGGGGCTCTACCTCGTGACGCCGTTCGGTGACGTCGCGCTCCCCGTCGAACAGCGGTTCGCCGTCCGGCCAGCCGGGGGCCGTGACCCCGAGGGCGCGGCCATCACCGCGACTCAGAGGATGTGGCTCTGTGGCATGCCGTTCCTCACGATCGAGTACGACGCAGTGCGCGACGACCCGGACTCAGACGAGTAGGTCGACCTCGTAGCCGGCCTCGCGGAGTCGCGCGAGCAACCGCTCGACGTGGTCCTCGCCGCGCGTCTCCAACTCGAGTTCGACCTCGGCGGCGTTCAGCGCGACGTCGCGGCTCGTCCGGTCGTGCTGGATCGCGTCGATGTTCGCGCGCTCGTCGGTGAGGATGTCGAGGAGGTCATCGAGCGCCCCGGGACGATCCTTCAGCACCGTCCGGAGTTTGACGTAGCGGCCCTGGTCGACGAGGCCGCGGAGAATCACCGTCGTGAGGAGATTGAGATCGACGTTGCCGCCGGAGAGGATCGGGACGACCGTTTCGTCCGCCTTGACGTCGAACGCGTCGGTGAGGAGCGCGGCCAGTGGCGCCGCGCCCGCGCCCTCCACGAGGGTCTTCCCTCGCTCCAAGAGGAGGACGAGCGCGTTTGCGATCTCCGCGTCGGTGACCGTGACGACCTCGTCGACGCGCTCGCGGATCACGGGGAACGTGCGTTCGCCGACGCCTCGAACGGCGATGCCGTCCGCGATGGTGTCGACCTGGTCGGCCTCCGTGAGACGCCCTTTCCGGAGGCTGTCCGCGACGCTCGATGCGCCCGCGGCCTGCACGCCGACGACGCGGACGTCCGGTGCGATGCCCTTCACTGCTGTCGCGACGCCGCCGATCAGCCCGCCGCCACCGACCGGGACGACGACGGTGTCGAGCGCGGGGATGTCCTCCATGAGTTCGACGCCGATCGTGCCCTGTCCGGCCATGACGGCCTCGTCGTCGAAGGCGTGGACGTACGTGCGCCCCGCCTCGGCCTCGATCTCGTGGGCGCGCGCCTGGGCCTCGTCGTAGTCGATGCCGTGCAGTTCGACGGCCGCGCCGTAGTTCTGTGTCGCCTTCACCTTCGAGATGGGCGCGGTCTCGGGCATCACGACCGTCGCGTCGACGCCGGCGCGCGTCGCGGCGAGCGCCACTCCCTGCGCGTGGTTGCCGGCAGAGGCGGTGACGACGCCCGCGTCGCGCTCGGCGTCGGTGAGCTGTCGAATGTGGTTCGCGGCGCCCCGGATCTTGAACGAGCCGGTCCGCTGGTCGTTCTCGAACTTCAGGTGGACATCGGCCCCGGTCATCTCGGAGAACGTGTACGAGTGCGCGACCGGCGTCCGCCGCGCAACTTCGGAAACGGGGGCGACGGCCTCGCGGACGTCGTCGAGTTCGAGCATACGAAGGCTACGTTAAGGCGTCGCCTAAGGGATTCGATGCACCGCAGAACGGAAGCGTGTGACGAGTAGACCGATGTGCCGGGGCGTAATAAGTGCCCGGAAAGCGGAGTGAAAGTGAAACTGACGGGGCCGTGTGCCGGAACCACACGCCTTAGGGTGGGCCGCCGTGCAGTACGGGCGTGGATAGCCGCCTGGCCGCCACGTGGCGACGCGTCTTCGGACTCGCGTGGCCCGTGATGGCCTCCCAGACCCTCCGCACGCTCATGCGGACGGTCGACGTCCTCGTCACTGCGACGTTCTCGCCCGCCGCCGTCGTCGCCGTCGGGCTCGCCGACCTCTACGGGCGCGTCCCGCTCCGCATCGGTATGGGGTTCGGGGGCGCCGCCATCGCGCTCGCCAGCCAGGACACCGGTGCGGACGCCGACGCCAACCGCGCCGAAGCCGTCTCGAGCGCCATCCTGATGGGCCTCCTCGCGGGCGTCCCCATCGCCCTCTGCGGGATCCTCTTCGGCCCGTCGCTCATCCGACTCTTCGGCGCGACCGGCGACACCGTGACGCTCGGCGCGACGTACCTCGACGTCGTCCTCGCCACCGCGCCCGCGCGCCACGTCTCCCTCGTCGCCAGCCGCGCCCTCCAAGGTACGGGCGACACCCGAACCCCGATGTACGTCACCGGGTTCGCCAACGTCACCAACATCGCGGGATCACTCGTCCTCGGCCTCGGGCTCTTCGGCGTCGCCTCCTACGGCGTCCTCGGCGTCGGCGCCGCCACCGCCGCCTCGAACGTCCTCTCCGCGGCGCTTCTTGTCGTCGCCATCGGCGCGTTCGCCGACGACCTCGAACTCGTCCGCCCCCACGACCTCCTCATCGCCCGCCAACTCCTCACCGTCGCCGCTCCGAAAATCGCGGAGGGTGCCGCCACCACGCTCGCCGAGTTCCCCTTCAACGCCCTCCTTCTCGGTTTCGGCACGCCGGTCAACGCCGGGTTCCAGATCGGCCGTCGCGTCTACCAGCAGGTCACGGGGCCGCTCTCGCGCGGCTACCGTACCGCCGTCGGCGTCCTCGTCGGGCAGGCGCTCGGCGACGGTGACTCCGCTGAAGCCCGCTACCGGGGATGGGCGACCGCCGGCCTCGCGGCTCTCACCGTCGGCGGCGTCGGCCTCGTGCTCGTCGCCCTCGCGCCCGACGCCGTTACCGTCCTCGCCGCCGGCTCACCCGACGCCCTCCCCTACGCCACCGAGTTCGCGCGCGTCTACGGCCTCACCGCCGTCTTCGTCGCCCTCTTCGTCGTCCTCTCCGGCGCGCTCGGTGGTGCGAGCGAGACCCGCATCCCGCTCTTCGCGCGCGCCACCGGCGTCTTCGGTGGCCTCGTCGGCCTCACCTACGTCTTGGGCGTCGTCCTCGGCTGGGGTCCGCTCGGCGCGTACGTCGCCGTCGCCGTCCAGTACGTCTGGATGGCTGCCGTCGCCGTCCTCGGGTTCCGTTACTCCGATTGGGCGACCCGTGCCGCCGACATGATGGCCGAGCGGGGAAGCGTCAGCGACGCCAACGACTGACGCCGGAGAAGAGGCGATCGAACCGTTCGCTTACCGCTCGTCGATCGGCGTGAACGTCTGGTCTTTGGGACCGACGTAGCGGGCGCGCGGGCGGATGAGACGGTTGTCGTCGTACTGTTCGAGGACGTGGGCGATCCAGCCGCCGACGCGGCTCATGGCGAAGATGGGCGTGTAGATGTCGACCGGGATCCCCATCTGGTAGTACGTCGAGGCGGAGTAGAAGTCGACGTTCGGGGCGAGGCCCTTCTCGGATTGCATGTACTCTTCGATGGCGACGCTCATCTCGTACCACTTCGTGTCACCGGCGGCCTCGCCGAGCTCCTCCGATTGCTCGCTGAGGATCTTCGCGCGCGGGTCCTTCACGTTGTAGACGCGGTGACCGAAGCCAGCGACGCGCCGGCCGTCGTCGAGGGCGGCCTCGACCCACTCGATGGGGTCCTTCCCGGAGTCGTCGACCTCCTTCAGCATCTCCATGACGTTCTGGTTCGCGCCGCCGTGGAGACTCCCGGAGAGCGTCCCGATGGCGGACGTGATCGCGGAGTGGAGGTCGGCGAGCGTCGAGGCCGTCACCATCGCCGAGAACGTCGAGGCGTTCAGCCCGTGATCGGCGTGGAGGACGAGCGCCTGATCGAAGACGTCCTCCATCACGTCGTCGGGCTCCTCGCCGTTCAGCATGTAGAGGAAATTCGCGGCGTGGCTTAGGTCCTCGCGCGGGGCGACGGGCTCTTCGCCCTCGCGCAGGCGCGTGAACGCGGCCACGATCGTCGGGAGCTTCGCGGTGAGGCGCTTGCCCTTGGCGAGGTTCGCCTCGCGGTCCGTCGGATCGACGTCCTCGGTCGCGTCCGGGTCGAACGCGGAAAGCTCCGAGACGGCGGTCCGTACGGCGGACATCGGCACCTCGTCGGCGTCAGCGAGGTCACGAACGGTCCCGAGGACGTCGTCGTCGACGGCACGCTCGGCGGCCATGTCGCTCGCGAACGCGTCGAGTTCCGACTCGGTCGGGAGTTCGCCGTTCCAGAGGAGATAGAGGACTTCCTCGTACGACGCCCCACGGGCGAGGTCCTCGATGGTGTAACCGCGATAGACGAGGCGGCCCTCGTCGCCGTCGATTAGGCTGAGCCCGGACTCAGCCACGAGCACACCTTCGAGCCCCTTCTTGAGTTCGTCGGACATACACCACGGTTCTTCATCGGGTTGCAAAAGGATTGCCTATTGTCAATGGTTTCGCCGTGTCGCACCGCGAGCACCGCGCGGACCGCCCCGATATCCGCGTATTTTTCGACGGTCGTCTATCGGACGTTCGTCGCGTGACGGTTCGTGTACGGGCGTGACTTTTTACGCGGCCGCGCTGTTTCACCACCTATGCCCGGCCGCGTCGAATACGAACCCGCGAGCGTCAAGGACCTCCTCGCGGAGATGAAGGACACCGCCGAGCTCCTCATCGATCTCTCCTACTCCGCCGTCCTCCACGGGAGCCCGGACATCGCCCGCGAGGTCCTCGAACTCGAAGAGCGCATGGACGTCCTCCAGCTGCGCGCCCGGATGAGCCTCCTGATGGCGGCGCGCAACCCCGAGGACGCGGAGACGCTCGCGCCCGTCCTCGGCATCATCGGCGCGGCCGAGAAGGTCTCGGACGCCAGCGGTGACATCGCCAAGGTCGTCATCGAGGAGGTCGGCGTCCCGGACGCGATCCGCGGCGCGCTCCCCGAGGCCGTCGAGCGACTCGTGCGCGCCGAACTCGCGTCGGACTCCGACTACGCCGGCCGGACGCTCGCGGACGTCAACCTCGAAACCGACACCGGCGTGCGCGTCATCGCCGTCCGCCGTGGCGGCGACTGGATTCCGAATCCGGGCGCGGAGACGACGCTCGAGGCCGACGACGTCCTCCTCCTCCGCGGTCCCGAGGAGTCGGTCGGTGACGTCTACGAGGCCGCGAGCGGCGAAGCGTACGACCCGGCCGAACCCGCCGACCCCGACATCGCGGACTTGGAGCGCGCCGTCGACTCGCTCGTCCTGATGAAGAACATGAGCGAACTCGCCGTCGACCTCGCCTACGGCAGCGTCCTCTTCGACAGCGCCGACATCGCCGCCGAGGTCGTCGAACTCGAGGCCGAAGTCGACGCGCTGAAAGCCCGCTTCGAGGCATGGACCCTCCGCGCCGCCGCGGACGTCGCCGATCCCGTTTCCCTCCGTGGACTCGTCCAGATCGCCAACGCGACCGAGGTCATCAGCGACGCCGCCGTCGAAATCTCCGAGGGGGTCCTCCGCGGCCTCGACACGCACGTCGTCGTCCGCGAGGCCGTCGAGGAGTCCGACGAGGTCATCGTCCGCGTACAGGTCACCGATCGCGGCTCTCTCGCCCGAACGACGCTTGGCGAGGCCGACGTGAAGACCGAGACGGGGATGCGCGTCATCGCCGTCCGCCGCCCCGATGGGGAGGCCGACGCCGCGTCCGACGGCCTCGACGCCGGCGGCGACGACGCGTGGGTCATCCAACCCGGCCCCGACACCGCCCTCCGTACCGGCGACGTCCTGTTGGCGAAGGGGACGCGCACCGGCGCCGACCGACTCCGCGCGCTCGCGGGAGACGACTGGGGGTGACGGCTCTCACGCGATGGGCCGGGTGCACTTATTCGCTCGTGGGCCGTACGTCCCCATATGCCCGAAACCGTCCTGTTCGAGTCGGAGCGCGAGCACACGCGAGCCGAGATCGCCGCCTACCTCCGCAGCGTCGCGGACAGCTTGGAGCGCGGTGACGATCTCACGCTCAGCGCGGGCGAAGAGTCCGTGACGCTGACGCCACCGTCGACCCCGACGTTCGAGGTGAAAGCCGAACGCGAGGGGCCGACCGACGCGCCTGGCGAGCTCAGCGTCGAGTTCGAACTCGAATGGGACGAGGCCGGCGACGCCGCGGACGAGCGACTGGAGATCGAGTAACCGGGGCGACGCGTCGGCTCACGGCTGGCGGCCGTTCCGGGACACTCAATACGCGCCACCGACCCCCATTAGACAATGACGAGTCTCGGCACGGCGAGTGCGGCCCCCGGCGAGATCGACACGGGGCGGCTCACGGTCGGTGAGACGCGCGACGGCACGACGATCGGCCTCCCGGTCGCCGTGATCAACGGCGAGGCGGACGGCGACACGCTCTACGTGCAGGCAGCGAGCGACGGCGACGAGCTCAACGGCGTCGGCGTCGTCTCGCGCTTCGTCCCGCAACTCGATCCGGCGGCGCTCTCGGGGACGATCCTCGTGACGGGGATCGCCAACTTCCATGCCTACCAGATCGCAGAGCACCGCAATCCGATCGACGACACGAAGCTGAACCGCGCGTATCCGGGCGACGCGAACGGGTCGTCCTCGGAGCGGATCGCACACGCGACCTTCGAAGCCGCGACGCGCGCCGACATGGTGATCGATCTGCATCAGGGCTCGACGAGTCGAATGATCAACGAGGTCCGGGTGCGGTGCGGTCGCCACCACCGACTCCACCGCGAGTGTCTCGAACTGGCGAAGGTCTTCGACTGCGGGCACATCCTCGATCAGAAGGGTCCGGAGGGCCAACTCGCACGCGCGGCGCCCGACGAGGGCATCCCGACGATCGATCCCGAACTCGGGGGGTGCGTCGGCTGGGACGAGGAGTCGATCGAATACGGCGTCACGGGCCTCTTCAACGTCCTCCGTCACTACGGCTATCTCGACGGCGACCACCAGCCCGACTCCCAGACCCGCGCGCACGCCTTCGATCGGTATGGGGCGCCTGCGGGGGGCCTCATTGACTATCGGGCCGATCTCGGCGACGAGGTGTCCCGCGGCGACGAACTCTTTCGCGTCGTCGACTCCTTCGGACAGGTGAAAGCGGAGATCACGGCGGACAACGACGGCATCTTCTGGCGCTCCCGTCGCCTCCCGCAGGTCGCCACGGGCGAGTACGTCTGTTCCGTCGGTACGACGATCGACACGTACTGACGGCGTCGCGTCGATCCCCGGCCGGGGAGAGAAGAATGCGCTCGACGGGCGCGTTTAACGGACGGTCTCGACGTCGACGAACGCGTCGTCCGCGGCGGTGAGCCACGTGGTGACGAGCGTGTCGTCGTCGGCGTCCGCGGGGTAGACCGTACACTCGGCATCGCCGTCGTGCTCTTCGACGCGACACGCGAGGTCGAACTCCGGCCACGTCTCCGTCTCCCGCACGAGTCGCAGGTCGGCGGTCGACGCGACGTCCGCGACACAACTGCGGGTCATTCGCGCACCTCCCGATTCGCCGCCGGCGCGGCAGTCTCGGATCGCATCGATCACTCAAGATCAGTCGCGCCCGACATATATAGCCGTCCATATACTGCGAAATTAAATCGAAACCATTGAAATACGGGCGCGAGGACGGCCATCAGGCCTATATACTGCCATCGCCCCTTCACCGCTCCGGATGTGTCGGCGCGTCCCACGATCCCCGGACGAGCGGGCGGGCGACGTGGCGTCGCGCGCGCGGCGGCACTTCGTACCACCCGGGCTCGAGTTCGCGCTCGATCGGCACCGCGACCTTCCCCGGGGCACTCGTCCCGCAGTCCCGACACCGATAGCCCTGCGTCGCACCTGCCGACTCCATCGTCCGCCCGCAGTCGGGGCAGGTCGGCGTCGTCCGTTCCGTCGTCACGCGCTCGCGGAGGGCGAACTTCTCCAGTTTCAGCGTCCCATCGCTCACCTCCCCGCAGAGCGTCACCTCGTCGCCGACGCGGAGGTCGCGCACGCGGTCCCGGAAGCGCTTCGTCGGCTCGAACGCCGCACAGCGTACCCGCGCCGTCCGGTCCTCGACGGCGAAGAAGACGTGGCCGCCGCGCTCCGTCTCCGGGGCGCACATCACCGTCCCGTTCACCCGGTACGCGTGGCCGTCGCGGAGCGCGTCCAGTGCGTCCGCGTCGCGGAGATGCGCGTCCGTCCCCTGGTTCGTCACGAACGTCCGTGCGGACGCGGTCGGTTCGCCCTCGATCCGGGCCGCGACGGACCGACAGGCTTCGGGGTCGTCGCCCCGGATCCCGTAGAGGATCGGCCCCGGCGTGTGCGGCACGCAGACCGTCTCCCCGGCCGCTCGATCGACCGTGTCCCAGACGGTCGGATAGGCGGCGTCCGCGGCCGCGAACACCGATTCGTGGTCGACGTCCCGCTCGCTCCCCCAGCGCGACGGCTCGCGGTACGCGATGCGCTCGTAGGTCCATCCGTCGAACGCGCGCCACGCGCCCACCGCCGCGAGCGCGCCGATCCGCCCCCGACCGTTCTTCCACCCCTCGCTGCGGTAGCCGGCCTCCTCGCAGCGTGCCAGTGCGTCGTCGATCGAGTGATGGGCGCGTACCGCGTTACGTGCGAAATCGGTGACGGCGTCCGGAACGGCGGCCGGATCGCCGGGTGCGACGACGAGTCCGGGGTTCGTCCGGTCGTCGCCCACTTCGGCGGCGTCCGCGATCGCGTCGCGCGCGACGGCGAACGCGTCGTCGACGGGAGCGTCCGTGTGGAGCGCGAGCGCCGCGTTCCCCCGCGTCTTGTGCTCGACGGCGGGGTTCAGCCGGACGAGGAGGACGCGCGCGACGTCGTGGCCCCGCGCTTCGAGGCTCGTCGCTATTCGGTGGGCGACGTACGTCGTGCACATCCCCCGCGTCCGCGAGTCCGTGTCGTCGATGCCGACCGTCGTCACGCACGTCCCTAGCCGTCGAATCCACGTACGGCTTTCGGGGTTCGTCTCCCGCTGGCACAATACATATATGTGCATACCGGCTTAGAAACCCGTATGTCCCGGTCGGCACTCATCGAGAACGTTACCGCGATGCTGGAGGACGCGGGGTTCGCGGTGAGCGACCGGTGCGTCATCCGCCCGAAGAGCTTCGACGTCGCCGCCCGCCGCGGCGACGACCTGCTCTTCCTCAAGATCCTCGGGAACGTCGACGCGCTCGACGGCCCGACGGGCGCGGAGATGCGCCGGCTCGGCCACTACCTCCACGGCACCCCGATGGTCGTCGGGCTCCGCACCCGCGACGAGGAGCTCGAACGCGGTGTCGTCTACTTCCGCCACGGCGTCCCCGTCATCAGCCCCGACACCGCCCTCGACTTCTTCGTCGAGGGCGTCCCCCCGCTCGTCTACGCCGCCCCTGGGGGCCTCTACGTCAACATCGACGGCGACGTCCTCGCCGACGAACGCGAGGAACGGGGGTGGAGCCTCGGCCGCCTCGCCACCGAACTCGGCGTCTCCCGACGCACCGTCTCGAAGTACGAGGACGGGATGAACGCCAGTATCGACGTCGCGGTCAAACTCGAGGACGTCTTCGGCGACGCCCTCACCAGCCCCGTCGACGTGCTGAACGGCGCCGACGAGGTCCGCGACGCTGACCCGACCCCCGAAGACCCCGACGCCGACCCCGAGGACGAACCGATCGTCGCCGTCCTCACCCGCGCCGGCTTCGACGTCCACCCCACGGTCCGCGCACCCTTCAACGCCGTCGGTGAGGACACGAACCGCCCCGAGGGCCTCCTCACCGGTCACTCCTCGCTCACCGACGCCGCGGTCAAGCGTGCGCGCATCATGGCCAGCGTCGGCCGCATCACCCGGACGCGGGCGGTGTACTTCGTCGATGAGGCCTCACAGACCTCCATCGGCGGCACCGCCATCATCGAGCGCGCGGAACTCGAACGGATCGACGACCCGGACGCCTTCCGCGATCTCCTCAAGGAGCGCGGCGACGACGCCGAAACCGAAGCCTGACCCGAACCGCCGCCTCCCCATCGCTCTTCCCGCTCGAACACGTATTCGACGACGTGAGCGACCTCGAACTCTACGTCCTTCCCGGCTGTCCGTACTGTGCGAAAGTCACGTCGAAACTCGACGAACTCGGCCTCGACTACGTGGAACACGAGGTCCCGCGCTCGCACGGGCAGCGCGACGAGGTGAAGCGAGTTAGCGGCCAGACCGGCGTCCCGGTCCTCGTCGACCCCGCGAACGACGTCACGGGGATGCCCGAGAGCGACGACATCGTCGAATACCTCGACGAACAGTACGCCTAACGACCGCTCTCCTCGACGTTCGTGGCGACTCGGCGGCCGACGCGAAACCGACGCCGGGCCGGGTCGCAGGACACGACACCGCTCCCGTCCCGTGCTCGCCGCCGTTCTCCTTCGTTACTCGCTGAGCCCGTCTGCCAGTCGATCCGCGACGTCGAGCGCCCGGTCCGCGAGTGCGCGCGGGACGTCGCCCGCCTCGACGTCCGCCTCCAGTTCGTCCTCGTCGACGACGTCCACCGTCCCGTCCGGGTGTTTCACGACGTCAACCTGGAGGTCGACGTATCGGATGGCGTCCGGGAACAACTCCACGGGCGTCGAGACGTTCACGTAGGTGCCCTTGGTCGTGCCGTCCGCCCCCTCGTAGCGCGTCATGTACCATTCGCGCCCCTCCTGGACCCGCGTGGTGGCGATGTCGCCGGCTTCGCGCTCGGTCCCGAGGGCGTCGTAGGTGCCGCCCGGATGCATCTCGCGTTCGAGCGTTACCTTCCCCGTCGATGGCTCACAGTTCGTGACCGTCCCGCTCCCGAGCGTGATGAGGCGGCCGCTCGGCTTCCCGTGTTCGATGGCGAGCGTGTCGCCCTCACGCGGCCCGAACGCGGCCGAGACCGCGTCGAAGGGGAACTCCTCCGCGTCGACGCCGACCGCCTCCGCGAAGTCGACGGCGCGACTCGCTGCCGGCGTCGCGGCCTTCGTCCGGTGGTGGCCGGGCATCGTCGCTGTCGCGGCGCGCCGCCGGTCGTCGAGCGCGAAGCGCGCGTCGCGCCCGAACCAGACCCACGCCGTCCGCAGCGGGCGATAGACTGCCTGCGGCGCGTCGACGTCTCCCGCCTCGTCGATCGCGCGCTCCATGTCGTCGGTGCGCTCGACCGCGGCTTCGAGCGCCTCGCGGAGCGCCGCGAACGACGCTCCGTCCGCGGCGCGGCCCCACCGGACCGCCCACGCGTCGGGGACGTCGACGTTCAGCATCTCCGTCGTCTGGACGAGTTCGTGCTCGGCCGTGCCGTCCGGCGTCGCCGCGACGAGCGCGTCCCCCTCCTCTAACGCGGCGAGCGCGCCCACACCGGGAGTCCGGAGTGCCGTCGTGGCCGTCGCGCGGCCGTCGAGCCACGGCGGCGCTGGTTCCCGGATCTGCACCCGGATCGTATCGCCCGTCTCGACGTAGCCGTCCGCGGCGTCGAACGGGAGGTAGGCCTCCCGATCCTCGCCCAGATCGAGCACCGCACCGCCGCCGGTCGTCCCCGAGACGCGTCCGTCGAACACCGCGCCGGCCGGTACGGTTTCGTCCCAATCGAGCGCGTCGTCTCCGATATCAACGCAGCGCTCGCGCAGCGACGCGACGGCGTCGGGGTCCCCCGAGAGTCCGACGCCCTGTCGATCCGCCGTCGTCTCCACGGTGACGTCGGCGGGGTCGTCCGGGAACGTCGCGTCGAAGCGCTCGCGAATCGGCTCCGACGCTTGGACGACGGTGTGCCCGGCGTCCAGACACGCCGCAGTGAGCGCCGTCGCGTAGATCCCGCGGATGCGAACGCGCATCACTCGAGCGCGTCCCGCGTCGGTGCGAACCGGACCCGGTCGTGGACCGTCGGCCCGAGTTCGAGTTCGACCGTCCCGTCATCGAGCGTTCGCGCCCCCTCGACGTAGACGCCCCACGTGTCGAATCGGAGGAAGCCACGAACGTCCTGGCTGTGCGTGAAGAGGTCGCAGTAGTCGACGTCGTGTTCGGGATACGCGTCATTCGAGTGCGTCTGCTCCATGTCGGAGTAGACCGTCCCGTGGTCCGCGAAGAACGCCGAAACCTCGGTGGCCGTCTCGCGCGCCTCGCGCGCGACCGTCTCCTCGACGTCGCGGAGGGTGTCGGCCGAGACGCCGGCGTCGCGGAGCGCGCGCCGGGTCGGCTGATCGAAGAGCATACCCACGACTACGCGTGACTGGCTGAAAAAACGTCGCTCTCGCCCGAAGAACTTAGAGCGAGCCACCTGTACCGCCGGGCATGCCGCAGAAACGCGACCCGATACAGCGCGTCGCGGACGACCGCGACCTCTACGACGTGGCGTCGTGGGAGGAACGCACCGCGGTCGACCGCCTCGCCACCCGCCTCCACGGACTGCTTACCGTCAGCGGTCGGTGGTCGGTCATCGCGCTCGCCGCGATCATCCTCGCCGCGCAGTTCCTGATCGTCGGCGTCGCGGCGTTCGAGAACCCGCTTCTCGGCGTTTACGTCTTGCTCTCGGTCGTCCCGGCGGCGATCCTCGTCTTCTCCGTCTGGCGCATGGACGTCACGATGCGCGAACCCCTCCCGATGCTCGTCGGGACGTTCGTCCTCGGATTTCTCTTCGCCGGGTTCGCCTCCGTGCTCAACACCGTGCTCAAGGACTTCGTCGCCCCGATCGCCATGGTCCTCTTCTTCTTCGTCGTCGTCGGTCCGGTCGAGGAGACCGTGAAGTGGCTCGCCGTCAGACTCTACGCGTACCGCTCCGATAACTTCGACGCCGTGATCGACGGGGCGGTGTACGGTGCGGCCGCCGGACTCGGCTTCGCTACGATCGAGAACACGATCTACATCACGAACCAGTTCCTCACCGCCGCGAACAGCACGACGCTCCAGACCGCACTCGGGCAGGCGCTCCAGACCGCGACCCTCCGAACGTTCGCCGGCCCGGGCCACGTCATCTACTCGGCGTTCGCCGGCTACTACCTCGGACTCGCCAAGTTCAATTCGGAGAACCGCGGCCCGATCGTCGTCAAGGGGCTGCTCATCGCCGCGACGATCCACGCGACGTACAACACCGTGGTGACGTACGCCCCCCAGTTCTTCCCGAGTTGGAACCTCCTCACCTTCATCGGGTTCGTCCTCGTCTACGACGGCGTCTTCCTCTTCATCCTCTACCGAAAGCTCTCGCGCTACCGCGACGTTTACACCGACCTCGGCGCCGACGAGGCGTACGACGGCCCCTTCGAGGAACTGACGCCCGCGGTCGAGTACGTCGGTGACGACAGGTAGCGTGTCTAGTACGTCTCCAGTCGCTCGACGTATTTGGCGACGACGTCGAGTTCGACGTTGATCGTGTCACCGGGTTCGCGTTCGTCGAACGTGGTCTCCGCACGTGTCGTCGGGATGACCGCGACGTCGAACGTCCCGGCGTCGTCGTCCACGCTCGCCACCGTGAGGCTCACGCCGTCGAGCGCGATCGACCCCTTCTCCGCGACGTAGCGCTCGTACCCGTCGGGGAGCGCGAACGTGTAGCGGTAGTCCTCGCCCACTCGCTCGATTGCCCGCACCGTCGTGGTGGTGTCGACGTGGCCCTGCACGACGTGGCCGTCGAAGCGCCCGTCGGCCGGGAGCGCGCGTTCGAGGTCGACGCCGTCGCCGACGGCGCGCTCGTCGAGGCTCGTCCGCGCGACAGTCTCGGCGGCGAGGAAGGCCTTGAACCACGCGCCGTCGCCCGTTTCGCCGTGCTCTTCGACGGTGAGACAGACGCCGTCGACGGCGACGCTCTGCCCGTGGCTGAACCCGTCGATCCCGTCCGTCTCGATCCGGAGGCGGCGTCCCTCCTCGTCCCGCGTGACGTCGGTGACCCGACCGGTCGTCTCGACGATCCCCGTAAACATACTCCCGTTTCCGAGATGTATCACGAAAATGTTGTCGCTTGCGACGCAACGCCTACGGGTCGTGGCCCCCTCCCACGCGTATGGGGATCCTCTCGCAGTTCTCTTTCATCGTCACCCTCGCCTTCTGCGCGCCGCTCATCACGCTCGGCGCGCAGTACGCGCTCGCGGGGAAGCCCCTCGCCCTCCTCTTCCTCGGGCTCGCGGTGCTCGTCCTCGGTATCGAACGCTACGTACTGACGCCCGACGACGTCGCCATCACGGCGGTCGAACGCGTCGTCGGCACCGTCGCGCGCGACCCCGACGAGGACGGGGACTGATCATTCGACCGTTGGCGACAGCGACGTCGCGTACTCCGCGAGCAGGTCGTATCCGTCGGCGGTGACGACGGCGAGGTCGGCGATCCGTACTCCACCGTTCTCCTCCTGATCGAACACCGTCGGCACGAGGGCGACGACGTGTCCGGGTTCGAGTTCGCCCGACCCCGACAGCCACGGCGCTTCGCGGCGCGCGAGACCGACGCCGTGACCGAGCGCGCGCGTCCCGTCGGTCCGCGCCTCGCCGACGGTGTCGAAGCCGTAGGCGATCACCTCCGCCGCCGTCTCCTCGTGTACGCGACTCGCCGACGTCCCGGTTTCGAGCTCGGCGAGGCCGGCCTCGCGCGCCCGCGTGACTGCGAGGTGCGCACGGCGGTCCCAGCCGCCGTCGGTATCGACGACGAACGTCCGGGCGAGTCGACCGTGATAGCCGGCGGCGTCGCGCGGCGCGAGATCGACGAGAACGGGATCACCTGCCCGGATCGGGTCGTCGCTGCCGAACGCGGGATCGCTCCACGCCGCCCCCGACGCGATCAGCGTGTTCCCCGCGGGATCGACGCCCGCCCGGGCCAGCGCGGCGTTCACCGCACGCCGGAGGACGCCGGTCGTCAACACGTCGTCCGCGTGGACGAGCGTCTCGCCGTCGTCCCCCCGATCGGCGCCCGCGAGTAGCGCCTCGGCGCGCGCGATTCCCGCCGTCGCGGCGGTCTGGACGCTGCGGAGTCGTTCAATCTCACCCGCCGTCTTCAGCGCCCGCGCCTCGTCGAGCGCGTCCGTCGAAGCCACTTCGTAGCCGGCACGATCGAGGTAGAGCGCGGCCGCGTGCGGGATCGTTGCCGTCGTCAACACCGTCCCCACCACGTCGCGCTCCGCTAACACGGCCGCCGCGCGCTCCCCGGGAGCGCTCCCGTCGACTGAGTCCGCGCTCACCACCGTCCCGTCGAAGACCGCCCTGGCCGCGCTCGCGGCGCCCGGTGGCGGACAGAGCAGACGCTCGCCGGTCGCACTCAGGAGGAACGCGCTCGGCCGATCCGGGAGGGCGGGGCCGGCGAGATAGCGCAGCGCCGCGTCGCTTCGATCGCCGACGTGGACGAACGCGGCCGCATCGCGCGCCTCGATGGCGTCGGCGAGCGCCGTCGCGGCCCGCCCTTCCGTCGCCGTCACGCCTAGTTCATCGAGATGGGCGCCGCCGCGTTCGACAGCGCCTCTTCGAGGGTCTCGCCCGTCGGCTTCCCGTAGAGCAGGACGTCGAGCGGGAGCGTCGGCGCACCCGTCACGAGGTTCTGCATGAGGACGAGGCGCTCGCGGGCCCGCGACATCCCGACGTAGAAGACGCGGCGCTCGTTGTCCGTCAGGACGGGAACGGGATCGCTCTGTCGGGTGAACTCCTCGATGCCCGCGGGGAGGTCGTCGGGGTCGGCCGTGGCGGCCATCTGCTCGACGACCTTCTCCGTGAGGTCGGTGGCGAGGAAGACGTGGTCGGCCTCGCGGCCCTTCGCGGAGTGGATGGTGCCGACGCGAACGCGATCCGAGTTCATTCCGCGGTAGTCGCCTTGGAAGTAGGCGTCGATGGAGCGGCGCTGGTAGCGCGTCACCTTCCGGAGCATATCGGCGGCCGCGGCGGGCGCGGGAACGAACGGCACCCACTCGCGGATGAACTCGGTGCTGAACTCGAGCTCGTCGAGGGGCGCGTCCTCCTCGCCGTCGCCTTCGGCCTCGCGGCGCGCGTCGATCTCGTCGCGGAAGTCGCTGCGGTCGCTCGTGCCGAACGCCGAGTCCTGGAGCATGTCCATCAGCCGGCGGGCCTGCAGGCCGGTGACGGATTCGCCCGCGTCGATGGCCTCGACGGCCTCGACGTACTGCTGGAGGCGATCCGTCCAGAGGCGCTGGTCGGTGAGCGCCTTGAACGGGATCCCCTCCGTGATGAACTCGTCGACGAAGTCGAAGAGCTGGTAGCGCGCGCGGAAGAGAATCATCACCGTCTCGTCCGTCGTCTCGATCGTCCGCCGGACGTTCCGCACGAGGTCGAGCATCGACGGCGAGTCGACGGCCTCGACCGTCCCGCCCTCCTTGCGCGGGTTCAGGTCCTTCTCCTGGCGGTTCGTGATGTGGCTGACCTCCTGTTGGACGATCTTCAGCACCTCCGAGGGGAGGCGATAGGAGTTCGGGAGGATGACGTTCTCCGTCACCTCGGTGTCGAGCAGGAGGTCGGGGTCCGCGCCCTGCCACGCGTAGACGACCTGGTCGTCGTCACCCGCGATGAGGACGGTGTCCATGTGGGGCTTCCACTCCTGATAGACCTTGTACTGGAGGCTCGTGATGTCCTGGAACTCGTCGATGACGAGGTGATCGACGTTCGGGACGAGTGAGCGCTGTTCGACGCGTTCGAGCATGTCCGCGAAGCCGACGAGTTCGTGTTCGCCCTTGTAAGAGCGCCATGCGCGGATGCACTCGGGGATGTCGTAGCGCTCGTCGCTGGACGGCCACGTCGGCGTGTACTTGTTGCCGACCTGCGCGTTGTCGTCGATGTCCGGGGGGAGGCGGACCTCCTCTTCGTCCCAGTTGAACGGGACGTCGTACCACTCGGAGATGTCGCGCCCGGTCCGCTGGAGCCACTGGCTCGTGGCGATGACCTTGTTCCCGAGCGTCGTCGAGCGCGCCGTGCGCCGCGATCCGGAGGCGTACTCGTCCTCGTACGGGACCCCGTAATCGTTGCAGAAGGCCTCCTTGTCGTCCTCGCCGACGACGTCACCCCGCGAGAGGTTCAGGAGCTCGTAGGCCTTCGCGTGCATCGTGGAGACGTTCCCGCGTAGCGAGCGCGGGTTCACGTCGAGGCGCTCTGCGAGGCGTTCGCGTACCTCGGCCGCGGCGGCGCGCGTGTAGGAGACGACCAGCACGTCCCGTATCTCGACGTCGTCGTCTTCGAGAATCTCCTCGACGCGGTCGAGGAGCGCGGTCGTCTTCCCACTGCCGGGACCGCCAAACAGGCGCGTGACCTGTGGCTCCGACTGACTCATTACACATCTACAGGACCTACGAGGGTATAAGCGGCGTGACTTTCCGCGACGGAGACGGACGGCTCAGGTACGACGGGTGGAGCGCGCTTCGCGGACCTCTGCACCGTCTCGGATCTTGTCTTCGCAGTTCGGACAGACGCGGGGGGCGGTGTGGTCGTCCGGTGTGAACACCCGCGCGTACGCGTCGGTCACGAAGGACCCACAGTTCTGACAATCCGGCATACTCACTACCCGAATAGGACGCAACCCGCCTTAGTTATACTGGCCACCTAACCTATCCGAATATCGATACCACTGCCGACGGAGTGGTCGCCGGTCCGTGGCCGCGGTCTCTCCGTATCGATCACACGCGCGGCCGATCCACGGGCTACAAGTCGTCTCCACACGCACGCCGACGTATGCGCCTCGCTGACGCCACGTGGACCGACGCCGACGCGGCCGCCGTCGACGTCGTCTTCCTCCCGGTCGGCAGCACCGAACAACACGGCCCACACGCGCCCCTCGGGACCGACGCCTTCACGGCCGAGACCGTCGCCGAGCGGGCCGCCGACGCCTACGCCGGCACCGCGGTCGTCGCCCCCACCGTCTCCGTCGGCGTCTCCGAGGAACATCGACAGTTCACCGGGACGCTTTGGGTTTCGCCGGACACCTTTCGCGCGTACGTCCGCGACACCGTCGCGTCGCTCGCCCACCATGGCTGGACGGACGTCGTCGTCGTCAACGGCCACGGCGGCAACGTTCCCGCTCTCGGCGAGGTGTGCGCGGCGATCAGCCGTCACGACGACGCCTATGCCGTTCCGTTCACCTGGTTCGACGCCGTCGGCGACCACGCCGACGACATGGGACACGCCGGCCCCCTCGAAACCGCGTTTCTCAGACACGCGCGTCCCGACTCCGTCCGCGAGGACCGGATCGACGCCGCGCGCGAGGGCGCGAGCGATCGCTGGGGCGAGTGGGTCTCGGCCACCAACCTCGCGCACGACGCCGCCGCGTTCAGCGAGAACGGTGTCGTCGGCGATCCCGGCGTCGACACTGCGGCACGCGGCGCCGAACTCCTCTCGCGCGCCGTCGACGCGCTCTGTGACCTCGTGGACGCGGTCACGGTGCGCGACGCCGACCCCGTGCCGCACCGCTGACGCGCGTCGACGGCCCGGTCGTGGCGTCTCGTCACTCACGGGGGATGCACGACCCCACCGTGGACGGGTTACTCGTCGTCCCCGGCCTCGTCAGCTGCTTCCTCGTCCGCCGCGTGGAGCTCCTCCAGTTCGCCGCGGAGCTCGGGGATCGCGGAGGCGAGATTGGCGACTGCGTCGCTCACTTCCTCTAGGTCGTCGAGGACGTCCTCGATGCGCTCGATCTCGGCCTCGAGGTCCTCGGCGTCCTCGAAGGCGTCGGCACGCTCGCCGATGGTGTACCACTTCTTCGCGTCCCGGAGGTGGGATTCGACCTCCTCGACGGCGAGTGCGGTCCGCAGGCCGTTGAGAACGCCGAGCGTGTTGTCCGCCTCGACGTCCCACACCGCCGACGCGGCCGGGAGCGCGTCGCGCGCCCCCGCGAGGTGGTCCTCGACGTCCGCGCGGATCTCGCTCGCCGCCTCGCCGAACAGTTCCTCGTCGTCCAACCCCGTTTGGCTCATGGAACGTGCTACGCACCCCCGTAGTTTAAAACTCCACCCCGATTCCGCCAACGACGCGTCCATATCGTCGTTCACACTCGTCCTGCGCTCGCGTTCGGCGGGCCCACACATTCGTTCGGGCTCGCCTACCCCTCGACCTCGACGAGCTCCATCAGCGGGTAGCCGTCGTCCATCGCCATCTGCGCGATCGCTCGCGTCCCCTCGTAGTCGACGACGATTTCGACCTCAATGAAGCGACCCGTCAGCTCCGTGTACGCCGCCGGGCCGTCCGCCAACTCGGCTTCCAGCGCCGCCGTCAGCACGTCGACCGTCACGTCGGTGCAGTACGGTTGGTTCTCGATCGCCTCCTCCATCGCCGTCTCCAGACTCCCCGCGCTCGCGGGGCTGACCGGCGTCCCCGCGAACTGGTGGTAGAGCGTCCCGAACTTGATACCGACCTCGAACGCCGCCTCCTCGGCACTGTTGACCATACCGTCACGCCCGGCGCGCGCCGGTATGGACCTTCCCGTTCGCGCCGTCCGATCCCGTTCGTGTCGTCTCCCGCCGCCGAGCCGACCGAAGCCCTAACACGCTCCGGATCGAACCGAACGAACGATGTCCCTGAACATCGGTGACGCGCTCGAAACCGCCGTCAGCCGCACCACGACGCGTGCCGGCCTGACGCTCGCGGGCGCGTTCTTCGTCCTCCAGTTGCTCGTCACGCTGTTCACCACGAACATGAGCGCGGCCGTCCAGTCGGCCGCCCCGCCCGCCGCGATCGCGCCGGTCGTCCTCCCGATCGGTGCGCTCGCAAGCGGCGTCCTCAGCCTCGTCGCCTACGTCTGCATCGCCTACGTCGGCATCGTCGCCATCCGCTCGATGGTGAGCGACGTCACCGACCACATTCCCGGGGAGTTCCTCACCCGGCACGTCGGTCCCGCCTTCCTCTGGTGGTTCGTCGCCTCCATCGTGGTCGGGATCCTCGTGACCATCGGGTTCGTCCTGCTCGTGGTTCCGGGAATCTACCTCGCACTCGGCCTCGCGTTCACGCTCGTCTACGTCGCCGTCGAGGACGAGACGGCCTTCACCGCGATGCAGTCCTCGTGGGAGCTCGCGTCCGGCAACCGGTGGCGCCTCCTCGCGACCTTCCTCGTTCCGGGCGTCGTCTACATCCTCGTCGCCGGCATTCTCGGCGTCATCCTCCCGTCGACGACCGTCGCAGGATGGGTGGTCACGGGCCTCATCGGCGCCGTTTGGGCGGTCTTCATCCAGGCGCTCCTCGGAGCGTGTTACCGACAGCTTCGCGACGCGGCCGGCGACGCCGACGACGAGAGCGATGGCGGACCCGCCGACGACGGCGACGCCCCGCGCGCCACCGTCGCGGACGCCTGAGCGAACCGCGTCTTACTTCATCTTCGCCGTCCCATTTCGAGTCGAATGGACGAACTGGTCCTCCTCACGGGCGCGCGGGGACGCGTCGGGCAGGCGGTACTGGATGACATCGGCGACGCATACGAGTGGCGACTGTTCGACCGTGACCCGCCCGCCGAGGAGTCCGACCACGAGTTCGTCGTCGCCGACGTTACCGACGACGAGGCCGTCCGTGACGCGATGGCCGACGTCGACACCGTCCTCCACCTCGCCGGTGACCCGCGCCCCGAAGCCCCGTGGAAATCCATCCTCACGAACAACATCGACGGCACGCAGACGGTCTACGAGGCCGCCGTCGACACGGGTGTCGAGCGTGTCGTCTTCGCCTCCTCGAACCACGCCGTCGGACACTACGAAACCGAACGCAAACCCGACATCTACCGCAAGGACGACGACTATCTCCTCAACGGCAGTGAACTCCCCCGGCCCTCGAACCTCTACGGCGTCTCCAAGGCCGCCGGCGAGACGCTTGGGCGGTATTACCACGACGAACACGACCTCTCGGTCGCCTGCGTCCGCATCGGCAACCTCACGAAGGGTCATCCGCCGATCGACTACGAGCGCGGGCAGGCGATGTGGCTCTCCTACCGGGACTGCGCACATCTCTTCGAGCGCTGCATTGAGGCCGACTACGGCTACGAGATCGTCTACGGTATCAGCGACAACGACCGCAAGTACTACTCCTTAGAGCGCGCGAAGGAGGTCCTCGGCTACCGTCCGAGAGATAACTCCGCGGAGTTCACGATGGCCGGCGAGCCGAAGGACGACGTCTAACTCCGTCTCGGATCCTTTTCTAAAAGAAATAGCCGAACTCGGCCCCGATGGCCGATTCGCCTTACCGTTGTCGCCGCGCGAGTGCCGCAACCGCGAGTAACGCGATTACGGCAGCTACGGGCGTGAAACCGGGCGAACTGCCGCTACTCTCCGTGCTACTACTGGTGCTCGTTTCGTCCGCGACGGTCGACGTCGACGTCGTCGTGCTCGTGGTGCTCGTCGACGTCTCCGTGCTCGTCTCTGCGGTGGTCGTCGTCGACGTCGCGGTCGTCGTGGTGGTCGTCGTCGATGTGGTGGTGCTCGTGGAACTGCTCGCGCCACCGCCGCCACCGCCACCGCCACCACCGCCGCTGGAACCGCTACTTCCGTCATCCGTCGTGGTGGTGGTCGTCGTCTGCTGGTCGTTCGACGACTCGGCGAGCGCGTATGGTGAGAAGCCGGTCGTCTTCGCGGTGAACGTCACCGACGACGACGAGTGCTCATCGACCGACGTCTCGAGCTCCTTCCACTTCCCATTCGTGTAGTGGTGGATCCGCAGCGACGAGGCCGACAGCCCCTTCGCTTCGATCCTCGCTCGATCGACCGTCATTGAGATCGATCCGTTATCCGCTGGCTCCGTCCCGTTCACGTCGAGGTAGAACGCGACGCGATCGGAGGGCGGATCGACGTTCGCCGGCGGCTTGGTCCGCTCGGTCACGGAGACCCTTCCGTTCGTCTTTTTGCCGTAGCCGAGGGACACGCTCTGTGCCGTGTGGTTTGCCCCGTCGAGGCTGACCGTCACGTCGCGCTGATTCGACGCCTCGGCCTGCCCGACAGCGACTTCGCCGTTTTCGGGGTTCGGGAGCGGCCCCTGTACCGTCAGAGTCAGCTCTTGGTCGTCGTTCGACTTCCACGCCGCCGTCCCGGCAGACTTCCCTTCGACCATGAACTGCACCGTCGCGCCGTCACTCGCCGAAACGGTGAGTTTCGGGTCGAAGGCACCACTCCCGCCGAACGCGCCGCTCGCGTTCGTCTGAATGCGGTCCTTCTCCGTTCCGTTGACGCTCGCCGTGACCGTCACCCCGGCCGGTGCCGGGTGCGTTCCACTATCGGTCTGCACGACGACCGTCCCGTGGTACGCCGCAGGCGGACTCGGCGGACCCGACGCCGCGACGCCGCCACCGCTCGCGGCCGCGAGCGCGATGACTACGACACCGACGATCGCGATCAGCCGCGATGTCGCCGCCATCGATTAGGCCTCCACCATCTGTTCGAACTGGGACGCCGTGACCCCGGCGCCCGTGTTCGCGGCGATCGTGCCGTCCTGGTTCGTGTAGACCCAGTATCCCGTGTAGGGGCTCACGGCGACCGTGTCGGAGCCACCGAACGTCACCTTCTGGACGCCAGCCGCGCCAGTCCCGTAGGGCTGGCTCTCCGGCTGCTCGTAGAGCTTGATCAGCCGCGCGGGATCGGCCGCACTCGCACTGAACGCCGTCTCGGCGTCACCGTACTGGGACGCCCCGACGAAGTTCCATCCTGCGCTGACCTGCTTTGAGGAGAGACTCGTCTGCTGCGTGCTGTTCGCGTAGGTGAACGTGATGCTCACGTCCTCGTCCGGCGTGACGACGAAGGCGCTGAGCGCCCCGACGTCGCCGCTAAGCTCGTCGCCCGGGACCCACTGCTGGGTCTGCGTGTTCCACCCGTAGACCGTTCCGTCGAACTCTGAGTTGAAGAATTCCTTAAGCGACTTTCCGGTCGTCAGCGGTGCCGGCGTCGCGATCGCGTACGTCGTGTTCCCGCGCAGCGTCAGGTCGTTGCCGAAGTCCTGCACCTCACCCGGCGTGACCTCGCTCGGCGACACGGTCAGGAAGGGATCGTAGTTGACGCCGTCGGTGACGTTCGCACCGTCACCCGCGGGCCCCTGCGAGGATCCCCAGTAGTTCAGCGTGGCGTTGATCGACTCCGCCGGTGCGGAGACGTCGTAGCTCCTGTATTTCCCGTCGAGCGCCGCGATGCCAGTTGTCACGTTCTCGAAGTCGTTGTAGTGGACGGCGAGATTCGAGACGGTCCCGTCGACCTCACCCACCGTCATACCGTAATCCGTCCCGTTGACAACGGTGTCCGTAACCTTCACACCGTCTATCGACCCACCGTAGGCCGCGACAACCGAGAGGCCGCCGTAGAATCCGGTAACATCGTTGTCCGCAATCGTGACGTTCGAGACGGATTCGCCCGTCTTGTCGCTGGACTCGTCGTCGAACACCATGATCCCCTTGCTCTCGGGATCAGTCATGCCGACGCCGCGGACCGTGTCGTTCGCAATAGTAACGTTCGACCCGGAGACGCGCACGCCCTGCGCGACCGGACTGCTTGACGTCGAGCGGTCGCCGCCGGCCGTTCGAACGATGTGGAAGCCGCGGACCGCGCTGTCGTCCGCCGTGACCTTCACTGTCGGGGCGCCGGTCTTGCTGTCTGGCTTGAAGGCGAGCGTCGCGTTCGCGCCGTCTGCCGCGCGAAGCGTGACGTTCTCTGTGTCGATGGTCACAGACTCTTCGTAGGTGCCCGACTTGACTGAGACGGTGTCACCCGAATCAGCCGAGCCAACCGCGTTCTGGACGGACGGTGAAATAAGCATGTCGTCATACGCGGCCAAGTCGAAGTCGTTTGAGTCCACGACGCTTTTGACTGTCTCTCCATTGACGTCTCCGAGTACGACGTGATTGAAGTTATCACTGAACGTATTGTCGGAGATGGAGGCAACTGTTGTATCGGTGAAAGCTGGATTTCCAAGGGCCAGAGCTGCAGTTGCACTTCCATCTGAGTCAGACTCAATTCCCGTAAACGTGTTATCCTTGATGGTGACCGAGTTATTGATTTCGCCGAAGGCAACCATTCCAACGCTATTCTGCACGGTACTCCCGGTGGTGACTACATTCTCTATTCCAGTACTACCCAAATAAACCAGTGACCAGTCGTTAGCAGCAGTATAGTTGCTAACGGTGGTGTCTGTGATGGTAATATTGCCCGCAAAACTGTTACCATAGATTGCTGCGCCTAGTGAACTGCCCCCCTCAAATGTAACTCTGTCAATAGTTACATTAGAAAGAGACCCACCACCAAGATTGAGAGTGCGACCGGCACCCGCATCACCACTCAATTGTAGGTCTTTGAGCGTGAGATCGCTTACATCAGCACTCACCTTAATCCCGGCTGTCAGCTCGGGTGGGTTTGCGGAATCGTTCGCTTGAAGGGTTATGTTCGATAGCGACGAATCAAATTCTACGGGATCATTGTAAGTGCCCGACTCTATCACTATGACAGAGTCATCACTCGCAGCATCGATCGCCGCTTGCACTGTGGAATAGTCCGCATTATCTGAACCTCCTACTATGATATCGGCTCCCGACTCCTGTGCGGCCACATTCCCTGCGAACGCTCCCCCCACCGCTACCACCGACAACACCATAATCGCCGCGAGGGAAATCGCCCGGGATTGATCGCCATCGAAATTCATGCGGTCCCACCTTGAGTTGCTACTCCTTGCTCTGAAACCTCTTGTTCCGTATGTCCTGTCTCAGCCGTTCCGACCATCGTCGAGGCGACGACCAGAGCCGCGATAAACAGTGCTACCGATCGCAAGTTTCTCCCCAAAGTCATGTTCACAACCAGTTATTAGCGACACACCATCACTATAAAAGTATCCCCATTGCGGATAGTCCTTCTGGCCAACTATAGCTATATATGTAAGAAGCAGACAACGCGACCTCACACCCCGCAGCCCTTTCAGGGCTCCGCACTAACGCCTATACGATGGAACACCTCGGACTCAAGTTCCGGATGGCGGTCGTGGGCGCGATCCTCTTCGCGTTCTACGCCGTCGTCGCCGCGATCGCGTACGCCATGGGCGTCCCGCTCGTCCTCGTGCTTCTCGGGAGCGTCGCGCTCGTCGGCGTCCAGTACAAGATCGGCAAATGGTCGGCGTTGCGCTCGATCGGTGCGGAGGAGATGCCCGAAGACGGCAGGTGGACCGACGTCCATCGGCGCGTCGAGGCTCTCGCCGACGAGATGGGTATCGAGAAGCCGCGCCTGATGGTCGCGGACATGGGCGTGCCGAACGCCTTCGCGGTCGGCCGCAAGGGTGCAGCGACCGTCGTCGTCTCGAACGAACTCGCGCGCACCCTGAACGACGACGAACTCGAGGGCGTGCTCGCGCACGAGCTCGCGCACGTGAAGAACCGCGACGTCGTCACGATGGTGATCGGGCAAGGAATCGCCTCGATCGTCGGAATCGCCGCGCAGTGGCTCGTCCTCCTCAGCGGCGACAACGACATCGCGGACTTCTTCCTCTCGATGATCGTCGGGAGCGTTGTCCAGTTCATCGTGATGCTGTTCGTCCTCGCGATCAGTCGCTACCGCGAGTACGTCGCCGACGCGGACGCGAAGCAGTACATCGGCAGCGGGGAACCCCTCGCCCGCGCGTTGGAGAAGATCCAGCGCGGCAACGAGTCCCCGAGTGCGAGCGGGTCCGCCACTCGTCAGCGCGGCGGTCGCGGGCGCGGTCAGCGCTCGCGCGGTGGCCAGTCGGATGGCGTGAACGAGCAGGTCGGCGCGCTCTGTATCTTCGACGACGACGAGCGCTCGCTGGTGACGAAGCTCGTCGCCACCCACCCGCCGGTCGAGAAGCGCATCGCGCGCCTCCGCGAGTGATGGAGCCGCGTACCGCGCTCGCCGTCGTTCTCGGGACCCTGCTCGGCCTGTGCTGTCTCGCGCGTCCCGCGGTCGCGCTCCGCCTGAGCGTCGTCGGCGTCCCCGTTCCGGACCGCCACGGGCCCGACGGCGACGGCGGCGTCTCGACCCGGATGCGCTGGCTCGTTCGCGTCGTCGGCGCGGCCTGTCTCCTCGTCTCCGGCTACCTCCTCGCCGCTTAGTCGAACAGTCCCTCGACGTCGCGCTCGCGTGCCCGCCGACGCTCGACGCGCTGCTCGAGCCGACTCGCTATCAGCGCGCGCCGCTCCGAATCGACGAGGAAGTCACAGAGCAGCGCTGCGTACTCGTTCAGTTCGCCCTCCGACAGCCCGGTTCGCGCGTAGTCGGCGGCGCGCTCGAACGCATCGCCGTCGAACCCCTCCGCGTTCGCGACAATCGTCGCCGCCTTGACGGCCGCGGGCGGCGCGAGGTCGCCGAACGAGAGCGCCGCGCCCTCGTGCGTGAGCCGTACCGGTGGCCGGCGCTCGATCACCTCCGGGTCGCATTCGAGCACCGCGAGGTACGCGTCGACGGCCGCGACGTTCACGTCCCGGTACCCGGGCGGTATCGCGTCGAGGTACTCCTGCGCGCTCGCGGCGACGCCGAGCGCTCCCTCCCAGTTCCGATTCCGGGCGTGATGGACCGCTGCGCCGCACTGGATCAGCCCGTGTAACAGGCGCTCGTCGTCCCCCGTCGTGTCCAGCCACGCGTCCTCCCACGCGTCGTGCGCCCCGTGATAGTAGCCCGCGTCGTAGAGCGCGATGCCCGCGCGAAGTGCCGCCTCCATACTCCCGCTTTCGCGTCGGGCGGAGAAATGACTGGCGTCGCGCGACGGCACGGGCGAACGAGCAGGGACCGAGCTTGGCCGATCTAACTCCGAATCGGAGATGAAGACCGACGAATCGAGGCCGACCGAACTGACGGAACGTCCGGACGGAGTCCGCGAGAACGACGCGTCGTTCTCGCGGGCCAGCGAGACGCTCCGCGTCTCGCGGAGTCCGGACGTGACCGAGTGAAACGGAGCGACGAGGCGAAGCCTCGTCGAGAAGTGCAACGAAGGAACGTCCGGACGGAGATTTGAACTCCGGTCCCTGGCTCCGCAAGCCAAGAGGATAGTCCACTACCCTACCCGGACTCACTCTCTCGTAGCCGCAGGGTACGTAAAGCGGTTACGATTCGACCCCCGTCGTGGGTGTGGATCTCGTCCCGCACGCGACGCCGTCCGACCGCGAGTTCAAGGCGAATGGCGGACCGACGTACGACCGATGAGTGACCGACAGCGGCCCGGAGCGGGGCAAGGACAACGCTTATGCGCGGCGCTACCTTGCGCTAATCTACGATTATCATGGGTGCGATAGAGGATACGTACGCCGACCTGGAGACCGACGAGGTCTCCCTCGACGAGTTCCGCGAGGCCGTCGCGGAGAAGGTCGAGCAGATGGGTGGGCTGGCGGACGACGAGACGGCCGCCATGCTCCTCGCGCACGAGCTACAGGACGGGGAGGTGAACGGAATCGCCGACGTCACCCCGGAGATGGACGAGGCGAAGTTCGTCGGCAAGGTCGTCTCCGTCGGCGAACTCCGGACGTTCGAGCGCGACGACGAGGACGCGGAGGACGGGCGCGTGCTGAACGTCGACGTCGCGGACGAGACCGGGACGGTTCGCGTTTCGCTGTGGGACGAGCAGGCCGCGAACGCCGCAGCGGAACTCCAAGTCGGTGACGTCATTCGCGTCGCCGGGCGGCCGACGGACGGCTACAACGGTGTCGAGGTGAGCGCGGATCGCGTCGAACCGGACCCCGACGTCGACATCGACGTCCAGATCAGCGACACCTACCGCGTGGAGGACCTCTCAGTCGGTATCTCGGACGTCACGCTCGTCGGCGAGGTGCTCGACACGGACGCCGTCCGAACGTTCGAGCGTGACGACGGAAGCGAGGGCCGCGTTTCAAACCTCTCGGTCGGCGACGAGACGGGCCGCGTGACGGTGACTCTCTGGGACGACCGGACGGCGGCCGCCGACGAGTTCGAACCGGGCGACATCGTGGAGATCGTGGACGGCTACGTTCGGGAGCGCGACGGCGCGATCGAACTCCACGTCGGGGACCGGGGTGCCGTCGAGGCCGTCGACGCGGACGTCGAGTTCGTCCCCGAATCCACGCCGGTCGATGACCTCGAAATTGACGACGTCGCGGACATCGCCGGCGTGATCCGCTCCGTAGACGAGAAGCGAACGTTCGAGCGTGACGACGGGAGCGAGGGCCAGGTCAGGAACGTCCGCCTGCAGGACGACACCGGGGACATTCGGGTCGCGCTCTGGGGCGAGAAGGCGGACCGCGATGTCGGGCCGGGCGACGAGGTGCTCTTCACCGACGTCGAGATCCAGGACGGCTGGCAGGACGACATCGAGGCCTCGGCGGGGTGGCGCGCAAGCGTCGTCGAACTTGTGGACGGCGCGACGACCGCCGTCGGGGACGACGAGTCGTCGGAGACGGAGACGACCGGACTCGGGGCGTACGCGGACGGGACCGCGCCCGAAACCGGCGATAGTGCTGCGAGCGACGGCGATAGCGACGACGCCGCTGGCGAGGACGTCGAGTTCACCGGGACGGTCGTGCAGGCGCGCGACCCGGTCATTCTCGACGACGGCACGGAGACGATGAGCGTCGTGACGGACGCGGACGTCACGCTCGGAGAGACGGTGACGGTCCGCGGACCGGTGCGTGACGAGCGTCTCGACGCCGAGGAAGTCCGGTAGTCTCACGTTGTCTCACCGCGGCGCTCGCTCACCTCGACTCAGCCATCGATCGGCAGTCACACGTCGGCCGGGGACGGAAAACGTTAAGGGTCGTACACGCACGTTTCACGGTATGAGTGTCGAGCTCCCGTTCGCGCCGGTAGACACGGTCATCCGGCGTGAGGCCGGCGACCTCCGCGTGAGCGCGGACGCCGCGGAGGAACTCGCCCGCCGCATCCAGCGCCGCGGTGCGGCCCTCGCCCGGGAGGCCGCGGAACACGCGACTGACGCGGGCCGCAAGACCCTGATGGTCGAGGACTTCGGCTTCGACGCGGCCGATGCGCTCGAACGGGGCGATCTGACGTTGCCGGTCGCACCGGTCGATCGGATCGCCCGCCTCGACATTCCCGACGAGTATCGAGTGGCGGCCGACGCCCGCGTCGCGCTCGCCGCGCATCTGGAGGCGTTCGCGGATGACGCCGCCGACGGCGCGGCGACGCTCGCCCGCCACGCTGGTCGTCGTACCGTACAAGCCGAGGACGTCGAGACGTACTTCGAGCTCATCGGATGAGATTCGGCGTCAACGACGTTTGTGCGGAGCACGACCCGGGCGACCGACATCCGGAGAACCCCGATCGGATCCGCGCGATCAAGCGCGCGTTGCAGAAACGCCACGGCATCGAGTACGTCACAGCCGACCCCGCGGACGCAGACGACGCTCGTGCCGTTCACGACGCCGACTACGTCGACGAGATCCGCGAGTTCTGCGCCGACGGGGGCGGGAGTTGGGACCCTGACACCGTCGCCGTCGAGGCGACGTGGCGCGCCGCGCTCGCCTCGGCCGGCTTGGCGATGTGGACGGCCGACGCCGCCCTCGACGGCAACGGTGGCCGGACGACGCCGTTCTCGCTCGGCCGACCGCCCGGTCACCATGCGGTCGAGGACGACGCGATGGGGTTCTGTTTCCTGAACAACGCCGCCGTCGCCAGCCAGTACGCCCTGGACACGCACGACGTCGAGCGCGTCGTCGTCTTCGACTGGGACGTCCACCATGGCAACGGGACACAGGACATCTTCTACGACCGCGGCGACGTCTTCTACGGATCGATCCACGAGGACGGTCTCTACCCCGGAACGGGTGACATCGAGGAGACCGGCACGGGCGACGGCGCGGGGGCGACGATGAACGCCCCGCTTCCCGCCGGCGCTGACGACGCCGACTACTGTCTCCTCTTCGACGAGGCGTTCGCGCCCGCAATCGAGTCCTTCGACCCCGACCTCTTCCTCGTCAGCGCGGGCTTCGACGCCCACCGCCACGACCCCATCTCGCGGATGCACGTCTCGACGGACGGTTACGGCGTCCTCACGACCCGCGTGCGCGACCTCGCCGAGCGGTGCGACGCCGCGCTCTCGTTCGTCTTAGAGGGCGGATACAGTCTCGACACGCTCTCCGAGGGCGTCGGGATGGTCCACGAGGTCTTCGACGGCCTCGTCCCGGAGGGCCCGGACACCGACCCTTCGGACGAGGCCGCGGACGTCCTCGACGACGTCCGGGACGCTCACGGCCTCGGGTCGAAGTAGGCCGCGAGTTCCGTCCCGAACTCTGCCGCGAGCACCGCGACCTCGGCGTCCGCGAGGACGACGTAGTCGTTCGCCGCGACGAGGCGCTCGACCGCGTGGCCGAGCGCGACCGACGTTAACTCCGATTCAGCGAACGCCGCCGCGCTCCTCACCGACCGCTCGCGCTCGACGACGTAGCGATCACCGTCGATGTACGGCCCGTACACCGCGTCGTCGTCCGCGTACTTCTCGTAGAACCCCGCGGCGTGTTCGCCAACGTGTACTGGCGGCCCCCGGTGCCGTTCGACCGCCGGAAGCTCCGCGACCGCGAGCTCGCAGAAGAGGACGGCCGTCTCGTCCGCCCATGTCGCCGCACGCACCACTTCGAAGCCACGTTCCTCCAACCCGCGGACGAGGCCGTCGAGCGAGCGACGGAGCTGCGGATAGCGCTGGTCCTCGACGAGCCCCGCGAGTCGCTCGTCGTCGAAACGGACCGCGAGCGCGCGCGTCTCGCGGTCGGCGAGCGCCGCCCGCACCGCCGCGGCGTCCATCGGGTCGCGCGTCGACGCGAAGAAGTAGCTCTCGCGTGGGTCGTCGCGGAACCGCCGCGCGTAATGTTGGAGGCGCGCGACGTTCGCCGCCGAGACGACGGCCGCGACGTTCCGCTCGGGATCCGTCGGGTCGACGACGACCAACGGGTCGTCGAAGCTCGCCGCCCCGTGGTCCTCCGGGTCGAGTTCCACCGGCGGGTGCCATCCCGCGGCCGCCTCCAAGAGCGCTCGGAAGCCCCCGTACTCGAGCACGAGAAGCTCCGTGAGGTAGCCCGAGAACCCCTCCGTCTTCAGATCGGAGCCGTACGCGCCGATCCCCTTCAGGAACTGCTTGCAGAGCCGGACGTCCGCCGCGAGGTCGTCGTCGAGGCGTGCCTCGAGATAGTCGGTGTGGAACGGCGTCCGATCGACAGCCGAGCGGATATCGCGGGCCGATTCGACGGCGTAGCACGGCACGAGATCGACGTCGTACCCCTCGAACTCTCCCTTCACGTAGGGGTGTTCGGCGTACTCCTCGTGGCCGTTCGGCAGGACCGCGTTCCCGACGGCGAGGCCGTGTTCCTCCAGCTCGTCGCGCGCTAGCGACGGCGGGAAGCGCACGAAGACGTCGATGTCCCGATCGCCGCGCACCCACGTCCCGCGGGCCGTACTCCCCACGCGGACGACGTCCGCATCGAGGCTGCGTTCGTCGATCGCCGCCTCCGCGCGTTCGACGAGGCGGTCGGCCACCGTCCGCAGTCGCTCGCGCTCCTCGGCCGTCGGGTCCACGCGCTCCCGGACCGCCCGCAGCACGGCGTCCGTCTCGGTCATGACCGCGCTACGCCCGCCGCGCTTCAAAACCCGTCGGTGGCCGCGCCCGGGGAAAAACGAAAGCCATATTTGAACGACACCGCTACGGTTGAGTGCGAGCAAGCCGCCATAGCTCAGTTGGTAGAGCACCTGGTTGTTACCCAGGTTGTCCCAGGTTCGAGCCCTGGTGGCGGCGCTCCTCACTCCGTTCGTCGCTTCACGAGACGCTACACGTCTCGTGCGCATGCAGAACGCGAAGCGTCCTGCATACGGCGTCCTTTTGCGGAGCAAAAGGACGCTCAGTCAGACGTGGGCGTTTCTGATGCTGGCGCTCCTCACTCCGTTCATCGCTTCACGAGACGCTCCGAGAGCGCGGCGTTGACGTTGCGTCCCGACACGCTAAAGACCACGGGTCGGATACGCCGAGGTGAGGGCCCTTAGCTCAGTCTGGTTTACAGCCCCCGGCTCATACCGGCCGTGACGATCAGTCCGGCTGTGGGACACCGGGTGATCGGTGGTTCAAATCCGCCAGGGCCCATCCGCCGAACGGAGTGTGGCGTGATGGAGTGTGATTTGAAGTTAGCGAGGCAAACGGAGTGAGTCTCGCCATAGTTCAAATCCTGCTAGGGCCCACTCCTCCCTCTCGGCCCGTTCCTTTACCACCCCGCCACCGCTGTTGTGCCCCATGGCCGATGCACCGCCGATCGACGAGTCGCACATCGGCGAGACACCCCTGTTGCGGGTCGAACACCCCGACGTCCCCTGCGAGGTGTACGCGAAGCCCGAGTGGTACAACCTCCATAGCCACCCGTATGGCGGCGGGTCGGTGAAGAGCCGGATCGCGCGCTCGATGCTGGACGCAGCGGAGGCAGACGGCGTGCTTGACGACGACACGCTCGTCGTCGAACCTTCCTCGGGGAACACGGGGACGGCGCTGGCGCGCCTCGGCGTCGCGCGCGGCCACGACGTTGAGATCGTGATGCCGGAGGAAGCCCCGGTCGAGAAGGCCGAGGCGATTCGGACGGCGGGGGGGACGGTGACGCTTGCGCCGGATTACGAGACGATGTTGGACATCGCGGATCGTCGCGTCGCGGAGGCGGACGCGTACATGCCGGATCAGTACGCGAACCCGGCGAACCCCGCGGTCCACGAGCGGACGACGGGCCCGGAGATCCACGCGCAGAGGGCCGGGCGTGTCACGCACTTCGTCGCGGGTGCGGGCTCGGGCGGCACCGTCACGGGCGTCGGTCGCGCGCTCCGTGAGCGCGGCGACGTGACGGTCGTCGGCTACGAACCCGCGGAACCGCGCCACGGCATCGACGGCCTCAAATACGTACGCGGGTCGCGCTACCACGACCCGGCCGTCTACGCGCACGACGAACTCGACGACGTCCTCTCGGTCCCGACCGCCGACGCGTACTACGAGGCACGGCACCTCCGCGAGCGCTACGCCGAGCGCGATCCCGCGATCCACGATACCGGGCAGTACGACGCCGCGCTCGTCCGTGAGCACCTCCGCGCCGATGGCGAACTCCTCGTCGGGCCGTCCTCGGGTGGCGCGCTCGCCGCGGTGACACGTCTCGCCGATCGCGGCGACCTCTCTCCCGACGACGTCGTCGTCGTGCCGTTCCCGGACCGCGGTGATCGGTACGCCCACATCCCGCTTTGGGACGACTACCTCTAGGGACCGGACCCCGTCGTTTTTCGGGATCGCTCCGAAAGCGGAGCGTGATGGCCCGCCCGCCACGCGTCGGGCCGCGACGATCGCGGTCCGCCCTCCATGCACCACGCGTCGCACTTCGATCGCCGTGCCGCTCGCTCCCTCGGTCGTCGCGCCTCGCCCGCCCACTACGTCCCTCCGTCTTCCCTCGCTCGTGAGTGATCCCGACACTGATTCGCGGACGGCCGCGCGGCGCACCGCGTTTTTCCTCGTCGTCGTCGCCGCGAATCTCTATCCGCTCGCCGGCGTCCTCGCGTTCGGCTGGGATCTCCTCACCGTCCTCGTCCTCTACTGGATCGAGATGGGTGTCGCCGCGCTCTGGGGCGTCCCGCGGGCGCTACTCGCCGTCCCGTTCGACCGCTCAGTGAGCTCGCACGTCCTCCCGCTCGCCGGCCTCCGCGAGAAACGCGGCGGATTGACCTACCGGGGTCACACGCTCTACGTCCGCAACGTCCCGACGGCGCTCCTCCAACTCTCGATGCTCGGGATCGTCTGGGTCGGAATCGGCCTCTACTTCGCCTACGCCCTCGATCTGTGGGGCGCCCTCGGGGACGCGCGATGGTTCACCGTCGCCGCGGGCGCGCTCGCCATCACCGTCACACACGGTGTTTCCTTCGTCCGCGAGTACGTCGGCGAGCGAGCGTACGAGCACACGTCCGCGCGGATGGCGATTTCCCACACCGGCCAACAGACCGTCTTCGTGCTCTTCCTCGCGGTCCCCGTCGCCGCGAGCGAGTCGTTCCGAGCGGGTGGACTCGCGGTCGTGACCGGCGTCGTCGCCGCGAAACTCCTCGCGGAGACGTATCGCCGCGTGACCGACGATGAACCCGGAAACGGCGTCCTCGCTGCGGTCTTCGGCGACCGGGACACGACCGTCGACGCCCCGACCGTCCCGGTTCCCGAGGGCGACCCGGACGCCGTCCGTACGCCCGACCCGCGCGCCGTCCGCATCGAGTGCGCCTGCCGCGGGCTGGCGATGCTCGTCAGCCGCCCCGCGTTCCTCTGCGCGCTCGCGGCGGTCTTCCTCGCGGTCTTCCTCCGCTCGCCCCTCGCGCTCCTCCCCGTCTCGCTACTCGTCGCCGGCGTTTGCCTCGGTGCCGCGGGCCGCTACCTCCGACTCGGGACGATGGCGTTCCATCGGTACGGCGACACGCTCGTCGGCCACGACCGCCTGCTCGACGAAGCGCAGTGGCGCGCCCCGCTCGCCGTCTGCGAGGGGTCGATCCCCCGACGTCTCATCGACCGGCTTGCCGACACCGCGCTCGTCGAGATCGACTGGCGCGATTCGGACGGCGGGTATTGGCCCGATGCCGCCTACGACCCGGAGCGGACGCGCGCGACCGTCGGTCCGTTCGCGGAGTTCGGCGACGCCGTCGTCGCACTCGACCTCCCCGTGCGTCCTGCAGAGCGCCCCGAACCGAACCGGACGGTGGCGTCCGCGGCGCTCGCGTTCGTCGTCGCCGTCGCGTGCGTGCCCGCGGTGGCGTGGTACATCAGCCACGACCCGGCCGTTATCGTCGTCGCGTTCCTCTCGCTCGTCGTCGTCGGGCCGTTCGTTATCGTGGCCGTCTACTACCTCTGACGGCATCCTCTGAGGTCCCCACCCCCTTCGCCCACCGACACCCGTTTTGCCCTCGCGCGCCACGTTCCCCCAATGACCGGTCTCGACCTCGACCCGACGCAGCTCGACCGGTACTCCCGGCACATCATCATGGACGACGTCGGCCCCGAGGGCCAAGCCGCCCTGCTCGACGCCGACGTTCTCGTGATCGGCGCGGGCGGCCTCGGCTCGCCCGTCATCGAGTACCTCGCGGCGGCGGGCGTCGGCACGCTCGCCGTCGTCGACGACGACACCGTTGAGCGCTCGAACCTCCAGCGACAGATCATCCACCGCGACGCGGACGTCGGCACGCTCAAAGTCGACTCCGCGCGCCGCTACGTCGACGACCTCAACCCGGACGTCGACTTCGAGGGCCACGACGTTCGTCTGACGCGCGAGAACGCTCGTGACCTCGTCGGCGACCGGGACTTCGTCGTCGACTGCACGGACAACTTCGAAACACGATACCTCGTCAACGACGCTTGCGTGCTTGCCGGCGTCCCGTTCAGCCACGGTGCGATCTACAAGTTCGAGGGACAGGCGATCACCGTCACTCCCGAGGGTCCCTGCTATCGGTGCGTCTTCCCCGAAGCGCCCGAAGAGGGCACCGTCCCGGACTGCGCGACCGCGGGCGTCCTGGGCGTGCTCCCCGGGACCGTCGGATGCCTGCAGGCCACGGAGGCGGTCAAGTCGATCCTCGGCGTCGGCGACCTCCTGACGGGACGACTGCTCCACTACGACGCCGCGAGCGTCGGCTTCGAGGAGGTGCCGATCGCCCGGAACCCCGACTGTCCCGTCTGCGGCGACGATCCGATCGAGAGCGTCGAGGACGTCGAGTACTCCGGCGGCTGCACCGTCGTCTGAGCACGCGCCTTCTTGAGCGAAGCCGGACAGATTTCCCCCGTGTTCTGACGACTGGCCGCGCACGCCCCGCGAAACCGTCGGTGCGACGTGTGTTCTCCCCCGCGTTCCGCACCGCCTGTCTGCCCCCTCACGTGACCCGCGCTACCGTAGCTCTTCGCTCACCTGCCGCACGAGCCCGTCGATGATCTCCGGTGTCGTCGGATGGAACGCCCGGTTCGGGACGTCACGGACGTCCATTTCCGTCTCGACGATGATTTGGAGCGTTTTCGCCATCACGTCGGCCTCATAGTGCCACCCGTGGTAGCCGAGCACGGTGCCGTCCGCCGCGTCGACGACGAGCTCCGCCCGGCCGCGTGCGGCGTCCTTCGTCCGGAAGACGCCGTCGTCACTCGCCTCCCGCGACGCCGTCAGCACGTCGTGGCCCGCATCCTCGGCTTCACCGGGGGTCATGCCGACGGTGACGTACGGGTAGACGCCGGCCGCGGTGAAGATCACGTGGTGCGTGATCGGATCGTACGTCTCCAGCGTCTCACCGTGCCAGTCCGCGAGGACGTTTCGTGCCGCAACCTCGCCCTCCTCCTTCGCCGTGTGGAGGAGATTACGCTCGCCGACGACGTCGCCCGCGGCGAACACCGTTGGATCGTCGCGCGCCCGGAGCGTCCCCGGATTGATCCACCCCTCGCCCGCCTCGATCCCCGTCGCTTCGAAACCGAGCCCCGCCGTGCTCGGGACGCGTCCAGTGAAGCAGAATAACTGCTCTGCCTCAACGGTCTCCGTCTCGCCGTCTCGCTCGACGGCCACCCGGACGCCGCCGTCGTCCGTCGCCGCGACGCGCTGTTCCTCGGCGTTCGTCAGCACGTCGACGCCGAACTCCTCGCGGTAGCACTCGACGATGCCATCGCCGACCGCCGGGGCCGCCCGATCGAGCGGCCGCGCGTCGTGTTCGATCACCGTGAGGTCCATCCCGCCTGCCTCCGCGAGGTACGGGACCAGTTCGAGGCCGACCGCGCCGAAGCCCAAGACGACGCCCGACGCGGGGAACTCGGTCGCGTCCAGAACGTCGGCCGAGTCCATCGGCTCGACGTCGTCGATACCCGGAAGGTCGGGCGTTCGCGGTGTTGAACCGGTCGCCACGATCACGTAGTCGGGCTCGTAGCGCTCGTCGCCGACCCTGACGACGCCGTCGTCGACGAACCGCGCGCTCTCGTGGTGGAACGTCACGTTCTCGCGCTCGGCGAGGTCGTGCACGGCGTCGCGGCGGTGGCGCGCGAACTCCGCGGTGTGGTCGTCCTTGCGTGCGACGACCCGATCGAGGTCGACGTCGACGTCGGCGTCGAGGCGGGGGTCCGAGCGCGCCTGATGGGCGTGCTGGGCAGCGCTCAACACCTCCTTCGATGGCATACAGCCGCGGAGGATACAGAGCCCGCCGCCCGGGTCGCCGTCGTCGACGAGTGTCACTTCGGCGTCGCCGTCCGCGAGGACCTCCGCGGCGGCGACGCCTGCGCTCCCGTACGCACCGATGACGAGGACGTGCATACCGTCGTCTACGCGGGGTGGTGCCGAAAAGCCGCGGGGCCGTCAGCGCGCGATGTCGTCGCCCGAGCGATCGAGGACGGCCTCGACTTCCTCGGGAGTGACGAGTGCGGTGTCGCCCGGGATGGTGCGCTTGAGCGCGGCCGTCGCGGCCGCGTACTCCAGCGCGGCGGGGACGCCGTCGCCCCGAAGGCGGCGCGCGAGGAAGCCGCCGACGAAGGCGTCGCCCGTCCCGACCGCGTCGTGCGTGTCGGCCTCGAACGCCGGCTGTTCGATGACGTCGCCCGCGTGCCACGCGAGTGCGCCCGCCGCGCCGCGCGTCACCACGACGGTCTCGAAGCCCCATTCCTCGGCGAGATCTCGCGCCACGCGCTCGGCGTCGCCGTCGAGCCCGAGAACGTTTCGGGCGTCGCGGAGCGCCGTCACGAGCACGTCGACGTCGGGGAAGAGCGATTCGAGGACCGGTCGGGCCTCCGCGGGGCGCCAGAGCTTCGAGCGGTAGTTCACGTCGAAGACGGTCGTCGTCCCTGCCGCTCGCGCCAGCGCGAGCAGGTCCGCCGTCGTCCCTTCGAGCATGTCGGAGAGTGCGGGCGTGATGCCCGAGGTGTAGAACGCGTCGCCCCCTTCGATCCGCTCCGTCGGGAGTTCGTCCGGCGTTGCCGTCGTCACCGCCGCGTCCGCCCGGTCGTAGATGACGTTCGTCGGACGCGGTGCCGAGGCCTGTTCGAGGTAGTAGGTGCCCTGTCGCCCCTCGTCGCTCCAGACGACGTCCGCCGTCGCCCCCTGGGCCTCGACGGTCGCCGTCACCTTCCGCCCGAGCGCGCCGTCAGGGAGCTTCGAGAGCCACGTGGTGTCGAGGCCGAGGCGGCCGGCGTTCACCGCGACGTTGCTCTCCGCGCCCGCGGCGCGGAACTCCAGTTCGGACGCCCGCTCGAGGCGCTCCTGTCCCGGCGGGCTGAGGCGTAACATCGTCTCGCCGAACGTCACGAGATCGCTCATGTCTCGGCCGACGACGCCGCCCCAAATCAATCCGCGGGATTCCCCGCCCACTCATACCCCCGTCGCCCGTATCGGGGAGTCATGTTCGAACGAGACACGGACGGCCTCTCGCCGAGCGAGCGCGAGCGTATCGTCAAGACGGCCGTCAGCCCGCGCCCCGTGGCGTGGGTCGGGACGCGCGACGCGTCGGGCAGCGATAACCTCGCACCGTTCAGCTCGTACACCTACGTCGGTGCCGAGGACCCCACGGTGCTGTTCACGGCGAGCCGCCGCGACGGCGACCTGAAGGACACCCCGCGAAACGTCATCGACACCGAGGTCTTCTCAGTGAGCGTCGCCACCGCGGACGTCTTGGAGACCGTCGATCACACCGCCGCCGACCCCGACGAGGGTGACGAGTTCGACCTCGCCGGCGTCGAGCGCGCCGAATGCGATCGGATCGACGCCCCGTACGTCGCCGACGCCCCGATCGCCATGGAGTGTACCCTCCACGACCGCCAGGAGATCCACGGACGCACGATGCTCATCGGTGACGTCGTGCGCTTTCACGCGGCCGACGACGCGATGCGCGACGGCCAGGTCGACTCCCGCGAGATCACGACGATCGGCCGTCTCGGCGGGCCCTACTACACGCACACGGACCCCGTCGAGTTCGAACGCCGCTACTGATTCACTCCGGCGTGCGGTCCTGATGGCCGGGGTAATCCCGTTCGAAGCGCCGGTCGAGTTCCGACGCGGAGATCTCGACGAGTACCGGCCGGCCGTGCGGGCACGCCCACGGCTCCGCGCAGTCGTCGAGGCGGTCGAGAAGCGCCGTCACGTCCCCTTCGGGGAGCGAGGTGTTCCCCTTGATCGCGGGCTTGCACGCCATGTCCGCGAGCAGGGCGTCCGCGGCGTCGAGGACCTCATCGCCCGCCGCGGCGTTCGTCGCGGACGCGATGACGTCCCGCACCAGCGCGGCGTCGAGCGCGTGGCCGAACACCGCGGGGACTGCCGTCACGACCGCGTCTTTCCCGTTCAGTTCGGCCTCGAAGCCCGCCTCGCGGAGCGCGGGCAGCGCCGCCTCGAAGCTCGCCGCCTCCGCCGCCGTCAGCGACACGTCGGCCGACGTCACGAGCGCCTGCGAGTCCGGCGACCCGTCGAGTTCCTCGCGCAGCGCCTCGTAGCGCACCCGCTCGTCCGCCGCGTGCTGGTCGATCAACACCAAGCCGTCGTCGGTCGCCGCGACGACGTACGTGTCGTGGAGCTGCCCGAGCACGCGCAGCGAGGGGAGACGCTCGCGTTCGGGCGTCTCGTCGGTCTCCGCCGTTCCGGGCAGTCGGGCGTTGCGCGTCGCGCCGGCGATCCGCTCCGGTTCGTCCCCGCGTCCCGACATCCCGTCTTCGTCGGCGTGCGATCCGCGTGGCTGCGGCGACGAACCCCCCGACGCCGACACGCTCGACCGTGTCCCGCCCGCTGCCGACGCGCTGTGTGACGACGTACTGTGCGACGACGCGTCGCGCGAGGCCGCGTCTCGTCCGCCCAACCCGCTCGGCGACTCGGTCGCCGATCCGGCCGCGCTCTCGCTCCCGCCTGCTTTTCGGCTGTCGCTCGCTCCGCCTTTCACGGCGCGCTCGACGCCGTCGTGCTCGGGTTCGATCGCGGCGTCCGTCGGCTGTGAGGCTCCGCGTGGGGCCCGCGTCCGCACGAGGCCGTGCTCGCGGAGGGCGTCGCGCACCGCGTCCGTCACCGCCTCGCGGACGCCCCCCTCGTCCTCGAAGCGTACCTCCATTTTGCGCGGGTGGACGTTCGCGTCCACCTCGCTCGGGGAGAGCTCGACGTCGAGGACGGCGAACGGGAAGCGATCGGCGGCGAGCTGCGTCCCGTACGCCTCGACGATGGCCTCGCGCAGCAACCGATCGCTGACGTAGCGGCCGTTGACGTACGTGGCGAGGTAGTCGCGCGTCGAACGCGTCGTCTCTGGGTGGCTCACGTACCCGCGGACGCGATCGAGGCCGCCCTCTGGGGCGGCGTCGACGGCGATCATCGACTCGGCGACGTCGCGGCCGTAGACGGCGAGCAGCGCCGAGCGGACGTCGCCGTCGCCCGGCGTGGCGAACGTCTCCGTGCCGTCGTGTTCGAGCGACACCGCGACGTCCGGGTTGGCGAGCGCGTAGCGCGACACCGCGCGGTTGACGTGCCCGAACTCGGTGCTCTCGGCGTTCAGGAACTCCCGTCGCGCCGGCGTGTTGTAGAAGAGATCGCGGACCGCCACCGTCGTCCCCGGCGCGCGCCCCGCGGGACCGATCGACTCGACGTCACCGCCGACGACGTGTATCTCTGTCCCGGGCCCGCCCGCGCGGGGCTTCGTCGTCACCGTCAGCCGCGACACCGCGGCGACCGTGTGGAGCGCTTCGCCGCGGAAGCCCAGTGTCCCGACATGCGCGAGGTCGTCCGCGTCCCGGATCTTCGACGTCGTGTGGCGTTCGATCGCCGCCTCCGCGTCCGTACGCGTCATTCCGGTCCCGTCGTCGCGCACGATCAGCTCGTCCGTTCCGTCGCCCGTCACCGCCACCTCGATCCGTGAAGCGTCCGCGTCGAGGGCGTTCTCGACGAGTTCCTTCACGACCGACGCGGGCCGCTCCACGACCTCGCCGGCCGCGATGCGGTCCACCGTCGCCGCGTCGAGCTCGCGGATCTCCGTCTCCTCGCCGTCGTCCGCAATCCCGGTGTCGCCCTCGCTCATGGCCGTGGATGGCCGCACGCCAACATGAATCCGGCGCTCGTTGCGGCGTCCGATCAGTCCAAGCGCTTTTGCCACTCGTTGACCCGCTGGAGCAGGTCGAGCGGCGAGGAGTTGTTCACGTCCGTGTTCCGCAGCTCGTCGAGGACGGCTTCCGTCTCGGGGTCGAGCGGCTCGCCCCCGTCGTCGGTCCCGCCCACGTCGTCACCGCCGTGCTCACTCTCGTGCCCGTCGTTGTTGCCTGACGCCCGCAGCTCGCCGCTCCCGAGGTCGAAGACGACTTGCTCGCTTCCACCGTTCCCACCGCGGACGTCGACAGCCTCGTCCGCGCGGAGGCGTTCGAGCACGTCGCGCGAGCGCGACACCACGGGGTCCGGGACGCCCGCGAGGTCGGCGACGTGGATGCCGTACGAGCGATCGGCGGGGCCGTCCGCGACCGTCCGGAGGAACGTCACATCCCCGTCGCGCTCCGCAGCCTCCACGTGGACGTTCTGTACCCCCTCGAGACGCGCCGCGAGATCCGTCAGCTCGTGGTAGTGCGTCGCAAACAGCGTCTTCGCGCGCACCTCGTTGTGGAGGTACTCCGTTGCCGCCCACGCGATGCTGATGCCGTCGTCGCTCGCCGTCCCGCGCCCGACTTCGTCGAGCACGACGAGCGAGTCCGCGGTCGCGGAGTGGAGGATGTTCGAGAGCTCCTGCATCTCGACCATGAACGTCGAGCGCCCCTGCGCGAGTTCGTCGAGCGCGCCGACGCGGGTGTAGACGCCGTCCACGAGCCCGATTTCGGCCGACTCGGCGGGTACGAAGCTCCCCGCCTGCGCGAGCAGGACGATCAGCGCCGTCTGGCGCATGTAGGTGCTCTTCCCGCTCATGTTCGGGCCCGTCACGACGAGGAAGCGCCGGCCCTCGCCGAAGCGCGCGTCGTTCGGCACGAACTCCACCGTCTGCTCGACGACCGGGTGGCGCCCCGCCGTCACGTCGAGCGCCCGGTCGTCGCGGAGCTCGGGGCGCGCCCACCGGTTCGCGCTCGCGTGCTCCGCGAAGCTCGCCAGCGCGTCGAGTTCCGCGAGCGCCCGCCCCGCGTCCTGCAACAGCGACGCGTGCGACGCCACCTCGGCCCGCAGCTCGTCGAACAGCTCGCGCTCGCGGGCCGCGCGCTCCTCCTCGACGCGGAACAGCGCCCGCTCCTTCTCGTCGAGTTCGGCGCTGCGATAGCGCTTCGAGTTCTTCAGCGTCTTCACCTCGCGGTAGTCGTCGGGAACGCGATCGGTCTGCGAGTGGCCGACCTGGAGGTAGTAGCCGTCAGTCTTGTTCCGATCCACCGTCACCCGTGAGAGATCGCTTTCCTCTTTGACGCGCTCGGCGAGCGTGTCGAACCACGCGACGAGGTCGTCGTGTTCGGCCGCGAGCTCGTCGAGATCGGCGTCGTAGCCGCGCGCGAAGATTCCCGTCTCGCCGCCGGGGTCGTCGGCGAGCGCGTCGTCCACCGTCTCGCGCAGGGCGGCCGCGTCGTCGGCGTCCACCCGTGCGAGCACGTCGTTGAGCGGCGAGTCGGCCAGCGAGGGCGACGACGTCACGCGCTCGCGGAGCACCGGCAGTCGTCCGAGGGTGTCAACGACGCGTTTCAGCGCGCCCGGATCCGCGCTTCCCGACGTGCACCGCGCCGCGAGGCGTTCGAGGTCCGCCGCGCCGTCCAGCGTCTCGCGCACCGCGTCGCGTTCGAGCGCGTCGCCGGCGAGCGCGTCTACGCAGTCGTGTCGGCGTTCGAGTTCCCCGCGCCGCTGCAGCGGTCGGACGAGCCACGCCTCCAAGCGGCGCGCGCCCATCGCTGTCACCGTGTGATCGAGCGTCGCCGCGAGCGACCCCGCCCTGTCGCCGCGCATCGTCTCGGTCAGTTCGAGGTTGCGCCGCGTCGTCGGGTCGAGCGCGACGTGGTCGTCCGCCCGATAGGGCTGGAGTCGCGTCAGCGACGACAGCACGCCGACGCCCGTCTCCGCGACGTAGTCGAGCGCCGCGCCCGTCGCCCGTGCTCCCGGGCCCTCGGGTTCGACGCCGACCGCGTCCAGCGCGCCCTCGCCGAACTGCTCGCGGACCCGGTGGGTGGCCTTCCCGGGCGCGAACGCCTCCGTCCCGTGGACGCTCAACGTCGCGTCCGTGTCGTCGCGCACCGCGTCGCAGAAGTCGTCGTCGCCGCGTAGCGCCGGCCCCGGGAGCACCTCCTCGGGACCGAAGCGCCCGAGTTCCGCGAGCGCCGTCCGTTCGTCTCCGACCTCGGTCAGGCGGAACGTCCCCGTCGTCACGTCCACCGCCGCGAGACCGTACGCGTCGTCCTCGCGCACCGCGGCGACGAGGTAGCGCGCGTCCGCGCCCGTCGCCTCCAAGAGGGTGCCCGGCGTCGCCGTTCGCGTGATCTCGCGCGTCGTGTCGTCGTCGCCGCGTTGCTCCGCGACCGCCACCGTGTAGCCCCGCTCCACGAGCGACTTCAGATAGGGTGTTAGCTCGCTCAGCGGGACGCCGGCCATCGGGTACGACGAGCCGTGACTCGACTTCTCGGAGACCTTCAGGTCGAGTTCGTCGGCGACGAGGCGCGCGTCGTCCGCGAAGAACTCGTAGAAGTCCCCGACCTGCATCGCGAGGACGTCCGCGTCCGACTCCTCCTTCAGCGCGAGGAACTCCTCGACGATGCCGGTCACGCCGCCCTCACCCGGGTCTGCACCGTCGTCTCGGTCATAGAGGTAGGTGGCCGCGGGCGAGTAAGAACGCACCGCCTCGCCCTCCCCGGAGTCGTTTAAGTGTCTCTCGCCATAAGTAGTAGATACGAGCAGGGTCGCCCCGAATTCTGGGGTGACCGACGCCGCACGGAGAGCGACGGCGTCGTGCCTCCCTACGTGCCGTCCGTCTCCTGATAGATGACGTGCCCGCAGGCCTTGCAGTGCGAGGCGTCCGGGTCGTGCGCGGAGAGGCCGCAGCTCGGGCAGGTGACGTCGATCTTCTCGCGGCGCGTCCACTCCTTGACGATCTTGCTCGCCTGCTGTGGGACGAGGATGATGGCGGTGAGTATCGCCGCGATGGTGATCCAGCGCCCGAGCGGCGTCACCGGGAGGACGTCGCCGAAGCCGACCGTTGAGAGCGTCACGACGGTGTAGTAGAAGGCGTCGCCGAACGTCGCGACGGCAGGGTTCGCGGCGTGCTCCGCGCTGTAGAAGAGGCCGGCGGCGACGAAGAGGATGACGAGGACGGTGATGAGGAGCTTCCCCGCGCGGAGGGCGTTGTCCGAGACCGTCCCGAAGGGGAACTCGGCGTCGCGGGTGAAGCGATAGAAGCGCAGGACGCGCACGACGCGGATCGCGCGGAGGAACCCGATGGACGCCACCGCCGAGGCGGGGAGGACCACGACCGCGAACGTCGGGATGATCGCGAGCAGGTCGACGACCGTGTACGGGTCGCGCGCGGCCGCGAACGCGTCCTCGGCGACGGCGAGCCGGAGCGCGTACTCGACCGCGAAGACGACGGCGATCGCGAGCTCGGCGCTCCAGAGGACGTCGCGCACGCCCGCCGACAGCGAGTACGTCTGCGCGACGTAGATCCCGATGAACCCGAGGTTCAACGCGAACAGGAGGACGTCGAGCGTGCGCCCGACGGCCGTCTCGCTGTCCCGGAGGTAGAAGCGCATCTGGGCGCGGACGCCGGTCCCTCCCTCGGCCGCGTCGCCGCTCATACTCGCCGTAGCGTGCCCCGTCGCCATAACGCCGGTGACAGCGCGCCCTCTCCATCCCGCCGGCCGCTCTCTCGGTGTTCTTTAACTGCTTCTGGTCACAAGTAGTAGATACGACAGGCGTGCGCCGGGCCGCGTCGCACCGTTTCTCCCGTTCTCTCGTCGTCCAGCGCCCCGGCTCTCGTTCTCCCCCGTCGATCGACCCGTCACGGACGTCGCGAGCCCTCCCATCTGATATATAGAGAACATATAAACGCCCTATAGGGTGCTCGAGAGGGTGTCTCGTAGCGACGGCCGCCGCGACGGCGGCTCACCCTTCACCATGTCGAAGACAGAGTCCACATCGGAGGCGGAGGCGTCGATCCACCGGGAGTACGTCCTCGACGTTCGGATCGTCGAGTGCGCGGACGGCTATCGCATCGAGGCCCCCAGGAACCGCGAGGAGACGTTCGAGGACGCCGAGACGGCGGAACTGTACGCGGACGTCTACTTCTGTACGAACGGCTTCGAGGAGGCGGGGACGGGCGAGCGCGGCGTCCCGCTGGACGTACTGGGCGCCGGGCGTGCGGTGCTCGCCGCCTACCTCCTCACCCAGTACGGCGACGACCAGTGGGTCGCCTCCTTCTTCGGGAAAAAGCCCTACCGCGTCCGCGAGTACGTCTCGTGGGTTGAGGAGCGCGCCGCCGAGATCCGCGATGGCGCACGCGACCGCGGCGTCACGCGCGTCGACGCCTGAGGCGCCGCCTCTTCTCCGCCGCGCCCGATCCGTCCGTCCGGGCGCTCGACACGTTCCGACCGGCCGCGCCGCTCCGTCTCGGCGAGGCTCCGGCCCGCTCCAGCGGTCGGTTTCGAGCGCTGACATAGCCACAGCGACATACGCGCTCGCCCCGCGGCTACCACGCCTTCGGCTCGCAGTCGCCGACTCTTGACGCCCTCGTTCCGGTCGGTCCGCCTACGTATGCGTACTTTTCTCACTCACTTCTCTGACCTCTCATTGTGCCTAACGTATCACTATTACAAGCTGTTATCCGGTGTGGCGCGGACCACCGAACTGCATGGTCGACATCAGTCGCCGCAATCTCATGACCAGTTCGGTCGCGGCCGCGCTCGGAGCCAGCGTGGTCGGCAGTGGAGTCGTCAGCGCGGACGTCGAGGAGTCCGACACGCCCGGCGCGCCGAGCGTGAAGGGGTCGCTCAAGCGCTTCTCGAACACCGCGTTCGGCGCCGAGGTCACGGGCCCGTTCGTCTTCGCCGACGGGACGCCGCTCTACAGCCTCCAGCATCCGAGCACCAACAACACGAAGCCGTTCGACCGCGCCGGCGTCGGCTACGTCGACGGCTTCAGCTTCGAGATGGCGGGGAGCAACGACGACTTCGAGGAGCTCTCCGCGCCGACCAGCGAGAAGAAACAGCGCAAAGTCCGCACCGCCGCCGGCGCCTACACGATGCTCTTCCAGCAAGAAGAGGAGATCAACGGCGGCAGCGAGCAGCTCGGCGTCCCGCAGACGCCCGACGGCGAGGACATCGACAAGTATCCGGGGTCGCGGTACTCCGAGGCGGGCTACACGCCGGACTGCAACCAGTTCATTCCCTCGAACGACGAGGGCACTAAGGGCCACCTCTTCACGAACTTCGAGGCGACCCCGGGGAACGTCACGCGCGTCCCGGTCTCGAAGACTGCTGAGGGCGAGTGGGAGGCCGACACGGAGAACGCCATCAACATGGCGAACACGGAGCCGCTCCGCGATCTCGGCGGCACGATGATCAACTGCTACGGCGACCGATCGCCGTGGAACACGATGGTCTCCGCCGAGGAGAACTACGCCCATCCGCGCGTCAGCTTCACGCACACGATCAGCGACATCGTCGAAGCCGAAAGCGGGAAGGGACTCGTCGGGGGCTGTCAGTTCTGGAACCGACCCAATCCGACCGCCATCCAAGACGCCGTCGAGGAATACTACGGTAACGAGGCGTGGTCCCTGCAGGGCTACTGGGCGCTCGCCGGCGTCGAACTCCTCGCCTACTCGCTCGGCGCGACGCCGCGCGACACGGAGGACGTCGACACGACGACGTCCGACGCCTACGGCGGGAGCGAGGTCGCCGAGGGCGCGACGAACAACGCGAAGCCCATCACGGATGAGGAGTTCCCGAACCCGTATCGCTACGGCTACTTCGTCGACTACCGTGAACCCCACACGGAGACCCCCGCCCCCATCAAGTACTACGTCATCGGACGGGCGGCCTGGGAGTGTCCGGACTTCCAGAACGACCTCAAGACTGTCTACGGCTGCTCCGACGGCGACAGCAAGGGCATCTACAAGTTCGTCGCCGACGAGGAGATCCCGAGCTACGACGACCCGATGGACGTCGAGGGGACGCTCTAC
>Ga0207754_100106_pt1 | contig 63890 bp, 68 predicted proteins | sample A23E1SouthBayCA_FD_187728 | JGI IMG/M metagenome (GOLD analysis project Ga0207754, IMG submission 187728) | Aerobic enrichment media microbial communities from Eden Landing Ponds, California, USA - A23 E1 (SPAdes) | ecosystem: Environmental > Aquatic > Marine > Unclassified | place: Emeryville...
AAGTTCGTCTCCGAGGCTGTTGACGACAAAATTAAGCAGGTGCTCTTCCTCTATCTCACTGTCTGCTGGGGTTTGTTGCACACTCTCTCCAAGCAGACACTCTCTCTAAGCCGATGTGATCGACTGACTCTTGAGTTCAGTTACTTGGTGCACACACACGAGGAGATTACTCGCGACCAACTCAATATCTAACAGTACTCGGAGTCCGCAGAAGCTTGAGAGCACCTTTCTTTGAGGTGAGAACTCGTCGGGAATGAGCCAGCACTTGTAGTTGCTCTGCGCGTGAGTGGGTTTGATTTCAATCCTTACGGCTCATTTTGAATTTCCGGCACTCACGAGATCGCTCAGCCGATCATCGTGACAGCGTTCTTCGCGTTTTGACGGTTTTCGCGTAGGTTCGTTGCTCAGAGTTTACCGATAATTAGGAGAAGTCGGTATCCTATCCGAATATAGTTCGATAAGTTCGTTAGCTCCTTGTTCAGCACGCCCACTACTGTAGTAGTGGACACGGACTATATCCGGCAGATGTACGAGTCCCGGAATCCCCGCAGTGTACCCTCAACTGCTCCACAACCGGAACGCGATCTCGTCCATTGATTACTCTCTTGAACGCCCGAGGAACGACTTCTTGCCTACAAAAATATGAGGGCGGCAGGTAGCTCCGCACCCGCATACTGATTCCAGCCGAGAGTTCCCCAACAGATGGCCGCCAGTTGGGTGGTGGCCTACGCCTGTCGTTCTACGAAGTCAGTCAGCGCGAAGACGTAGCCGCCGTTTCCGAGGTCGCGAATCTCGTAGCTGGTCGGATAGTACCCCTCCTGTGGGTAGGCCGCCGGTTGAGCGACCGCATTGCGCTGGACACCGTGGAGGTGGTTCTTCAGGTAGTCGACGGTGACCATCGGCTCGATGAAGTTGAGCTCGTACGCGTCATCGTCGTCGACGTCGGCCGCACCCCAGATAAGCGTCTCCAGCCACTCTTCACCACCGTTATCGGGGAGCTCGGGGGCATCCTCCGGAGCGAGGTGAGCGCCCATATCGGGGATGACGGCTCCGCCCTCAAGCAGGAAGTAGTCCTCAGGAATCTGGCCATCCTCGATGTCGTCCTCGTCGATAATGTATGGGGTTGGCGGGGTGGTAGTCGGGTCTTTGAGGCCGATGTCGTCGATCGTGTCCCAGTCGTTGAAGTAGAAGTGGATGTCGAAGTGGGGTTTCGTGTAGACGTTTTCGGGGGTGTGGCCCTGTGGGTTCCAGCCGAGGCCGGCGTACTCGAAGGGTGCCGGGACATTGTCCGGGAAGCTGAGATCGAACGGCAGCGACCAGAATCCGTGCGCCTTGCCGCCGCCCTTGACGTCGCCGTCCTCAAAGGCGTCCGCATAGGGGAGGTCGGTGAGGGCGCCGTCGGAGAACTTGACGCCGACGTACTTCGGGTTCCCAGACGGCGTCACCGTAGAGAAGGTACTAATCTCGCCGTCACCGATTCCGTAGGACTCCCCCCACGAGGTTATGCCGGAGGGTGGGAAGCCACCGTGTTTCGCGGTTGCGGCAGAGCTGAAGGCGATACTTCCAGCGGCAGCAGCGCCGAGTCCACGTAGGAACGTCCGTCGGTTGGAGTTCATCAGTGTACTACAGTCGGGAGACGTGAGTACTCGAACCTAAAAATTGCCAATTCGTTCATGGGACTGAAGTGGAAATTTTACTGGCGTGTTCATTCTGCCGTCGTTACTGCGGGGCGATTGGTCGGCAACAATAGCTAACGGCTGTTTCATCGCGAGAAGTATCGAACTAATAAACGTTCAACAGTACGACTTCTCCATACTCTCCCACGTGAAATCTGGGTATCGGGCTAGGATTCTTGTCTATTTGGGACTGGTACTGCCTGTGCTTCTGCCTGATACTTGGTGATCGTCTTCTGTGCCCATTCGATTGCCGTTGGGTGGCTGGAAATGATGTTCCCGCTGTACGTTCCGTCGTCTGCGTAGGTGATTAGCTGCATTTCCCACCCACTGTCAATCTCCCATGCTGCGAGTCCCATCGGGATGGAATCGTGAATCCGCACCTCCACGTTCGACGAAGAGAGCACCGCTGACAACATCCCGGGGCGATCTTCCTGATACCACTCAAGTAGGTGAGATGAGAGCACGTATTCCACCTCTACCGAACCTTCGAGAACACCCCGTTGATACACAGTTTCGGCGATCTCTGGAACGGTATCACCTAGAGCGATACCGCGAATCTGGTCTGCCTGTTCGAACTTCTCGATGCTTCGCTCGAGTGGACATGTCGGGGATGGCGGGTTTGGAACTCCGAAGCTGCTTTGACTGAACGCGGCGGGGGGGACATCGATCTCGTCGGGTAACTCGGCGAGCAGTTCCTGCCCCTGTTCGATCCCGTGGAGGATTTCCTTAGAGTTAGTGATAGTCTCGTGGACGAGTCGTCCCTTCTCTGTGAGACGCCACGCGCCACCGTCACGACCGATCAACCCGTGTTCGGCTAACTCGCCCGTCGCCCGATGGACAGTTGCGCGTGAGTCCCCTAACTCCTCGACCAAGTCGCGCGGTCGCGCCGAATTCTGTGACAGGTGGTTCAGATACCTCCGCCGAGTCAGAGCAAGATCGATGATGACCTCGAAATCCATCTATGGATAACTGCCGATAGAAAATGCACCGAAGTTTAAACTTTCTAACTCCCTCGATATTGTCGTTTTTGCCTCTATCGCATCACGATCACGCGGCCTCAAACCTCGGCCGGAGAGGCCGAAAAGAAGTAACCGTATAGACGCTAGTCAGTCGTCGTCGAACGCGGCTTTGAGGCTGTGTCAGCAGCCTCGATATTGACGTTGTGGCGGAACTCGTTCGACGGATCGTACTGGGCTTTGATCTCTGTGAGGCGGTCGTAGTTCTCGCTGTAGACCTGATCGGCCCAATCTTCCCACTCCTGTTCTTCGACGCCGGTAAAGCCGGCGTAGGCGCCCTCGCCGCCGGCGTCGCGAAGCTGGCGTTCGACGGCACGCACCCACTCGAACTCGGACTCGTTGTCGTAGTGCTCCCAGTTCGCCTCGACGGTGATCATGTACTGCTTGTCGTCCCACGGGAAGGCAGCGTCCGCCCCATGGCCGATGTCCCCGCCTAGTGGCCAGACGCCGATCGCGTCGAGCGCACCGGGAGCGGTTTCGGTCTGTTCCGCGATGATGTCGTGGATCTCGTCGGTGAGTTCGTCGACGAAGATGGAGCGGTGGACGTAGTTGCGGCCCCACGGGTATATCTGCGCGCCGAGGTCGTGAAGCACCTCGTAGGGCATCGGTTCACTCATGTCGAGGATCGGGTCGGCTATCTCGCGGAGCGGGGCGACGACCTCCATCCCTTCCTCGGGATCGCCAGCGTAGCAGCCGAGTATCGCGACCGCGTCTTGTCCGGCAACTTCGTCCGGGACTGGCGGGAGATTCGGGACGTGTCCCGAGAGGAGGATAGTGGTCAGTTCTTCGGGCGCGTCTTCGATGATTTCGCGGTGGGTCTCCATCACCTCCGTGGTGTGTTCGGCCGGGTAGAACACGCCGAGACCGCCGACGATCGGGCCGACTTCATACAGCTCAAACTCGAAGTTGGTGATGACGCCGAAGTTGCCGCCGCCACCGCGAATCGCCCAGAACAGATCTTCGTTGTGGTCGGGTGACGCCTTTCGGAGTTCGCCGTCGGGTGTGACGATCTCAACGCTGCGGAGTGCGTCAATGCTGAGACCGTGTTTCCGGCGCATCCACCCGATGCCGCCGCTCAGGGTGGAACCGGGGATGCCGACGTCGCCGGCGCTGCCGGTCGGTGTAGCGAGGCCGTATTGTTGGGTCTCGGCGAGTACGTCCTCGGCACGGGCACCGGGGCCGACGCGTGCGATCTGGGACTCGGCATCAATGTTGATGTCGTCCATCTCTTCGAGGTCGACGACGAGCCCGTTATCGACCATTGCGGCGCCGGTCTGGTGGTGTGACCCGCCACGGATCGCGATCTCGAGATTGGTGTCCTGTGCGAAGGTGATCGCGTGAGCGACGTCGTCACCGCCCTTCGCTCGCGCGATTACAGCCGGGTACTTGTTCGCAAGACCATTCCAGACGTTACGGGTGTCGTTGTAGTCCTCGTGATCCGGAAGGATGAGCTCGCCACGGAGATCGTCGTCGAGTCCCTTGATCGCTTGCTCGTCGAGTTCTGCCACAGTCCCTAGCGGGTGTTTCGTCATACATCAGCAGACCATGGAGTAGTTCGTCGGATAGTCATCGGGTGAATCGATGTTTCAGGGCGTGCAACAGGCGTTCGCCCAGCGGTGTCTCGATACCCCGTTCCCCTTCCGAAACGTCCGGGCCCGTAGTGGGATACTCTGCCTCGACGTGCAGGATTTCGCCCACCCGCGGATCGATGGCAACCTTACAGCAGCACCCCGGACATTCTCGAAGTTCTTCGTCAGGGTCGACGCCGGTGTAGGTGGCCTGCCCGTCCCGCGACGACCGCTCGCACGTCGTCGAGATTATGGCCATCACTCATTCACTTCCCCGTACCACGTCCGCAGCTCGTCGAGAATCTCCTTGCGCTCGGGTTCGGTCTTCTCTTTGTGGCGGAAGGCCTTCTCCGTGTCTGCCGAGATGATGCCGCGTCCCGCAGTTGGAACAGCGGCCAGATGCAGGTGGCGGTCAGTGTCCCACGTACCCTCTTCGCCGGACGCGTCACAGTCGTCGGCGATTTCCAACACAGTTGGCCGACGCGCAGAATGCCAGATAAAGGACGGCCAGGGGGCTATTATGGACATCCAACAGAAACTCTTAAACAACTCCGATAGTGGCTGTACCCCCGAAAAACACCCCTTTCAACAATCCGTTTATCCATCCTTCCCGCCCAATCGATTCTTGTGAAGAGAGAGACGCCGCGATGGAGATGACGCCGCCGAAACAAGTGACCATCTATGAGCGACAACAACGACAATCCGGAAGTACAGCACGAGAACGAACTGGCTGGCCTCGACGCTAAAGAAGCCGCCCAGCAAATTCACGACGAAATCCGATTCCGCCTCGAGCCTGCGAACGAGTACGAGTGGGACGACCCAGAATTCGAAGCCTTCACCGAACTCCTCAACAGGTCTCTGGGATCGCGTCTGACGGCGTCGATCCCGGCAACGACGAGTGATGAGCCCTACATCACCCTCGAGATCCACCTGTTGCAAGAGAGTGCCGTAGTCCAGCAGCGTACGGTCGGCCCGATGGGCGAGTACGCGACATATGTCGGCGACGTGCGCGACGTCCTCACGAGCTTCGCGCCAATACTCAAGAAGTCGTACATCGAGGTGCAGTGCGACGGTGAATCCATTGAGCTGATGCGGGACGAACTTGCTCGCGAGAGCGGTGGTAGCGATGAGTGACTACGACACGAACCCAGATGCCCCCTCGATGGAGGAAATCGCGAAGCAACTCCGCCACGGTGACGAGGGAGATCGGAACGTCGTCTCAGATTCTGACGAGGTAATCGGTATGTCGAACAACTGCGTCGAAGTCCATCATCACGCGTGCGATGGTGAGGTCATCATTCAACTGAAGCCGCACGCTGGCTGGCGAATGGGCGACGGAGATACGGGTTGGATGATGAATAACGAGCAGATACAGAAGTACTCCGTCTACACAATCTGACCTCCACTCGCGGCCGACCCGGCGGCCATCTCGGGGGTTCGACTCCCCCGGCGAGCCTCAGACGAGAGTGACGCTACAGAGGTGATTCAGACGCGACGCGCACGCGAGATAAACCACAATCTAACTCGAGATTATGACCGAGAAACATCCGACAAACACGAACAGGCTTCGGACGTTCGACGACTTCGACGGCGACGCCTACGTCGAAGACTACCGCATTCGTCCGCAGGAAGTAGAAGATGAGGAACTTGAGATCTCGCTACTGATGCGAATCGGTGGGCCGCGCGGAAGATTCACACTCCGTGCCGGGACTACGTTCGTCGACGGCGAAGACCAAGGGCACTGGGTAGAGATCCGCGACCCGGCCGGAGACCTCGTTGATGAACTGGAAGTCGACTGGATGACGGCTTCACCGAACAGCGTCCGTGACGCGACGCAGGCCTTCCACGAGGTCTATATCGGAGCAGCGAACGACTGGTACAACCACGCGCTGGCCGTCCAAGAGGCGGGTAAAGGAGGATGACGTACGAGCGAACGCGTGTCCAAGTCGATGGCGAGGAAGCTGTCGTGGAAACGTACCCGCGACAGTTCGACGATGTTCCGTTCGAGTACGCCTTCCGCCGGGGTGGAGACGCGTGGGTACTGAAGCAGCCACGACACCAGTACACCGATCACGCTATCGACTACGCTCACAAGGAGCTGGACGAGCGCATCGTGGAAATCTGCGTTCCCGTCAAACAGACGACGCTCCGCAAGTACGTAGAGTCCGCCTGTCCTTCTGACGACGAGGCGGTCGGGGCGGCATCCCCTACGACGACAGACTGACCCCACTACGTCTGCTGTTTCTCACACCCCCTCGGACAGCGGGCTTATCCGACCTCTTCCCTCGAATCGATATTGCAGTGCCACAGGACAAGGAAGAGATTCTGAACGGCTTTATTGATGACCGGACGCTTAATACGACGATCAGTAACATCGAAGAACGCGTGGATAGCGCCTTTGAGAACGTGCCGAAGTATGGCCCCGAGTCTGGAGATCTCGCTGTCGCTAACTTCGTCTGGGAAACAGACCCCCCAACTGGTACGATCACCGTCAACCCCGAGAAGGAGGACGGTGTCGTCGAACTACGCGTGCATCAGCGCGAGGACAGCGCAGCAGTGGGCGTTATCTACCCAATAGGATACCGGGGAAGTTGCGTATTCATCGGCAGTCGAACGGATGTCGTTGAAGCAGTCCACGAAGTCACACGCTGGGAGGAGACCACCTCCGTGGACGGTTACATACCCTAGCTGAACTTAACGATGTGGACGGCAGGAAGCGGGCGGTGAGGGATTCGAACCCCCGGTTTTCTGCTCCGAAGGCAGATACCTTGTCCGGGCTAGGCTAACCGCCCTGCATCAGGCTCCACATGACGCATCGGCAAACAGGTTCTGGTTCGCCGGCCGACTTTTATTACCCGCCAGCGTCTTGGCTTCCGCAACTGCCGGACGGGATGGTGCCGTGTCAGCCCAGACGTTTGACTCCACACCCAGAGGCCCGCCGAGATCACCGGCATCCCGACGCCTTCGTGTGGATTCGGAGTAAATTCCGCGAGGATGGGCGTTGCAGGTCTCTGAAACCGGAGCGGCCGCTCACCCGGCCGCGCGAAGTTTCTACGGTCATCGCGTCCACCTCAGTCCACAGTCACCACACCAGGCGGCGCCTTTCTCCGTAGTCACCGACTCGTGAACGTGCTCGCTTCCGCAGTTCGGGCAGGTGGTGGTCATAGGAACTCCCACCGGCGGTCAGCTTTCTCGCGCTTCGAAGCGCGGTCGTAGTGCTTGTCGATCATCGACTCGGAGGTGTCGAGGCGGTCGGAGACGACGCCGCGCGGCACGCCGTCGTCGCGGTACTTCGTCACGCGCGCCTTCCGCACGTCGTGCGTCGAGCGCGACGACGGACAGCTCGTCATCCCGTCGTCACGGGCGTACTCGCAGGTGTCCGGCTCCTTGTCGTGCGGACAGACGATACCGACCTTGCAGGGCCGGCTCCACCGGTAGAACGCGTTTCGCACCGTCGTATGCGAGACGCGACCGTACTTCGTCGTCACCAGTGGCGTCCGACCGGTATCGTCTTGGACGTTCTTCCGGGGACCGTCGATGTAGTCTTGGAGCGTCTGCGCGACGTCGCGACTGATTCGGTTGAACCGCTCGCCGTCCTCGTCGTTCTTCAGCGGCGTCCCGGTACTCGGCCGGTGAACGAAATCGAGGCCGGGCTTCTCTCCCTCAAGCTCGCAGTCGTGGAGGTCGAGCGCCCGGACAGCGCCGAGCCGCGCTCCCGTATGCCAGACGAGGACCCAGATTACGTGATCACGACTCGCGTACTCGTAGCGACGCAGGTACTCGATGATCGGTGGCACCCGGTCGGACGAGATCGTCGAATCACTCACTTCGTCTGCCGTCGAGAGGTTCGGCAGCGGCACCTTCTCGTATAAGTCCTCAGGAACCGCCTCAATCTGCGCGCAGAACCGGAGGAACGAGCGCACCGTCGTCAACACCGAGTGGATAGTCTTCGGTGCGATCTCACCGTCTTTCCCCTTCGAGTAGCCGCCGTTGCGCCGCCACACGCGGAACTCGTAGAGGTCGCGTCCATCGAGGTCGTTCATGTTGTCTACGCCGCCGTGCTCTCGACACCACTCGACGAACGCGCGAAGGTGGCTTTCGTGCGAAGTTCGCGTCCACTCCGCCGAATCCTGCTTCATCGCCTCTAAGTGGAGTTCGACGGCCTTCGCCGGAGGAATCGGTTTCAGATCGGTCATGCACACACCTCTTCATCGAGACGTTGAGCGCACGACCGGCAGATTGGAAGGTCAAGACTCGCGTCGTGTCCGTCCGCAGCGTCACGGCAGACGGCACACTGCGAGACGGCGGGTTTATCGGCTACCGATACGATAATCGTCGTGTGGGCTTGCAGGCCCACGATTCTGGTTTCCGGCATCTGTGGTGCCGCGAAACCGCCTTCGGGGCGCGCTAGGACGCGCCCCGTTCTCCACCGACCGACGACAGTCATCTTCGACCAGCGACGGCTTCGCAGGTACACCATCACTCTCTCGGAATATCAATGTTCCGCCGAACCGCTAGGGAGCGTAGCACGTGAATTAGGTTCCCTACGCTCGGTTATGTCGTATGCGCTATTCGGGAGACTGGATGTCTCTCGTGGACGACCGTATCCTAGAGTACATCCACGAGAACGAATCCGGGTCTCCAAAGGAGATCATGGAAGAGGGTCGACTTCAGTACTCACGCCAGCACGTCGCGCGTCGTTGCCGAAAGCTGGCGGAGAAGGGTCTCCTCAAGCATCTGGGGAACGCGGTCTATATGATCACCAACGAGGGAGAGGCGTATCTTGAGGGGCGTCTCGACACCCAGAACTGGGTCTATATCAATAACGGCGACGGATCGGCTACTTCAGGGGTCGAAGACTCTAAGAGTTCATCCGAGGAACAGGAATCCTAACCATGCGCTACTCCGCTCCCTGGATGGTTCAACTCGACGAGCGGATACTCGAACACCTCAGCGAGGTTGCATGGGCAGAGCCTGAAACGATGACTACGGCCTTCCGGTCGACCGAGTCACGAGCGAAGGTAAGGAACCGATGTCACCGTCTAGCGGCTTCGGGACTTATCGGCCCCCTCTGGCTAAATTCACGGATGTATGAGATAACTACCAGCGGCCAGCTATATCTCAATGGCCAGATGTGCGCCGAGGACGTGCCAGCACCAGGTCCGGTCCGTGTCGGACCACCACCGAAGAAGAGCGAACGGCCCGAGTACACTTCCAGATAGCATGTACCGATTCGAACCCGACGAGATTGACAGTAAACGCGCGCACCACCAGGCCCTCTTACAGGGGTGCGAAGGTGAGGAGCTGAAGCAGAAACGCATCGGGAACCTCGGGGAGATCGCGTTCGAGCGGTTCTGTCGTGAGTACCTCCCCGCAGAGATGTGGACGTGGGAGAACGAGGAGGCGATTCGCCGCTGTAACCCGGAGAGCTTCTCGGGGCACGACTTCGAGATATTCGGCTACGAGGTGGACGTAAAGACCTCGCGCGACATCTCGGCGTTCACACCGCAGGCGCTCGCGGAGAACGACGACGAGGACGACATCATCGTGATGGCGTGGCACCGCGACAACGAGGACGCCCTGATCCTCCTCGGGTGGGAGTGGGTACAGAGCCTCACAACGAAGGTTGAGATGGAGGAGGAGTACACAGGTGAGACACCGGCGAAGCTCGAACCGATTGCGGCGAATCCGATGAACGAACTCATCGACCTCGGGCCGAACACCGCGCATTTGAACCAGATGCCGGAGAATCCGTTCGGGCCGGGAGATCGCGTCGAGAAGGTTGAGGGGCACCGTGGTGATCCCGCCGTCGTCGTTGAGGTCCTTCCACCCGAGACGGAGGCGAGCATCTACGGGAACACGATGGAGGAGGAAGCCGTGAACGTCGCCTTTCCGAGTCACCTAGAGGAGGGGCCGGGGGACTGGGAGACAATTCACCCCGCAAAACTGGCGTCGTACTGTGACGATCAGGACGTCAAGCTCTACACGTACAAGCACTCAAACTTGGAGTTCGCGTAACGGGAAACGCGGCGACGGTGTTTACCCCCCATGGAAGGGGGGCAAAGACCGCCGCCGCGTACGCGTGTCCACATACCAAGATGGCCGCACCACCTGTCGGTGGGTAGAGGAGAGAGGAGATAAGCGCGCGCAGCGGCCCCACATGGGGGCGCTCGCGCGCGCATCACTCGCCACCAGCGAGAGGTGGGAGGTCGGTGGGCGGGTGGGTTGGGTTACTCGGTAGGACCGAGATCATGGAGGCGATCGAGGAGATCGGGCCAGTCGAGATCGTCAGCGAACAGGTCCGCACGGAGGTTCCAGTCCCACGGCGCCGAGTCATCGGGATCGTAACCACCAGCTCTCTCGAGCGAGTCGATCGCGCCGCTAAACAGCTGTCCACTTGGCGCACCAGCTTCCCGCTTCCACTCGCTGAAAAACTCGGCTTCAGTCTTCGACAGCTTCCAGACTGCGAGCGTCGTCAGCGCCTTCCGCTCCGGATGAAGGTCCTTGCCAGTATGGCAGATGACCGCCTCAGTATCGACATGCAGTTTCGCGTACCGTTTCGCCACAGGGGTGTACTGCTGCGCGATCTCACGCCGGTACGTCCTGGCGTCGAAGTGCGTTGATCCTTCGTCGATGACGACCAGCTTCGGACACATCCGATTCTCAAGGAGCGCGACAGCGAGATCGTGCATCGAGGTCACGAGGCGATCGGTAAGATCCCAACTACGGAGGTTCGAGATGACGAGCGGATCGTACCCACGCCGGTCGAGATCGAGCCGACGGAGTTCGACGAGCGTCGCAACGAGATTTGTCTTCCCAGTGTTCGGGTTTCCAGCAGCAGCGAGAAACGCAGGAGCGTCATGGTTCTCTAACTTGTTGAGAACGCGGAGCGGAAGCGTCAGCGTAGAGCCATCGAGATCCTGCTCGGTGACTCCAACGAACTGCGAAACCGTCGCATGATCGCCCTGACGCAGCGCCTCGGTCACGTTGTCAGTGAACAGCGCCGACTCGACGACAGTCGAGAGCGCGGACCCCTGGAACGAATCGACATCACCGAGGAACGACAAAACCGACCGGTCGTGCGCGTCACCGACAGCACCGGCGTGATCGAGGAGCCGAGGGTCACCATCGAGATCACCACGCGCCTGTTCAGCAAGCTTCGCAGCCGTCAGTAGCTTCTCGTCAGTGTCAGTCATCGTTATCACCAGGCACTTCGGGACGAGATTGGAGGTCTTGGAGGGTTACAGCGTCATCACCAGGCAGGTCATCAATCGGCGTATCTTGGTCGTCATCGTCACGCCGAGCGAGATTCGCGTCTTCAAGCGCGTCGTCAACGGCCGCAGTCACGCCGTCACCGTCATCTGGGAGCGAACCGCGCTCGAACGTCTCGGTAACCGTCTCGACAGCATCCTTCACCGCGTTACGGACGACAATCCAGAGCTGGGCATCGACCTCGAAACCGACCTGGGCGTCTCGATAGAGCTGGGCGCGACACCGCTGTACGGCGGAGAGCGCAGTCATCAACTGTCGATCACTAAGCGTGCCACGCCAGACTCCGTTAATCGTCGCACGTTCAATCGACTCAGGTGAACCATCATCGATTTCGAGATCTCGCCCGAACGCGAGCCACGGACTCACCCAATCGAGCGACCCGGACTCGACGTGAACAGCGTCGCGGAACTGCTGACTGGAAAAGCGGTAGACTCCACCGTGGTCGGGACGCTCAGCAACGACGTCAACGACGTAGATAATAGATGGGTCCCAGAGCATCGAAACGATCTTCTTCGCGGGCTTGTCCGCAGGGAAGATCGCCACGAGCACGCCCAGGAGTCCAATGTGGACCGGGCGCGGAATCGGGACCTCAAGCAGCACGGTCAACGCGAACGCGAGGATGCCGGTGATCCCAGCGGCTTCGAGCTTATTGTTTCGAAGCCAGGAGAGCACACGCCACAGCCGGGAGCGATCAGACTGTCCAGCACGGATGACGTCAGCGCGGTCAGCGGGACCGAGGTGATCAGATACGTCACCTGGTCCGTCGCCGTCCGCAGCATCTTCAGGCAACGCGCTCACCTCCTTCGTCGGCACCCTCACGGGCTTCGACAGCGCGATAGATACCAACGAGCGCGAACGTTAGGCCGACAGCGCTACCGAAGACAGCCATGTCGGAGCCATCGAACGGCCCGCTCGGGAAGATCGACCCACCGGTACTCACGACCAACTCGGCGTACTTCCCGTTCGACGTGCTCGTACTCGTCGAGAGCCACACCTTCCCGTCAGCGGGAATAGTCAGAACGGCAGTCTCTCCAGGGTCGAGCGACGAGGTGCGCACGTCGCCAGCGTGCATCCCTTCGCCGGACTCACCGGTCGGCGCCGTCAGCGTCACAACCCGGTAGGTATCGGCATGGAGCGTCACATACATCGAACCGTTTTCCATCCAGTAATCGCGCACATGTAGTGCAGGATCTCCGGGAATCGTCGGCGCGGTCGAGGTTGAGGCGGTCGCCGTCGCGTTCGCAGTCGTGGTGTTCTCAGCTGGGGCTGCCGCAGCAGCACCAGGTACGATACAGCACAGGATGACGAGTGATAGGATGATTTTTCTCACGGGCTGAAAGCGGGGAAGGTTCAGAAGGGTAATCCAGCAGTGATTCGGTCAACGATCTGTTGCTGAATCGCGCTCACGATACCGTGGATGAGGCCGGACAGCAAGTGCGTTAGCGCGTCGAGCATCGGCGTGATAAGATCAACACCGAACAGCGAGGCACCAACGAGGAGTAGGGCCGCAATACCGACCCACTCCCACGGGATCAGTTTGGCGACGAGCCAGAGCATTAGCGCCGACCTCGGTCGTTGTCGTCACCTCCTTTCCGAGCGAGATACGCGCCGACACCAAGCAGAAGGAGCGCACCGAGTACCTTCGGGTCGATCCCAGAGGACGACCCGCCACCGGGCGTCGACGCCGTCTGGTTAGCGACCTCCTCACGGAGGTCGTTCAACTCCTGTTGGAGCTTAATGTACTGCGACGCGTTCGAGGTCTCGTACGAGTACTCGCGGACGCTCGTCTCGTTGAGCGTCTCGCCGTTCGCGTCCCGCATTGAGGAGATCGTGAACTCGCCGTCAAGCTCCACCATCTCCCCGGACGTCGTCGCAACCAGTTGCGTGCCGTCGATCGTCGAGGTGCTGTAGGTCTCATTGAGCACCCACGTCCCATTCGGCGGCGCGCTCTGCGAGAACAACGCGCCCGTATAGGTGAGGTTGCTCGTCGAGACGTTCATCACCGAGACGTTCGAGAGCGACGGCGTCGCGTACCCGGAGGCGGCCGCAGTAGCCCGCGCATACGCTAGATTCCCCGTGCTCTCGTACTTCGTCGCGTACTCCTGCGCCAACGTGGTCGGATTCACAACCTCCGAGACGTTCAGCTCGCCCGCCGCGCGCTGATCAACGAGTGAGGGGGTCGTTGCGGCGAGGTTTTCCTTAGCGAGTTGGGCCTTCCGTTCAAGCGAGTTCCAGTTTTCGGCAGACGTCGTTTCGACTTCACTATCCAGCAGATAGATCCGTGGCTGGTCGTTTATCGGTTTAGTCGAGAACCGATATGGAGCCGCAAAATCGTGATCTCCCGTATTGCCCGGCATATCAATACTATCAGCAGGCATATGGGAGACTGTCCAAACTTCCGGCGAATCGGATGCTGTACCGTTACTTGCTTTTCTTGAGCTAGTCCGCACGTCGTAATACCAAGCCTCGTACGTAGTGCCGTTGGCAAGGGTTACGTTCGTCCGGCCGAAGTGGTCCGCCTTATCAGATAGCGGGAAGCTACTCCACCCTGACCCATTGTCCCCTAAAGCGTACGATATCAGGAAACTACCAATCCCAGCAGATTGGGTTTCTCTGATTAGATTCAAGATGGATTGAATGCGCTGATTCCACGCCTGAAGCTGATTATACTGCATCTTCGCAACGCGCTCGTTGATTGACTCATTAACGCGCTGATTGACCTCGGTGGCCGACGAGCCGTTTTTGATCGCCTTGACCTGGACGGCCTGACCGCTCGCGTAGAGCGTGGTTTGCAGGTTCGTGAGCGAGTTATTAGTCTGTGTTCGGGAAGTTTCAGACCATGACTTAATTTCCGCGGCACTCTGACGAGCCTCGACCTTATTCTCAGCAGTTGATGTGTCCGGCGCACTCGGACCACATTGATCAGTCGAGACGCCGAACCAGTGCAGAACGGACGCGTAACTGCACGTCCCGCCACTCGTGACGGCGGCGGCCGACTCGACGCCGGTCGGCCCGACGCCGGAGAGCGTGAGTGAGGCGACGAGCACTAGCGCGAGCGCCGGCGCAGCGACTCGACGCGAACGACGGCCCGGCCGGGGAAGGAGTCCCGAGATCCGTGCACGGCCGAGAAGCATCGTCAGCCCAAGGAGCACGATCGCGGCGGTCGCACCCGCGGGGAGCTGACCCTGAAGGTGGGTGCCAACAGCGGCAACAGGTAAGGCGAGACCACCGTAGGACAGAGAGCGATTGAAAAGTGACATCGGTTCAGATCACCGGAGCGTGACAGCCCACGACACGAGGCTCACGACGAACATCACCTGCTGGGCGACCGGATCACCGAGCATCGACGTCGCCGTGTCCGATACCGCGGGAACGTACTGCCAGCCGAGCATCGAGGCAGGACCGGCAAGGATCAGCGCCTTCTCAGGCAGCTCGTACCGTTCGAACTGCTTGGTCTGCGAGCTCATGAACGCGACACCGTAGCCGGCCACACCGATCCAGACGGCATGTTCAGCCGTCAGCGAATAGCCGAACCAGACGAACTCGAGCGCGCTGATACCTCCGAAGGTGAACAGCGAGGCGATCACCAGGAGCGCAGACAGACCGATTGGCAGCTCACGCAGGTTCCCGTAGTCAGACGCCATCCGCGACAGCGAGCTAGTCGCCATCAGTCACCACCATCACGGATACGGACCTCGAACCCGTACGCCTCCTGTTCCTCGCCGTCGTCGTCAGTGAAGGTGTACGAGCTCTCGTCCTTCTTGATACCAACCACGTCACCCGGACCGACATCCGCGTTGTCGAGCGGCCGCGTGACGGACGCGGACGCGAAGTAGGAGACATAGCGAGGCTCCTCGCCATCGACGCGAGTCAGGTGGAAGCGGTCACGGTCGTACCGGTCCGCGTTCCGCTCGATGGCCCGTACTTCAGCTACGACCGAGTCACCGGGGTCGAGGTTCAGAACGTCGTCGTACTCTTCGTCGTCGTTACCGGAGGAGACCTCAGCGAGGTCGTCCCAAGTCGGCTGCTTACCTTTCGACATACACTGTTACATAAATTCTAGATAAGCTAGTACCCCGGACCCATTTTTAAACCCACGAGAGAGTTTATATAGGGGTATTACGCTTTATACCATCAACGAACAGCCTCGATTTCCTCGAAGGCAGTTTCTAGATGCTCTGGCGGCACACCAGACTGTGCGACAACGCCCACCGGTGAGAGTGACGTGTTTTCAGCGAGCCTACGGACGCGGTCAAGGGCGTCGTCGAGTTCGCGCTGCTCCTCGAACGACAGCTCACGGACGACCGGGTCCGGGTCGAGGAACGACAGCCACTCGTCTACTGAAAGCGAGCCGAGCGACCAGTCCTCAGCAGCGTTCGCAAACCGGAGTTCGTCACCACCACAGTCGCAGTCGTTAGGGAGATCGTCGCCACGCCAGGAGTCAAGCGACCGAGCGAGCACATCGCACCGACACACGACGTACGTCGCCGGGTCACTCAGGAATACGGCAATCTCGCCGCGAGTCTTCGGGAGCGTCGGTATCTGCAGCGCACGCATATCGACGCCACCGCCGGTCGCGGGCTTCTCCTCACCAGAGGACTCGATAATGGCGTCCATCCGCCACGACGGCGCGCGAGTGATCGAGTCGAACTCAACGCAAGTACTGTGATGGGGATCGACTTTCGTAGACGCCGAGGCCGCCGCGCGTGCGGACGGCCATCGGTCACCGATACTCCCGGCGTCCCATCGGTCTGATTCGCCGTCATCCTTGAGCCCGTCGCCGGACCCGTCGGTCGCGAGTACACGAGCGCCGGTTTCTCGACGAGCCTCAGTCAGCGTATCGTAGTGCTGCGGAATCTGCCAGGGCGAGCCACAACACGAACACTCGAAATCGACGCCGCGCCGCGACGAGCGCACGATTCGCTCACCGTGGCCGACGTTCTGGTTCGATTGTTCTGACTCGTAGCGCTGTTTGCAGGAATCAGCAGCTATCGCGCTGTTCGCCGTCATCGACCGCGTCGCTTTCTGCGAGCCGGTCGCCCACTGAGTTGCGGCCCACATGATGTACTGGTTCGACCGGTCGAGCAAGTCTTCTTCAGCCGAAGCGATGTACTCAGCGGCGTACGCGGACCACGACTCGATTTCTTCGTCGTCGTCACCGACGCGCCGTACGGAGATCGCGCCGTCGCCGTGTGCGCTTGAGCCAGCGAGGTCGCAGACGTCTACATGCTTGTCGATCACTTCGCGGAACGCAGACTCGAGGCGTCGCGTCTGGTCGCCCGTACCGAGCGGCGCGGCATCGACCATCAGCATCACATGGTGATGGCCGTAGCCGACGTTCGGGCCGTCGCCAGGGTGCGGTTCGCCCTGCTTGTGGTACAGGTAGTCGGTCACACCAAGCTTGTCCAGCTGGTAGCGGAGGACGTCATACACGCCGGACGTCCACGAGTCAGCGATTTGCCGATCGTGGTCGGCAGGTCCAATACGGTCGCCATTCGGTGTGGACGTGCCGGAGAGGGTGAGAATCACCGAGTGAGGGTTCTCGTACTCGGGAGTGGTTTCGCCGCCGGACGGACGATCGCCACCAACAGTTTCGCGTTCGAGAGCTTTCAGCCGAGCAACCTCACGTTTGCAGTAGACCGGTTGCCAGGAGTTTTCGAGATCGATAGTGAACTCCTCATAGTCAGACTCACCTGCGTATCCGCGAGCGAGTCGTCCCTGTCGTCCTCGAGCACGCTCATACCACGCGAGCATCGCGGCGATCGCGTCTAGCCAAGTGACGGCACGCCGTTCCTCGATCTCGCTCACGTTGAAGGTGTCTCCGGCCGGACCAGGCTCTTCGACACGATGCTCAACCCACGTCTCATTGACGACCTCAGAGCGGAGTTTACGACCGTCTGTCTCAGACAGTGGCGTCATCAGTCGGTCGCCATACTCGTCCCATACCTGTGCGAGTCGGTGAGATGGGTGGGGCAGATCACGCGCCGGGTCGACATCGAGATCGTGGAGACCGTAGCGCCGGATGGCCGTTTTGAGCGCTACAGGGGTGTTTTCAGAGTTAGTCCGGTTGGCTGGCCAAGCCGCACCGCCGGTTGATTGCCCGGTACTCATAGGTCGATGTTAGAAGGAGAGTCGCCGGTACGGCAGATGGGAAAGCTACCGGGGTGGACGGCAAGGTCGCGAGCGTACTCGACGATGTACGCACCACAGGTTCCGCAGGTGTACGCGACGTTCACCGCGTCTCACCCGAGAGGTATCGCGCGTGGCAGCCGAGGCAGACCCGCGCGCGGAACAGAATCGATTCAGCGGGGTTGATGCAGGGTGTCCAGCAGTTCCGGCACTTGTAGGCCCGCTGGTCAGCGTCGAGATCGGCAGTGAGTCGCGCCTCGATCTCCGTGCGGAACTCGGCAGCGGAGGACCGCGAGTAGGAGTCACCCGGTTCAGGCGAACCGGTCGGCCCTTGGGAGGCATCAGACACGAGAATCACCTCCTAGGCGAAACCGACGAGGGGTCCCTCCCTCCGGTCGGGACTGATGCGGTGGGAGGTCGAAGACCGAGCAACTACCGCCGGGCAGTACCGTCCGCGCTCGCGGCGCTGCGCTCGCGCTGGCCGAGCAGGAATCGCCGAGATTCTGACCGTACTCGAGTACGGAGGGGCCGGTCTTTGCGAACGTAATCGCCAGACAGCGACGGGGCGCGCAAGCTACCCTGTTTAGATCAGGATATACGTCTTTCTCGAACGAAGCTAAAACACCGTGAGTCGGAGAAAGAACGACTGATACGCCAGAATCAGTTTTGTGTTGATTCGGGCGTTCTGCGAGTGGGCGTTGCAGGATTTGAACCCGCGGCGTCTTGGTCCGAAGCCAAGTGCTCTGTCCAAGCTGAGCTAAACGCCCGCGCTCCATCGTTCCCGGCGGTGGCGCTTAAGTCCCGCGGTTCGCGGGCCGGTCGCGACACGGACGTTTCTTGGGGGCGGCACGCGAGTGACGCGAGTATGACTCTCGGCGCGCGGTTGCGTGGGCTCTTCGAACTCTCCCGGCCGGCGAACGCGGTCGTCTCGGGCGTGCTAACGCTCATCGGTGCGTACGTCGCGGGGCGACCGTTCGCGCTCGCGGCACTGGTCGCTGCGCTGGCCACGGTGTTCGCGACAGCGGCGGGGAACGCGATCAATGACTACTTCGATCGGGACATCGACGCGATCAACGATCCCGACCGGCCGATCCCTCGTGGCGCGGTCACGCCTCGGGGCGCGCTGGCGTTCAGCGCCGTCCTCTTCGCGGGGTCGATCGTCCTCGCACTCTTCCTCCCACTGTTCGCCATCGCCATCGCGGTGGTGAACCTCGGTGCACTCGTCGCGTACACGAAACTGTTCAAGGGCCTGCCGGGGGCGGGGAACGCCGTTGTCGCGTATCTCGGCGGCAGCACGTTTCTCTTCGGTGCGGCGGCGGTCGGGCGGCCCCTCGCGGCGGTCGTCTTGTTCGCGCTCGCGGCTCTCTCGACGCTCGCGCGCGAGATCATCAAGGACGTCGAGGACGTCGCGGGCGACCGTGAGGAGGGTCTGAACACGCTCCCGATCGCGGTGGGGGCGCGAAACGCGTGTCGCCTCGCGGCGGCGGTGCTCGCCGTCGCGGTGCTCGCCAGTCCGATCCCGTATCTCCGCGACCTCTTCGGCGTCGCGTACCTCGCGGTCGTCGTCCCCGCGGACCTCATGATGGCGTACGCGGCCTACGCGGCGTTCGACGACCCAGCGCGCGCGCAGGGACTCCTGAAGTACGGGATGTTCCTCGCGGCGGCGGCGTTCGTCGTCGGGCGCGCGGTCGCCTGAGCGCCGCGGCGGCTTTTTGTCGGTGGCACCCGTCAGTCCACGTATGTCGGACCCCGACGAGACGCTGTCGCGCGTCCTCGACTACGAGACCATCGCGGTCGTCGGCTGCTCGGGAACGCCCGGGAAGGCCGCTCACGACGTTCCGAAATATCTCCAGCGCCACGGCTACCGCATCGTTCCAGTGAACCCGACGACCGACGAGGTGCTCGGCGAGCGCGCCTACGACACGCTCGCGGATGTCCAGGAGGAGATCGACGTCGTCGACGTCTTCCGACCGAGCGAGGAGGTCGCCGGGATCGTTGCCGAGGCCATCGAACGCGACGACGTGCGGGCGATCTGGACGCAGCTCGGCATCCGGGACGACGACGCGGCAGGACGTGCGACGGATGCGGGGCTCACCGTCGTCCAAGACCGCTGTATGAAGGTCGAACACGGTCGATTGAAACGCTAACGCCGGCGAAGCGCGGACGCGCTCCCCCGCTTACACCTCGGCGTCGTCGGTCTCCACGTCCGCTCCCGGATCGTCGAGGTCCGCTAGGGTCGCCTCAACGTCGACGCCGTTCTCCGCCGCGAGCGCCTCGACTAGCGCGCGCTGCTCGGCGAGTTCGTCCTCCACGCGCGCGACGCGCTCGTTCGTGTCGTCGACGGTCTCGCTTAGTTCCTCGACTTGCTTGCGGATGGCCTCGACGCGCTTGTAGAGCTTCTCCGCGAGATCGGAGAGCTTGCTCACCGTGTTCGCCGTGCTCGTGAGTCCCATGACTCTCTCTCGGACGGCGGGAGGCAAAGGCCTTCCCCACGGTAACGAAAGGCCCTTACGTCCCACCCGACTAGGGTGAAGTGAACTAGGCCGGGCGGTTTGGCCCCGCCCTCACCCGCGACACGGTCATTAGCGGGGGCCGAACACCGAGGACGTCCGACCCGCCCGGGTCGGACCCCGGAAGCCGACAGAGAAACCTCGTCCTTCGGGGGCGACGGCTCGCGGCTCGTGCGCCTGCAGGGGCGTCACGGCGCGACTCGTCGGTGCGACCCCGTCAGGCACGGAAGTGAGCAGCGGAGCACCGGACGTCCGTCGCTCGAAGGGCCGCGGGGTGGAGGAGGCAACCGGGACTATCCGGCCCGGAACGGTCGGGCAACCTCGGCCCGTTCACCATTCATACCGATTCAACGCACGTCGAGCGACGGCACGCGTCGCCGCACGCCGGTTCTTTTATCACTGATCCGAACCCACGAGCGCCTATCGTGTGGTTCCGATGAGCGCCGACATAGACGCCGAGTTCTTCGAAGCGATGGTTGAGAGCCTCGGCGCCGGCGTCACGATCTACGGCGACGACGGTCACTATCTCTACGTCAACGAGGCGTACGCTGCCCTTTTCGGCGCTGAGGTCTCCGACCTCGTCGGAGTCGCCATCTGGGAGGTCAACCCAGCTTTCGAGGCGGCGCGCTTTGAGGACTACTGGGCGTCCTTCGACGATCGGGAGACGAAGCGTGCGGAGGCGGTCCACGAGTTCGATGGGCGCGCGGTCCCGGTGGAGACGGTGACAACGCGGCGCACCATCGATGGGACGCCGTACAACTTCGGGACGATCACGGACATCGCGGAGCGAAAGCGCCGCGAGCGCGAACTCGAGGCGACGAACGAGCGACTCGATTCGTTCGCGACCGTGGTCAGCCACGACCTCCGGAACCCGCTGAACGTCGCGCAGGGCTACCTCGAGTTGCTCGCCGACGGCCTTGATACGGTTCCCGACGAGCTCGACCTCATCGAGGGTGCACTCGAGCGCATGGACGGCCTCATTTCCGACCTCCTCACGCTCGCACGCGGCGGCGAGTCGATCGACGATACCGTCCCCGTCGCGCTCGCGGGCGTGGCCCGAGACGCCTGGGAGCACGTCGCAAGTGGCGACGCGACGCTTCGCGTCGACGTCGAGGGCACGGTGCTGGCCGACCGGAGCCGCCTCCAACAGCTCCTCGAGAACCTCTTTCGGAACGCCGTCGAGCACGGTGGGGACGCGATCACCGTCGGCGGCCTCGATCCGGGCTTCTACGTCGCGGACGACGGCCCCGGGATCGACCCCGCGGTCCGCGACCGGCTCTTCGAGGCGGGCGTCACGACGAACGATGGGGGAACGGGGTTCGGCCTCTCGATCGTACACGTGATCGCGGACGCGCACGGCTGGACGATCGCAGTGGAGGAAAGCGAGTCGGGCGGGGCGCGCTTCGAGTTCCGCACCGACGGCGAGGACGCGAGCCGCTGAGCGTGCTCGTCACGAAAAACCGAAATCGGGTTGCGCGCTCGCCGCGCCGCTAGTCGTCCGAGTCAAAGGCTTCGGGGCTGATCGCTTCGCCCTCGATGGTGAGGCCGCCTTCGAGCGTGCGCGTCGGGTACGGGATATTGACGCCCTCGGCATCGAAGCGTTCCTTCACCGACTGGACGTACTCGCCGCGGGTCTTCACGAAGTCCGCACGAGAGGGGTCCGCGATCCAGAACCGGCTCTTCAGACCGACGTAGGAGCCCCCGAGTTCGGAGAGGCGCACCGAGACACCGGGATCGTCCATGATGTCGTCGCGCTTCTCGGCCTCCTCGACGATGATCTCGGTCGCCTTGTCGATGTCGTCGTCGTAACCGATGCCGAACTCGAACTGCACGCGGAGCTTGTCCTTGGCGACGGGGTTCTTGATGACGCCGTCCGTGAGGTTCGAGTTCGGAACGGTGAGCAGTTCGTTGTCGAAGGTGCGGACGCGGCTGACGCGGAGACTGATGTCCTCGACGACCCCCGAGTTGCCGTCCCACTCGATCCAGTCGCCGATGCGGAACGGCTTGTCCGTGTAGATGAAGACGCCGGCCACGAAGTTCGCGATGACGTCCTGCATGGCGAACCCGATGGCGAGCGTCGCAGCCGCGGCGACAGTCGCCAGCGCCGTCAGGATGTTACCGTAGCCCGCGAACGCGAACGCGACGCCGATCGAGACGGCGACGATGCCGATCGAGACCACCTTCTGGAGCGGTACCTTTGCGTGTTTGTCGAGGCCGCGGCGATCCATCACGCGGTTGGCGAGCGGCGTGATGATCGCCTTCCCGAGGACGTAGAGGACGACCGCGACGACGACGAACGTGACGGCCGCGCCGATCGCGGCCGCGTAACTCGGCGCGAGCCCGATCGCCGACTGGAGCCAGTTGCCGATGAAGCCGCCCGCGCCACTAGCCTGCAACGGCAGGGGCGTCATCGCGTGTACACCGCCGTGTTCCCCCGTGTCTCGACGAGGTCGGCGCTCACGGCGTCGCGCAACTCCTCGGCGAGGTCTTCGGTCGTCGTTCCGCCCCGCGACGAGCGGAGGAACTTCACCTTCACGACGTCACGGTCCGCGAGCTGGTCGTTGAGTTCGTCGACGACGGCGTCGACGCCACCCTTACCGACCCACACGGTCACGTCCGCTTCGTGGGCCTTCGTACGTAGATTAGCCATACGTTCCCGTATCTCGCGGCGGCGGTTTGAATCTATTCCCTGACGCCGGTCAGCGATAGGGGTGGCGCGCCTGCGAACCGCAGTCGCACGTCGTGACGACGTGGCCGTCCTGCAGGCGCGTGCGGGCGTTCCGGCCGGGAATCAGGTAGGCGTCGCAGTCGTCGCACGTGAACCGGACGAGCCGCCGCGGGAGACGCAGGCGGTTGCGTTCGGCGATACGGCGGGCGAGCCGGACGTACTCGCGCGCCCGGTCGGTCTCGCCGTCGCGCGCGGCCGCCGCCGCCAGCGACGCCAGTCGATCGATCCGATCCGCGGCGATTCCGCTCACACGCGTTCTCTGGGCCCGACGGGGCAAAGCGTTTCGATACACCTTTTCGCCCCCGGGCCGTCGACGCCACCCGATGCGCGCGCTCAACTATCTGGAGCTGGCGGGTCCGCTCGAACGCAGCGGAATCGCCACCGCCGCCCGCCAGCAGCACGCCGCGCTCGCCCCGACCGACGTCGCGGTCCGAACGCGGCCGTGGGCGGGTGACGACCCACTCGACACCGCGCTCTCCGTCGCGCGCGGCGACGGCGTCTTCGCGGACGTGGACCTCGCGCACTGCCACCTCTTCGGGCCGGGTTCGGTCGCCGTCGCGCGCCACGCCCGCCGTACGGACACCCCGCTCGTCCTCCACGCGCACACGCTCCGCGAGAACACGATGGGGAGTTGGCGCGGCGTTGAACTCCTCGCCGACCCCTTGGAGCGCTATCTCCGGTGGTTCTACTCGCTCGCGGACCTCGTCATCGCACCCTCGACGTACGCGAAGGAGCGCCTCGAGACCTACCCGATCGACGCGCCGATCGACGTGCTGACCAACGGCGTCGACCTCGACTCCTTGTCGGGCGTTGAGGAGTTCCGCGATCCTTACCGGGAGCGCTTCGATCTGGAGGGGACGGTCGTCTTCACCGTTGGTAACGTCTTCGAGCGCAAGGGGTTGACGACGTTCTGCGAACTCGCCCAGCGCACCGACTACGAGTTCGTCTGGTTCGGTCCCTACGACACCGGTCCGCACGCCTCCGAGTCGGTGAAGCGATGGGTGAACGACCCCCCGGAGAGCGTCACGTTCACCGGGTGGGTCGAGGACAAACGCGGGGCCTTCGGGGCCGGCGACGTGTTCGTCTTCCCGACGAAGAGCGAAACGCAGGGGCTCGTTGCCTTGGAGGCGATGGCGTGCGGGAAGGCCTGCGTCCTCAGCGACCTCCCCGTCTTCCGCGAGTACTTCACGGACGGCGAGGACTGTCTCCTCTGCGGGAACGAGGCCGAGTACGTCGAGGCGATCGATCGCCTCGCGGCCGACCCCGAGCTCCGCGCCGAGTTGGGTGCGAACGCCCGCGAGACGGCGCGCGACCACTCGCTCGATCGCGTTGGTGAGGAACTCGCCGACATCTATCACGACCTCGTCGAGGCGACCTGAATGGCCGACCACCCGCGCGTCGCGGCGTTCACCGACACCTACCTCCCCACGGTCAACGGCGCGACCTACACCGTCCGCACGTGGCGCGAGCGCTGGCAGGCCCGCGGCGGCCGCATGGACGTCGTCTATCCGGACGGCGACTACGACCCCGATCCCGGCGAACATCCCGTCGCCAGCGTTGACTTCCCCTTCTACGAGGGGTACCGTCTCGCCGCCCCGCACACGCCTCGCGGCGTCGTGACGCCCGACGTCGTCCACGCCCACTCGCCGTTCGCCGTCGGGGTCGCGGGCTACCGCTACGCCCGCCGCCACGACGCCCCGTTCGTCGTCTCCTATCACACGCCGACGAGCGAGTACGTCGAATACGTCGCCCCGGACGCCCTCACGCCTTCCCTAGAGCGCATCAGCGCGGCGTGGGAGCGGTGGTTCCTCGACCGGGCCGACCTCGTGCTCACGCCGAGCGAGCGCACCCGCGAACGCGTCCACGACCTCGGCGTCTCGACGCCTACCGAGGCGCTCCCGAACGGCGTCGATGTCGACTTCTTCGCGCCCACCGACGCGAGCGACTTCCGCGAACGCCACGATCTCTCCGGGACGCTCGTCGGCTATACCGGCCGACACGGCTACGAGAAACGACTCTCCGATCTCGTGGACGCCGCCGCGGACCTCGACGCGACGCTCGTCTTCGGTGGCGACGGGCCCGCCCGCGACGACCTCGAAGCCCGCGCACGCCGACGCGGGATCGACGCGCGCTTCCTCGGGTTTCTTCCCCGCGAGGAACTCCCCGCGTTCTACAGCGCCCTCGACGTCTTCGCGTTCCCCAGTCCCGTCGAGACGCAGGGGCTCGTCGCGCTGGAGGCCAACGCCTGCGGCACGCCGGTCGTCGGTGCCGACGCCGGCGCACTGATCGAGACCGTCGACGACGGCGAGACCGGCTATCACTACCCGGTCGGGGACGTCGTGGCCTTCCGCGACGCGATCCGACGCGCCCTTGACGAACGCGACGCGCTCGCGGAGACGTGTCTCGACAGGCGTGAAGAAATGAGCGTCTCGCGGGCCGTCGAGCGCTTGGCCGCGGTCTACGACCGACTGCTCGAGTAGACGATCAGTCGCGGTCTTCGAGCGCGTTGGCGATCCGATCGAGCTTGTTGTTCGTGCGCTCGACCTCCTTGCGGAGCTCCTCGAGTTCGCGGCCGATCTTCTTCTGTGCGCCCGAGTCGCCCTCCTCGCCTCGTGCGCCGGGGCCGGCGCCGCCGGGACCGCCGCCCATGCCACCAGGGCCACCGCCCATCCCGCCGGGGCCGCCGCCACCGCCGCCCATCATGCCGCCCATCATCTGCGCGAACGGATTGCCGCCGCCACCGCCCATCCCGCCGGGGCCGCCCTCGCCGCCGCCCATCCGCTCTTCGAGCTCCTCGCGGCGGGACGCGCCCTCGCCGTCCTCGCGCTCCTCTCGCTCCTCGCGGATCTCCTCGACGCGCTCGCGGAACGACTTCGTCTCCTCCTCTCCCTCGTCGGCCGTCTCATCGGTGGGTTCGTCGTCTGCCATGCGCCCCATTTCGCACGACGGTCTCAAAAGGCCTGTGACACCGGCCACGCCGACCCGTGGTCCGGCGACGTCAGACGAACGCGCCGAGACTCGCCTGCAGGTCGCGCTCGTCCGCTTCGGCCCGGACTTCGTGACCCACGAGATCGCGGAGGTCGACCGCGTACACCGTCCCCCCGCGTTCGAGACAGAGCACGCGGCCGCGCGCGCCGACGACCGTCCCCGTAGCGAGCACCTCGGGGACGGGCCGGTCGTCGAGGTCGAGCCCGTAGTCGAAGGCGTACGTGTCCACCGGGTCGAAGTCGGCCAGCGCGTCGTGCCACGCGTCCTCGGCCACGGTCGCGCCGAGACCAGCGATCTTCGTCGGGACACGGACGCGATCCGGGAAGTGCGCCGCGAGGGTGGCCTCCCGTTCGCGGGCGATCCGCCCGTTCTCGACGGTCTCGAGATGCGCCGCCCGATCGGCACCCTGCTCGCGCAGGCGGGTTTCGAGCCGCCATTCGCGCGTGACGCCGACCTTCACGACGTCGGGTGCGAACGCCGCGAGGTAGATGGCGTGGGCCTCGTGACAGTCCATCTCGTCTTTGAGGCAGTCCCCGCGGCACTTCGCGCATACCCACGTCGAGGTGTGATGCGGACAGTAGGGCGCGTCGGCGTTCGCGCACGCGACGTGGCCGTCGTCGGTGATCGTCCCCGCACAGCGCCGCTCGCCGAGCGCGTACGCGAGGTCGCGCCCGGGATTGAGGGTGACGCGCGTTATCGCGCCCCCATCGGCGAGCTGGAGGCTCGCGGGGCCGTGCTGATCGCGTGGGCGATAGCCGACGAACTGCACGCGCCAGGATACGGGCGCGTTCCGTATAGCCGTCCCGTTCTCTGACGTCTGGGCCGGCAGTTCCCGCTACGGGGGAACGGTTTAGACACCCTCCGCCGTACGATGCGGTATGTACGACTCGGTACTCCTGCCGGTCGATGGTAGCGACCACGCGGAAATCGTGCAGCGCCACGCCGCGGAGCTCGCCCAGTGGGCGGATGCGACCGTCGAACTCCTCTACGTCGCGGACACGACGCGCGATAGCGTCACCGTCCTCGGCGACGACGTGATCGACGCGCTCGTCCGCTACGGCGAGGAGGTCGTCGCAGAGGCCGGCGAGACGTTCGACTCCCACGGCGTCGACTACGAGACCGTCGTCGTCCAAGGCCGTCCCGCCGACGCCATCGTGGAACAGGCCACTGAGGGGGGACACGACCTCGTCGTTATGCCGACGCACGGCCGAACAGGGGTCTCGCGCCTCTTCCTCGGGAGTGTCACCGAGTCCGTCGTCCGCGACGCCGACGTTCCCGTGTTGACGGCACGCAATCGCGACGAGCGCTACGACTTCCCCTACGAGCGCCTCCTCGTCCCGACCGACGGAAGCGAAACCGCGAACGCGGCCGTCGATCACGCCCTCGGGCTCGCCGAGTCGATGGACGCCGACGTCGACGTCCTCTCCGTCGTGAACGAGGCGTCGCTCGGCCTCGACACTCGGTCGACGGTGATCCTCGACGAACTCGAAGCGCAGGCCACCGAGGCCGTCGACGACGTCGTCGAGCAGGCCGAATCCCGCGGGATCGAGGCCGCCAGCCACGTCGCGCACGGGTCACCTCCGGACGTCATCAGCGACCGGGCGGGCGAGGTCGACGCCGGCGCGATCGTCATGGGGACGACCGGTCGGAGCGGCCTGGACCGCGTCCTCCTCGGGAGCGTCATCGAACGCACGGTCCGGAGCGCCGACGTGCCCGTGCTGTCGGTCCGCCCCGAGTAACGCGAACCGTCACTGCCGATCCCTTTTTCGCGGCCCTCTCGTCATCCCCCGTCTCCGACGCTTCGCGTTCCGCGGACCGAACGGTCCCACCCACAGGTTCGGAAGGTAACTTTTCACACTAATCTACGTGGCGGAAATAACGCTCAGCGTGAGTAATCGACGAGACGTCACTTCCAACCTAGAAACACCTCCCAGAAAACTGGTAGAACAGCGGTTGATTTATGAGACTACCGAAAAAAGAGGTCAACTGAAGAGCGCTGCCGCTACCTTTTGAATTGGCACGAGAAGAAGACGCTGGCCTTAGTCAGGCGGATCGAGTGAATCCATCAGCGTAAACACAGAGCCAACAGCAGTCAACAATGTGTCTGGCCGACCATCCACGGGATTCGCCTCGTACTCGTCGTACGCCTCGCCAACAAGCACCTGGAGCTGCGCGTCGACCAGCCGCCAGACGTTGTAGAGCAACGTCGCCCAGACGAAACTGAAACACCGAACACGGTAGTCCTTTGACGCAACAGATGGCAGGAACCGCTTGATCGACCGATACTCGTTCTCGATATCCCAGCGACTACTGTACCGCGCTGTCAATCCCATCGCATCGTCCGGTGATACACCCTCCCGATTCGTAACGAACACTGCAAACGACCGCTCGCCCTCCTCATCCTCCATCGCGATGAAGTTCTCATTCTTCGGCGGCACATACATGATGTTCGTCGTGTGGCTGTACTCGTAGTCCGGCGCAGGGTACAGATCGACGTCAGGTTCGACCGCAATATCAGCCGTCGGATGCTCGCGAATGTTCTCGATTGCTTCCCAGTCTTTCGCGTACTTTTTCTTGGGGATGAGATAGTCGACGTCGTAGCTGTCCAAGACAGCGGGAACACGATGTCCATCGAACCCTCGATCAGCCATCACCAGATGAATGTCGAGGTGTGCCGTCGCACGCTCCATCAGCCGGTCAACAGCCTCGTCCAGTGGTGTTGTTTCGCCGCTCTCACCCTCCCACGTCGAATTCTCACGGATCGGCTCAATTGCGAGGACGATCGGAGCGTCACGACCGATAATCGTGAGTGTGGCGTACTTGTAGCCGTACGTCCCCGGATCTTTGCACCCGCTCACCATCTCTGGGTAGTCCGCTTTCGGTACTTTCTGCTTCCCGTTACCCAGCTCGATTCGCGGATCGTCTGGCTGGATATCTGATTTCGCCTTCCAGGGAGAGACGTAAAATGGTATCTCGGTGATGTCAATCGCCGCAACAACGGGCTCCGTAATCATCTCCGTCTGCTGGAGTGTACCGAGTAACCCCTCTATCGACTCGTCGAACGAGTCCTGGAGCGTTTCAGCACACCGTCGCCAGGATGGAGTCGGGTTCGTCGATGCAGTGTCGAAATCACCGAGCGTGTACTGGTAACTGCCCGGTGTCGCACACTTCTTGACCGCATACGTATGCGTATCGTGATGCAACGCATCGTCCAGCTGTCTATTGAACGTCCGGTAGACCGTTCGAGAGCCCGTCCGGTCACCAAGGAGACTCATTCGAGTCTGAGATTCCCAGACAGCCTCGTCTTCGTGTTTCACATTCGCTGCTCGCCCGGTATCGAATGCAGGGAAGATATGCTTGCCAGCGGTCTCTAAGAGATCGCTCGCGTGTCGATCGACAAAGTGTGTGATTGGCTTTCTTGTCTCGGAACCAGCCTCGTTACTCTCGGCGCTCGGCTGGTCAATTGGTGTCGGGGCCGAAATTTCTCGAACGTCGAGGTCGTTCTCAGCTGCAACGACTCGGATGTCATTGCCAATCGCTTTGAGGAACCGCCGGAGCTGTGGGCTGAACCGTCGTCGTTTCGTGTGAGAGATTGTTCCTTGGGAGACCGCTCGCTGTAAGTTGAATCTGAGTTGGAGGTACGGCCACGACTGAATACGGTTCGCTATCTCGTCCTGTGTGTAGTCGCACGCGTGCATATAGATGAAGACGCGGACCATCGACTCGGTTGAGAACATAAAATTCGACTTGCGGGTCACCCACTGGTCGATGATCTCCGTCGGGAGTTGAAGACTCTCGATTGTCCGTGAGATATTCTGTGTACCTGCTAGGAGCGTTGATACCTGGTCGACCAGTAGCTCACGGGCCGTCTGTAATTCCGTGATGTCGAGTGGGTCGTGTGAGCCAGACATTGAGAGATGCTGTAATGAATCTTGATTTGAAGTAGACTGATATTCTGAGGCAGAGTTCTTTGACTTGCTTGAGTGAGGGTTTGTGAGAGAGATATTTCAACGGTTAGGGGAGTTGTGATGCAAGAATTCGATTGATGCCGAAATCAATTCGTTTAGGGAATAGCTTCGATTCAAGGATTCATTGTATCTATATCCGTCTTGAGCGGCTACCCTTATTCATCAATGGAGCAAAGTCCTGTGGAAGCGTATCTCCGGCAAAAAGGAACTCTAGAAGTGCTTATCGAGATCGGGGTCGGGAGTGCAACATTCCAGGATATCGACGAGGCTGTGTTAGTGAGTTCGTCGACCGTCTCGAACCGACTCCAAGAAGGTGTTGAGAACGAGCTCATCGAGATAACGCATCGGCCAACCGACCACGGGACACAGAAACGCTACACGCTCACAAAAGTTGGAACGCGTGTTGTCAATCGAGTCCGAGAAATCGATCTGGATAAGACTGTTCAGAAGCTTCAACGACTTCATCGAGAGCGCGAAACCGAGTTAGAACGCCTGATCGGGAGACTGAATCGGGATAAGCTGATTATCGGCTACGAATATGAACAAGAATCAATTCCTGTTTCAGAGGAGAACATCCCAGAAGAAGCAATTGGGGGCATAGAGCTGCCGTCAGAGAGTAAAGAGGAAGCTGCTCACCAGAAACGGCTCGAAGAAGACCTTGTCGGGTTGGATGAGGAGACCGATGCGAACAGCGAAGACCAGACGTAAGAGCGGCACTATCTAGTTTTGAACCTTCCCAGCTGGTAAATCATCAATCTTGTCAACTTTGTCTGAACTCGAGACACGAGTTCTTCGCTCCTCTATCGAGTCATGTTAACTTAAACATGATTCCACCAGACGGAATGCGCTTGGAGCATGTTTCCGCGGTCGGTGGCTCGACGTGACTGAAACAGTTTGAAAACGACGAGGTTCGTCGTTCTACCTCTCTGAAGATACGTTCGGCCTAGTTTCTATAGCCGTGCGGTTGAATGCGGTAGCTGAGTCCCTCTTTGCAGAGTCCACCGATCAGATCGTCGGCACCGTCGATGAGAAACACGGCGTCAGTGACGTCATGTTTCTCGGTCAGTTCGGTGAGAAACTCGCGCGCGAGTCGAGATCGTATACGTTGGAAACAGCCGCGAGTGAAGGACTCTGTTCGTCTGCGGATCGACGACGGCATACAGCCAATACTGCTCGTCTTTGATCCGGATCGCCTTCTGATCGACGGCAACACGATCCGGACTCACACCGCCGGCTGGCTGTAGATCAGCCTTCTGCACCCAGTTCTGGATTGCGGTACGGCTGCGTTCGACGCCGAAATACTCAAGTAACGTGACTGTATTCGAAAGTGAGAGTCCCACCAGATGGTAGCGAATACCCTCTTCAATGATCCCGCGCAGTGTTCGCTCGCACTCCACAAATTCTAAATCAATTTAGACAGTAGATTCACTGAGGCAGTCAATTTCGGGCATCGACACTTCGAACTTTGACCGCCTCATCCTTATCTTAATATCGCCAGGTAGCCTCGACAAGCCGCTATCACGCGATTTCTCGCCTCACTAAAGACGGATATCGACCTCGAGCTTTGCAGAAACGATCGAAAGGATCTCAAAGTTGGGTTTACAAATAATTCACTGTAAATATTGACGATGAGACCGGAAATGCTTTTGTATTCCCCATACCACCTCATCACAATCCGATAGCCCATGATGGTCTCATCAACAGGTAGGGATACGGGAGCGAGGCTTCGTGTTTTCCCGCCCGTGCCACCAGGATCCTGGTCGTTCCGTCTTGCGAGCAGTAGCAGTATTGAGGCGACAACGGTTCCTGTCCCCGATTGCAGAGGAGAATATGTCTGATCCGACCGCAATACCGATACGAAACGTAAGTGAACTGACTTTTCCGGATTCATCGGGCACACGAGGGCCTGTCGAGTCTCCCCCTTACAATATCCTCGTTCCGATACCCGGGGATGCGGACATCGACTACGACCGATTTAACATATCAAGGCTGCTCCGCACTCCACTTTCGGTCGCTGCAGATCATGACGGAACAGTAACCATCGCTAATATCCTGGCCGTGCCGAGTGGTGTCGACTATGACGAACTGAAGGACACCGACGGTGGATCAGGGATTATGAATTCAGTGGTTCGCACAGCTCAAGAGCAGGTCTCATTTATCCTCGATGTCACCGAAAATCCCGATGAAGATGTCACTGTAAACGGGTTCGTTGGTGTTGTCGAGGTTCCTGAAGCGGCATTCGTCGAGTTCACGACTAGCGAGTACTACGATGCTATCTATCTCGCACAATATGATTCGGACCACTTACATCTATGGGACGAGCCCATGATCAGCAGTGCGCTTGATAACACCACCAGTGCTGTCTATGTTGAGAACATCGGCAGTGATACAGAATTGCGTATTGAGGAATCTGATGGTCAGGCCATACCAGATGGACACTCATCTTCCGAGCCAATTACAGACATCCTGCTTGCTGTCGGCACGGGTCCCCACTCCGTGCTCGCTGCAGAAACGGCACGGGCATTAGCTCACGCGTCGGGAGCGAGTGTTCACGCATTACATCTGTTTCCAAGTACGGATGATGGAACCTCCCGACAGAAGGGGAAGAATGCTCTTTCTCTCGCTGAATACGTTCTGTCCAATCTTTCCACTATCGAATCCGAGGTTCGAGAATCTGATGATATTGTCGCTGAACTCCTCACTGAGATCGAGCAGTATGACGTCGCTATCATTGGTGCCCCGACCAAGCAACCCCTTCTCGGTCGTTTGTTTGAACGATCGCCACCGAATGAACTGAAGTCACAATCCACGACATCAGTCATCACGGTTCGTCAGCCTAAAGATGCGATGAAATCAGTTTACTACCGATGGAAACGCGCGGTGGAACGGACACCCGGCGTTGATGTCTCCTCCGACGAGGAGGGAACAGACGTATGAGTGACACACCTGAATCGATGGCGGAGTTAGTAGTAGATGTTCCGTTGGACGGAATTCTCGACGACTCTACTGCGGATTATCAGGCTTTTCGGGATCTCATAGTCGCAGCTGACTCGATCGGTATCCTTTGTCATAACAACCCAGACCCTGACAGTCTCTCAAGCGCACTCGCGCTTGCCACAATTGCGGAGGAATGGGATCTCCCCACTGTCGAAATCCTCTATGGTGGAGCCATCACACATCAGCAGAACCGTGCGATGATTAACATTCTCGAGATAGATCTCGTCCATAGTGACGACCGATCACTGGACCAATTCGACCTGATTGCGTTCGTCGACCACAGCATTGCTGGACGGAACAATTCTGTTCCGGAAGATTTCATCCCCGATATCGTCATCGATCATCATCCCACGGACGGTATCCCCGGTGAGTACATCGATCAGCGAGCCGAAGTTGGGGCAACAGCGACGCTGTTGACACGGTATCTCCAAGCCCACGATATTGAGCCGGCGCAACGACTGGCGACGGCCCTACTGTTCGGCCTCCATCGCGAGACACTCAACTTTACCCGTGGGACGACGCCCGCAGAATACGCAGCTGCATGTTTTCTCCACTCGTTCGCCGATCATTCCACTATCGAAACTTTATCGAATTCCGTCTTCACACCCGAAACACTCGGTGCCATTGGTGATGCAATCGTCAACCGAGAGGTCCGCGGCTCTTGTTTGGTCTCCCCGCTTGGTCGGGTTCACGAACGTGATGTACTCCCACAAGCGGCGGACTACCTTCTGAAATTAGAAGGTATCAGTACGACTATTGTCTTCGGCATCGTTGAAGGCGAAATTCACTTGAGCGCTCGAACGAGCAACCCCCAACTTCATATTGGGAACTTGATGAGAGACACGTTCGATAAGGTTGGAAGTGCGGGTGGCCACCACGACATGGCAGGTGGGCAGGTCCCACTCGGCCTGTTGGGAGATGCAGCAGACAGTGAGGAGGTCGCGGTTGACTTGATTAATCAATCGATCACCATCAAGTTGTTCGATGCGCTGGAGGGCTGGACGAAAACATGACACGTCCATCGTCACCGATAGCAGGAGAGCATGACAGGACCACGAACCAGCCGGTTTACGATCTTGATGACGTTGACCAGCGGATCCTCTCCGCCCTCACGGCTGATGCGAGGAACACGTCAAGCCCCGAGATTGCAGACAAGGTTGACGTAACGCCAGCAACGATCCGAAACCGAATCGAGAAACTCGTGTCTGAGGGGGTGATCGAAGCTCACCGATCCGAGATTAATTACAGAGTGCTTGGGCTACTCGAGTTTTTATTTATTTGTACGGTTGACCCAAACCGATTTGGTGAAATCACTGACCAACTATCTACTCTCTCGGAGGTGGTACAAGTACGTGAACTCCTTAACGGGAGTCATAATCTCCACGTTATCGCCGTTGTGGAGACACAGGACCAAGCTGAGGCCATCGAACGACGGTTAACCGACATGAACCTCGAAATCGAGACGATTTCTCTGGTCGGCGACGAGCAGCGTACTTCCTTCAGTTTCTAGAGACCTCGACTATTCGGAGGCCAATCACTGAAACAAGACGGGACGGCGAACGGTTAGTACCTCTCGGATTAGCATGGTATATTGAGCGAACGGAACACGTTTAGCCGAGCGTACGGCCTTCATCTGGGGGTCAAGTGGTTTGAGACGCCTCCGGCGTCTCGTCATCATGGAAGACCTTCGGTCTTCTGAACGACCCCGAGGCACTCGGCCTGCTCCGCCTGTAGAGGCCGTCCCTCGAAGCGGTTGGCACCCGTTCTGCTCTCTCCGCGTTTAATTGGATCAGGACGCAGCGGTAGTTCCCGATGTGAACACGTCCCGCCGGATAACGAGATAAATCCCGACAAGTACTAGGAGAAAACCGATGGGGAGTCCGAAAATACCCTGGAGTAATGCAGTGACGCTCCCGATGACGACGAGCCCGATAGCCCCCTTCCATGCCCAAGTGCGGGTTTTCCAGAGACCGATGCTGACCACGATGTATGCAACAGAGAGAACTGTAATGAGACCTATCGGTATCAACAGCTCTCCGGAGAGTCGCGTCGTCGACAGCACTTGCCCGATCTGTATAATGTTGAGGAGGGCGAACAGCACCCAGACAAGACAGACTATTTTGATACCGATAGGCGTACCTGGCCGGTTCATACGATCTACTTGACACGGATGCGTATAATATTGATGAATTCTTGCCGCTTGAATGGCTATCCGGAAAGCAACAGGAAATCAAACGTCTGCGGTAGCATGACGCGAAATATTGTTCCCCCGAAGCCCATCGCAGCAACAGCGAGTCCGATCCCTACCAATACACCTCGACAGCCCCCTATCAGAGCGGACCGTCTCGTTTCGGCGTCGTCTAGTGACGAAACGATCTATGATAAGCCACCTCGAGTCATTACGTTAGATTCTCCGTGTTTCGACGAGTCGGGATCGGTGATCGATAGAGGACGTCTGGTCCAGTTGAGGTAGCTGTTTGTGATTGGCCATCGGACTAGGTGTCGTTATCGAGGGTAAGATATTCGTGGAGTGAGCCTATCAGGGTTGGGTTCGTCTTACGCCTGAAGGTGCTAATCGCGTCTTCCAATCGGAGGTTCAGTGGGGTCTCCTCGTTCGGTTCTCCAGAGAGCTCGGTGGTAAGACTCTGTACCAGTCGGTCTGCTTGTCGCCGGACAATCGCTTCCGTCTCGTTCCGCTCTACTTCGTACGCATTGTACTCAATTAGCGCGTCTGGGTCTCGCGTTGCCGCTCGGAGAGAGAACACCGACGCTCCATCTCGTTGACCCAATCTGGTCACCCAGACTTCGACGACTGTACCGTCCTGATGGTGCCAATTGTACCGTAGGCGCTCGTCGTCGTTCGATGACGCCGCGGGCTTCCACTCGTTCGGGATGGTCACGGACCACTCGGAATCAGTCATGGAATCACGTGTCGTTGTTAGCGGGCTGAAATTCCCGCAGTACATCATCCAGGTGAGTTTCCCAGGACGTCTGGCACACTTCTCGCCGGAGTCGCTCGAACGTGGTGGCAAACTCTTTCGCTGATCGAGGCCAGCTGGGAACTTGATCTTGGTCGATTCTCTGGAGCATCAGCAGTCACCTGGTGTCGTCCAGATCAACTGTAACGGTTCGTTCTATGGAGATCCATTGATTCGCTTGTTCGAGATCCGCAATCACGTATTGATTGCCATCGACTGCTCCCATTACAGAGGATCCCGGACCCGCATCAGCGCGCTTTCCTTGGGCGATATACATGGTTCTGAAACTGCTCGCAAGGGTGCCTTCTGCCGTCCGATTCTACTCGATGGGAGTCCCCTGCGTACTGTTGCTGCCAGCAACCTCAGTACGTCAGCAGACCCGAGTGCCGAGAGCACCTCAGCTGTCCGGCGGCACCTCCCCTTGCCACTTGTGCATCAGTATCGAGCACTGTGCTTCTCTGGCGATTTTGTCCGTTTTCCGGCCGAACAGAGTCTTCCGGAGCCACCACCCACGGGACGTTCCGATCACCATGATATCGTGATCGCCGGATAACTCACCAAGCTTCTTGACGGGATTCCCTGAACTCGTGAACTCAGTTTCTGCTTGCACACCGTGCTCTGCGAGTCGGTCGACCGACTGCTCCAAGAGATCCCGTCCTTCTTCTTCGGAGCCTTCGCCCCCGGAGACGTAGGCGAAAGTCACCGTCGCTTCAGTTCGTTGGCTCATGATCGCGAGCATCTGCAGTCGATTCTCGTCCGGTGGGACGACGACCGGGACCAGAATCGAGTCTGTGTCGACCGGGTCTTCGTGGGCATTGAAGACAATAACGTCACAGTTTGCCTTTCGAAGTAGTCTATCGACGAGACTCGAGACGGAGTCCTTGTCAGTCCACCCGATGAGGATGGTGTCCGAATCGTACTCGTCCGCTTCCTCTAGGATTCCATCGAGAGCTGACGAGGCAGTCCGTATGGTCCCAGTACTATCGATGCCCTCCTCGCGGAGCGTGTGCTGGCTCTCGGCGACGCTCTCCGATCCAGTCCGCCAGTTCTCCTGTGAACCGACGAAGCTCCGATCCGTGGTCACGTGCGTGAACCGCACGGCTCCTCGCCGCGGGTCGACTAGGATGCTCGACAGCTGCGTGAGCATGTTCGGGTCCGACTTGTCCCCGACTGGCACGAGCACGCGATCGTATCCGATTTCGTTCTGTTGGGTCATTAGTGATCACCGTTGGTCGCCGCCTGCATATCGACGTCGCTGTTCTGCTCAGCGCTGTTCTGCTGCTGTTGGAGTTCCTCGCGGATCATGAGGTTGAGCTCCAGCACGCTCACGCGCTCGTGGCCGTACACGCCCATCCACGGGTCTTCGGTTTGGGCTTCGATCATTTCGTGTAGCCGCTCTTCGGAGATGCCGGTCTGATTCGCGACCCGCGGAACCTGGAAACGGGCAGCTTCGGGCGAGATGTAGGCGTCGTACGCCGAGCCCGATTCCGCGACCAGGTTTGCTGGGACCGAGTCGTCCGACGTCTCGTACTGCGAGATATTCCGGAGGTCGCTCCGGACGCGCTCAGAGAGTGCAGGATTGTTCGGCGCGAGGTTCGCGCTCCCCGACGTCATCGCGTCGTAGTCGTTCGACGAGGGCCGAGACCAGAAGTACTGTGCGTCCTCTGGCTGCCCCGGACGGAAGTCCTGCCCGATCTCTGCCGATCCGGCGACCGTTCCGTTATCGTAGGTGATTGGGCTCCCAGCCACGTTGTTCGGGAACAGTACGGTTCCGACGGCCATCAGCGACCCCTGGTAGAGCAGCCCGAAGACGAGCAGGCTCACACCCAGTAGCCGCAGTGGCACGATGAAGTCGTTACGATCCATTATTGGAACACCCCGAGTGCGACGAACAGCATGTCGATCGCCTTGATGAAGATGAACGGGGCGATGAGTCCACCTCCACCGTAGACGATCAGGTTCTTCCGGAGCAGCTGTGCCCCGCTCTGTGCCTCGTAGTCGACCCCACGCAGTGCCAGCGGGATCAACAGCGGGATGATGAACGCGTTGTACACCAGCGTCGCTGTGACCGCACTCGCGGGCGTTGACAGATTCAGGACGTCCATCGCGGCCAAGCCGGGGATCGCAGCCGCGAGGATCGCCGGCAGCAGCACGAAGTACTTCGCGACGTCGTTCGCCACGGAGAACGTCGTGAGCGACCCCCGCGTCATCAGCAGCTGTTTCCCGATCCCGACCACCTCGATAATTTTCGAGGGGTTCGAGTCGAGGTCGACCATGTTCCCGGCCTCCTTCGCAGCGTTCGTCCCGGCGTTCATCGCGAGGCCGACGTCGGCTTTCGCCAGCGCCGGGGCGTCGTTCGTCCCGTCGCCAGTCATGCCGACAAGTTTCCCGTCGTCCTGTATCTCCTCGACGAGCTCGATCTTCTCCTCGGGGTCGAATTCGGCGTGGAACTCGTCAATACCGACCTGGTCAGCGACCCAGCGAGCGGTCCGCTGATTGTCACCGGTCGCCATGATGGTCTCTACGCCCATCTTCTGGATCTCCGCGATCCGGTCGGCGATACCCGGCTTCAGCTCGTCCTGCAGCTCGATGATCCCGACGACCTGCTTGTCGACTGCGATTGCGAGCGGTGTGCCTCCGTTTTCGCTGATCTCGTTGGACCGCTGCCGGAGCTTCCCCGGGACGCTATCAGCGTACTCCTCAACAGCGTCAACCGCACCTTTCCGAATCTCCGTTCCATCTGTCAGGTCGATACCACTCATCCGCGTCTCCGCCGAGAACGGGACGAAGTTGTCTTCGGACAGCCCGTCTCCGTCGAGGTCGACGGTAACGTCCCGCGGGGGCTGCACGGAATCGCCAGGTTCGTCTATCTCGCCAGTCCCGGACTGTCCGCCGTCCGTTTCAGGCTCAGTCCCGTTCATCTTCTCGGCAAGCTTGACGATCGAACGGCCTTCCGTGGTTTCGTCGTACAGCGAGGACTGATAGCTCGCGCGAACGACGTCGGCGTCGTCCGCATCTCCGAGCGGATGGAAGTTCTGCGCGACGCGCTCACCGGTCGTGATCGTCCCGGTCTTGTCAAGGATGAGCGCGTCGAGGTCACCCGCGGCTTCGACGGCACGACCGGACTTCGCGATGACGTTACGTCGCGTGACGCGCGTCATCCCTGCAACGCGAATGGCGGCCAGCAGCGCACCGATAGTGGTCGGCATGAGCGCGACTAGCAGCGCGACGAGTTCAGCGATATCCATCCCAGCGAAGCTCGCAGTGAAGCTCGCGAGGTACTCCCCGAAGAAGTACATCGTCGCGACCGCGACGACGAACACCAGCGTCAAGCCGCTCAACAGGATCGTCATCGCGATCTCGTTTGGCGTCTTCTGCCGCTGGGCGTTCTCGACGAGACCGATCATCTCGTCGAGGAACGATTCACCCTCTTCGGAGGTGACTTCGACCTTGATGTTGTCGGAGAGGACTTCCGTCCCACCGACGACGGACGTTCGGTCACCACCAGACTGGCGGATGACCGGGTCAGATTCACCGGTGATGGCGGACTCGTCGACGGAGGCACTCCCCTCGACGACGGTCCCGTCCCGAGGGATCATGTCGCCTTCGTCGACGTAGACGACATCTCCCGCTTCGATCGAGCCGCTCTCGACGACCTCGTAGTCGTCCTCGGTGACCTCTTCAAGTGGTTTTTCAGGGTTCGTTAGCCGCTTGCCGTTCGTCTCCGTCTGGAGTTCGCGGAGGCTGTCCGCCTGTGCCTCACCTTCCAACTCGGCGTAGGCCTCCGCGTAGTTCGCGAACAACACCGTGAACCCGAGCAGTACGGTGATGGCCGCGTAGTACATGCGCGACCCTGTCGCGCCGAACAGTCCCGGGGCGACCGTCAGCAACAGGCCGACGAGCGTTCCCAGTTCGACCACGAACAGCACCGGATTCTTCACCAAGTACCGCGGGTCGAGCTTGGTGAACGAGTCACCTATCGCCTGCTTCTGTTGGTCTGTGTCTATCGTAATCTGGATCTCTGCCATGTTAGATACCTCCGCTCAGCAGTTCACCGATCGGGCCGAATACCAGCGCGGGCAGGAACACCAGCGCACTGACGATGATGACGACGCCGATCAGCAGGCCCAAGAACGCGGGCGTCTCGGTATCGAGAGACCCGCTCGACTCCGGGCTCGTCTTCTTGTTCGCCAGGTAGCCGGCGATGGCCAACTGCGCTGTAATCGGGACGTACCGGGCTAGCAGTACCTGGAACCCGTCGACGAGGTTGTAGAAGACGGTGTTGTCACCGAGTCCTTCGAACCCGCTCCCGTTGTTCGCGGACGCCGACATGAACTCGTAGAGCACCTCGGAGAACCCACGGAATCCGGGGTTGGCCATCGCGTCTGCTGCGGGCTGGTAGACCACTGCCACCGCCTGTGGGATCAGCACCAGGATGGGTAACACGAGAATGGCGACGAAGACGTATCGCATCTCCTGCCATTCGAGTTTCTTCCCGAGGTACTGCGGCCGGCGGCCGATCATTAGCGCGCCGATGAACGCGGTGAGGATGACGAACATCAGGATGTTCAGGAGGCCGGTCCCGACACCGTTACTGATGTTGTTGGTCGCGAACGCGAACAGCAAGGAGAACGCGCCGAGCGCGGTCCAGCTGTTGTGCATACTGTTGACCCCACCGTTCGTCGTCCCGGTGGTCGCAAGTCCCCAGATGGCACTGCCAGTCGGCCCGAAGCGAGTCTCCTTGCTCTCCAGGTTCCCCATCGACTGATCGACGGATAGCCCGCTCTCGGTGACCTGCATCGCGGCGTTGGGGCCGGTCTCACCGACGATTGCGACGCCCGTGAGCGCCATGTAAATGAGGAAGAACGCCGCGACGAGGACGACCCCGTGACTACGCTTGCCGACCCATCTACCCCACGCGTAGATGGCACAGAACGTACTCACCGGCATCGACAGCGTCAGCACCAGGTTGCTCAGCGGGGTCGGATTCTCGAACGCTGTCGCGGCGTTCGCAGCATTGATCCCACCGCCGTTGGTCCCGAACATCTTGATCGCCTCAATCCCGGCGTGAGGACCGAGACGAATGTTCTGGATCCCCATCGTGAACGTCTCTGCGGTGAGCTTCCCACTGAGGATCGTCTGTGCCGAGCCCTCTGCCATCAGAAGGACTGCGATGAGGAACGCGATTGGACCGAGGAACCGAACCAGTCCCTTGACGACGTTCTCATAGAAGTTCCCGAGGCGTGGGTCCTCTGTGTTGGTGAACGCACGCGCAAACGGGGGCATGAGCGCGAGACCTGTGGCCGGCGTCAGGAACATCGCGATGCCGATCCCGAATGTGTGGGTGAATACGGAGAGGTTCTCGCCGCTGTAGTGTTGCTGGTTCGTGTTCGTGGTGAACGAACTCGCCGTGTGGAAGGCCAGATCCCACGTCTGCCCGGCGACGTCGACGAAGTTCATCGGGAGGCCGTTCTGGAAGTACAGTACGACGTACAACAGCACCCAGATGAACGCGTTGAACACCAGCACGGATTTCACGTACCCCTTCCACGTCATCTCGCGTCTCGGATTGATTCCGGAGAGCCGGTAGATGCCGTTCTCGATGGGTGTGAACACCGAGTCTAACCGCTCGAACCACGAGAAGTGGCGCGGGAGGTTGTGTTCACTGTTCGACTCGTCGCGGTATACCCACGCGAGGTATTCGCCGACCACGTAGATGAGGACGGCGAGGATGGTGAAGAATACCGCGTATTCGACGATCGGTGGTGGATTCGCCATGGTTAGAACCTCGTTGGGTAGACCATGACGTACGTGAGGTACGCCACGACCGCTACAGTTCCTACTGCCAGTACTGCTTCGCCGATTAGCATGTGCAATCGACTCCGAAGACAGGCCAGTATATATCGATTACGCTTCGCTGACAGGTTTTTACAACCAATCTGTTGTAAATTAATCTGGGGGCTAATTCGCCCCCTCTAAATCAGGTATATAAATTCACTATAACTGGGGTAATAGGCTGGGGATTTATTTCGGTCTCGCGGGGTTAGACCCAAGGGACTATATTCCTGGGCGGCACAGAAGCGAGCGATGACTATCGTAATCGTCGGGGCAGGCCGGATCGGCTCGAGCGTGCTGGAGCTGGCTACTGACGTAGACCTCGAAATAACCGTCATCGAGCAGGACTTTGGTCGTGTTCACGAGTTCGAATCAGTCGAAGACTGCGAAGTGATCACTGATGATGCAACTGACCGGAATACACTTCGTCGTGCTCGTGTCGGAGACACAGACGCCATTATTACGACAACTGAAGAGGATACGACGAATCTGCTGGTTTTGATGCTGGCCCGAGACATGGGTTGTGGAAGACTAGTCAGTGTGGTTCACGACGAGACGAATCTGCCACTGTTTCGGCAGCTTGGCACGACCGTCATCGAAAATCCCCAGCAGTTGATTGCCGAATACCTCTTTCGTGGGGTCCGAAATCCGAGCGTCAAGGACTTTATGCACGTCGGGGATACGGAAAGCGAGGCCGAAGTGTTTGAGCTTGCCGTCGATGAGACGGCACCGATCGTCGGGAAGACGCTCGAAGAAGCGGATGTCGAAGGACGGCTCCCACCCAGTATGATTGTCGTTGCCGTTGAGCGCGAGGGTGAAATCATCATTCCGCGTGGCCACACGACGATCGAAGCTGGCGATCTCGTTACCGTGTTTTCGAAGGAGGGAGTTACTACCGCTGTCACGGAATCCTTCGACCCCAACTGTCGTACCTCCTCAAACGATGCGGAGTGAGTTCGCCCCGATTTACAACAAGTCCACTGTAAAAGGGAGTTCCCTAACCCCGTGGTCTCAGGAAGTGAGAGTGTCGGCAGTCACGTACGAATAATCGTCGGCTAGTGCTGCTGCATCTTCAGGTAGTAGTGCAACGATCAAGTAGGGGACGAATTCTGAGAAGTAATCTACAAGGGCTGCAATTCGCTCAGAGTCGATGGCTTCGAGCGAGTCTAACAACATTAGCGGAACGACTTCGTGAACATCGTGGACGAGATAGCCCGCAAGAGCGACGACCAACCCGATCACTTCTCGCTCGCTCTCGCTTAGATTGGCTACTGTGTCCTCATATCCACTTCCTTCGTCGGTTTCTCGGACTACGTGCAAGTCGAAACGAGTTGCTGATCCGCCGCGATATCCACCGTGGCTAGAGTCGAATTCAGCTCCCTCCTTCCGTTCGATCCACACACGAGCAATATTCCGGTACTCTAGGGTCTGAATCAGTTCTGTCATATGCTCGTTGAACGCTTCGATCGCGGTTTCTTCGAGATCGCGGATTTGCGTTCGTTGGCTCTCTAGTTCTTCTCGGACTTCCTGTTGTTGGGCCTGTAATTGGTCACGTTCCTCGTCAAGCCGATCGAGTTCAGCAAGTTCTTCACGAATAGATGACAGTTCTTCCTCGAGTTGCCCCCGCTCGTATTCGAGTTCGCTCAACTGCTGATACTGATCAGCGAGTTCGCTTTCCTGTAAGCTCTCACGCTCTTCAACATATTTTTCGAGTTCTGCCAACCGGTCACGGATATCTGATCGTTCCTCTTTCAGCGAATCAAGCGTGCGCGCTCGGCGTTCGATTTCTGTGGCCACTTCGTCGAGTCGACGACTCACTTCCTCCCGACGGTCAATTTCCTCCCGTAGTTCCTGCTGTCTCGAACGAAGTTCTTCGATTCGTGATTGGATATCGGTACGTTCCTGGCGCTTCTCCTCGACGACATTGCGAAGTTCGTCCAATCGGTCAGCGATATCACTCCGTTGAACCTGGCTCCCACATGTCCAACAGCGTACCGACTCGGACATCGGATCGAGTTGCGAAACAGGCGATTGGGACGTCTCTTCAGCTGTAATGTCCGTTAGATCATCTCCCGAGACAAGATCTTCATTGAAATCCACGATCGCGGAAAGGTCGTTGATAGTGGTCGCGAGCGATCGCTCCCGCGTGGTAAGTTCAGAAAGTGTCGTGTCGATCCGGGTGAGTTCATCTTCGGAGGTGTCCAAAGAGTCGGCTTCAGTTTGGAGTTCGCTCTGTTCGTCTTTCAGTGCCGCAATAGTATCCTGTTGTGTTTGAATTCGGTTTTGAACTGATGTGAGTTCCTGCTGACGCTCTTCGAGAGATTGCAACGCCTCCTCAACCGCTTCTGCCTCCTCGGGACTCGCATCGTATCCCTCGAGGCAGTCGCGTAACTCCGCGATCTTTTGATCGAGTTCCTCAAGTTCGGACTCCAGTTCAACTCGCCGCGATTTGAGTGTTGGTTGGCGGTCGAGCTGCTCCTCGATGTCCCGGATTCTTTGTCCAAGTTGATTTCGCTCCGATTGTAATTCTTCGATATGGCGCTGGATCGCATCCGTGTCCACCGGCCGCATAATGATATCCCGTAGATTCCTATCTTGGACGATCGCGCGTCGTGCCGGGTTGTTTTCAGTCAAACAGACGAAAAGGTCGATGAGATCGTCTCGCTCCGAGAGTCCCTGCCCTGATGTTTGCACCCCATTCTGCGTGCGCTCATAGTTCCGCTTGATGGTCTGACCATCAATGTTTAGTTCAACACATCCCTTCTCTGTATCACTCCGAAGTGACGGAGCAGAACCCCCGAGGGCTCCAGCTAGCCCGGTCAATAGCGACGTCCTCCCGGTTGCATTTCGGCCTTCAAGGACAGTGACACCGGGATCCAACGTCACCTCGCAGGTCCTAATCCCACCAATATTCTCAGCACGAACTGTGATTTCATTACTCGCGTTGGATTGACTCATGGTTTTCGTATGTAGTGAAGTTGGTTACTCTATGCGAATACGAGTGGCGTCCTGTATTTTATTGTTGGCAGTCACAGCCTTGATTATCTAAGAAATCTGCAATCGGGTACGTGCGTCCACATGCCCCACATCCGACCCGTACCGATTGAGTTACCTCTGTTGGTGCATTCGATATCTCTTCGGCAGAACGGAGGCGTTCAAGCGTCTGCTCGATTACTCCCTCTGAGCGTGCCTGTGCCCATTCAATTGTTTTCCGCCCACCGTCGATATCTGCAGTCGACTGCCGCCCAGTATCTATTTCTAGACAATCATGTAGGTGATTTCTGACAGTCTGGTGGGATACAAAATCATCTTCGACACTTTCGATATCGACTCCGTTTTGGCTGAGTTTTGATCGTAGCTCGGCTTTCTTACTCCGTTTCGACTCCTCCCCAGCCAGCACTTCATATATGTGATCGGCATCACCGATGATTTCCCGAGTTGCTGAATCAAGAGCTTGCGATAAGACCTGTTTGTTAAAATATTTTGCAAGCTCTCGAAGGCTCCCTTCTTTGTCACGCTGTCTGAGTAATCTCTCATCTATATCGGGGATATGGTAGTCCGATGAGACTCGAGTGACTTTGCAGCACGGTTCAGAACGCTGCGTCTCCATTTACTGTCTCCTACTGACGCCATCGTTAGGAGTGTATCGGTTCCTTGGAGATCCATATCGGTCAGCTCCTAACTTCAGATTGTCATTCCCTCATCTGTAAAGATTGAATCGCCGGAAAACCGACCCAATGAGTACCGCAACGGGGATAATCTCTAGGCGGCCCACCCACATATTGATTATCAACATTGCCTTAGCAGTACCAGGCATATCCGGGCCGGTAATCCCGGAGTCCAACCCGACGTTGCTCTGTGCACTCATCACGTCGAAGATTACGTACTCCAGCGGATGACCTGGTGAGAGGACACGGAGAAGGACGGCGACGCCGATAGCCAAGAACGTGATCCAGAGGACGAATACGACCGTTGCTTCGGTGTACTCGCGTTGAGCTTGTTCCTCGCTAAGTTTGCGTTCCCCGAGTTGCAGATACCGGATTGCAGTGTCGGGTCGAAACACTTCCTGAATTTGCCAGAGAGTCCCCTTGACGAGTGTAATTACTCGAATTAACTTGAGGCCGCTCACCGTCGACCCGGCCGCTGCACCCGTGAGCATCCCCAGACACGCTAACAGCGTCGCGCCGGCACTCCATACCTGTTCGGTCCCGCCGCCGATTGTCGCACTTCCGAAACCGGTGTTTGACGTCGCGGAGACGAACTGGAAGAGACCGATACGGAACGTCTCCTCCAACGTCGCGTACTGGCCATTTGTGTACAGAATTGCCGTAAGGGCGAGTGACCCGAACGTGAACCAGATAAACACCCACCTCGTCTGGAGGTCTGCGTACAAATTCCGCACCTCACCCTTGAATACCAAGTAGTGGATAGGGAATGCAATACTACCAGCGACCATTATCGGGACCGTCGCGTATTCAATCAATGCGCTATCATAGTGGCCTATCGAATCCGCGTGTACGGAGAAACCGCCCGTCGCAATGCCCGTCATACCGTGGTTGATTGCATCCCAAAGCGGCATCCCAGCGAGGAGGAACAGAACAATCGACCCAACGGTAAGGCCGACGAATATCTTCCAAATCTCCCGGACCGTCGTTACAATACTTGGATGGATCTTCTCCGAGCGAGCTTCACTTTCGTAGAGTGTGTACGATCCACTGCGCCCCCCTCGTCGGAGAATAGCGACCGTTAGCACGATGACTCCGACACCGCCGATCCATTCGATGAACGACCGCCACCAGTGGAGGGATCGAGGAAGTTCCTCTTCGACAGTAGCCATCGTGAGCCCGGTCCCGGTGAAGCCGCTCATACTCTCAAAGACCGCATCGAGTGGGTGAAGAAATACTGCGGTTGTCGCATCCATTGGCGGTGTATTTGCCCAGACTGGAAAGGGGTCAATCTGGATTGTCCAGGCAATGAGGAGAAACGGCAGGCCACCGAGGACACCGATAAGAGCCCATGCAGTGGCTGCGATGACCATCGCTTCGCGTTTTTCCGGTGGATCTGCGTTCTGATATCGCCGTACAAGACCGGTCCCCAATCCAGCCATACTGATCGCCGAAATGATGAAAGCGGGAATCGCGTAGAACTCGCGATTTACGGCTGCTACGGCGATTGAAGCCACCGCCATCAAGGAAATAGCTTGGATAATTCGACCAACGTCACGTCCGACAGTGTCCGTGTTTACTCTCATTCAGAATTACTACTTAACGTCTCAGTACTGCTATCATCATTTTCAATCTAACTATCGTCTTCCATCGCTTCTATCCCCCGCTTCCAGCGATAGTAGAGCGATCGCATTGTCCGATCAGAGTCCCGCGCCATCAGTACCGTTACACCACGCTGCTCTGAAAGCGTCTCCTGTACCGACTCGAATACGAACTGTTTCAATCGAGACTTATCTTCCGCGTACCCGATTGAGGTGAGGTTGTGTGTCTGTGCTTCTTGAACGATCTCGTTGCCTATGTCTGAAGCTTCCCTTATCTCCGTCTCAACCGAGACTTCCGGACCAAGTACGTATTCCGCGAATCGCAATAGGTCATTCGCCTCGGCTCTTTCTTGGGCGGACGCTTCAGGTGAGATAACGTGGAGGATGGTTACTGAAGCACTGTAAGCCCGCGCTATCGCACGAGCTGCTTCCGTGGCAAGGGCCGCGTGAGCTCCCATTCCAACAGGAAGTAGTATCGAGTCGATCGTTTCCGCTTCTGATTCGGCCAGCGAAGCGACAGTGTGTTCTTCCACGTCAGGGACATAGAGTGCGTTCGCTCCTCCGTGCGTCCCGAGATTTTCGACGAACACGTCACACTCGGCGTCAGCCAGGATCGCGTCAATTGTACTCCGGGTGAGTAACCGACCCTCATCAAGTTCAGTACCACGTAGCAGTAACACCGCCATTTCACTCGCACCACCGAGAACATCAAGAATCCCCTCCGTGGCGTCTGTTACGGCCCGGACAACTGCACTAACCGAGACACCCGGATCAATTTCCCGAGCCACAGCGGCTATCTGTGCTAACTGTGTTTGTCGCTCTTCGAGGGTCTTGATGGCGTCCCTTGTATCGGAGTCAGTCGGTTGTTCCGTTTGTATATACTCTCGAACGGTTTCGAGGGACACATCGTTCTCAACAGTTTCAACGCCGAGCAGGAGCACTCGGCCGTCGTTCTCCGCCGCAAGTGCGATTGCCGTCTGGAGGAATCGCTTGACGTTGATCCCTCGATTCGTATCGAGCAGTGTCCCAGTAACGGGAACAACTACGGTGTACTCTGGCGTGTGGATAAGCGGACCGCTACGGAGGTATGAATCTTCGTCCGAACCGGTAGATTGGCGGGGGGCGGAGATTCGAACGTTCGGTTGTTCAGAGTTATCGGTCATTGTCATGCCCTTGTGAATGCATCTGTAATACGGCTTGTTGGCCCATTCCCGGCGAAAATCGTCACGATATCACCCGCCTGGATATCGGTCTCTCCCTGTGGGATAACCAATTCACCGTCTCTGAGGATGGCCACGATAATTGTCTCGTCAGGCAGCAGGTCTTCCCTGTCGGCATCGATCAGACTGAGGCCGTCGATTGGAGCACCCTCATCGACCGTGGCTTCGAAGATCTCTGCTTCACCAGCGATCGGCATAAAGTCCTGAATCGCAGGGTGTTGGATGGCCCGATAGAGGTATTGACCGTTGAGTCGGTGAGGACTCTCGACCAGATTCACCCCGAGATCCTCGAATAGTTCCATGTGGGCGGGGTCGTTGATCGAACTCACGAGCGTCTCAACCCCGTACTGCTTCCCGAACATAGTGATCATGAGATTCACCGAATCGCTCTCTGTCGTCGATATGAGTGCGTCCGCCTCCTCGATGCCGGCTTCGAGCAGAATATCCTTCGATGCCGCATCCGCGTTGATAACCATGCAGTCATAGGTTGCACTCACTTCTTCGGCGAGTTCCGTGTCGCGTTCGATAACGACTACCTCGTGGTCGTCCTTGGTTGCGAGGTCGATGACGGTACTTCCGGTGCGGCCTGCGCCGATGATGATTACGTACATTGGTGGTTGAGTCGTGACGGTGATAGTTGGTTAGCGATACGATCAAGTGATACGACCAAGCGAGGCGGTCCCGGGACATCAAGCACGGGATTTTTGGATTTTGTCTCGTGGCACATACGAGTCACCTCCTGAAGATACTGTTTATCAGGACGAGGACAGGGATGATCTCAAGCCGCCCCATCCACATCTGGATGATGAACAGTATTTCTGCGATAACTGGCATATCTGGGGCAGTTATCCCTGATGAGAGTCCAACGGTCCCTTGTGAAGTCGCAACTTCGAAGATTGCGTCAGCGAGAGTGAAGTCCGACGGGAGCACTGCCAACAGCACGAACAGCGACAAGACAAGTAGGATGAGGTATGCGAACGCGAAGGTCGTCGCAGCGCGAATCTCATCGTTCGCCTCGTCAGCCTTGAATATCCGTTGTCCAATCCGGAGGTCGTCAATTGCGTGTCCGGGGAGGAATACCCGAGAGACCTCCCAACTTATCCCACGAGCGATGATATAGCCACGCAGGATCTTGATCCCCCCGACCGTCGCTCCTGCGGAGCCGCCGAGTAACATCGCACCAAGAACGATGAACATGACCGCGCCGTTGTTCCAGTCACCAATGGCAGATGTCTGCCAGCCAGTAGTCGACTGTGCGCTGATAAACTGGAAGAGGCCGTCGCGGAACGCCTGGCTCGCCGCCACCCGCCCGACATATCCTATCGGGTCACCATTGTAGGGAATCCCAACCCATCGAGCCAGGAACGCTGTCAGGCCGACCACACCAACAAGGAACATACCAAACAACGCTCTGACCTGCGGGTCCTGTGTGAACTCCCGGATGTCACGCTTTGAAAGCACCCCGTAGTAGACCGGAAGCGAGATCGCGCCGGTGATCATCGCCGGGATGTGGACGAGCTCCATTGCGTATGAGCCGTAGCCAGCAATGGAATCATCGAGTGTGCTGAACCCCCCAGTAGATTGGCCAGTCATTGCATGGTTGATCGCGTCGAAGATCGTGTTCTCAATACCGTAATTCGGGGCGACGAGGAATGTTGCCGCCGCGAGATAGACCGCAACCAGAGCAGTGATGCCGACGTAGATTTTCCAGATTGCACGCGCAGTACCCGCAATACTGGGTCGTAACTTCTCGCTACGTCCTTCCGATTGGTACAACGAGATCCCTGCAGTCCCGTGTGGCTGTCGGAGAATCGCTAATGACAGGACAATCATCCCCGCGCCACCGATCCACTGCATCTGTGAACGGTACCAGAGGAACCCATGTCCCACCGACGGCTCGTGAACGCTCATCGTCAGTCCGGTAGTCGTATACCCACTCATACTCTCGAAGAAGGCGTGTAGTGGGTTCTGAAAGTGAAGAAGGCTCGATTGATAGTTCGCCCCTGCCGGAACGAATGATTCGAGTACAGCTGATGGCGTGACGTAGGCTGCGATGATGAACGGAAGAGCACCGAACGCTGCCGTGACGAGCCAGCCCAGCGCCGCGACGATCATCGCGTGATGACGTTTTGGCTCGGGGGCACCTTCACATACTTTGTACGCAGTCCCGCCAGCGAGCACAGTAACCCCTGCAGCAAGTAAAAACGCCAGTGCACTGTACCACTCTTGATAGAGCAGCGAGACAAGCAGTGGTACCAACATCAGCCCGCCGATGAGGACTTGGAGGGCACCAATGTCTCTAATAACCGTTTTCGAGGCGGTGACGGAATCAAGGCGGCCTGCAGGTGAGTTAGACATAGTACTGGATTCTCTTTCTCTCGGTTATTGTATTTCCCGATCTTTGTAATGGCCAAAGATGTCCGTGAGTTCTGGATCAGCTCCGGTTGCGGAATAGACTGTCAACAAATCGTTTGAGAGGATCCGCGAATCCCCTCGGGGGGTCAGGGGCTTGTCCTCACCTTCCCGTTCGATGGCGACAATTAAGACGTCGTCTGACAGGAGGCCTCCCTTGCCTGCTTCAGTAAGGGTCTTTCCAGCAATTGGTGCATCCTCCGTGACTGTGATCTCGAAGACTTCTGCTTCCTCGCCGATTCGCATATAATCGACGATAGCTGGCCTGGCTACCGCCCGGTATAGGTACCCCGCGATGAGTTGCTGTGGGTTTTCGATCGTATTCACTCCGATCTGACGGAAGAGGTTCATGTGTTCTGCACTGTGAACGACCGATGTGATGGCCGGGATATCGAACTCTTTTGCGAGCAAACAGACCATAACGTTCGTCGCGTCCTGGTCGGTTGTCGAGATAATTGCATCAGCCCGGTCGGCTCCGGCATCATCGAGCGTCTCTTTCGTGGTAGCATCTGCATTAAGTACCAAACAGTCATACTCGCTGGCTATCTCGTCTGCTTTTTGTGTGCTTCGCTCGATGACCACAACCTCGTTTCCAGAGCGAGTCGCGATGTCGATCAGTGGCGTTCCGATGTCGCCTGCTCCGACTATGATGATGTACATGTGTAGTGTATTATCTATCTGCTCGCTGTCTTCTCACGCGATCGATATTCGGTTTCACTCACGCTTCGATCACCTCTCGGTCTGGGAGAACCAGAATCGGGACATCGCTGTTTCCAACGAGTTTATGGGTGACATCTCCAGTCAATAGTTTCCGCCAACGACTTCCCCCACGGGGAGTAAAGACAATTGCGCTGGCGTTACTATCGTGGGCTTCCTCGATGACGGATGTCGCAACGTCCGTGCCGTAGAGAAGCTGTGTTTTGAATGGTATCTCAGAATCGCTGAACCCCTCAGTAACGATAGCGAAGATCTCTTCCGCGTTCTGTTTGCGTTGCTCGACGGACGCTTTATCTGGTGCTCCACCAGCCTTCTCAATAACGTGGACGGCAATCACAGTGCAGTCCGTACCCTTAACGTGCGGGATGAGAGCAGTAGTGGTCGCTGCCGCATCGTCGCGGTTGGCGACTGGAACGATGACCCGGTCGAAAAATGGCTCAGTCATCATAGTCAGCCTCAGGTTCGCCGTGGACCTTCCCCAAGTAGTGCCACCGGTACTTGCCTCCCTCATCGTTGATGTTGGGTTCCCACTTGACTCTGTAAGCGAATGGGCCGCGCGCCTCCCCTGTTTCATCCGGACGTTCCACGACGGCGATCGTGTATGCGCCGTGGTCTTTTACGCGAACAAGTTCTTCTCCGTGTCGTGATTCGATTGCATCCGTGAGGGGGGGACGCTCCCGAAGAAGCTGTTGTGCGTAATGGATGATCTCCCTGAGCTGGCTGTCACTGCTATCTTCAAGCACTGCAGTGATTCTCTCAGGGATGTCTTCCGAGGGGTCAGTATCAGATGCGGTCATTGCTTTAAATCGCCACGTTTTGATCCAGCTAAGCGGACTATGATGGTCGGCGAAGTAGCCTTTCGAACGCTACGTTTGCTGTTACGGAATCTGTCTACCCTGGTCTATATTTCCCCTGCCGCATAAGTATTAGCATTCTATTTCGTAACCGGGGAATTTTCCCCGATATATTTTTGCCCCTCCGAAATCAATTCTGGCCCAGACAGAGTGAGGTATTAGATGGGGCCTCCGACCGAACCTGACGAGTTCGATGCACCGACCCCAACATTGTGTGGGCGAGCCGCAGGAACCATTGAACGAGTCTGTATAGTTCTGGCCCGGTGGTCAATCCCGCTATTTCTTCCTGTTGGTTGTCTATTCTTTGTATACCTAATTGGAGGATATATAGCGGTCTCGTTCGGGGTTTGGACGCCACCGTACGAGTTCCTTTCCCTGTCAGAGGACATTTACTTTGCGTGGCTTGGTTTCCTTTCCGGAACCGTAGTCTGCGTTGGAACGGGATCCTTGATTGGACTTGCATTCCTCACGGAAGGAGAAGGAGGGATTCACAACGAGATTTCAATTTTATTTTCCTTCATTGGTTTTGGCTTTGGAGCCGGATTGATTCGAATCACATATCTCGCTGTGTTACCGTTATAGCCTAGGTGTTGGGAAACGCGTTTATTACGTTTCGTTTATATTTAAGGACTGAGGGTTGATCTAGTAGGCCAAGGACTTACAACTACAGACCACCACATGACGACAGGGAAGACCCTATACCATTCCTGATCGTAGTTCCGGTATGGCACACCGCGTGGATGAGATCGATAAACGCATCCTCTACCGTTTAGCAGTGGATGCCCGGAATACGGCAACATCCGACATCGCAGAAGAGATGGACGTAACCCCAGCAACGATCCGGAATCGGATCGAAGGGCTCGAAGAACATGGCATTCTTCGGGGATACCTCGCTGATATCGATTACAAGTCAATCGATGGATATGTCACATATCAGTTTATGTGTACGGCCTCCATTCCGGATCGCAAACGACTTGCTCAGTCTGCACTGGAAATTCCCGGAGTAATCACAGCGAGAGAGTTGATGGCCGGAACTTCGAACTTAGTGATTATCGTTGTCGGAGCAGACACAGACGATATCACCCAGATCGCCCACGAGCTCTCCGATCTTGGGCTAAAAATCGAAGATGAAAGCGTGATCGAAGACGAATACCACACTCCCTACAATCCGTTCGGGCCAGAGGATGTATCGAAAGGGCCATCGTTAACGGACTTCATGAGTCTCGCCGGAGATGCCGAAGTTGTCGAGTTCACCGTCTCAAAAAGAGCCAGAATTGCAAATAAGACCATTGAGCAGGCTGTCGATGAAGGCTTGCTGGCCGATGAAATACTCGTAGTTGGCATTGAACGAGACGGAGATGTTCTCACCCCCAAGGGAGAAACTGTTATTCAAACGGGAGATATTATCGCCTTGTTCTCAAAGTCCCCGCTAGAAAAGGATTCATTAGAGGTTTTTGGAACATAGTAACATCCTTGGAGTCGAAAATCATGTCCAAATTTAACACGGGAGTTAAATTTAACGCCATCCAAACGACGATTCTATCCAGAAATCATACCGACAGGACTGTTTCACTCTCGACATCCAGCGAACCCAGATCCACATCAGGCGATAGATAAATCCTACACCAGAAAGGAAGCAGTCATTTGGGTAGTTTTGCGTCTGTGAGGTCCACAAATATGAATACAACCACCTACGCCCCCTTCCTGTAGCATCCTTCAACTCCGTCTGATGGCTCATACGCCGTCAGACGGCTCATTTCTATAAATACTTTATATTAAAACGCCGTCTTCTTTATAAGACGTATAGGTGGGGACCTGAGTACGCGAGGGTAATAAAGAAGGACTGCCTGTTCTTACATCCCAGCGGGTATCTCTCTGCTGCACAGAAGGGGATAGACGCACTTCCCATCGTTCTTCATTCCGTTTGGTAGAGGTGTTCGGCTCACTCTTTGTTCACGATCAAGTCCATATACGCCGCTTGCGCAGTATCCCCTCTCTATTGCATAGCGTATGCCGACCGCTTCGACTATCGCTAAACAATCCGGCACTCTCCCTTAGGATCACTGGATGTAGACCCCCTCGTTTGGAGTGAGCTCAACTTCTGTCTTTAGGTGCGGCAGACAGCGCATTCCCAGTTTACTCTTGAGTCCACTGTGGAGCGCAACCCCAGTTTACTCTTGAGTACGGCGTGATGAGAGGGAGGACTACGGTTTGTGACTCGACTGATAACAGACGAGGCTATTCATGGGTGTTTGAATGTCGGACGTGTATCCAGTTTCTCCTCTAATCTTGAAAACCAGCACAAGAAAGTCTGTCCGGGCCAATATTGGTTAAGCAAACCGGTAAGTCTTATTCCGAACTTTCTCGTTCAGTAAGATTGGCTCGCGTTCGAAGCGTGTAGACGAAATTGTTTAGATCTGCGGTGAGGTCATTCTCAGTTAGCTGGTCGCCAACAGCCGCTTGAATCGATCGGCTATCAGCAGGCTCCCCGACATCGATCTGCACAGTTCGATCTCGTTCAAGTTCGAAGATCGCCCCTTCGCTATGGGTGAAGTCGTTCGGAGTAACGTGCGTACGCGTCTCCGATTGAAGAGACTCTGGAATCGGACGCCCATCCCGGTCGTGGAGGGTTCTGACCACCTCTTGATGTCCGAGATTAGCCGGAAGATAGAGTCGATGCCCACCGTTGGGGGTGCTTGTGAGATTACTGTAGACGTTGAGTAGTCCATCGTCAACGAGTTTATCGAGCCGTCGACGAACGGTGCCGAGTTCCGTGTAGTTCGTGCTCTCGAGGATATCACGCGGTGTGATGAACACCTCTCCAGGCTGTCCAACGTCTTCGCCCTCCTCGACCGATTCTGTGTGGAGGAGTTCAGCTTGGAGGCCAGTCACCGCTTCCTGGACGTGACCGCGTGTTTCTCCCGTGGGATAGGTGACGATCTCGTTGCGATCGTAGTAGATTGCCGAAACCACCGCCCACAGTTCGAGGTCACTATAGGTGGCCATTCAACAACTCTGAATTGTGATGTAATACCCTTTAGTTCTACGCCTTTTCTAAAGAAAAGGTGTATGATAGCACCTAGTCAGTAGTGGCTTCTCTTGATTTGGTCCTCAGACGTAGATTAGTATAGCCCACCTTCCGAACCTGTGTCCCACCGACGCGAGGGCGATTTCGTATCGTGAAAAACGATTTACGACGCTGGCGGGTCGTGGGTCGGCGATGCCGACGGTTAAGTCCCCGTGCCGCCACTCTCGACGTATGTGCGGCCGCTACGCGCTGTTCAGCGACCACGAGACGCTCGCGCGACGCTTCGACGTCGAGACGGCGGACTACGAACCGACGTACAACGCCGCGCCGTCGCAGTCGCTTCCCGTAATCGCGGACGACGACCCCGGTCGCTTACGCGCGTTCCAGTGGGGGCTCGTGCCGCCGTGGGCGGACGACGCGAGCCCCGGCCCGATCAACGCCCGCGTCGAGACGGCGCGTGAGAAACCGACGTTCGCCGAGAGCCTCGCAGAGCGGCGCTGTCTCGTTCCCTGCGACGGCTTCTACGAGTGGCGCGAGGAGGACGGGACGAAACGGCCCTACTACTTCCACCGTCCCGACGGCGAGCCGTTCGCCATGGCCGGGATCTGGGCGACGTACGAACCCGAGACGACGCAGACGGGGCTCGACGCGTTCGGGGCGAATCGTTCGCCGGACCGTACGACCGACCCCGTGTGGTCGTTCGCAATCCTGACGCGCGACGCCACCGGGACCGTCGCCGACTACCACCACCGCGAGTCCGTCATCCTTGAGCCCGAGGAGGAGTCGCGCTGGCTCTCCGCGGAGTACGAGGCCCTGCTCGACCGTGCGAACGACGTCACCCTCCTCGCACGCCCCGTCTCGCGGGCCGTGAACGATCCGGCGAACGATCGGCCCGACCTCGTCGAGGCGGTCTAAGCACCCTCCGCGTCGATGGCCGCGCGGGTCTCCTCGTCGACGCTGACGAGGTGACAGACCGGGTGGCCGGGTTGGGCGACCGGGTTCTGCAGGAGGCCGACGACGAGGCCGGTGAACGGTGCGCGGACGACGTGGCGCTCGGTCCCGAAGTGGTCGTGGACGGTGCAGATCGCCTCGCCGCCGTCGACGACGCTCGCGCGCGTGACGTGGAGATCGACGAGGCCGCCCGCGTCGGAGCGGACCCACGCCTTCTCCGTGCGCGCGTTGACGACGCGGCGCCACGTCGGCTCAAGGCGCTCACCGTCGTACATCCCGAGATCAGTGAGTGTGCTCTCGATGCCGGCGGTCGCGCGCTCGACGTGCGCCTGCTGGAAGCGGTGGGCCTCGCCCATCTCGACGGTGATAGTGGGTGTCCCCCGGTTCGTACACGAAGAGCGGATCGAGTTGTCCTCCTCGCCGATGCCGGCGAGCACGACGTTCGCGCCGAACGCCTCTGCGAGACGGGCCGCACCCTCGTGGTCCGTCTGCGCTCTGGTGTGGAACATCGTGGTGCGCCCGCGTGTCGACGTGTGGAGGTCGATCCCGTAGTCGCAGTGCGAGAAGAGCCCACGGTACAGTTCGTTGGCGATCCGCTGGGCGGGCGTCGAACGTTCGCTGCCGGGGAACGAGCGGTTGAGGTCCTGATCGTAGATCGGGAGATATCGCTGCTGGGCGAGATATCCCGGCGGATTGACGACGTGAACGATGAGGAGGGTGCCGGCGAGGTCGGCGGGGTCGTACTGCACGGCGACGTCGTGGGCGACCTTCACGCCGTTGAGCTCGTCACCGTGGACGGCCGCCGAGACGAAGACGCTCGGCCCGTCGCGCTCGCCGTTCACGACGGTCACCGGTACTCGGATGGGGTCTCCGAGGAACGTCTCGCTGATCGCGTACCGCGTATGTCGGACCTCGCCGGGCGGTACGCTGCCGCCGCCGTACTCGAAGGGAGCAGCCATGTGCGCACGGAGGTGCGCCGGCCACTTATCGCGCTCGTAAACTACAAGTCACGATACACAATTCCGTTGCGTCGAGCCGTCACGACGTTCGGCTCGCCGTGCCGGAGCGCGCGAACGCCCTCAGAGGGGTGCTATCGCTCAGACCCCGACTACCGTGCCAGTGGTGAAACAGTCGCTGAACGCCGTCACGAAGGCCGTCCCGTCGGCCACCGTTCGGTGACCCCGGAACGACTCAGAGGCACAACCGGTGGCGTCCACCGGCACGTATCGAGTGGAACGGTGCGGTGTTTAACTCACCTGTTGGGGCGACTCTCGTCCGCCAATACGTGATAATAAATCTGTCGCATATTCATAATAGTTCAGCGCCCCGATCGTACCAACGCGCTTATACGCCGCGAACGCTCCACCGGAGCGTATGGCCAGCGATCCCGAACGGTTCGCACGTCTCCTCGTCGACCGTGCGTCGTTTCTCCGCACGCTGGCTGAGGGCGCCGTCTCGAAGCGCGAGCTCGCCGACGCGCACGACGTCTCGCGCTCCACCGTCGATCGCGCGGTCCGCGACTTGGAAGCCACCGGGGCCGTCGAACGCCGAGACGGTGTCGTCGCTCTCACGCTGGTCGGACGGCTCGGCCTCGCCGCGCACGACGCCTTTCGTGCCGACGTCGACGCGCTCGCGGGTGCCGCGTCTCTCTCCGCCCTCCCCGCCACCGCGTCCGTCACGCTCGACGTCGTTCGCGGCGCCGAGATCATCGACGCCGACTCGAAGACACCCCACCGACCGGTCTCCGTGTTGACCGATCTCTTGGCGGAGGCCGTGCGCGTCGAACTGTACGCCACGCGCGTCCTCCCGGAGGCGATGGACACGCTCTGCCGGCGCGTCGACACGGGACTCGTCCTCGACGCGTACGTCGTTCCGGACGTCCTCGACGCACTCTTCGTCGACTTCCGCGCCCCAATCGAGGCCATCCTCCAGTCGGAGACGGTCACGCTCTTCGAGGCCGAACCGACCTACCCGTTCGGCCTCATACTCTGCCACCTCCCGGACGGCAGACGGGTCGCCTGTCTCGCCTGCGGCGATCGCGGCGTCGCGCTCCTCCTCGTCAACGACACCCGCGAGGCTCTCGCGTGGGCGCGCGAACGCCTCGACCGCGTCGCGTCCTCCGCCCACCCCCTGCGCTGAGAGGCTACGGCCGGAGCGTCGCTCCCTCGTACGTCCGCTCGACGCGGTACTCGACGTCGGAGAGCCGCGTCCCCGACCAGACGCCGAGCGCGACCGCCGCGTCGTCGCGCACCGCGGACGCGACCGACAGGTGCTCGCCGGCGCGCAGGACGGGACACAGCTCGTCGTAGACGCGTTCGCCGTCCACCGACACCGCGATCCGCGCGTCGATGGCCGGTCCGGCGCCGACGTTGCTGGCGACGAGCGTGCCGCCCCGCGTTTCGAGGACGATCTCGGGGGCGGCGTCGGCGCGCCGCGTCCGGCGCTGTTCGACGTTCCCCCACACGAGCGTCAGCGCGTACCACACCGTCGCGAGGACGACGTAGAGGGCGAAGAGCAGACGCGTCTGACCCGCCGCGACGACGCCCGTGAGGTACGCGACGAAGGTCAGCCCGACCGAGAGGCCGAAGGCGACGACGCCCGCGGCGAGGACGACTGACTGCCCGACGAATCGGCGGACGCGCGTTCCGTACCCGCGGAAGCCGACTTCCGACTCGCCGCTCGGCGACCAATCGAAGGGGAGTGACGACATCGTCCGAGACGTATCACCGCGAGCTACTACGGTCCACCGGCCGGGCGACACGCGCGTCGAGTGCGCCGTAACGCCCTTGTCGGTGCCGGCCGCGCGGACGAACGTGCTCTCCGTGTCCAGTCTGCACAAGACCTACGGCGACGTCGAGGCCGTCCGTGGCATCGACTTCGAGGTCGCCGACGGCGAGGTGTTCGGTCTCGTCGGCCCCAACGGCGCGGGCAAGACGACGACGCTCAAAACGCTCGCCGGCCTACTCGAGCCCACGTCGGGTGAGGTCGTCGTGAACGGCTACGACGCCGGCGATCCCGAGATGCGCCGCACCCTCGGCTTCCTCCCCGAGGAGTCGCCGCTCTACGAGGACATGACACCGCGCTCATATCTCCGGTTCTTCGCTGACCTCTACGACGTGGACCGGGAGACGGCGGACGAGCGGATCGCCGCCGCGCTCGACCGCCTCGACCTCGACGCGCGCGACCGCCCGGTCGGCGATTTCTCGAAGGGGATGAAGCGGAAGGTCGCCATCGCGCGTTCGCTCGTCAACGACCCGGACGTCCTCGTCTACGACGAACCCGCCTCGGGGCTCGATCCGACGACGACGAACGTCGTCATCGAGTTCACGCGCGACCTCGCCGCGCGGGGCAAGACGATCGTCTTCAGCGCTCACGACCTCCACCACGTCGAGTCCGTCTGCGACCGCGTCGCCATCGTCTCCGAGGGGACGGTGGCGGCCAAGGGAACGCTCGACGAGATTCAGGCTGAACACGGCCGCGTCGAGTATCGCGTCTTCACGGACGTCGAGATACCGGGCGCGGAACGCCTCGACGCCGACCGCGGAGACGGCGTTCGGTACCGCATGCGCGTCGACTCGATGGCCGCCGTCGAGGACGTCCGCGAACGCGCCACTGAGGCCGGCGGCAACGTCGTCGACATCCGGACGCGCGAGTCGACGCTGGAGGACGTCTTCCTCGCCGTCACGGGAGGTCGAGCGTGAGTCCGCGACGCGTCCTCCGGATCGCGCGCTGGGAAGCCGGACGCAACGTCGGGACGATCGACCGCCGGACGGCGATCCTCCTCGCCTGCACACTCCTCGTCATCGCGCTCGTCACGCCCGCGCTCGTTCTGTCCGCGCCGACGCCCGGCGAAGGCGTCTACCGGGTCGCCGTCGACGACGCGAACCCCTACCACGCGCCCGTCGCGGCGACCGACCGACTCAGCGCCGTCCCACCGGGCGCGAACGCCGTCGAGCGCGGCCGCGCGGACGTCGCCGTCGTCGGCACGAGCGGGTTCGTCGTCGCCGACAGCGCGAAGGGACGCGCGGCGCTCGCCACCCTGCGAAGCGCCACCGAAGCGTACAACGACCGGTTGATGGCAACGGAGGACGACGTTGCCGCCGCGTTTCCCGTGACCGTCGATGTCTCGTACGTCGAGCGCGGTACACGCGTCAGTGGCTCCGGCGGGGGTACAGCGAGCGACGCGGGCGACGGGACCGGTACGGCGACGGACAATGGCGGAACGACCGCCGATGACGACACGACCGCCGACAGTGGGGCGACGACGGGCGACGGGACCGGCACGACGACGGCTGCCGGAAGCGCCGCATCCGCGGGCACCGCGGCGCCGCGTGTGAGCGGCGACGCGAGTGCGCCCGCGAATACGCCCGGCGGTCTCACGCCGCCCTTCCCCTTGGAGTCGCTGTTGCTCGCGTTCGTCTTCGTCCTCCCGCTGAACGTCGTCATCCAGTCCTACGGCTCCAGTGTACTCGACGAACGGATCGACCGCCGGGGCGAACCGCTGCTCGTCTCGCCCGCCACGCGCGCCGACATCGTCGCCGGGAAGACCCTCCCGTATCTCGCCGCGGCCGCGCTCGTCACGGTCCCCATCGCGTACGCGGTCGGGGCGGGCGTCGCGTCCGTGCTCGCCGTCTTCCTGCTCGCTGGACTCTTCCTCGCCGTCACTTTCCTCGGCGCGCTCTTCGCACGGTCGTACAAGGAGCTCACGTTCGTCACGGTGACCGTCACGGTCGTCCTGATGGCCTACGCCTTCGTCCCCGCGGTGTTCACCGAGGTCCATCCCATCGCGGCGATCAGCCCGCTCTCCGTCGTCGTCCGCGACATCCGCGGCGACCCCTTCCAACTCGGGGGCTTCCTCCTCGCCACCGTCCCGGTCGCCACCGCGGCACTCGTCTGCTACGGCCTCGGCCTCGGCGTCTACCGCGAGGAGGACCTCTTCACGCAGAAACGCCTCCCCGCGAAGGCGCTCGACGCGCTCGCCGCACCCCTCACGTCCGTCCGGCGCGTCGGCCTGCTGACCGTGGCGCTCGTCCCCTTCGTCCTCATCGCCGAACTGTTCGCCGTCGCGGCGTTGTTCGTCGTCCCGCCCGACATCGCCGTACCGCTCGTCCTCGCGCTCGTCGCCATCATTGAGGAAGTCGCCAAGAGCGTCCACGTCTACGCGGGGTTCAGGAACGCACGCTTCGCGCGCTCCACGCGGACAGCACTCGCACTCGGACTCGCCTCCGGCGTCGGCTTCTTCCTCGGCGAGAAGCTCCTCCTCCTCACGCGCCTCGTCGGTCTCTCGGACCTCACCGTCGGCGGCGCGGCATTCGGCAACGCGGCACTCGGCGCGGGGTCGCTCGCGCTCCTCGCCGCCCCGCTCGTCCTCCACGTCGTCACTGCCTCGGTGTCGGCGCTCGGGGCGCGCCGGAGCGCGCGAGGGTACGCGATCGCCCTCGCGGGGGCGATTCTCTTACATCTCGGCTACAACTACACGGTGGTGACCACCGTTGGATAGTCGTCTCGTCATCGCGCGCCGCGAACTCGCCTCCCTGCGCCGCGAGAAGACGATCGTCCTCGCGCTCGCCATCCAACTGTTCGTCGCGGCGTTCTCGTCCGTCCTCGTCGTCGGCCTCGTGAGCCTCTACGCGCCGGGCGCCGCGGGTGGTGCCGTGGCCGTCGACGTCGGCGTGACGGGCGACGCCGCTGGCGACCTCGGGCCGGTCGTCGAGCACGGCGACGCGATGCACGCGACCTACTACGACACGGAGTCGGCGGCGCGCACGGGCTTCCAGCATGGCGATGTCGATGCCGTCCTCGTCGCCGACCGCCTCAACAGTGGTCGCACGTACGTCGACGCCACCGTCCCTGACGGCTCATTCGTCACCACTGTCGTCGTCAGTCGGCTGAAGACCGCACTCTCGCGCTACGAACGCCAGCGCCGCGCGGAGCTCTCGACGCGCCTCGATCGCCAGCCCCTCGATCTCCCGCCCGAGCGTGGCGGGAGCACGTACCACGGGTTCACGTACACGGTGCTCATCCCCGCACTCGCCTTCCTGCCGGCGTTCATCAGCGGCTCCATCGCCGCCGATAGCGTCGCGGAGGAGCGCGAGCGCGGGACGTGGGACCTGCTCCGGAGCGCGCCGCTCTCGATCCCGGCTATCGTCGACGGGAAGGCGCTCGCGTTCGTCGCCATCGCGCCCGTGCAGGTCGCGTGTTGGTTCGCGCTCCTCTCGCTCAACGGGGCACCGATCCACAATCCGCTCACCACGCTCGGGTTCGTCACCGCGCTCACGGGACTCCTCGTCGTCGGCGGTATCGCGGCGGCGCTCGCCGTCCCGAAGCACCGCGAGGCCCAACTCGTCTACTCCTTCGGCGCGCTCGGGGCGTTCGGCGCGGCGAGCCTCCTCCCCGAGAGCCCGCAGAACGTCGTCGCCAGACTCGCCATCGGGTCGACGACGACGGTCACGTGGCTCACGTTCGCGGGTGCGCTCCTCATCGGCGTCGTCGGCTACGCTGCGACCCGCGTCGCCGCGGGTCGGGTGGCGAACACGTAGCCGGCGCTCGACGCCGAACCGTTCTTCGGGCCGGCTGCTCTACTGGAGGTATGACCGAACGCGTCACCAGCGAGGGCGTCCGCACGGTCGATACCGTCCTCGAACGCTACGGATCGACGAACCACCCCCAACTCCGCGTCACCGATGCCGATGCGGTGCCGGTGGGCGAGGTGGTCCGTCTCGTCGTCGATGACACCGAATACCGCGCGCAGGTGACGGCGGACACCTCGGGGAACGCGGTGTTTCGCGGGGCGTTCGAGTCGCCGCGGCTCGCACGGACGCCCGGCGAGGGCGAAAACCACCTGCGCGCGTGGCTGAACGCGCTCGATCTCGACTACGGTCGGACGATCCACCTTGACGTCGTGACGCCCGACTACAAATATGGGGTGCGCGCGCCGGGCGAGCGCGCGACGTACACGGCGACGGAAGCACCCGACGACGGGCTGGCGAGTATCGCGCGGGATCTCGAGGGCTAGGTCGTGGCTGTCGCGGACGGTCGTGCGGTAGTCATTGGGGACGAACTCGGCGGTCACATCCCTCCTCGCATCGTTGCTGTGGTCCCCGCCGGCGCTGCGCACCCGCCCGGGAGTACCCACGCTACTCATCAACACTGGTCCGGTTTCCGGTTTGATCGACCGAAGCGTTCTCCCGCGTGTCGACCGATGGGTGGAAATGCCTGCCATGAACAATACATAAGGATGCCGGTCATGCGGACATCCGATTCGAGACGGCGAAACGGCACTCAGACGACTATGAGGGGCTGTATGGAGTGATACTAGATAACATTCCCATCACCAACCACCGATGGATTTAAGTACTTATCGGCCTTATCTATGGTTAGGAAGCGCCGGTCGGAGGAACTTATACATTCTCCTCCTACCGGATCCGGAGTATCCATCATGAGTGACACCACGATCCGAACGTACACCAGCGACAGTCAGCGAACAGAGCGCACGACCCAGGAGACGTCCGAGGAGCGAACCGACGTCGACGTCTGCCCGGAGTGTGGCGGCACGCTCCGCACCGACGAAACCCACGGTGAGACCGTCTGTGCCGACTGTGGCCTCGTCGTCGACGAGGACGGCATCGACCGCGGGCCCGAGTGGCGGGCGTTCAACAGCCAGGAGAAGGACCAGAAATCGCGCGTCGGCGCCCCGACGACGAACATGATGCACGACAAGGGGCTCTCGACCAACATCGGCTGGCAGAACAAGGACGCCTACGGCAACTCGCTGTGG
>Ga0207754_100107_pt1 | contig 62907 bp, 70 predicted proteins | sample A23E1SouthBayCA_FD_187728 | JGI IMG/M metagenome (GOLD analysis project Ga0207754, IMG submission 187728) | Aerobic enrichment media microbial communities from Eden Landing Ponds, California, USA - A23 E1 (SPAdes) | ecosystem: Environmental > Aquatic > Marine > Unclassified | place: Emeryville...
GGGCGTCGTTCGAGCGGCGTCGTTCGAGTGCGGCGGCGCGCCTCTGAGCGGTGCGCAGGCGTCGCCGCAGCGACTCGAGCATGTGGCGTTCGGACGACGCGAGCGGGTTTCGGTCTTTCGTCTACGGCCGATCAGCTATCGGGATGACGCCGCTCAGGCGAGTGTCGTCGTGGCGTCGAGCGCGATACGGATGGCGCGGGCGACGTTGTTCTTCGCCTTCTCGGGGAGTTCGTCGTCCCCGTCGGCGCCCTTCTGAGTCCCCTCGATGAGGTTCCCATCAGCGGTGCAGATGGCGCCGGCGCGCAGGCCGCGGCGACGCGCGAGCGAGAAGAGCGTCGCGGCCTCCATCTCGACGGCGAGCAGACCCGCGGCGTTCCACGCGTCGACGTAATCCTCCGTCTCGTTGTAGAACGCGTCGTCGCTGACGATGGGGCCAACGTGGACGTCCTCGCTGCGCGCCTCCGCGGCGTCGACGAGCGCGGAGAGCGCGTCGTAGTGCGGGACGGCGGGGATCTCGGCCGACTCGTAGCGCTTCGTCGTTCCCTCCTCCTTGGCCGCGCCGGTGGCGACGATCATGTCACCGATCTCGATCTCGGACTGGAGGGCTCCCGTAGTCCCGACGCGGAGGAACGTCTCGACGCCGACGTTCGCCAGTTCCTCGACGGCGATGGCGGTGCTCGGGCCGCCGATCCCGGTGGAACAGATGGTGAGGTCGACGCCCTCATAGGTGGCGTTGACGAGCGTGTACTCGCGGTTCGACGACACCTCGACGGGGTCGTCGCAGTGGTCGGCGATCCGCTCGACGCGTCCGGGATCGCCGGGGACGAGCGCGATCTCGTTCACGTCTCCCTGCTCGACGAGTAGGTGGGGTTGGTTGGCCATAGTGTCACGTCGCACGAGGGCGGCAAAAAGCGTGCGGACCGGGTCAGGTCGTCGCCACGGTGAAGAGCAGGAGGTTGTGCACGCCGGGGCCGAGACCGACCGCGGCGACGAGCGCGAAGAGGAGGAACCCCTCCGTTGGAGCCTCGCGGACGTAGTCGGCGAGCAGGACGACGACGGCGACGGCGACGACGAGTTTGACGAGGACGAACAGCCAGCCGACGCCGATGATCGGGGCGGTCGGGAGGCCCGCGGCGAACTCCATCACGAGGCGGGAGAGCGGGGTCTGCTCGCCAAAGCCGAGGACGTCGACGCCGACGGCGGTCGTGGCGGCGTCGAGCGCGTGACCGAAGAGCACGAGCGCCCCCGCCCCGCCGACGGCGCGCGCGGACGCGGGACGGAGGCGTCGGAGGCCGGTCCAGCAGACGGCACCGAGAAAGAGCGCCAGCAAGAGCGCGAGCAGCGGCCACAGCGGGGCGAGCGAGTCGTGCATCGTCCCGTAGCGGACGGCGAGCGCGACGGGAGCGGAGAGCGCGAGGAGGCCGACACCGGCGAGCACGCGTTTGGGCGAGCCCGTTCGGCGCGCGCCGAGCCAGACGGCGACGGCGACGACGAACGTCGAGCCGTAGACGGCGGGCGCGGACGCGAACGGCATCACCGTGGCGGGGAGGAGAGCGAGTTGGTGGCAGACGTACGCGGCGGAGCCGAGAGCCATCCAGGGCGCGAACGCGAGGACCGTCCGGTCGGTCAGCGGCGGGCGCTCGCGGGCGAGGGCGACCGCGGCGGCGGCGATGCCGGCGAACAGGACGGCGAGCGCGGGCAGCGGCGGCACCGTGAACCCGGACGGGAGCACCATATAGTCGTACACCGGGGACGCCGGGCGTGAAAGCGTTACCATCCGGTGTGCGACCCAATATGTAGTATCGGGCGCGCGCCGCGCGAAGCGCGGGGCTTTTGGCCGTCCCCGACCAATCACCGACGAGATGGCCCGGTACCACATCGAGACCTACGGATGCACGTCGAACCGCGGCGAGAGCCGCGAGATCGAGCGACGGCTCCGCGACGCCGGCCACCGGAAAGTCGAGGGGGCCGGGGCGGCGGACGTCGCCATCCTCAACACCTGCACCGTGGTCGAGAAGACGGAGCGCAACATGCTCCGCCGGGCCGAAGAGCTCGCGGACGAGACTGCGGACCTCTACGTCACGGGTTGTATGGCGCTCGCGCAGGGCGGCGAGTTCGGCGACGTCGACGCCGAGGTGCTCCACTGGGATGACGTGCCACAGGCAATCACGAACGGCGAGTGCCCGACGCCGACCCCGGACGCCGAGCCGATCCTTGACGGCGTCATCGGCATCCTCCCGATCGCGCGCGGCTGCATGAGCAACTGCTCGTACTGCATCACGAAGCACGCGACGGGGCGCGTCGACAGTCCGCCGGTCGAAGAGAACGTCGAGAAGGCCCGCGCGCTCGTCCACGCCGGCGCGAAGGAGATCCGCATCACCGGCCAGGACACGGGGGTCTACGGTTGGGACGACGGCGAGCGGAAGCTCCCCGAACTCCTCGATCGGATCTGCACGGAGATCGAGGGCGACTTCCGCGTCCGCGTGGGGATGGCGAATCCCGGCGGCGTACACGGCATCCGCGAGGAGTTGGCGTCGGTGTTCGCCGACCACGAGCAGCTCTACAACTTCCTGCATGCGCCCGTCCAATCCGGGAGCGACGACGTGCTCGAACACATGCGACGACAACACCGTGTCGAGCAGTACGTCGAAATCGTCGAGACGTTCGACGAGTATCTGGACGAGTGGACGCTCGCCACGGACTTCATCGTCGGCTATCCGACGGAGACGGACGCGGACCACGAGATGTCGATGGCGCTTCTCCGCGAGACGCGCCCCGAGAAGATCAACGTCACGCGCTTCTCGAAGCGCCCCGGCACCGACGCCGCGGACCTGAAGGGCCTCGGCGGGACGCTGAAGAAGGAACGCTCGAAGGCGATGAGCGAGTTGAAGCGCGAGGTCGTCGCCGACGCCTACGAGTCGATGATCGGCGAGGAACGCGACGTGCTCGTCACCGAGGAGGGCACCGGAGACTCGGTGAAGTGTTACGACACGGCCTATCGGCAGATCATCGTACAGAACGCGGGCGAGTACGGCCTCGAACCGGGCGACTTCGCCACGGTCGAGGTGACCGACCATCAGACGATGTACGCCTTCGGCAACCCCGTTTAGGACCGGAGGGTCTCACGGATCGCGTCCCGGTCGGGAAGGGAGTCCGGGAGATCGGCGGGGGCGACCCACGCGCCCGGCGCGGGATCCGTGGCCACGACGTGGACGACGGCGCGAAGCGCCGGGTACGTGACGTCACTGTAATCGAATTCGACGTGCTGGGTCCAGAGGAGGTCACGGACCGGCGCGTCGTCGCCCGCGACGGGCGCGGCGTGTCGCTTGGCGGCCTCGTGGAGCGTTTCGCGACGGGTCGCAGGGCCGCCCGGGAGCGCCGGCGTCTCGCCGTCCGTTCGGAGACGGACGCGACCCGCGTCGTCGGTCGTAACGACGTCGACGCGCCACCGATACGCCCGCCGGTCGAACGCCACCTTGTCCGGGGGTGCGGGGCCGTTGACATCAACGTCCGGTGCGGGCCGCGGGGGGCGTTCCGGCCGCTCGCCCCACTCGGCCTCTAAGGCGTCGCGCCGCCCGTCGACGCGGGCGCGGAGCACGGTCCGCGTCCGGGCGGCGTCGCTCGGTACACTCACGCGACGTCACCTCCCGGTTCGACACGCATATACGTATGGTATGGCATGCCAAACAATAAACGTACGGGCGGTCGTTTAGATATATCCCAATATTTCGGTCACCAATATCCGAGAGAGGTTGTCCATCAACCACTCTATTAGAGTGTTAGGGAGTGCATCAGCGTCTCCGGTCGTCGAGCAGGCGGTCGGCGTCGCGGTCTTCCTTCCACTCCCCCATCTCCTTCGGATCGACGTGGACGAAGACGTCGTCCACCTCGGACATCGCGCGGATGTCGCGGACGACCGCGGACTCGATCTCGTGGGCCTCGAAGAGCGTGAGGTTCCCCTCGACTTCGATGTGGAGGCTGACGTCCACCTCGGGGCCGACGTAGTGGGCGACGACATCGTGTGCGCCCCGCACCCGGTCGTGGCTGAGCGCGCGTTCGAGGATCTCGCGGCGCAGCGTCTCGGGTGGGGCGGCGCCGACGAGATAGTTGACGTTGTCGCGGACGATCTCGTAGCCCGTGTAGAGGATGCCGAGGGAGACGAGGCCGGCGGCGATCGGATCGAGGATCGGGTAGCCCGCCGCGGCACCGACGACGCCGATGAGCGCGGCGGCCGCCGTGAGGATGTCGTTACGATTGTCGAGCGCGGCGGCGATCAACGCCGGGGAGTCGTTCGCCTCGCCGACCCGGCGGCAGTAGCGATAGAGGCCGTACTTGACGCCGGCGGAAGCGAGGAGCACGGCGACGCCGGACGCGCCCGCCGACCCGCCCGACGCGCCGGTGAGAACCGCCGTCGTCGCGTTGTAGAGGACGCCCACGCCGGCGGCGAACACGCCGACGGCGACGAACAGCGAGACGAACGGCTCGATGCGCTCGTGGCCGTGTGGGTGCTCGAAGTCGGCGGGCCGCGTCGTGAGATAGAGGCCCCCGAGGACGACGAGGCTGTAGACGGCGTCCGCCGCGCTGTTGACCGCCTCGGAACCGACGGCGAGGCTCCCCGTGTACCGCCAGACGACGCCCTTGGCGAGGACGAGGGCGACGTTCGCGGCGAGCACGACCACGCCCGCCCGCCGCATCGCGGTCTTTCGATCCATCCGTCGGAGGTTGAGTGTCGCGGAGTAAGTGCGTTGCGAAAGTTCGACTCAGTCGAAATCGAGGACGACTGCGGCGTCCGCGTCGGGGACCCGTGCGTCGGGTTGGGCGGCGAACGCCTCGTGGAGCGCGTCGTACGTCTCGGCGAGTCCCTCGACGACGACTTTCGTGTCGGAGACGATCGGCATGAAGTTCGTGTCGCCCTCGAAGCGCGGGACGACGTGCGTGTGGAGGTGGTCGTCGATGCTTCCGCCGGCGGCGCCTCCACCGATGTTCAGTCCGGCGTTGTAGGCGTGGGGCTCGAAGGCGTCGTCAAGGGCGTCGAACGCGCGCTGTTTCAACCGGGCGTGATCGAGGAGGGTCGCGTCGTCGAGCACCGCGTAGTCGCCGCCGTGGGCGCGAGGGATGATCATCAGGTGGCCGGGGTTGTACGGCGCGTTGTTGAGGAGGGCGAACGCGCGTTCGCTCTCGGCGACGACGAGGTTCTCACGGGCGTCGTCGCGCTCCGGCAGTTCGCAGAAGACGCACTCCTCAACGTCCGGGTTCTTGTCCTCGCGTTTCACCCACTCGATCCGCCACGGGGCGAACACTTGGTCCATAGGGACACGCTCGGCGGGCGACGGGAGGTAGTTTTCGGAAGAACCGGGGCCACGGCTGATCGGGGTAGTTACGCGCGCTGAACAGAGAGGGCGGGGTTTTTCCGTGCGTAGTGTGTCGAATGCGACGAGGGTGGTTCCGATGGCAAGCAAAACTCCTCGTTCCGACGGTATGGCGGAAACGTGCGCGAACTGTGGTGAGGAGACGCCCCACGCTGTCTCCGTCGAACTCAAGACCGAGTCCGACAAAGAAGAAAACGCCGAGTTCTCGCGCGAACCGTACCGCGTCTCGAAGTGTCGCGTCTGCGGTACGAAGTCGTCTACCCGGATGAACAACGCGTAAATCAACGCGAAGATCCGTCGTCGATCCCCCTCACGATTTATCGACGGCGTCAGCGATTCCCCCCTTCTCACGACCGACCAGCGACGCTTACCGGTCGGTCGTGATCTCGTAGCCGTCCTCGGTGACGATCACCGTGTGCTCGGCCTGCGAAACGAGTTCGCCGTCCGACTCGTGGAGCACCGGGTACGAGCGAAGGACCCCCTGCGTCTCCAGACGCTGGATCGCCATGTCCGCGCGCTGCGTGTCGAGCCACCGCTTGGCGAACGGGAGGTCCCGGTACTCCTCGCGGACCGTCTCGAGGACCTTCCGAGCCCCGCGGTTGCGCACCGAGCGATCGTCGACGAGGGAGTAGATCTCCGTCTTCGACCCCTCGGTGACCTTCCCGGAGCCCGTGGTGGCGAACGGCTCGATGGCGAGGACGTCGCCGGCCTCGAGCGTCGTCCCGCGGTCCGTCCCGCGGTTCGGCACGCTCGGATCCGTGTGGGCGTCCCACCGTTCGAGGCCGTGCCCGGAGAGGTTCACGATCGGCTGGTAGCCGTAGGCGGTGACGACGTCCGCGACCTCCGCGCCGATCTCGCCGGTGTGCGCGCCCGCCTCCACGACGTCGAGGCCGGCGTCGAGCGCCTCCTCGGCCGCCTCCTTCAGCTCGGGGTTGCCCGAGAGGTCGACCGTACGTGCGGCGTCCGCGATGTAGCCGTCGACGTGGACGCCGACGTCGAGGCAGACGATCTCCTCGCCGAACGTCGTCTCGTCGTCGCCGTGGGGTGAGGCGTGACTCGCCTCCTCGTCGACACTGATGTTCGCGGGGAACGCCGGCTTCCCGCCGAGTTCCACGATGCGCTCCTCGGCGAACTCCGCGACGTCCAGTTGGCTCGCGCCGACCTCAACGCGCTCTTCGGCCTCGTCGAGCACCTGCGCGAGGATCTCGCCCGCCTCGTGGTACTTCTCGTAGGCCTCGCTCCCGGCTTCGACGGTGTCGGTCATGCTCGGGGCTTCGCGCGCCCGTCTTTTTACGGTGTCGGGTGAGTGCGCCCGGCGGGCTTTTGCCCGAGCAGGTCACCCATCCACCGTGAACACCCGTCAGCGTCTCGACCTCGTGTTCGCGCTCGCTGCCTTCTCGGTCGTCGTGAGCGCCCGTGCGGCGCGAACGACCGCGTGGACTTCGTCGGCGATCTCGTCCGCAAGGGCCCGGACAGCCCCGGCGTGATCGAACTCGTGCGCGACGACGAGCGGCTGTGAGCGTGCGCGGGAACAGCGAGTAGAAGCTCGTCCGCGGCGGTATCGACCCCGAACGCCCGCTCGCAACTCACACGCTCGAGGAGCCCCTGACGATGCGCGCGACCCGTGTCCCGAGACCGAGGAGACGGAAACAGCAGTCCTTTTACGCGTTCGCTTGAACGCTCCGAACGAGATGAGCTACGAGTACGAGCAGATCGAGGTCCCCGAGGACGGGGAGAAGATCACGTACGACGAGGACGCCGACGAACTGGACGTCCCCGAGAATCCGATCATCCCCATCCTGCACGGGGACGGCATCGGCCGCGACGTCGGCCCGGCGACGCAGAAGGTCCTCACCGCGGCCGCGGAAGCGACCGGTCACGAGATCAACTGGATGCGCGTCTACGCCGGACAGGCGGCCCGCGACCGCTACGGCGAGGACGTCAACCTCCCCGACGACACAGTGCAGGCCATCCGCGAGCACCGCGTCGCCATCAAGGGCCCGCTCACGACGCCCGTCGGCGCCGGCTATCGCTCGCTGAACGTCGCGCTCCGCCAGACGCTTGACCTCTTCGCCAACGTCCGCCCGACCTACTACCTCGACGGCGTCCCCTCCCCGATGAAGGCGCCCGAGGAGATGGACATGGTGACGTTCCGCGAGAACACGGAGGACGTCTACGCCGGCATCGAGTGGGAGGCCGGCACCGACGAGGTCGAGCAGGTCCGGGACTTCGTCGAGGACGAGATGGGATTCGATGACGTCATGCACGACGGCCCGATCGGCATCGGCATCAAGCCGATCACGGAGAAGGGCTCGAAGCGCCTCGTCCGCGAGGCGCTCGACTACGCCATCGAGAACGACCGCGATAAAGTCACGCTCGTCCACAAGGGGAACATCATGAAGTTCACCGAGGGCCAGTTCGGCGAGTGGGGCATGGAAGTCGCCGAGGAGGAGTACCCCGACGAGGAGGTCTTCGCCGCACCCGACTCCCTCTGGGAGGAGCAGGACGAGGTCGACATCCCGGAGGACGCCGTCATGGTCGAGGAGCGCCTCGCCGACGCGATGCTCCAGTGGATGCAGCTTCGCACGGACGAGTTCGACGTCCTCGCGATGCCGAACCTCAACGGCGACTACCTCTCCGACGCCGCGGGCGCCCAGATCGGCGGCCTCGGCATCGCGCCCGGCGCGAACTTCGGCACCGGCCGTTGTCTCGCCGAACCCGTCCACGGCAGCGCGCCCAAGCGCGCCGGCCAGGACCAAGCGAACCCGTCCGCGATGATCCTCTCCGGTCGTCTCATGTTCGAGTACATGGGCTGGGAGGACGCCGGACAGCTCATCCGCGACGCCGTTGAGGCGTCCATCGACGCCGGCGAGGTCACCTACGACCTCGAACGCCAGATCGAGGACGGCGTGAAGCTCTCCACGACCGAGTTCGCGGAGAACGTCGTCGAGAACATCCACGACCTCGCGTAAGCGAGTCGTGGGGTAGTCGGGCCTCGCCCGGCGCAATCGAAGAGCTCGCGTCAGGAGCGTTTCATCCCTACTTCTCTCCGTTCTTTCGACCGCGAAAGCGGCGACGTCGGCGTTCGTCACCGGCTTCTTTGTCGTCGCGTTCGTACCACCGACTATGGCCGACGACGATCCGTTCGCGGACATCCCGGGTATCGAGGAGGACCTCGCGCGCGCCGAGGAGGTGCTGTCGGTGCGCGTCGAGCGACGCACGTACGACAAACCCGTCACGATCGTCGAGGGGTTCGACGAGGACTCGACTGACCTCGACGACGTCGCCACGAAGCTGAAAAAGCAGTTGGGGGCGGGCGGGACGGTGAGCGACGGCACGGTCGAGATTCAGGGCGATCACGCCGACCGCGTCCCCGATATCCTGGTGGAGATGGGATTCAACGTGGAGTAACGCGGGGCCGAGCAGCGTGGTCCCACGGGGGCGGCGAGCGCGGGAGCGACCCGCGAGCGCGGTGCACAGTGCGGTGCGGTGAGCGACGAGCGGCCGCGGTGGGGACGAGTTTTTACGCGATGGCGCGCGAGAGTGTGGTATGTACGCGGTCGTCGGGTGCAGCGAGTGTTCGATGCTCTGGGTGGTCGAGGGTCGCCCGGAGCGCACGAAATGCCCGCGCTGTGGGACGAGCAAGGCGCACGCGAAGCGCAAGCAGTTCGTGACGACGGAGGACCGCGAGCACGCCGCGGAGGTGCGCGCGTCGATGCTGGCGACCCGCTCCGGACACGGCGAGGCGTTCGCGGATCTCGACTCCTACGCGGCGATGGGTGACCGTACGGACGACGACGTGGTGAGCGACGACGAGTACCTCGAGGCGGGGGGCGTGGACCCCGCGGCGACGCGCGCGGCGGACGAGCGGGCGGGTGCGTCCGGGGGATCAGTGTCGCGGAAAGACCGAGTGAAAGAGGCGATCCGCGAACTCGACGCCCCGACGGCGGACGCCGTCGCCGCGTACTGTGCGGAATACGGCGTGAGTGAGTCGTACGCCCGCGAGGCACTGGAACGACTCGCGCGCCGCGGCGAGACGTCCGAGTCAGGCGGTGTCTACCGACTGCTCTGAGGCGTGCGGCCTACCGTCCGAGTTCCTCGTGTGCGCTGGAGAGGTGGCGGGAGGCGAGCGCGGCGAGCAGGGAGAGTTCGCCGGCGAGCGCGCCCGCGGCGATCACCTCGGCGAGTTCGTCGGCATTCGATCCCGCGGGGTCGCCGCCGCCCCGAACCCCGAGGACGTCGAGGGCTTCGGCCTGCGTTGGGAGCTTCGTCCCGCCGCCGACGGTGCCGACTTCGAGCGACGCGAGGTTGACCGAGGCGTAGAGTTCTCCGGCGGACTCGTCCGCCGTGCCCGCACTCGCGTCGCTCGCGCGGACGCCCTCGCGCGCCTCGACGGTCGTGATGCAGTTCGACCCCTCGACCACTTGCGCAGCGTCCTGGCCCGTGGCGAGGAAGACGGCGGCGACGACGTTCGCGGCGTGGGCGTTGAATCCGAGGCTCCCCGCCTTCGCGCTCCCGACGAGGTTCTTCCGGGTGTTGACCTCCGCGACGGCCTCGGGTGCGACGCCGAAGCGCTCCTCGACGACGTCGCGCGGAACGTGGACGTCGGCGGTGACGGTCCGCCCTCGGCCCTCGACGGCGTTGATCGCGGCCGGCTTCTTGTCCGCACAAAGGTTCCCCGAGAGCGCGACGAGACTCGCGGGCGTTTCGGCCTCGACGACCTCGCAGGCCGCGCGGGTGGCGATGGTCGCCATGTTCATCCCCATCGCGTCCGCGGTATCGTAGGCGAATCGGAGGTAGACGTTGTCGCCGACGACGTAGTGCGTGACCTCCTCGAGGGTTCCGTGGCTGGTCGTCGCCTCCGCGGCCTCGCGGAGCGCCGCGACGTTGTCATCAACCCAGCGGGCGACCTCGGCGCCCTCGGTGACGTCGGCGACGCGGAAGACCGGCGCGCGCGTCATGCCGCGCTTCGTCACGCGGGCGTTCGCGCCGCCCGCGGCAGTGATCGCGGAGCACCCGCGGTTGATCGAGGCGACGAGCGCGCCCTCAGTCGTGGCGAGCGGGAGGTGGTAGTCGTCGCTCGCGGCGTCACCGTCGACGGCGAGCGGCCCCGCGACGCCAAGCGGGAGTTGCGTGCCGCCGACGAGGTTCTCGACGTTCGCGTCAGCCGCGCGTTCGGGGTCGAAGGCGTAGTCGGCGGTGACGTCGAGGGCCGCGCCGGTCTCGCGTTCGAGGACGCGACGGCGGGCCGCGGCGGCGGTCGCGGCGTCCGCGTGGTCATCGAGTTCGTAGAGCCGGATGTCGCCCGCCCGCACCCGCTCCGCGAGCGCGGCGGCGTCAGCGTCGTCGGTCATGCCCGACGGTGTGCGAGCCACACGCCTATGCGTATCGGTGCGTACTTCCGCCGGCCGTCGAATAGGACGGCGTATGGGTCGTCCGGACGTCACCACCGCCTTCCGCGCGGTACTCGGCTGTTTCGCCGCCGCGCCCGTCGGCTACGCGCTCGCCGCGCCGTTCGCCCCGCCGGACCCGTTCACCGCCATCACGTACGGGCTCACGGGTGCGGCGCTCGCCGGCGCGTGCGGAGCCGTCGTCGCCGTCCGGCGCACGCTCGCCCCCGAGCGGGTCGCGCGGGCGCTCGTCGTCTTCTACCTCGCGGCGTTCGCAGCGCTCGTCGCCATCCAGACGGTCGCGCGGGCGACGATCGGCTGGATCGGGGGACCGTGGGCGGGCTTCGCGGCGCTCCTCGTCGGCGCCCTGCTCGCCTACGCGCTCGCGTTCCGCGGGCAGGCGTGACGAATCCGGGTCCCGAACGTTCTTGCCGCCGCCGGCCCCCTGATCGCGTATGCACGCGGACGCGGACGTCGTCCTGACTGGTGGCGAGGTCCACACGCTCGGGGAGTCGGACGAGACGTACGACGCCGTCGCGGTGCGGGACGGCCGGATCGCGCGACTTGACAGCGACTACGAGGCGCAGTTCAGCGTCGGCGTCGAGACGGACGTGATCGACCTCGACGGCCGCGTCGTCCTCCCGGGGTTCGTCGACGTCGACGCCGCAGTCGGTGGGGACGGAACGCGTCGCTCGCTCCGCGCGGCCGCACGCCGGGCGACCGAGCGTGGCGTGACGACCGTCCACGACCGCGTCGAGGGGAAGACGGCGGCCATGTACCGCGAGCTGAGCGCGGACGGAACGCTCCCGCTCCGCGTCGCGTTCGACTACGGGTACGAGGCGCTCAACGCCGCGGAGACGCTGGGCACGCGGACCGGCCACGGGAGCGATCAGGCGTGGACGGGCGCGCTCGCGGTCCCGGCGGTCGGCGACGGTGAGGGGAAAATCACGCCGGCCGTCCGCCGCGACGTCCTGCGCCGCGCCGACGAGGCGGGCCTCCGGATCGCTGCGCGGGCCACCGACTCGGCGAGCGTGGCGAGCCTCCTCGACGAGTACGAGCGCACGAGCGCGGACCCGGGCGCGGCGCGCCACCGCGTCGTCGGCGTCGAGGCCGTGGCGCCCGACGTGGCGACGCGACTCGCCGAGACCGGCGTCGTGACGGTCGTTCCGCCGGGTTCGAGAGCCCTCGGAACGCTCCTCGACGCCGGCGCGCGCGTCGCGTTCGGCGACGGCGGAAGCGGGGACGACGGCGAGGACGGCGGAGAGAACGGCAGCGATGATGGCGGGGAGAACGAGAGAAGAACCGGGAAGGGCGTGTACGACCCGCTCGCGGCCGTCGACGCGGCGGTGGAGCGCGGCGTTGAGACGACGGCCGCGCTCCGTGCGGCGACCGGCGGGGGCGCGTACGCGGGCGGCGACGAGGAACGCTTCGGGACACTCACGGTCGGGGGGGCGGCCGACTTCGTGGTCCTCGAGCGCTCGCCGTGGGCGGCGGATTCGATCGTCGACATCGACGTGGAAATGACGATCGTGGACGGCGCGGTCGTCCACGGCGCTCACTGACTAGTCGAGGAGGTCGGTGCCCGTCATCTCGTCGGGCGTCGGAACGTCGCAGTGTTCGAGGAGCGTCGGCGCGACGTCGCGCAGCGACCCGCCCTCGCGGACCTCGCGGCCGCCGTCGTCGCCGTCGGGCGTGAGGTAGAGGAACGGAACGGGGTTGAACGTGTGCGCGGTGTGGGGGTCCTCGGGAGTCCCCATGTCGTCCGCGTTGCCGTGGTCGGCGGTGAGGTGGACGTGCGCGCCGGCCTCGCAGAGCGCGGGGACGAGACGGCCGACCTGCTCGTCGACGGCCTCGACCGCCTCGACGGCGGCGTCGAAGTCGCCCGTGTGGCCGACCATGTCCGCGTTCGCGTAGTTCAACACGAGGAGGTCCGGATCCGACGCCTCGACGGTCTCGATCGCGGTGTCCGTCACGTCGGACGCGCTCATCTCGGGTTGCTGGTCGTACGTCGGGACGTCCGGGCTCTCGACGATCCGTCGCATCTCGCCCTCGAACTCGACTTCGCGCCCGCCGTTGAGGAAGTAGGTGACGTGGGCATACTTCTCGGACTCCGCGATGCGCAACTGGGTCCGGCCGGCCGCTGAGACGACTTCGCCGAGCGTGTTCGCGGGCTGTCGCGGTTCGAAGGCGACCGGGAGGTCGAACGTCTGGTCGTACTCCGTCATCGTCGCCATCCGCGTCTCGGGTGGGTGGGTCTCGACGTCCCAATCGTTGGGGCGAACGTCCGCGAGCAGCCGCGTGAGCTGGCGCGCGCGGTCCGAACGGAAGTTGAAGAAAACGACCGCGTCCCCGTCAGACAGCGCCGCGCCGCCCTCGACGGTGGTCGGCTCGACGAACTCGTCGGTGTCGCCGCGCTCGTAGGAGTCCGTGACGGCCTCGACGGCCGTCTCGGCCCGGTGGTCGGCCTCGCGGTGGACGATGGCGTCGTAAGCGGCCTTCGTTCGCTCCCAGTTCTGATCGCGGTCCATGGCGTAATAGCGCCCGGAAACGGTGGCGACGTCGCCCGTACCGTAGTTCTCGACGACCTCCCCTAGGGTGGCGAGGTATCCCTCACCGCCCGTCGGGGAGGTGTCGCGGCCGTCCGTGAAGGCGTGCGTCGTCGCCTCGACGCCGTAGTCCGCGGCGGCCTCGATGAGCGCGTGGAGGTGCTCGTGGTCCGCGTGGACGCCGCCGTCGGAAACGAGACCCACGAAGTGGACACGGCCGTCGTTCTCGTCCGCGTAGTCGAGCGCGCCGCGAATCGCGTCGTTCGTGGCGAGTTCGCCCGCCTCGACGGCGTCGTTGATCCGCGTGTACTCCTGCAGGACGACGCGTCCCGACCCGATGGTGAGGTGACCGACCTCCGAGTTCCCCATTTGGTCGTCCGGGAGACCGACGTCCCGACCGTGCGTCGTGAGCGTCCCGGACGCGCCCGCAGCGGTGTAGCGGTCGACGTTCGGCGTGTCAGCGGCCTTCACCGCGTCGAGTCTGTCGTGATCGCCGAGTCCCCAACCGTCCAGAATGACGAGTGCCGCTCGCATACACTTCCCTCGACGCCGACGCGTAACTAGGCTTTGGGATGTGGGGGTCGAACGAGGGCACGCAGACGGGAACGGCGCGGCGAAGGTTGCCCCGGCGCTGGCTCCACCGTCGTCGAAGGCAGGGGTGAACCGCTCGGGGGAGCGCACCGCCGACTTCAAGCGCGTCCGCGACCACGCGCGAACATGACCCTCGACCCCGTCCACTTCGCGGGCATCCCCGAACTCGTTCGTGGCGTGGGTGGCGACGTCGACGAGGCCGAACACCGGGCGGACGCCGAGGCGGTGTGGGAGACGTACTTCGATCCGCTGTACGACGACGGCGCGGTCCTCAGACCCATCGGCGACCAAGGGCGCTATCTCGCCGACCTGACCGAGGCGGGTGCGAGCGAGCCGGCGTTCGACGCCGTCCACGGACTGGACTCGGGGACGATCAATCCCCGAGCGTTCAAGAACGGCCTCGTCCTCGACGTCGCGCAGGCCGCGCTCGGTGCCGACCCCGGCGACACGGCGCTCCACCGCGAGCGCACCGTGATCGCCACCGTCCACGCGCGCGATCGAACGGCCGTCCTCCCGTCGTTCGACGGGACGCCGTGGACGAGACGGGACGAGGGGCACTGGCGCGGGAAGGCCATCGAGGCCCCGCGCGTGGAGCGCCACGAGCGAGCCGTCGTCCACGCCCTCTCGCTCTACCTCGCGGAGAGCGAGCACGCCCACGAGCACTTCGGGGCGGTCCCCGACTTCCTCCTGCTCGACGGGCCGCTCTATCCGAAGGTCGTGACGAACTGGCTCGACCGCGACGAGGAGTTGGCCACGCTCCCCGCGGAGGACGGTCTGACGCGGCGCGTCATCCGGAACTACCTCGGCCTCGTCGAGCGCGCGGTCGAGACCGACACCGTCCTCGGGGGGTTCGTGAAGAACGTCTCCGCGCGCGGAATCGTTCGCGCGCTCGACGCGAAGACGCACGCACCGTGGCTCGACGACGCCGAGCTGTTCGGCCAACTGCTCGAACGACGCGACGACGCGGGCGAACGCGTCACGGACGATCTCGCGTACACGAACTGGTTCCTCTCGCGGGTGGGGTACGATCGGGAGTTCTCGACGCTCGGCGAGCGCCTCGATCTCGACCTCGAACTCGACGCGGAAGCCTACGAGGTGGCGTTCTGCGTCCTCCACGACCCGCGGACCGACACCGTCTACAAGGCCGAATTGCCCCGAATATTCGCCGAGGACGACGCGACGCGCGAACGCGTCACCGACCAGTTGGTGCGGGACGTCGCGGCGGCAGGTGGGCCGCCCGCGGCGATCGGGCGCGCGGACGAACTCGCGCGGATCAGCGTCCGTGAGAAACGCCACCTCGTGGACGCGATGGCCGAGGCGATGGACACCGAGCCCCGCGAGGGGTACGACGTGGACCGCTGGGGGGTCGACGCCTAGCGCGGGTGATCGCGCTCGACGGCGATGGAGACCTCGTCGGGGTCGACGCCGATGCGCGCGAACTGCGTGCGGACGTGCTCACGGGCCGCAGCGAGCGCTTGATCCCGGGTGTCGAAGCCGCGGGGCATCGGCGACTCGAAGGCGACGTTGACGTCCTCGCCGTCGACCTGCTGGACGAGACCGCCGCTCTCGACGGCGTAGAACTCGTCGCAGACCCAGACGTATGGGGCGTCCTCGTCGGGCGCGCCCTTGAACGACGGGGCGTCCTCGCCACGCTCGTACACCGTGCCGGTGAGTGTGGTGCCCGCCGCCGAGCCGCGCACGAGTAGCATATCTTCCCCCAAGTGACGCACGACGAAAAGCCGTGTGGCGGCCGCGATGCGCGCGACGAAAAGACGTTTAGGCGCGGGCGGTGTTTCGCGTGACATGACCGACGAGGACCTCGGGAGCTTCGCCGACTTCGGGGGGAGCGGTGACGGCGACGACGACGCATCGACGGACGCGTCGGACGGCGATGCGGGTCGCGGGCGCGGGTCGGACCGGAGTGCCGGCGCGGACGACGCCTTCGAGCGCGTCGCGTACGAGGGCGCGACCGGCGAGGGACTCGGCGTGCTCGCCGTCTCGGAGGGCCTGCGCATCGGCGAACGCGAGGACGAGACGCGCCTCCGGGCCTACGTCACGAGCGCAAATCGCTCGAACGTTCGTCTCGGGCGGTATCTCGTCGCCCCCTACCCGGACGGCGAGTCGCTGTTCTGCAAGATCGTCGGCCTCGAGTACGGCCAGCGCTTCCACGGCGACGACGCCAACGAGATCCACGCCCGGCGGGCGATGGACGGGAGCGGGATCGACGAGGACGATTACACGTTCATCGCGGACCTCGAACCCGTGAGCGTCCTCTACCGCGACGACGGCGAGCTGCGCCGGCGGATGCCCGATCGCGTGCCGAAGCCCGAGACGATCGTGCGCGAGGCGGACGACGACGAGGAGATCAAGACGGCGCTGAAGATACCGGACGACGGGGTGTTCCTCGGCCATCTCGCGGTCGGCGGCGAGAAGGTCCGGACGGGCGCGACGCCGCCAACGATCGACTACCGCGTCACGGACGACTACGCGACGGGCGACCCGCTCGCGTTCCGCCACACGCTCGTCGCCGGCGGGACGGGGTCGGGGAAGACCCACACCGCGAAGAACGTCCTCCGGCAGTATCTCTCGACGGAACGCACCTACCCTGTTGAGGCCGGAAGCGACCGGGCGGTGCGCGCGGCGGTCGTCCAGTTCGACCCGCAGGACGAGTACGCCCAGATGCACGACGACAACCCGGCGGCCGACGCCGATGACGAGCGGCGCTGGGAGCGCGAGGGCATCGCCTACGGTGGGCACGACGACACCGTCGCGTTCGTCCCGACGGTGGGGAACGCGACGTACACCGCCGCGCACCACGACGCCGAACAGATTCCCTTCACCGTCCCGTTCAGCATGGTGCGGAGTCGGCCGTGGCTCGCCGCCTCCGCGGGGCTCAACGACAACCAGTATCCCGCTCTCCAAACGCTCCTGTCGCGCTTCTTCGATCAGTACGGGAACGGAGGCACGTACGCCGAGTTCTGTTCGTTCCTCGACGATCCCGCGCTGAAAGAGGAACTCGACGAGTCCGGACGGATCCACGAAGCGACCTACGAGGCCGTCTTCCGACGCGTTCGCGGGATGCCGGACGGTGTCTTCGATCAGGACGCGCGGCCGATCACCGACCTCGTCGAGCAGTTCGTGAAACCCGGGCGCCTCTCCGTCGTCCCCACCTACCACGTCAGCGACTCGCGGGCGACGGAGACCGTCGTCCTCGCGCTCGCCAGCCTCCTCGTCGATGAGAAGCTCTCGAGCGATCCGCGATTCCCCCGGATCGCCGACACACCGCTGCTCGTCGGGATGGACGAAGCGCACAACTTCCTCGCGGACGCCGACACCGTCCAAGCCCGCCAGGTCGTCGGGAAGTTCACTGACGCCGCCAAACAGGGCCGAAAGGAGCGCCTCGGTCTCTTCCTCATCACGCAGGACCCCCAAGACGTCGCGGAGAGCGTGTTCAAGCAGGTGAACACGAAAGTCGTCCTCAACCTCGGCGACGAGGACGCCATCAAGAGCGTCAACATCCCCCCGGCGCTCGCCGAGAAGGTCCCCTACATGGAGACGGGCCAGATGGTCGTCTACTCACCCGACAACTCCGAACCCGTCGAACTCCTCGGGCTCCCCACCTGCCTGACGCGCCACGGCCGCGGATAACGCGCAGCGCCGGCCTCACATGTGCAGCGGCGGCCCCCACGCTTTTGCCGAGCGCGGTCAAACCCCGAGGTATGACGCGAATCCTCGTTCCGATCGACGGTTCCGAGCAGTCCGATGCCGCCCTCGAATACTCCCTCGAGGAGTTCCAGAGCGACGACATCACCGTCATCAACATCATCGACCCCATCGAAGCCGGCTACACCGCCCAAGCCACCGTTCCCGGCTACTCCGAGGAGTGGTACGAGCAGTCCGAGGAGGAGGCCGAAGCGCTCTTCGAGGACGCTCAGGACGCCGCCGACGAGTACGGCGTCACCCTCGACACCGTCACCGAAGTCGGGCGCCCCTCGCGCACCATCGTCAACTACGCCGAGGAGAACGACTACGACCACATCATCATGGGCAGCCACGGCCGCAGCGGCGTCACGCGTGTCCTCCTCGGGAGCGTCGCCGAGAGCGTCGTCCGGCGCTCCAGCGTCCCCGTCACGATCGTCAGATAGGTCCTCTATACGCGACCTTTTGCTGTGCGCCTTCGGCGCTGGCAAAAGCTCGGCCAAAAGCCTTCCTCGCCACCTCCGGTGGCTCGTCGGCCCGGCGCTACGTGCCGGGGAACCGCGCGACTACCGGGTCCTTCGGACCACTCGTCGCGCGGACGGCGGCATCTATTCCGGGCCCCATCCATCCTGTCGAGCGTCCGCGAGCGAGTGGCTTGAAAAGCCCGAGCGAAGCAGTTCACTCGCGCCGTCGGCGCGAGGCGCAAGCACCCCCGTAGGGGGTGTGCTGCGCTTTTGGTGGAGCTTTTGCCAGCGAGCGGAGGTCACACTCGCTTCGCTTGAGTGACCTCCGCTCGCTGGCAAAAGGTCCTAGAAGATGTTCGCCTGTCTGTAGACGCTGATCCCGCTGTTCGTGATCTCGTAGGGTTTGGTCTCGCGGGAGTGGTTGGCGTCGCGGATCTTCTGAATCTCGACGGCGAGGCGCGTCTCGCGGAAGTCTTCGGGGCGGACGTAACGGAGGACGACGACGCCGTCAGTGAGGTATTCGATGATGCCGTGGCGGGAGGCGAAGGGGTTGTCCTGGTTGGCCTCGCTCGTGAGGAAGGTGGTGACGCCGGCGCTCTTGAGGGCCTTCGTGAAATCGTAGATCTCGGTCCGCCGAGTCGCCTGGTCGTCGTACATCATCTCCAAGAGGGAGACGGAGTCGAGGACGAGGCGCTCGGCGCCGAACTCCTCGACGAGTTGGGGGAGTTCGTTGCGGATACTGGAGAGGCTGTTCGCCATCTCGATGGGATCGATGTCGACGACGGCGAGATCGCCGTTCTCGACGTGTTCCTCGAAGGGCCACCCCTTCTCGCCGGCGCTCTGGACGACGCGTTCGTAGCTCTCCTCCAAGGTGATGTAGGCGCCCTTCTGGCCGTTCTCGATGCCGTGCTGGAGGAACTGGAGGCCGAAGGTGGTTTTGCCCGTCCCGGCACCGCCGATGGTGACGAGGAGACTGCGCTCGGGGATCCCCCCCTGGACCATCTCGTCGAGGCCGTCAACGCCGAACTCGATGCGCGGGATGTCGGACTCGAATGCCTCGTCGGCGAAGTCGTCGCTCCCCCCACCCCCGCCTCCGCCACCGAAGCCGAACTCGCCGGGGTCGGGTTCGTCGCTGGCGTCGAAGCCGAAGTCGCCACTTCCACCGCCCCCGCTTCCCCCACCGCCGCCGTTGAATGCGTCGGCGAAGTCGTCCTCCCCGTCGTCGCTGCCGTCGCTTCCTCCACCCTCGAATGCGTCTTCGAAGTCGTCGGGGCTCTCGCCGTCAAAGGCGTCGGCGAACTCGTCGTCACCGTCGTCCTCACCCGACACGGCGCGCCCCTCCGTGCGTTGTCGCGGCGTCCACCATTGCGTAGTCGGACAGTCGCGGACGGCAAGAAGGTTCCCCCCGCGACGTCGCACACGTGTGCCTTTTTGAGTGGGCGCCCCCTCGGCGTTCGTATGCGCGTCGGGATCGTCGCTCAGCGGGGAAACGCCCGTGCGGCCTACCTCGCCGCGGACATCGGCGAGATGCTCGCAGCGCGGGACGCCGAGACGTGGTACGACACGGAGACAGCGGACGCCATCGACGTCGCGGGGACGCCCGTCGAGGAGTTCGACCAGTGCGACCTCGTGGTGAGCATCGGGGGTGACGGCACGTTCCTCTTCGCCGCCCGTGGCGCGGGTTCGACGCCGATCCTCGGAGTGAACCTCGGTGAAGTGGGGTTTTTGAACGCCGTTTCGCCGGACGACGCGGTCGCGGCGGTGCGCGAGGAGGTCGAGCGCGTCACCGAGACAGGGACGGTCCGTGCCCGCGAGGTCCCGCGAGTACAGGCCGAAGGGGGTCAAGAGTGGTCGCTGACGCCGGCGTTGAACGAGGTGGTCGTGCAGGGCCCGAAACGCGGGCACGGACAGGGTGTCGAGATGGAGGTGCGCGTCGACGGGTCACTCTACACGGCGGGACACGCGGACGGCCTGCTCGTGGCGACGCCGACGGGGTCGACGGCGTACAATATGAGCGAGGACGGCCCCCTCGTCCAGCCCGGGGTCCCGGGATTCATCGTGAACGACATGTGCGCGACGGACACGATGCCACCGCTCGTCGTGCCGTTGGACGCCGAGATCACGGTTCGCGTCGACGGTGCGGACGAGATCGTGGTGTCCGCGGACGGCGCGAGCCGCTATCACGTCGAGATCCCGGAGATCATCACGCTGACGCGCGCCGACGAGCCCGCGCGCGTCGCCGGCCCCGAGAGCGACTTCTTCCAAGCACTGAACAAATTGGAGTAGCGCGAGAGATGCGCGAGAGGAGCGCAGAGAGTGGCACGAACCGGGTTCCACGGGCCGCTATCCGTCGATTGGGTCGGCGGCGTCCCAGCCGCGGTCGAAGGCCTCGCGGACGCTCGTGGCGAACGACGGATCGGTGAGGTTGATGACGGCGAAGGCCTCGTCGGGCGCGATGGGGTTGCGGAGGTCGAGACAAACCTCGACGCCGTCGACGATGGTGACGTCCCCGTGGACGGAGTCGCCGACGCGCGCCTCGAAGTTCTCGTACGCTTCGAGCCGGGAAAGCTTCGGATCGTCGGCGACATCCTCAAGCAGCGCCGGCGAGACGAGGAATCGGATCGTGACGCCGCGTTCGAGCGCGTCGACGAGGTGGTCGCCGATGCGGTTCGAGGCCGCGTCGACGTCGATGCTGGTCGGAACGGTGTGCGAGACGTTATAGATCGAGTCGTCGGCGTCGTCGATCCGCTCGACGAGGCGCTCGACCGCGTCGTCCGCCCCGACTTCAGCGGTCCAGTACCCTTCATCGGGCTCCGGTGGTTCGGTGAGGGCACCCCGGAGCTCGTCGGCGACGGCTGCGTACTGGTCGGCCTCGGCGTCGAGTTCGCGTTCGCGGGCGGCGAGGAGCCGATCGAGCGCGGCATCGGGGTCGACAGCGACGTACTTCTTCGGCCGGCTGGCGTCCTGCGAGCGCGCGAGCTGTCGGGACTCGATACTCCCGAGGACGTCGTAGATCCGTCCCATCGGGACGTCGCTCGACTCGGACAACTCTCGAGCAGTTGCCGGTCCGCCATCGACGAGCGCGTGGTAGGCCTCGGCCTCGTATTTCGAGAGGCCGAGATCCGTTAGGTTCGACATACGAGGACACTAGGTCGGATCGTGGTTAAACCCACCGAGCGTTTCGTTCGTAGGGCACGGTGAGAGCGTGGTTCCGCCGGTCGTCATCGCGCAGGACGGAGCACCGCGGCGACTCGCGCGGACAGTCAGACGTGTTCGGCGACGAGGGAAGTTAACTCCTCGGGGCCGGTGGCCGGCCCGTGGAGATCGCCGTCGATGGCGACGAACGCGGTACCGGCCTCCACGCCGGCGGCGTCGGGGACGACGACCTTCTCGTGGTCGGCGACGCGGAGCGCCGCGCGGTGGAGGTCCGACCCGATGCCGTCGCCGACGCGGACGGTGAGGGGGCGGTCGACGGCGCGCGAGGCGGCCGCGGCGTAATCCGCGACCTGCACGCCCATCCGGTCGGCCGCGCCGGCGAACGCACCGATGGCGTCGCGGGCGGCCTCGCGATACGCATCGTCGCCCGTGAGCGCCGAGAGGTCGAGGAGGCCGTGGGCCATCGTCGCGTTGTCGTCGATCGGGTGGAGCGGCTTATCGAGCAGCCCAACGGCCTCCTCGGGGCCGTCGCGGAACGCCGCGTCCTGGAGCGTCTCGACGGCGTGATCGGCAACCGCCGTGGCGACGTCGAGGTAGTCCGGGTCGACGGTCTGCGCGCCGCGGGCGAACGCGACCGTGAGCGCCGCGTGGTCGGTGAGAATGCCGCGGGGCGCGTCGGGGTCGTCGTAGCGCGCGACGACGCCACCATCGACGAGCGTCTCGGCGAGATAGTCGAGGGTGCGCTCGGCGTAGCGCCGCGCCGTCCGGTCGTCCGTGTACGCGTAGTACGTGAGGAGCGCGTCGGCCGCGCGGGCGTTGTTCCCGGCGTACGCCGTCGCGTCGACACCGGGTTCGTCGCCTGCGGCGCGCTCCGATGGCGGTCGCTCGAAGTAGTCGCCGGGATGTTGGCTGCCCGCGAATGCCTCACCCGTCCAGAGCGTCGAGGTGAGGTAGTCGACGGCGTTCGACGCCGGCCCCTCGTACGTCTCGCGTCCGGTGTAGAGATAGGCGTTCGCGAACGCACGGAGGAGGCCAGCGTTCGTCGCCAGCAGTTTCTCGCGCTGGGGATCGCTCCAGTCGCGGGCGTGCGCGAAGCGATAGAAGCCCCCGTCGTAGTCGTCCGAGAGGTTCCGACTCACGGCCTCCAAGGTCCGGAGGGCTTGCTGGCGCTCGCGCTTCAGCGCGAAATCGATCGTTCGGGGCAGGGGGAACTTCTCGTTCGTCGCCCACCCGCCGAAGCGCTCGTCGTACTGCTCGCCGAGTTGGCCGGCGACGAGTGCCTCGATGTCGTCGGTGACCGGGCCGGCGGGCGGCTTTTGTCCGCGGAGCGCGCGCGGGACGCGACCCGCCTCAGCGCCCTTCTCCGCCCAGGTCTCGCGAACGCGATCAAGGACGCCGCGAACGTTCTCCGGATCCAAGTAGGTCGCGCCGGCGATGAGGTCGCCCGACGGCGTGAGGAACACCGTCGAGGGGAACCCACCCATGTTGTAGCGCTCGCGGACGCGCGGATGGCGGTCGGCGTCGGCGCGAACGGGAACGAACTCCTCGTTGACGTTCGCGGCGACCGTCGGCACCGAGAAAGCCCCGCGGTCCATCTCCCGACAGCGCGCCGACCACGACGCGACGAGCGAGAGCAACACGGGCTTACCCGACGCCTCGGCTTCGTCGAACGCCGCCGGCCCCCAGGGCCGCCACTCCACCTTCGTCCGTTCGGCGGACTCGTCCATACCGACGAGTCGCGCGGCCCGCGGGAAAGGACTTCGGAGACGGCGACGAGCTCGGGCGCGTCGCGGCGCGACGCCTCGAAAAGCCCATAACGCGCGAGCGGCCTAGTCCGTGACGAGATGGCAAAGCGCCTCATCGCGGGACTCCTGTTGATCCCGCTCGCGGACGCGCTCCTCCTCGTGGCCTCGAGCGCGTTCCTCGACTGGCGGCTCATCGTCGCCCTCGTCGTGCTCACCGGCCTCCTCGGGATGCTGGCCGTGCGCGCCGAGGGCCGACACACCCTGCGGCGCATCCAGCGCTCGCTCGCGCGGGGCGAGCCGCCGACGGACGAGCTCGTCGACGGCGGCCTCCTCGTCGCCGCCGGCGCGTTCCTCCTCACGCCCGGGTTCGTCACCGACGCCGTCGGCTTCCTCCTCGTCTTCCCGCCGACGCGCCGCCTCGTTCGGGGCATCGTCAAATCCCGCTACGTCGTCCCGAAGATGGACGAGATGACCGGCGGGTTCGCCACCGGGAACGTCTACACGTTCGGCTTCCCGAGCGGCGACGGCGGGATGGGTCCGATGGGCGGGAGCGGCCCCGACGCGGGCGGCTCCGGCCCCGGCCCGAGCGGCTCCGGGAGCACCGGTGTGGGCCGCGACGACGACACCGTCGACATCGACGAGGACGCCTATGACGTGGAGTTCGACGACGAGGACGGCCGGTCGACGAACTGAGCGGATCGCCCGACGGCGTGGCAACGCGTCTCTGGGCTCCCCCGAAAGGAAACCCTTAACCTTCCCACCCGGCAACGAAGTGATGGACGCAGCGGACGCGGGCTAGTAGCTCAACTAGGTAGAGCGCCACTCTGATAAGGTGGAGGCTTGCGGTTCAAATCCGCACTGGCCCACTCGTTTTTCTAACGCACCTTCCGCCGTCTCCGATACGTCGTCGGTTCCGAACCGAACCGTTGACCCACGGGGCCGTCCAAGCGACCATATGGGCGAGACGTACTCGCGGTGGACGCTGGCCGCGTTGGCCGTCGTCGGGATCCTCGGACCAGGGATGGCGCACTACTACCTCAATCGCGCAGGCTACCCACTGATGGCGAACGTCGTCTTCGTCGTCGGCTATCTCGGCGCGGTGTTTCTCGTCTGGAACGGGTGGCTCCGGCACGTCGACATCGGCGCGAACTGAGCCGGCGCGGAGGGGAGCGTTTACGGCCGTCGCCCCACATCAGTCGTACATGGCGAGCGAACAGGACACGGGAGAGTGGCCGCTGAAGCGCCTGCTGAGCGAGGTCGTCGGGTCGGGGCCGAAATCCGCGGAGGACATGACGCCTGCGCAGGCGACGGCGGCGTTCGAACAGATCCTGCACGGGACGCCGGATCAGACGACCCTCGGGGCGTTCTGGCTGGCGAACCGCTGGAAGAAGAACACGCCGACGGAGCTCGCGGCGTACCGCGACGTGATGGCGCGGAACTCCGTGGCCTCGATGGCGCCCGACTGTGATCCCGTAGACTGCGGGGCGAACTACGACGGGAAGGGGCGGACGGCGCTGCTCGGCGTCGCCGCGGGTCTCGTCGCGGCGGGCGCGGGCACGCCCGTCGTCGTCCACTCGGGAGATCGCGTGCCGTCGGGCGAGGGCGTCGCGTACAAACACGTCCTCGACGAGCTCGGCGTGGAGACCGACCTCACCCCCGCCGCCTCAGCGGCGATGACGGACGACGTGGGCTTCGGCTTCTACTACCAGCCGAACTTCAATCCGGGCGTCCACGACCTGCTCGACCGGCGCCGACAGATGGGGGTTCGCACGTTCGTCAACACCGTGGAGACGCTGGCGAACCCCGCGAGCGCGGACGTCCACCTCGGGAGCTTCTACCACCTCTCCTTCGCCAAGAAGCTCACCGAGACCGTCACGGCGAGCGAGACGGCGGACTTCTCGCGGGTCCTCCTCTTCCAGGGACTGGAGGGGTATGACGACGTCCGTCCGGGCTCGACGACGGTCGCGGAGTGGGACGGCGACGCCGTTGAGGACTTCACCATCGAGACCGAGTCGTACGGGATGGCGCTCGAGAACGCGGACCTCGAAGTCGCGGACGTCGCCGCGGACTCCGCGCGGATCACGACGGACGTACTCGCAGGCGAGCGAGGGGATGGCTTTGCGGACGCCGTCGCGCTCAACGCCGCGCTCCGCCTCTACGCGGCCGAGGACGTCGCGGACATCGAGGAAGGAATCGCCATCGCGCGCGAGACCATCGAGACGGGCGCGGCCGCCGAGGCCCTTGAGGATCTGCGGGCGTTCTCGGCCTGACGTCTCGGCCGAACGACCAGTCGCGCGTCGCCGTGCGGGTCGCACCGGTGGCGTTTTCCGTTCTTGCACCCATCCCCGAGTATGAGCGAGCTGACGGCGACGCTGCACACGAGCGAGGGCGACATCGAGATCGAGCTCTACCCGGAGAAGGTGCCGACGACGGTCGGGAACTTCGTCGGGCTTTCGAACGGGAAGATCCCGTGGGAGGACCCCGAGACGGGCGAAGTCGTCGAGAACGAGGCCTACTACGATGACGTGCCGTTCCACCGGATCATCAGCGACTTCATGATCCAGACGGGCGACCGCACCGGTACGGGGCGGGGCGGCCCGGGCTACCAGTTCGACGACGAGTTCCACGAGGACCTCCGCCACGACGACGCCGGCACCGTTTCGATGGCGAACTCCGGGCCGGACACGAACGGTTCGCAGTTCTTCATCACGCTCGACGCCCAGCCGCACCTCGACGACCGGCACGCGGTCTTCGGGCAGGTGATCGACGGAATGGACGTCGTCGAGGAGATCGGGAGTATCCCGACGGACCGCAACGACGAACCGATGCAGGACGTCACGCTGGAGTCCGTCTCGATGAACGGCGACACGCGCGACGTTGACTACTCGGGTCTCGGCGCCTAGAGCGAACCGCTCAAGCGCCCGCGACACGAGGGGAGGGACATGAGCGACTCGGACGAACTCGACCCCGCGGCGATCGGCGAAGGAGACGCCCCGCCGATCGAGGAGGCACCGTACAAGGTGCTCTTCGAGGCCAACAAGTGCTTCGGCGCGGGGAAGTGCGCCGCCGTCTCCGAGAACTGGGAGATGGACCTGGCGAGCGGGATGGCGCGTCCCGCAGCCTACTTCTTCGGCGAGGACGACCTCGCGCACAACGTCGCCGCCGCGGAGGCCTGCCCGGCGAAGAAGGACCGCGGCGTCATCCACGTGATCGACCGCCGCACCGACGAGGAGGTCGCGCCCGATCCGGAGGGCGACGGCACGATTTCCGTCGACTGGTAGCGGTCGAGCGAAAACGGTTTGCGACGGGGGCGTGAACCGACGGCCGCGAGAGTGGCCGAGCGGCCAAAGGCGGCGGGCTTAAGACCCGCTCCCGTAGGGGTTCATGGGTTCGAATCCCATCTCTCGCACTCCGACGACCGGAGGGGAGGGTTGTGAGTCGAGACTGGGGGGTTCGAAGCAGTGGGTGGAGCAAAGCGGAACGACCGTGGTCCGAATCCTCCCACTCGCATGCTGTTCTCGACCGGCGTGCGGGATGTATCGAGCCGATGGCCGTCGCCCGACGGCGCGCCACGACCGTCGCCCCGTCCGCCATCCCCCACGTTGGGGATCACGTTCTTGTAGGAGGGGGCTGAAACCGGAGTGTATGTACGATCGGATTCTGGTGCCGACGGACGGGAGCCCGGAAAGTGAGGAGGCAATCGACGAGGCGATCGAGCTCGCCGAACTGACGGGCGCGACGGTCGTCGCACTGTACGCCGTCGACACCCGCGACTACAGCGCGCTCCCGGAGTCGAAGTGGACGACGCTGCAGGACGAACTGTACGCGGAGGGCGAAGAAGCGGTCGCGGCGGTCGCCGAGCGAGGCGAGGACGCGGGCGTCACGGTCGAGAAGATCGTCGCGGAGGGCTCACCCCACGAGGTCATCCTCGACACCGTGACGGAGGAGGACTGTGACGCGGTCGTGATGGGGACGCACGGCCGCTCGGGCGTCGAGCGCTTCCTCCTCGGGAGCGTGACGGAGCGTGTCGTCCGACACGCCGGGGTCCCGGTGATGGTCGTGCGGGTCGGCGAGTAACGTTCAGCCGACGAGGAGCCACGCGAGTGCGATGGCGAACCCGGCGCCGCCGAGGTTCGCACCCGCATGGACGACGGCACGGGCGCGCTCGTCGGCCTCCCACAGCCGCACGGTTTCGACGGCGAACGAGGAGAACGTGGTGAACGAGCCACAGGCACCGGTCCCGAGGAGAAGGGCGACGTCGTCGCCAGCGCCGGCGAAGGTGAGCGCAGCGAGACAGAAGCTCCCGACGACGTTGACGACGAGCGTGCTCGCGGGGTAGGCGTCGGGGGTGACGAGTTCGCCGACGAGCGTGCGGAGAAACGCCCCGAGGGCGCCGCCGAGTCCGACGAGGTAGGCGGGGTCGGCGAGCGGCGTCACGCGGACGCACCCCCGGTAGTGCGACGGGCGAGCGCGCGGCCGGCGAGGACGGCGGCGAAGCCGAGCGCGTAGGTGATGACGATGTTCCCGACGAGGACGAGCGGTGTGGACTGCGCGCTCTGGAGGGCGAACGTACTGTACGTGGTGAACGACGAGAGGAAGCCCGTGGAGACGGCGAGACGCGTCTCTGCGGAGAGCGCTCCCGCGTAGCGGGACTCGTAGAAGACGAAGCCGAGGAGAAAGGCGCCCCCGACGTTGGCGAGCAGCGTGCCGCCGAGGCCGGGGACGACGAGGCTCACGACGTACCGGCAGTTCGCGCCGGCGAACCCGCCGAGGACGACCAGTGCGAGGACTTCGATGCGTGCGAGGAGCGGACCGGAGGTGAGGGTGCCGGTGGACATGGCTGTGTGGGAAGGCGTCATCAGCCGGCGTACCCGGCGGTTCGGGCGGACGCCATCGCCACGGTCACGTCGACGGTGGGGGGGCACCTACTTACGCCCGGCGGAGTAGCGCAACGCACATTTCCGTCGCGGCCGTTGCCCCCGTATGAGCGACGGAGATATCCGAGATGCGCTCGCGGCCCACCCAACGTTCGAGGACGCTGGGGACGCGTACGCGCCGACGACGAACGATTGGGACGCAACGGTGGTCGTGGAAGACGGGGCGGTGACGGTGACGGTGCGCGTCCCGACGCTGTCGGCGTCAGTAACGGAACACGAGGACGTGGCGCCGGTAGTCGAGGACGGCTGGCTCGAGACGCTGGCGCTCCGCCTCGACGACGCGACGAACGTGACGCGGGCCGAGGCGCAGGGTGACCCGACGGTCGAGCGCGACGACGGTGACGTCGTCTTCGAGGCGACGATCGACGCGCGCCCGGGGAACGTGGCGGACGACGCGCTCGCCGTCGTGAACTACGTCGAGGGGACGTGGTTCGAGGGGATCATCCCGGGATACGATTACCGCGAGGACGTCCAAGACCTCCGGGATCGGGCGGCCGGGAACGCGCAGGCCGACCAGATCTGAGCGGGGCGATGGGCAGCCGTCGGGATCACTCGACGCGCTCGTCAAGCACCGACGCGACGCGCTCGCGGACGTCGTCGACGGGCCGTTCGGCGTCGATCCGAACGAAACGCTCGGGGTCGGTGGCGATCAGGGTCTCGTAGTTCTCGCGGACGCGTTCGAGGAACGCGACCTGTTCGAACTTGTTCGTCGCGCCGGCGCGTTCGGCGGCGACCTCCGGATCAACGTCGAAGTAGAGCGTGAGATCGGGCGGGCGGGTCCACGGCGCGTGAATCCGGCGGACGAAATCGACCGGGTCCTCGACGACGCCGTCGAGGGCGACGCCCTGATACGCGTAGCGCGAGTCGGAGTAGCGATCGGAGACGACGACGTCGCCGCGTTCCAAGGCGGGGTTGACGGTCCGCGAGAGGTGGGCAGCGTGGTCCGCCGTGTAGAGGAACGCTTCGGCGAGCGGGTCGGCGTCGTCGTCGCGGACGGAGCGCAGGACGGCCTCGCCGTACCACGAGTCAGTGGGCTCGCGGGTGAACGCGTAGCCGTCACCACAGGCCTCCCGGAGCGCCCCCCACGCGGTCGTCTTGCCGCTCCCGTCGATCCCTTCGAGCGTGACGAGCATACGCGTCGTTCCCGACGGGTCGGTTTATGCGTGCCGTCTCGCTCGCCGGCCGACGACCCAGGACGCAACGGAGGTAGTTTTAGGGCGACGTCGTGCGAACACTCGGGCCATGAAGGTCCTCGTCACGGGCGGCACGGGATTCATCGGGACGCACCTCTGCCGCGAACTCGACGAACGCGGCCACGACGTGACCGCGCTCTCGCGCTCGCCGGACGACGCGGGGATTGCCGACGGCGTCGAGACGGCAACGGGCGACGTGACGGCGTATGACTCCATCGTGGACGCCTTCGAGGGACAGGACGCCGTCGTCAACCTCGTGGCGCTCTCGCCGCTGTTCAAGCCGCGGGGCGGCGACGAACGCCACTTCGCGGTCCACGTGGAGGGAACGCGGAACGTCGTGAGCGCCGCCGAGGAGCACGGCGTCGGGAAAATCGTTCAACTGTCGGCGCTCGGCGCGGATCCCGAGGGAGAGACGGCGTACGTCCGCGCGAAGGGGCAAGCGGAAGAGGTGGTACGCGACTCGGCTCTCGCGTGGACGATCTTCCGGCCGTCGGTCGTGTTCGGTGACGGCGGGGAGTTCGTCTCGTTCACGGAGACGCTGACCACGCCGTACGTGACGGCGCTTCCCGGGGGCGGGAAGACGCGCTTCCAGCCGATCTGGGTCGGCGATCTGGTGTCCGTGATCGCGGACGGACTCGACGACGAGCACGACGGCGCGACCTACGAGGTGGGCGGCCCGGAGGTGGTGACGCTCGCGGACGTGGCGAAAGCCGTCTATCGGTCGAAGGGCCGGTCGCTGACGGTCCTCTCGGTGCCGATGGCGCTCGCGGGAATCGGGATGTCGCTCGCCGATCCGCTCCCGTTCATCCCCTTCGGCGACGACCAGTACCGCTCGCTGCGCTTCGACAACACCGTCGCGGAGAACGACGTGACGGCGTTCGGGCGCGACCCCGCGGAGCTGAAGCGACTCGGGGAGTACCTCGAAGAGGGGCACTAGGCCCGCGGCGGCGCGTGGCGTGCCGTCACGACAGCGGCCGAGCGGTGTGCGACTGAGCCACGGGCGCCTATCAGCCCGTGAAACCCCCGTATCGCCACGGTTCGCCCGACAGTCGGACGACCGTCACACCAACACTTATCCGTCTGATCGCACTCGATACGGCAACGGCCACCAGCATGAAACTCGCAATGATCGGCTTCGGACAAGCCGGTGGGAAGATACTCGATGCGTTCCTCGAGCACGACGAGCAAGCGGGGAGCAACATCGTCCGGGCGGCCGTGGCGGTCAACACGGCGAAAGCCGACCTGATGGGGTTGGACCACGTTCCGGAGGAGAACCGGGTGCTCATCGGCCAATCGCGGGTGAAGGGCCACGGCGTCGGCGCGGACAACGAACTCGGAGCCGAGATCGCCGAGGAGGACATCGACGAGATCCAGGGATCCATCGACGACATCCCCGTCCACGAGATCGACGCGTTCCTCATCATCACCGGCCTCGGCGGCGGCACCGGCTCCGGCGGGTCGCCCGTGCTGGCGCGTCACATCAAACGCATCTACACCGAGCCCGTCTACGGGCTCGGCGTCCTCCCCGCGGGCGACGAGGGCGGCATCTACACGCTGAACGCCGCCCGGTCGTTCCAGACGCTCGTGCGCGAGGTCGACAACCTCCTCGTCTTCGACAACGACGCGTGGCGCAAGACGGGCGAGTCGATGCAGGGGGGGTACGCACAGATCAACGAGGAGATCGTCAAGCGCTTCGGTATCCTCTTCGGCGCGGGTGAGGTCGAGCAGGGCGGCGAGGTCGCCGAGAGCGTCGTCGACTCCTCCGAGATCATCAACACGCTCGCGGGTGGCGGGGTCTCGACGGTCGGCTACGCCGCGGAGAGCGTCGCCGACGAGAAGAGCGGCGGCGGCATCCTCTCGCGGTTCACCGGCTCGAACGAGGAGAACTCGCTGGACTCGGCGAACACGACGAACCGGATCACGTCGCTCGTCCGGAAGGCCGCGCTCGGGCGACTCACGCTCCCCTGCGAGATCGAGGGCGCGGAGCGGGCGCTGCTCGTCACCGCCGGCCCCTCGAAGTTCCTCAACCGGAAGGGGATCGAGCGGGGGCGCAAGTGGCTCGAAGAGCAGACCGGCTCGATGGAAGTGCGCGGCGGCGACTACCCCGTCGAGGCCTCCGACAACGTCGCGGCCGTCGTCCTGCTCAGCGGCGTGACGAACGTCCCGCGGATCAAGGAGCTCCAGCAGATCGCCATCGAGGCCCAGGAGAACATCGGCGAGATCGAATCGGAGAGCGAACAGAACTTACAGGAGCTCGTCGAAGACGACGACGATGAACTCGAGCCGCTGTTCTAAGCTCGCGCTCGCGGCCCTCGTGCTCCTCGCGACGGCCGCCGGCGGTGCGGTCGCCGTCGACGCGAGCGGCGACGTGCCCCAGAGCGCCGAGGTCGGCGCGAAACAGGAGACACAGTTCACCTTCTCGGATCCCTTCTCCGGGCAGTACAACGAGTGGACGCTCCGCGGCGAAACGGAGCTCACGGACGTCACGTGGGTGGTGACGACGTACGACAACACCGGCGCGCAGGTCGACAAACAGGTGTTGAACGGCCAGTCGTTCGACTACGATCTCGCGGCGAGCGAGGGCGTCACGCGCGTGACCGTCGGTCTGACCGGCACGACGCCGCCGGTCGAGCGCTGGAGCTACGAGCCGGCCCAGTCGATCACGTACGCGGCGTTCACGCAGGCCCAGCCCGGCGGCTCCGCGTCCGTGATCGAGACGTGGGACGACGTCCGGCCGTACACGGAGTCGAGTCAGAACGCCCGGACGGAGATCCAGCGGGCCGAGAGCGCCGTCCAGAGCGCCGCGTCGTCGGGCGCGAGCGTCACCGACGCGAGCGACCTCCTACAGAACGCGAAGTCCGCGTACAACGCGGGGAACTTCGACAACGCAGTCTCACTGGCGAACCAGGCGGAGTCGCGGGCGAACGCGGCGTCGTCGTCCCAGCGGACCCAGCGCTGGGCGCTCATCGGCGGCGGTGTCGTCGTGCTCCTCGTGATCCTCGGGGGGCTCGTCTGGTGGTATCTGAATCAACGCGACAGCTACGACCGGCTCGGCTGAAGCCACACGCCTTTTTCGCCTCGGCCGGGTAGCGGGTAACGATGCGGACGCTCGTCCCGTTCGACGCGACGGACCCGAAGACGCGTCTCGACGCGCTGTTCTCGCCCGCGGAGCGCCGCGAGTTGGCGGCGGTGATGCTCGCAGACGTCCTCGAGGCGGTGCGCGCGGCGGGTGGCGAGCCGCTCGTCGTCGCCACCGCAGACGTCGCGTGCGACGCGCCGGTCGCGGTGGACGAGCGAGCGCTGAGCGATGCCGTGAACGCGCGCCTCGAGCCGGGGACGGCGGTCGTGATGGCGGATCTCGCGCTGGCGACGCCGCGCGTCCTTCGGTCCCTGTTCGCGGCGTCGGGCGACGTCGTCCTCGCGCCCGGTCTCGGCGGCGGGACGAACGCGCTCGTCGTCCGCGACGACGGCTTCACAGTCGACTACCACGGCGCGTCGTACCGCGATCACCTGCGGAACGCCGCAGCGGCAGGCTGTTCGGTGCGGGAGTTCGACGCGGCACGCCTCGCCCTCGACGTCGACGAGCGCGCGGACCTCGCGGACGTGTTGTCGCGCGGCGAGGGGCGGACGCCGGCGTGGCTCAGGGAGGCGGGCGTCACACTCGCCGACGGCGCGGGACGGACGAACGTCACCCGGAGCGAAAAGGAGTAAGGTGGTCGCGAGCGTCGCGCCGTCGGTGCCGCGACGAACGTGGTGACGGTCGGTGGACGCGTACGCTCAGCCGAGATCGAAGCGCTCCGCAGCCTGCTCCATGTCCTTGTCGCCGCGCCCGGAGAGGTTCACGAGGAGCGTGTCGTGCTCGCCCGCCTCGGCGAGCCGCTTGGCAAGCGCGAGCCCGTGACTCGATTCGAGGGCGGGGATGATTCCCTCCAACTCCGCGAGGTCGCGGAAGGCAGCGAGCGCCTCGTCGTCCGGGATCCCGGTGTACTCGGCGCGCCCGACGGCACGGAACATGGCGTGCTCGGGGCCGACGCCGGGATAATCGAGGCCGGCGGAGACCGAGTGGACCTCAACGTCGTCATCGATGACGCGCGTCTTCATGCCGTGGATGACGTCGTCCTCGCCCGCGGCGAGCGGCGCGGCGTGGCGCGTCGAGTCGGCGCCCTCGCCGCCACCTTCCGCGCCGTGGAACTCGACGTCGTCATCGTCGCGGAAGGCGTCGAAGAGACCCATGGCGTTCGACCCGCCGCCGACGCAGGCGACGGCGGCGTCCGGGAGGCCGCCGACCCGCTCGCGGAACTGCTCTCGGGCCTCGGTACCGATCACGGACTGGAAGTCCCGGACCATCCGCGGGAAGGGGTCGGGACCGACGACGCTCCCGACGAGGTAGTGCGTGTCGTCGACGTTCGCCGCGAAGTCCTCGAGGGCGGCGTCGACGGCGTCCGCGAGGCCCGCGTCGCCGCGCGTGACCTCGTTGACCTCGGCGCCCATCAGACGCATACGGAAGACATTCATCTTCTGGCGCTCGACGTCCTTTTGTCCCATGTAGATCTCCGTGTCGAGGCCGAGGAGCGCGCCGACCATCGCCGTCGCGGTGCCGTGCTGGCCCGCGCCCGTCTCCGCGATGAGGCGGTCCTTGCCGGCGTGGTGGGCGAGGAGGCCCTGTCCGAGGGCGTTGTTGATCTTGTGGGCGCCGCCGTGGAGGAGGTCCTCACGCTTGAGGTAGATCTCCGCGCCGTACTCGGCGGAGAGGCGCTCGGCGTGGTAGAGCGGCGTCGGACGACCCGCGAAGTCGCGGAGGAACAGATCGAGGTCCGCGCGGAATTCGTCGTCGTCTTTCAGGTCATCGTAGGTGGCCGCGAGCTGTTCGAGGGGCGCTTCGAGCGGTTCGGGGACGTGGCGGCCGCCGTAGCCGTCGAACGTGCCGGACATACGTGCGTGATTCGCCCAGACCGGCATAAAGCGTACGCCGTTCGAGGCGGGACGCGTCGCCCCTGTAGCAATCCTTTTCGGCACGGACGCAGTATCGGCGGGCGTGTTCCCGGGTATCGAGGCGTACGACGTCGACGTGACGGTCGCGGAGCGCGACGTACAGGACGCGCTCGCGGTCCGTCCGGACGACGTCGCGGCGGCGGACGATCTCTCCTTCGCGCGGAACGTCTTTCTCCCGCTGACGACGGCGTGTCGCTACACGTGTACGTACTGCACCTACTACGATCCGCCCGGGCAGGCGACGCTCATGACGCCCGAGGAGATCCGCGAGACGTGTCGGCGCGGCGCGGCCGCTGGCTGTACGGAGGCCCTCTTCACCTTCGGCGACGATCCGGACGATCGGTACACGGAGATCCACGACGAGCTCGCCGAACTGGGTCACGACTCGATTCACACGTATCTCCGTGAAGCCTGCGAGATCGCGCTGGAGGAGGGGCTCCTCCCGCACAGCAATCCGGGCGATCAGACGTACGAGGAAATGGCGGCGGTCGCGGACGTCAACGCCTCGATGGGCGTGATGTTGGAGACGACGGCGGAGGTACGCGCCCACGGCGGCCCGCGCTCGAAAGTGCCGGGGCAGCGGCTGAACACCATCGCCAACGCGGGGAAACACGGGATCCCCTTCACGACGGGCATCCTCGTCGGCCTCGGCGAGACGTGGCGGGATCGGGCGGAGAGCCTGCTGGCGATCCGCGAACTGGATCAGCGCTACGGGCACGTCCAGGAGGTGATCGTCCAGCCGGTCTCGGACAACGAGCGCTGGCAGGAGGGGTCGCCCTCGACGGCGACGATGCGCCGTGCGGTGGCGATGGCGCGCGCCGTCCTCCCGGAGAGTGTCTCCGTGCAGGTGCCGCCGAACCTCATGGACGCCCGCGACGTCGTCGACTGCGGGATCGACGACCTAGGGGGTGTGTCGCCGGTGACGGACGACCACGTCAACCCCGAGTACGCGTGGCCGGCGCTGCGCGAACTGGAGGCCGTCGCCGAGCACGCGGGCGTCCCGCTGACGGAGCGTCTGCCGACGTACGAGCGCTATCTCGACGAGACGTGGCTCTCCGAGCGCGTGCTGACGGCCCTCGACGCCCCGGGTGAGGCCGGCGAGCGCTACCGGGCCGTCCGCGCCGATGGGTAGTCCTCGCAATAGTTGCCGGTATCTGTGATGACCTCGTTTGTCTTAATCAACGGGTGACGTGGCGTTCGGTCGCTTTGAGGCGTGTTTTGCCGCGAACCGGGCCGTCGTCGATGCGGGCGGAATACGGTGAAAGCCGGGAGTCGGGGCACCGCTTGCGGACATAGGTACAAAGAGGGTCGCGCGCGTCTAGGGAAAACACAGTGAGTCTCAACACGACCGAACAGTGGAAACAGGAGAAACATCCCCTCGATGTCGTCGAGGATCTCCGCGAGTACGCCGAGGAGGAGCTCGGCTTCGAGGAGATCGAGGAACGCGCGGGCGGCGGCGAGTGGGAGCGCCTGAAGTGGGCCGGTACCTACACCCAAAAGCAGGAGGGCTACTTCATGATGCGGACGAAGGTCCCCGGCGGCCACCTCACCCCCGAGCAGGCCGAGGTCATCGGCGAAGTCGCCGACGAGTACGCGGTCCAGCCCGAGGAGGAGTACGACGAAGTCAACGACGACTACTGGGGCGACGCCTACCTCGACATCACGACGCGACAGGACATCCAGATGCACTGGATCCGCGTCGAGGACATCCCGGAGATCTGGGACAAGTACGACGAGGTCGGTCTCACCACGATCCAGGGCTGCGGTGACTCCGCGCGCAACGTTCTCGGCTGCCCCGCGGCGGGCCTCGACGACCACGAGTGCTTCGACGCCCAGCCGGTCATCGACGCCGTCAGCGACTACTTCACCGGCAACCGCGAGTTCGGCAACCTCCCGCGGAAGTTCAAGATGACGATCACGGGCTGCAAGCACGACTGCGCGCAGTCCCAGATCAACGACGTCGGGCTCGTCCCCGCGAAAAAGGAGCTCGACGGCGAGGGCGCCGGCTACACGTACGGCTTCCACCTCCGCGTCGGCGGCGGCCTCTCGGACGGCCCGCGGATGGCCTCGGACCTCGACGTCTTCGTCCGCCCGGAGGACGCCGTCGAGCTCTGTCGGTCCATCGCCCAGACGTTCAAGGAACTGGGCGACCGGCACAACCGCGGCGTCTGCCGGATGCGCTACCTCGTCCAGCAGATGGGCCCGGAGAACTTCGAGCAGGCGGTCCGCGATCGCTGCGACGTTGAGCTCCCCGAGAGTGGGGTCGACCTCACCGAGGGGTACGTCGGCGACCACGTCGGCGTCCACGACCAGAAACAGGACGGCCTGCAGTACGTCGGCTTCAACGTCATCTCCGGGCGCGTCGGCGGCGACGAGTTCGTCGAGGCTGCCCAGGCGGCGAAGAAGTACGGCACCGAGGAGTCCACCGTTCGCCTCGCCACCGACCAGAACTTCCTCATCACGCACGTCCCCGAGGAGAACGTCGAGGACCTCGTGAACGAGGCGTTCGCCGAGGACTATCAGCCCGACCCCGGCCCGTTCTCCCGCGGCGCCGTCGCGTGTACGGGCACCGAATACTGCAAGTACGCGATCATCGAGACGAAGGCCCGCACGAAGCAGTGGGCGCGCCAGCTCGACGAGCAGATCGACACGCCGGACGACCTCGACGTCGTCCGCATGCACATGTCCGGTTGCTCGGCGTCCTGCGCGCAGCCGCAGATCGCGGACGTCGGCTTCCGCGGCGAGACGGTCAAGGTCGAGACTGCGGACAACAGCGACGACGACATCGTGGAAGGCATGGACGTCGGCCTCGGGGGAAGTCTCGGCGCCGACAACGCCTTCATCGACTGGGTGGAGACCGCCGTCCCCGGCGGCAGCGTCACCGACGCGCTCGAGGAGCTGTTCGCCGTCTACACCGAGGAGCGCACGGAAGGCGACCGCTTCTACGAGTGGACGCGCCGCGTCGACAACGATCGGCTGCGGTCCGTGATGCAACGGGCCGACGGCCCCGTCTCCGAGGGGGTGGCCCACGGTGACTGATCGCCCCCAGCCGGGCGTCCCGAACGCCGGGTCGTCGGACGCGAGCGAAAGCGAGGAGAAGAGCGACAGCTGCGGGAGCGACTGTGGCTGCTCGACGGGTGCCGACCAGAGCGCGGGCGCAGACGTCCGCGCGGATGGAGGAGCCGTCAACGTCGACGAGAACGGTCAGCTCGGCGACGTGGAGTTCACCGAGCCCTCGACGGGCAAGAGTCAGGACGTCGACTCGCCGGGCGCGGAGCCCGACAAGCGCGTCGGCGTCCCGGAAGGCGTCGACCTCGACACCCCCGAGTATTCGATCCGCTCGGAGATGAACGACATCGACACGCCCGACGACAAGACGTGGTTCATGGAGCTGGACGAGGCGGTCATCGACGCCGACCGCTGTATCCAGTGTGGGACCTGCGTCGCCGCCTGCCCGTCGGACTCCATCGGCGTCGGCGACGACGGGAAGCCCGAGCTCGTCAAGATGTGTACGGGCTGTTCGATGTGTTGGGACTTCTGTCCCCGTGGTGGGTTGCGCTACGAGCGCCAGTGGAAGATCACCGGCGGCGACGACAACGTCAGCGGCGCCGGCGACCCCATCACGGAGTTCACCGCGAAGGTCCGCGACGATTGGCACGAGAACACTCAAGACGGCGGCGTCGTCACCGCCGTCCTCTCCACGCTGCTGGAGGAGGGCGAAATCGACGGTGCGCTCGTCGCCACCGAGTCCGAGGAGGACCCGTGGAAGGCCGAGTCCTTCCTCGCCACGAGCCACGAGGACCTCGTCGAGAACGCCGGCTCGTTCTACAATCAGACGATGGCGCTGGGGAACCTCGACCTCGGGCGGTGGGAGCACAAGCTCCCCGAGAAGGACCCGGAAGACCTCAGCCTCGCACTCGTCGGTACGCCCTGCGAGATCGAGGGCATCAGCGCCCTCCAAGACTTCGACTGGTCGAAGGGCGCACAGACCGAGCTCGTCGAGGCCGTCGACTACCGCATCTCGCTGATGTGCACGAAGAACTTCAACTACGAACGCCTCATCGGCGAGCAGCTCGCCGAGAAGCGCGACATCTACCCCGAGGACATCGGGAAGATGGACGTCATCGAGGGCGAGATGCGCGTCTACGGAAACGACGGCGAACAGATCATCGCCGAGGACGTCAACGAGTTCCACGACGCGACCCTCAAGGGCTGTGACGAGTGCGCGGACTTCACCGGCATGACCTCCGACATCACCGTCGGCTCGGTGGGGTCGGCGGACGGCTACTCCTCCGTCATCGTCCGCACCGAGGAGGGGATGGACGCGTGGGAGACCACCGAGCACGTCCTCGAACACCGCGACCTCGACTCGCGCAAGGCGGTCGGGAAACTCCAGGGCTGGGACAAGAAGAAGGCCTTCGAGGCCCTTGAGCGCCCGTTCGACCCGGACGCCCCGCGCTTCATCGACTACACCGACCACGCGGAGTACTACGGCACGCAGGTCGCGCCCCACGACCGCGGGCACTAACGGCGTCGGACGCACCCGACGCGACGCTCCGTTCTGCCGCACGCTTTTTTGTGCCGACGCCCCGGACGGGTAGCCATGCCGCTCCTCCAGTTCGACACGACGCTGACGCTCGACGCGGCGGAGAAAGAGGCGTTCGCTGCGTTCGTCCGCGAGACGTACGCGGACGTGATGCGGACGGGAACGGATCACGTCGCGGTGGCGCTCCGGACGCACGACGACGCGGCGCTCTCCATCGGGCGCGGCGTCGACGGCCCGCTGCTCTTCCTGGACGCCGAGGTTCGGCGCGGCCGGGACGACGAGACGAAACGCGAGTTCGCGCTCGCGGTGATGGAGCGCGCCCGCGAGACCCACGGGGTGCCATCGGAGAATCTGAAGGTCGTGTTCACCGAACACGACGGCTCGTCGATGATGGGGTACGACCGTGTCGGGGCGGCGTGGACGCCGGAGGAGGGGTGAGCCGAACGGCCACGTCACACCTCACCACGGACGCACTCACTCGACCAGCCACGGCGCGAGGTCGGGAAGCCGCTTGCGGAGGAGCGTGTAGGCGACGGAGACGGGGAGCGCCCCGACGGCGAGCAGTCGAATCGGCCGGTCGGCGCCGAGAAGCACGACGCAGACACAGACGCCGCAGAGCGCGAGATCCTCGGGTGCGCCGTCCCACCGGATCCAGTGCCGGGGATGGAGCCAGCGTCGCCCGAGGCGGCAGTAGACACCGCGATGGTCGTCGTGGATCCACGGCCGCGGCGCGAGGCCGCCACCGAAGGCGTCGGCGATGGAGTGGAGCGCGGCCGACCCGACGAATCCCGCGAGACCGACGGTGAGCGCGTCGGGCTGGAGAGCGGCAAGACTGGCGAGGGGAACGAGACAGAGCACGTAGTAGTCGGGATAGTGGAGGGTGCGGCGGTGTTCGCCGACGAGGAGATCGAAGTCAGGGAAGACGCCCCCGCAGAAGGCGGCGAGTGCGGCGACGCCCGCGAGCCGCGGTGAGAGCGGGAGGAGCGTGACGAGCGCGGCGCCCATCACCGCGTGCGTCGTGACCATCACGGCCGGCTTCTCGCGTGCGACACGCTTAGTCGAGGAGCGGCGTGCCGTCGGCCTCGGGGCCGAGTCGGGGGCCGAAGACGTCCGCGTCGGTGTCGATCCGGCGGCGTTCGGTGTAGTCGGTGTTCCGCTCGACGGGCGGCCGGCCGATCGCCGTGAGCATCTCGACGTAATCACTGAAGGAGCGGAACTCGCCGTACTGGCCGCCGGCGCGCTTCGTGATCTCCTCGGAGAGGATGGTGCCCATGAAGTCGTCCGCGCCGCAGTTGAGGAGCTTGAGACCGAACTCGTCGCCGTACTTCACCCACGAGGACTGGATGTGCTCAACGTTGTCGAGGAAGAGGCGCGCGACGGCGATCAGCAGCTCGTCCTCGGCCTTCGAGGCCCCGGAATCGACGACGCCGTGTTCGTGGAGCGGAGTGTCTTGGTGGATGAAGGAGAGCGGGACGAACTCCGTGATGTTGTTGGTCCGATCCTGGAGGTCGCGGATGACCTTCAGATGCTCCACGCGGTGGGCCTCGTTCTCGACGTGACCGTACATCATCGTCGCCGTCATCGGGAGGCCGACCTCGGCGGCGGCGGCCATCGAGTCCACCCACTCCTGGGTGGTGATCTTACCCGGGCAGATGATCTCGCGTACTTCGTCGACGAGGATCTCCGCCGCGGTCCCGGGCACCGTCTTCAGGCCGACGTCCGCGAGTTCGCGGTAGACGTCCGCGTAGTCCCAGTCGGCACCCCGCTGGGCGTGATCGACCTCCTCGGGGGTCATTGAGTGGACGTGCGCGCCCGTCTCGGCCATCGCCGCGATCTGTTCGCGGTACGTCGTCGGATCGGTGTCGTACGCCTCCGGCGGTTTGTAGTTCAGTTCGGGATCGTCGGGGTCGAGGAGTTCGCGATGCTCCTCGTTCAGTCCGAAGGCGGGGTGGAGGCCCGATACCGACGTGACCTCGTAGACGCCGCGATCGACGGCGTCTTGCACGACCGCGCGCGACTCGGCGGGCGACTTCGTGAAGCCGCCGTGATCCTGTTGGTAGTCCGTCTCGAACTGGTGGGCGGTGTCCTTGAAGTTACAGAAGAGACAGCCGGTGTTGCACGCCGTCGTGACGTTGTTGTTGACGTTGGCGATGAACGTCACCTCCTCGCCGACGACTTCGGCGCGCCGGCGGTCCGCGGCCTCTAGGACGAGTTCTTTCCGGCGCGGATCGAGACCCTCAGCGTCGGTGCCGGTCGTGATGAGTTCGATCCCGTCGTCGACGGTCAGACGAACGCCGTCGCGGGCCTTCGAGAGCGCGTTCTCGAAGAACTGGTCGGTCTCGGGGACGACGTCGAAGCCGAACTCGTCGGCGTCGAGGTCCGCCGCCCGATCGTCGATCCAGGACATACACGACGATTTCGCGCGCACACGCAAAAACGGGCGGGTCCCGTCAGGTGAGTGGGGGAACCGGTGACGGACGTCGCCTCACGCGATCCGCGTCGAGCGGCCCGTGATGCGCTCGTAGAGGACGACGGCGACGGCGGCGACGCCCGCGAGCGCGAAGAGCGCGTCGAGGAGTGTGGGGCCCTCTGCGGCGAGGCCGTAGACGCCGATGACCCCGATGCCGACGGCGAGCAGGCGGTCGTGCTCGGGGACGCGCTCGCGGACGGGGACGGAGATTCCCGCGAGAGCCACGAGGACGAGCGGGAGGAACGAGAGCACCTCGAAGGGCGGGGGCGAGCCGAGGGCGAAGGAGACGACGCCGGTGGCGACGAGCAGCGCGTACGCGGCGCTTCGGTAGTCGAGCGAATCGCGGAGGGCCATGGGCGGCGGAACGCGGGGCGGGGCCAAAAACCTTCGCCGCGGAAATCCGATCAGACCCGCGAGATGACGAGTTCGAAAAGAGCGACGACACCGATGACCGCGCACACGACGCCGTCGAGGCGCCACACGCCGGTCGCCGCCAGCCGGACGACCCCGTAGACGCCGACGGAGACGGCCGCGAGGCGGTCGTACGCCGGAACGGCGTCGCGGAGCGCGATCGGAACGCCGACACCGAAGACGGCGGCCACGAGGGCGTACGCACCGGTCAGTACGACGTGCGTGGCGAGCACGGCGAGGGTCGCACACCAGAGCGCGACGCACGCGACGACCGGGCTCCAACGATCGAAGTGCTCAGCGAGTGACACACGGAGCGGGACGACCGACCGGGTGAAAAAAGTGCGGGCCGGCTTACACGCCGAGGTGCGGTGGGGACGACGGCATCGAGCGCCACCGGTACCGCTCCGTTACCGGGGTGGCGAGCACGGGGGGCGACCGATCGAGACTCTTGGAACCACGCCGCTCTTCGTTCGCCTTCGTCGCGCCGCTTACGCGTCGCGTCCCGCTTGCACTTCCGTCACGAGTTCCTCGGCGTTCTCGGTGATGACCTCGAAGTCGCCGACCGCGATGGCGTCCTCGTCAATGAGCGAGCCGCCCGCGCCGACGGCGACTGCACCGGCTTCGATGTACTCGCGGGCGTTCGACGGGCCGACGCCGCCCGTCGGAACGATGTCGAGTTGGCCGAGCGGACCCTTCAGCGCCGAGACGTGCGCGGGACCGACGCTCTTCGCGGGGAAGACCTTCACCGCGCTCGCGCCGGCCTCGATGGCCGAGACGGCCTCGGTCGGCGTCATGATCCCGGGGAAGGAGGCGACGCCGTAGCGGTTGCAGGTCTCGATGACGTCCTCGTGGAGCGACGGCGAGACGACGAACTCCGAGCCGGCGCGAAGGGCGGCGTTCGCCGTCTCTTCGTCGATGACGGTCCCCGCGCCGACGTGGACTTCGGTGTCCGCGAAGTGGTCGGCGAGCGCGTCGATCCCCTCGATCGCGCCCGGCGAGTCCGCTGTGACCTCGATGGTCGTGACGCCGCCCGCGCGGAGGGCCTCGCCCGTCTCGATCAGCGTCTCCGGTTCGAGGCCGCGCATGACGGCGACGACGCCGCACTCCGTGAGCTCCGACAGCGTCGGGTCTGCTACCATGTTCGACCGTGGCGCACGCCGAGCCATAAAGACGGGGGGAACGTCTGTCGCACAGACGTGCATACCTCAGTCTTTAGATCGGTCCCGGTAGGCACGTCGATGGAAACCACTTAGTTCCCGGGCGACGCAGGACGCGTATGACGAGCGTCAAGGACCTCCGCGTCGCGGACGCCCCGACGCGAGAGGCCGCCGGCCACGGTCGGTTCGCGTTCACCGACGACTACAGCGTCTTCGACTGGGGGAAGATGCCCGACCAGATCCCGCAGAAAGGCGCAGCGCTCTGCACGATGGGCGCCTACAACTTCGAGTTGCTCGAAGCCGCGGGCGTCCCCACGCACTACCGGGGCGTCGTCGACGCCGGTGACGCCGACCGCGTCGTCGACCTCGACAGCGCGGGCACGCCGCCGACCGAGATGGCGATCGACCTCGTGCGGGTGCCCGACCTCCCGTTCGTCGACGGCGACTACGACTACGACGCCTTCCACGCGGAGGCGGGGTCGAACTACGTGGTGCCCCTAGAAATCGTCTTTCGCAACACCGTCCCGGTCGGCTCCAGTCTCCGCTCGCGCGGAAGTCCCGAGGAGTACGGCCTTGACGTCGCCGAGTGGCCGGACGGCCCCGTCACCCTCGCAGACCCCGTCGTCGAGTTCTCCACGAAGTTCGAGGAACAGGATCGCTACGTCGAGCCTGCGGCGGCCGATCGGATCGCGGGCGACGCCGCCGTCGCCGATCTCGAATCGCTCGCGCGTCGCGTCAACGACGTCGTCACCGAGCGCGCCGAAACCGCCGGCTTCGAACACCAAGACGGCAAGATCGAGTGCGCGATGATCGACGGCGAACTCGTCGTCGCCGACGTCGTCGGAACGTTCGACGAGAACCGCTTCGCCTATCGCGGCCAGCAGGTCTCGAAGGAGGTCGTCCGGCAGTTCTACAAGAACTACGACCCGACGTGGGTCGACGCCGTGAGCGAGGCGAAGGCCGAGGCCGACCGGGAGGGCGTCGCCGACTGGCGCGAGCTCTGCGGGACGACACCCGACCGTCTCCCCGAGGACGTGATCGGGGCGGTATCGGAGCTGTATCGGGCGGGGACGAACGCCTACACCGGGACCGAGTGGTTCGACGCACCCGACATCGACGCGGCCGTCGATGCCGTTCGGGACCTCTAACACTACTTCTCTCCCGTCATCGTCACGGGTTCGTCGACGTCGACAGCCTCGGCGTCGTCGCGTCCGAGCAGAACGAGCGATCCATAGATCGCCGCGCCGACGACACCAGTGAGGGAGACGGCGAGGAACCAGAACGGGCCGTGGCGCTCGTTCGTCGCGGCGTGCGCGCCACAGGCGAGTCCGAGGACGCCCCAGCACAACAGCACGAGTACGATCGATCCGTCCGCGGCCATGCCCAGAACCATCATTTCGTTCACTAATCTCCGTTGTGGCCGCCGCCGGTACCATCATTGAGGAGTATGATCGTTAATTATTTACCCACAATCAATCTGGCATCGTACGTCATGGCAGATAAACGGCGAAAAACGCGTCGTCGGTTCCTGCAGGGTGCAGGGGCGGCCGGCGCCATCGGTATCACTGGGCTGTCCGGCTGTCTGGGTGGCTCCTCGTCCTCCGACTCGACCAGCGCGGGCGGAAGCGGAACGACCGCCGACAAGATCACCTTCTACAACTCCGGGAGTCTCGAATACGACCCCGGAACGAAGGAGAACATCAAGCGCTTCGAGGAGGAGACGGGGATCACCGTTGAGGTCAACGGCATCCCGTGGACGAACCTCAAGACGAAGCTCACCACCGCGTGGCGCTCGAACTCCGACAAGATCGACGTCTTCAACGGTCCGACGTGGTGGCTCGCCGACTTCGTCGCACAGGACTACGTCGCGCCGCTGAACCTCAGCGACGACCACATGGGGCTGTACCCCGAGAACCTCCAGGAGCTCGTCACCATCGACGGGAACGCGTACATGGCTCCGCAGCTCGGGAAGTGGGGTACCTATCTCTACGACCAGCAGGCCCTCTCCAGCGCCAGCGTCTCCGGCCCGGCGGACACGTGGGAGGAGGTCATCACGAAGGGGCAGACCCTCGCTGAGAACGGCTCCGGCTTCGGGTTCACGTGGGGGAACAAGGACATCTTCACGTTCAAACAGTTCCTCTACCAGGCGGGCGGGCAGATGTTCAACGAGAACGACGAGCCCGTCTTCGCGGAGGAGGGTCTCGACGCGATGGAGTTCTTCATCGAGCTCCGCGAGAAGGACGTCCTCCCCGACGGCATCGCTAACATGGGCGAGAGCGGCGTCAGCGACAACTTCATCTCGGGCGAGTTCGCCACCGTCGAGGGGTGGACGCCGCTCGGGAGCCGCGCGCTCAACGAGTGGGAGGAGGGCCGCCTCGGCTCCGCGAAACCGCCGAAGGGTCCCGGCGACTCGCGCGCGACGTTCCAGGACTCGAACGCCATCGGCGTCTCCGCGTACTCCTCGAAGAAGGACGCCGCGCGGGAGTTCGCGCGCTTCATGTCGACCCAAGAGTCCTCGAAGACGGACATGCTCGTCGAGGGCAACCCCGCCGTCGTCCCGGCCGTCTACGACGACTCGGAGATCCGCGAGAAGTACCCCGAGACGCTCCTCGAGGACATGAAGTACAACCTCCTGCACGCGAACTCCGAGACGTACGTCGCCCAACCGAAGGTCGACGACCTGCTCTCCGAGCAGATCACGCCGGCCTTCCTCGGCAACAAGGACCCGAAGCAGGCGCTCCAGACCGCACAGCAGAACATCCGCGACCTCTACGAACAGGCGGGCGTCCTGTAACGACGCCCCCTCTCCCGACTCATTATGTCTGATCAACAAACACTTCGGCGGACGCTCGACCGGTGGTTCATCCCGCTCACGGTCGTCCCCACGGCGCTGTGGGTGTTGGGGATCATCGTCTACCCGACGCTGCGACTGCTCTGGTCCAGCCTGCACTCGCGCAACGCCGTCACGGGCGACCGGTCGTTCGTCGGTCTGCAGAACTTCCAGCAGATCCTGTTCGGCGGACCCGGGCTGTTCAATCCCGACTTCCTCACGTACACGGGACACACGGCCGTGTACGTCGGCTGTAGCGTCACGTTCAGCTTCGTCATCGGACTCGGTGTGGCGATGCTGCTCAACAAGGACCTCGCCGGTCGCGGCTGGCTCCGCACCGCCGTCATCGTCCCGTGGGTACTCCCCTACGTGATGAGCGGGCTGATGTGGCGCTGGATGTTCCAACCGCAGCTCGGCGCGATCAACGGTGTCCTCTACCAGCTCGGCCTCATCAGCGACCGCATCGCCTTCCTCTCCGACGGAACGATGGCGATGATCGCGCTCATCATCGCCGACGTCTGGGTGTTCACGCCGTTCATCATCATCATCCTGCTCGCCGGCCTGCAGAACGTCCCGAAACAGCTCCACGACGCGGCGGAGGTCGACGGCGCGGGTCAGATCGCACGGTTCTGGAACGTCACGTATCCGTTCCTGAAACCCTCGATCCTCGTCGCGCTCACCATCCGCATCGTCTTCGACATCCGGGCGCTCGACATCGTCTGGGTGCTCACGCAGGGCGGTCCCGGCAAGCAGACGGAAGTCTGGGCGTCGTGGCTCTACCGCACGGCACAGGTCTTCAACCAACCGGGACAGGGCGCGGCGCTCGGCGTCGTCGTCCTCGTCACGACGTTCGCCGTCATCGCCGTCCTCTACAAGGCGTTCGGTGACTCACCCTACCAATGAGCACGACAAACGACACCCTCGTCGGCCGCGTGCGGTCGCACCTCGGGCTCTCCACGGACGAGGAGTGGCCGGCCGTCGTCCGCGAACGACTGTTCGCGTACGCCGTGCTGGTGCTCTACGTGGTCGTGGTGTGGTTCCCCATCTACTACATCTTCATCACGAGTCTGAAGACGTCCGGGGAAGTCCTCAACACGCCCGTCACGTTCTTCCCGCACACCGCGACGATACAGAACTACGTCGACATCTTCGCGAACAGACCGTTCGCGACGTACACGATGAACAGCCTCGTCGTCGCCGTCACGACGACCGTCATCTGCGTGACGCTGGGGACGATTTCCGGCTACACGTTCAGCCGATTCACGTTCCTCGGAAACAAGTCGCTCCTGCTCTCGATCGTGGGGGCGCGCATGATCCCGCCGATCGCCCTGATCGTCCCGTTCTTCGACATCATGGCCGGGCTGGGGATCTACAACACGCAGATCGCGCTCATCCTCACGTACACGTTCTTCAACCTCCCCTTCGCGGTGTGGATCATGAAGAACTTCTTCGACGGGGTGCCAGAGAGCCTCGACGAGCAGGCACAGATCGACGGCTGTTCGCGCTGGGAGGGGTTCGTGAAGGTCATCCTCCCGATGGCGAAACCCGGCATCGCCGCCACCGCCATCCTCGCGTTCATCTTCAGCTGGAACGAGTTCGTCTTCGCGCTCGTCCTCACGTCCTCCGAGGCGGCACAGACGCTCCCCGTCGCGGTGAGCCTCTTCGTCGCGGACGACTTCGTGGACTGGGCGCACCTCGCCGCGGGCGGCATGATCGCCGCGCTCCCCGGCATCCTCTTCGGGCTCTTCTTCCAGCGCTACATCGTCTCCGGCCTCACGCAGGGGGCGGTGAAAGAATGACTCGCCGACCGACCACTCCCCTTGAGGTGACACTATGGCAGCAGTAACTCTAAACGAACTGGTAAAGCGGTACGACGACGTCGTCGCCGTGGACGGTATCGACCTGGAGATCCCCGACGAGTCCTTTACCGTGCTCGTCGGCCCCTCCGGCTGTGGCAAGTCGACGACGCTGCGCACGATCGCCGGATTGGAGCGCGTCAGCGACGGCGAGGTCCGCCTCGCCGACGAGGTCGTCAACGACAAGCGCGCGTACGAACGCGACATCGCGATGGTGTTCCAGAACTACGCGCTCTACCCGCACAAGACCGTCCGCGGGAACATGCGCTTCGGCCTCGAACAGCATGGCATCGAGGGGGACGTCATCGAGGAGCGCGTCTCGAACGCCGCGGATCTCCTGCAGATCACCGACCTGCTCGACCGGACGCCCTCGGAGCTCTCCGGCGGCCAACAGCAACGCGTCGCGCTCGGACGCGCCATCGTCCGCGAACCCGAGGTCTTCCTCATGGACGAACCGCTCTCGAACTTGGACGCGAAGCTCCGCGTCCAGATGCGCGCAGAGCTGAACAAGCTCCACGAGACGCTCTCGACGACGACCGTCTACGTCACGCACGATCAGGTCGAGGCGATGACGCTCGCGGACCAGATCGCGGTGATGGACGACGGCGAGATCCAGCAGGTCGGCGCGCCGACGTTCGTCTACGAGAACCCGCGCAACCAGTTCGTCGCGGACTTCCTCGGAAGCCCGTCGATGAACTTCCTCACGGGCGAGCTGACCGAGTGCGACGGCGGCCGCGTCATCGACATAGACGGCGTCGACCACGAGGTTCCCGAAGCGTACGCGGACGCGCTCGCCGGACGCACGGGCGAGGAGGTCACGCTCGGCGTCCGACCGGAGAACGTCACGCTCGATCCGAGCGGCTATCCGGCCGAGGTCACCGTCGTCGAGCCGCAGGGTGAGAAGATCATCCTCGAACTCGCGTTCGCGGGCGAACAGCAGATGAAGGCGTCCGTCGATCCGTCGACCGAGGTGTCGCGCGGCGACGACGTCGGCGTCACGTTCGAGCGCGACCGACTCCACTATTTCGACCCGCGTACGGGCGCGTGCATCACGTTCGCGGGCGAATGAGGTTCGATCGCGTGCGCGCGGCGCTCACCCCGACGTTCGCGCTCGGGTTGGGGCTCGTCGCGCTCGCGCTCGTGAACTACGCCACCGGGGCGTACGGCGCAGCGGTCGCCGCGGCCGTCGGCGCCGCCGTCGCGCTCGCGTTCGACCACCTCACCTGAGGTGGCGGGGCGGGCTACCTCTTTGTAGCGCCGGCACCTCTCTCCGATCATGATCGTCACCGAGGCCGGCGACCGCTATCGGTTCGTCACCCAGCCCGACCACGCGGCGCTCAGCGGGCGCTTCGCGCGCCACTGGGGCGGTGGGGACGTCGTCATCCCCGATCCGCACGTCCCGTTCGTCGTCGCCGCCGAGACCCACGACCAGGGATGGAGCGATTACGACTGCCGGCCGCGACTTGACGGCGACGGCAACCCCGTGGATTTCGTCGCCGTCGACGGCGACGACTGGACCGACTTCTACGCGCGCGGCGTCGACGTCGCGGCGGACGTCCACCCCTACGCGGGCCTGCTCGTCTCAATGCACGCCGCCGGCCTCCGACGCGGCGGCTACGGCGTCCGCACGGAGATCCTCGACCTCAGCGACGAGGCGCCGTACGCGTCGTTCGTCGACGCCCAAGAAGCGCGCCAAGAAGAGTTCGCGGCGGCGCTCGACCTCCCCGAACGCGACCGGGAGACGCTCGATGCCCTCCACGCCGACGGAACGGCCCCGGGGGGCGCGATCCGGGGCAATCTCTGGAAACACTACCTCCTGTTGCAAGCGCTCGACTCGCTCTCGCTCTACGTCTGTCACAGTACCCGATTCGAGACGGCGGAGGTCGGGCCCGTTCCGATCGAAGGGGACGACACGACGACACTCGACGTGACGCCGGTCGGCCCCGCGACGCTTCGCCTCGACCCCTACCCCTTCGACGTCGACGCGCTCTCCGCGACGATCCCGCGGCGGGTCGTCCCGACCGACGCCGACGACCTCGTGGGCGCCTACTACGACGCCGACGTCCGGCGCTTCGAGGTCACGTTCGTCGCGTGAACGTGTGCCGGCGGATATCACACGAACGTGCAACATCCCCGCTTTTTCAGAAGTCTTTTTGACCACGGACACGCACTCACGGGCGATGAGCGCCTACACCGCGACGGTGACCGTCCGACTGAAGCGCGGCGTCCTCGACCCCGAGGCCGAGACCACGAAACGCGCCCTCGAACGCCTCGGGTTCGAACTGGAGGCGCTGCGCTCGACGGACCGCTTCGAGGTCGACCTCGACGCCGCGGACGCCGAGGCCGCAGGCGAGCGCGCCGAGGAGATGGCCGAGCGCCTGCTGGCGAACCCGACGATCCACGACTACGACGTGGACGTCGCCGCGCGCGAATGATCGCCGTCGTCCGCTTCGGCGGATCGAACTGCGACCGCGACGCCGTCCGTGCGCTCGACGCGGTCGGCGTCGACGCCGAGATCGTCTGGCACGAGGACGGCCTCCCCGCCGATACTGAGGGAATCGTCATCCCTGGTGGCTTCTCCTACGGCGACTATCTCCGCGCGGGCGCGATGGCGGCGCGCTCGCCCGTCATGGACGACGTCCGCGATGCCGCCGAATCGGGCACGCCCGTCCTCGGTATCTGCAACGGCGCGCAGATCGGCTGCGAGGGTGGCCTGACGCCCGGCGCGTTCACGACGAACCGCTCCGCGCGCTTCCAGTGCGAGCACGTCCACCTCCGCGTCGAGAACGCCGACACGCCGTGGACGCGCGCGTACGAGGTGGGCGACGTCGTTGAGTTCCCCATCGCGCACGGCGAGGGCCGTTTCGAAATTCCGGACGCGGAGTTAGAGTCACTCGAGAACGAGAACAGGATCCTCTTCCGGTACTGCGACGCCGACGGGAACATCACTGACGAAGCGAACCCGAACGGGTCGAAGGGCAACGTCGCGGGCATCGTCGGCGATGCGGAGACGGTCGCGGTCATGATGCCCCACCCGGAGCGCGCCGCGCTGCCGCTTCTCGGTGGGACGGACGGCCGGGGCGTGTTGAAGGCGTTCGCGTAACTGGCGAAGCCAGTTACGCGAGCAAGTCGGAGCACCGCTCCGACCCCCGTTCGCCTGAGCGAAGCGAAGGCGAGCAGGGAGCGTCTCCGACGCGACCCCCATTCGCCGGATCGTCTCGGCGACTACTCCGCGAGCGGGAGGTTGTACGCCGTCTCGCGCTCCAGAACGACCTCGTGCGTCTTCTCGCACTCGCAGCTGACCTCCTCGAAGACGCTCGGGTCCTGTCGGAGGTCGAAGTCCTTGATCGCCTCGTAGACGAGGTCGTCGCACTCCCCGCAGTTGTGCGGGCCGCGGTCGGAGCCATTGCCAACGGGGTCGGAGACGACGATGACGTCCTCGTCGGCGGTGTCCTCGAGCACCTCGGCGACGGACCAGAGCCACGGTGGGCGGTACCCCCCGCGGAAGTGGAGCTGGTCGACCATCGTGTAGCGCTGGACGTTCGTCGGGTTCATTGAGACGGTGTGACAGCCCTCGACGGCGGCGCATTTCTCGACGGAGCGCTTCATGTCGTCGACGGCCTCGGATTCGGAGAGGAAGGGCGGCTTCATGAGGAGGTAGGCCTTGACGCCCGCGCCGACCGAGCGTGCTTCCGCGGCGGCGTCCTTGAAGTCCGCGAAGTCGAAGTACTTGTTCACGCAGTCGTGTCGGACCCGGTCCGTTGCGGTCTCCAGACCGACGGCGACGTCGGTTTCGAGGCCGACGTCCGTGAAGTCGGAGACGCGTTCGGCCTCGACGAAGTCGGGCAGGCTCTCGACGACGATGCGCTCGCGGTCGGCGAACGTGTCGGCGATGGCTGCCCGCGTTTCGGCCGGCACCTCGCGCTCGTCGAGGAACGATCCCGACGTGTAGATCTTCACGAGGCCCGACTCCGCGTCGGCCTCCTCGCTCTCGTGGTCGAGACACGCCTCAATTTGGTCCATGAGGGCGTCGTGGCCGACGCTCCCGCCCTCGACGGATTCGGCGACGTAGCCGCACATCGTGCAGCCGCCGGCACGCGCCCACCGACAGCCGCCCGTGTTCAGGATGATCGTGAGGCTCTGGTAGACGCCGTCCGGCGTGTTGTCCTCGTCGAGCCACACCCGCGTCGGCTCGTGCGGGTCGTACTCCTTGTTCCCCTTCTCGGCGCGGAGTTCGCGCATCACCTGATTGTGCGCGTCCATCCCGCGCCCCTGTTCGTACACCTCGGGGGAGGGCTTGCTCATTACCACGTAGAAGCCCGGGCGCGCGTAAAACCCCCGCGGTCGCCCCCGTCATCGTGACGGAGGTGACCGCGGCGATAACGCTTACGCGGCCGGCAGCCGGGTCTCCGCGTGTGTCCGAGTCAGTGCCGACCGCGGTCACGGTCGAACACACGTTCGCAGTCGCCCCCGAACCCGTCTGGGTCGCCCTCTCCGACCCGGTGACGACGCGCGAACTCCTCCCGGGGTGTACGGCGCTCGCACCCGCCGCGGCGCGCGACATCCCGTCGGGGTCGCTCGCTCACCTGCTCGCCACGGACGCCGAGACGCGTGACGCGCGGACGGTCACGCCGGGCGAGCGGTACGAGGCGGTGATCGGCGCGGACGTCCGCGACGTCGGCGTCGAAATCGACGTGGACGTGGCGATCACGGAGCGCGACTACCCCGGGATGGCCATCGAGGGCGATATCGGCGGCGACGACGTGAACGCGGCGATGGAAGCGACACTCACCCTCAACGATCGAGAGGGGGGCTGTCACGTGACGTGGCGCGCGGAGGCGAACGTGGGTGGTCGACTCGCCACGTACGGTCGGCGTGCCGTCGAGTCGACGGTCGCACGCGTCGCCGCCGACTACTTCGATGCGCTCGGCGACCGCCTCGCTGCCCGCGACGGCCCCGAAAGCGAGCGGGCGGTGAAGGACCCCGATTGGGGGTAGGGCGTCCCTGAACGGGGGCGACAGCGCGGGAACGGACCCCACGCTGGCGCGGTTCCTCGCCGTCGGCGTCATCGGCGCGCGAGCACGGCGCGGAGGCGGACGGCCAGCGCACCGAAACACGCACCCGCGACGTCGGCGGCGAAGTCGAGGAGCGAAGGGTCCCGCGTGGGGACGAGCCCCTGCGCGAGTTCGATACCACCACCGTAGAGCAAGGCGAGGGCGGCGAGCGCGAGGAGCGCGCGGGGATCGTCGCGGCGGAACGCCCACGCACCGATGACGACGAGCGCGGCACAGCCCGCAGCGTGCAGACACTTGTCCCACGAGAACCCGCCGACAGTCGGTGCGCCCCCACCCGGGAGAAGGGCCGCGACGGCGAACAGCACGACGGCGAGGAGGACGACGTGGACGCGGCGGGGGCGGACCGGCACGTCAGATCACGAGCGGGAGACCGAAGCGGATCGCCCAGAAGACCCCCATCCCGACGGCGATGGTGGCGAGGACGTCCTCGGTGTAGTAGGCGACGCCGGCGGCGACGAGGCCCGCGATGACTTTCTCCTGGCCGATCGTGGCGGCGACGGTCGCGCGGACCGTCACGATATCGGGGATGACGAGCGCGGCGAGGACGGCCGCGGGGACGAAGGCGAGCGCACGCTCCGCCCAGTCGGGGACGCCGCCGACGCGCCCGAGGAGGCCGATGAACGAAAAGCGGATGAGGAAGGTCGGGACGGCGATCGCGGCGATGAGCGCCCACGTCGTGAGGGCGTCGTAGGTCGTCATCGCCGCCACCCCGCGACGACGAGGCCCACGGTGATACCGGCGAGCGCGCCGACGAGCAGGCCGGCGTTGAACGGCCAGTCCGCACCGTAGATGGCGATCGCGGCGGCGACGACCGCGGCGGCGGCGTGCGGGACACCCTCGATGGCAGGTACGAGAAGGGCGAGGAAGACGAGCGGCACCGCGAACCCGAGCCCCCACGAGGACGGGACGCCGGCGCCGAGGAGGACGCCGGCGGCGGTTGCGACCTGCCAGACCGCCCAGATCGCGAACGCGACAGCGAAGTAGTACCAGCGTCGGTCGACGTCGGACTCCCGGTAGGTGGCGACGGAGAGCGCGAAGGCCTGATCGGTGAGCGGGTAGGCGAGGAGCGCACGCCAGCGCGCGGCATACCCCTCGAAGTACGGGGCGAGCGACGCCGAGTACATCGCCATCCGGAGGTTGATGGCGACGGCGGTGGCAACGACGGCGACGAACGCCGCGTGTCCCTCGACCAGCGAGAGCGCCGCGAGCTGTGACGCGCCGGCGAAGACGAAGACGGAGAGCCCCATCGCCTGCGGAAACGTGAAGCCGGCGCGGCTGGCGGCGACCCCGGCGACGAGGGCGAACGGCACGATACCGACGAGGATCGGCAGGACGTCCCGGAGGCCGCGAACGAGCGCGTCGCGTTCCATACGTGTCAGTCAGCCGGCCGGGAGGTAAACCCCATCGAACCCGACGCGGGCGTCGAACTGGGGGACGACGTGAACGGGTCGGCGCTGACGGCGCGTCGGGACGGGAGACGGAACACGTCGGGACGGGAGGGTTTCTTTGCCGGTCCGGCCGTGGGAGCGCGTATGGTCATCCACGAAGTCGACGTCCCGGGCGTCGGCAAGCAGTACGAGGTGGCGACGAACGGGGGGACGCGCTTCGTCGTCATCGTCCACCACGACGGCCGCCGGGAGATCTACCGGCGCGAGGGGGCGGACGCGGACGCCGAGAAGCTCTTCGATCTCGATGCGGCGACGGCCCGTGAGGCCGCGAGCGTCCTACAGGGAGCAGAGTTCCAGTCGCTCGATCTCGACGACGTCGCGGTGCCACTCGGCGACGCGATCATGGAGTGGGTGGAGATCCCCGCGGACTCCGCCATCGCGGGCGAGACGCTGGCCGACGCTGGCATCCGCGCCGAGACGGGGGCGACCGTCGCGGCCGTCCAGCGCGGCGCGGAGACGTTCGCCAACCCCGGTGCGGACACCGTGCTCGAACCCGGCGACATCCTCGTCGCCATCGGATCGCGCGCCGAACAGAAGGCCCTCCAGTCGCTCGTGGCGACGGACGCGGGCGAGACGGCGTAGGATGGCGGGCGTCCTCTTCGAGACCGGTGTCGCGTTCCTCGCGCTCGCGCTCACCGGCGCGCTCGCGCACCGCTTCGGCCAGTCCGTCATCCCCGCATACATCGTCGCGGGCGTCGTCGTCGGCCCGTACGCCCCCACGGAGATCGCGGGCGTCTCGCTCGCGCTCGTGACGCACGGCGAGTTCGTCACCACCGCCGCCGAACTCGGGATCGTCCTCCTGTTGTTCTTCCTCGGGCTGGAGTTCGACATCGGCTACCTGCTCTCGCAGGGCCGGGAGCTCGCGCTCCTCGGCGGCGTCGACTTCCTCGTCAACGGCGCGGTCGGCGTCGCGCTCGCGTACGCGCTCGGCCTCGGCCCGCTCGGCGCGGCGTTCCTCGTTGCGATCGTCTTCGTCTCCTCCAGCGCCATCATCACGAAGTCGCTGACGGACGCCGGCTGGCTGGCGAACCCGGAGAGTCGTACCATCCTCGGGACGCTCGTCGTCGAGGACATCATCGTCGCCGTCTACCTCGCAGTGCTCGCCGCCGTGGTCAGCGGCGGCACACTCACGGGGGCGGCAACGAGCGTCGCGGGGTCCTTCTGCTTCCTCGCCGTCCTCGCCCTCGTCGCCTACTACGGCAGCAATCACGTCGAGCGCGTCTTCGACGTCGGACCGGACGAACTGTTCGTCCTCCGGGTCGTCGGCGTCGCCGTCGCCGTCGGCGCGCTCGCGCTCTCCGTCGGCGTCAGCGAGGCTGTCGCCGCCTTCTTCGTCGGCACGGCGTTCAGCACGACCGATCTCGTCGAGCGAATCGAACACCTCGTGACGCCGCTCCGCGACGTCTTCGCCGCGGTCTTCTTCTTCGCCATCGGCCTCGACACCGACCTCCGCGTCGTCGGAGGGGTCGCGCTCCTCGTCGCGGTCGCCGCGCTCACCACGACCGCGAGTAAACTGGCGAGCGGCTACGCGGGCGGACGGCTCACTGGCCTCGACGCTCGGCGCTCCGCGCGCGTCGGGATCGGTCTACTCGCCCGCGGGGAGTTCTCGCTCATCGTGGCGACCCTCGCGGCGGCGAGCGCCGTCCCCGCGATCCGCGAGACCGTCCCGCCGTTCGCCGTCGGCTACGTGCTCGTCATGAGTATCCTCGGAACGGTTGCCATCGCCCACGACGGCGTCCTCACCTCGCGTCTCGCTTAACGCCCGAGCACGACGGCCGTCCGCACGTCGAGCGCCGTCTCGAACTCCCCGAGGCGGTCCGCGTGGTCACCCGCGAGCAACAGGGTGGCCTCGTGGGCGCGTTTGACCGCCGTGATCTCCCCCTCGGTGAACCCGAGTGCCGTGCCCGTCCGCTCCCAGAAGTCGGCGTCCGCGAACAGCACCACGCCGTCGCACGCGTCGATCGCGCGCTCGTACTGTCGTTCGAGGGCGCGCTCCTTCCCGCGAAAGTAGTCCGCGACGCGCCCGAGTAGTGCGTCGAGGGTCTCGGGGTCGACGTCGGCACCCTCGCACGCGGCCGCCGGGAGCGGGTGCGTCATCGCGTCATCGCTCCTCACTGTGACGAACGTCGACGACGACGCCGCGCGTCGCGTCCGCCATCGCCGACCCGTGGACGGTCGCGCGTCCCACGGCGAACGCCTCGGGACCCTCGACGACGACTTCGTCGCCCGGTCGGATCGACGCGTCGGCCTTGAGCACGCCCGGTGCGAGGACGTTCCCGCGCGGGACGAACGAGTCGATCTCGACGCGCTTGGTCGGGACGGTGCTCGCGTCCCACGCCCGTGCGCCGGCAAGCGAGAGCGAGAGCGTGCCGTACTGCGGGACGAGCGCCGCCAGTTGCTCGCCGTCGCCGTCGAGCGCCTGCAGTTTGGGGTAGCGCCCTTGGAGGGTGAAGTCGTCCTCGGAGAAGAGGACGTCGCCCGCGCCGTCGCCGAACTGGTAGTCCGCGACCGCGCGGAGCGTCGCGGCCTCGCGCTCCTGCACCCAGATCTGCTCCTCCCCTTGGAGGGCGGCGTTCAGTTCACCGAGTGACTCGTCCGTCGTCGGGTGATCGACGACCGTGTACTCGACGGGGATGTCGCGCCCTGCAGTCGCACGTTCGACGATCTCCCGGTATCCATCGGTCGGGACGTGCGCGACGATCCGCGGGTAGTCCGTCCGGTCGAGATAGCGTTCGAGGACCGACGTCACGAAGTCGAGTTCGTTCTCCGTCCACCGGCCCGTCACCACCGAGTCGTAATGTTGGGCGGGATACGTGAGTTCGAGTTCGGTCGGGACGACGCCGATGGGTGAGGTCATCGAGACGACGTGGCCGCGATAGCTCGCGGCGTCCTGGAACTGCCGATGGCTCTGCGAGTCCGAGTAGGGTTTGCGCGCCGAGCAGGGGACGAGGAGCAGGGGGTAGTCGTCGAGGCGGGGCGTATACCGTGAGGTAACGCGCTCTGCGAACCGCTGGATCTCCACGCGCCGTAAGGTGTCCTCGCTCGCCGCGAGGAGGAGCGAGTCGCGCTCGATCGGCGTGCGCTCTTCAATGTAGCGCCACTGCTGGTCGAACTCGCGGAACGCTGCGGTCGTCCACGCCTCGTGACGGGCTTGCCCCTCGATGTAGTCCCGCAGGCGGCCCTGTCGGATACGCCCGCGGACGCGTGCGAGTTCGGCTTCGAGGGCGTTCACGTTGTGCGTGGCGCAGTCCTCGCGGTCGAACTCGGCGATCGGCTGTTGGCACGCCGGGCAGGCGCACGGGAGTTCATCGAGGTCGGCGAGGTCGTGGTCGCCCTCCGTAGTGAGATAGCGTCCCTGCGTCCCGCGGACGACCGCCCGGTCGCCGTCGACGAGATCGACGCCCGCGTAGACGAGCGTGGCGACGTTCGACGGCGTCGCCACCCCGGAGAGGTAGAGTGCGGTGTCGTCGGGAATCGCCGCGCGGACGTCGAGCACGGCGTCGCGGAACGAACTCGCGTGTCCGACGAACCCCGGGGCGCCCGAGACGACGTAGACGTCCGCGCCGTGGTCGTCCGCCGTCTCCGGCGAGACGACGGCACCGCTCGGGTAGTCGACGTCCGGATGCTCGACCGCGAAGGACGCCTGCACCTCCTCGGCGGTCCCGCGCGGGAATCCCCGATGCGGGAGGATCGTCACCCGCGACTCGTCGCCCGCGGGCACCTCGCGCTCGGCGTTCCAGAGGCTCCCGGCGTCCGTCACGACGTCGTCAGCGAGACACGGCGTCGTCACGGGGTCGGCGAGGCGCAACTCGCCGATGCGGGCCGCCGCGTCCCGGCGATGAACCTCGAAGTAGTCGGTCATTGGTGAGAGTCGGGGGACGAGAACCAATGGGTCTTACCTTACGCACGCGGGCGTCGCGTCCGGCGTGCCGCGCCGGTGTCAAGCGAAGAAATTCGCCGTACTGCACCGCACTTCCTCGCCCCGACCGCACCCGAACGGGCGCTACGCCTCGCCGTCGGGGCCGGTCAGCAGGTCCTCGCCGAGGTCGAGCGTCTCGACGCGCGGCGGGACGTAGTCGAGGGCGTCCGCCGGCCACGATTCGTGGGCGAGCGTGAACGCGGCGTCGGAGTGTTCGCCCGCAAGGCGCGCGACGCCCTTCGCGGCCGCCTCGTACCCCTCACGGTCCATGTTCGCCGGCGTCTCGGCTGTGAGCGGGTAGACCTCGGAGAGCGCGCGCGGGTACGGCCCGAACGGGGGCGTCACGCGCCAGCACTCGTCGTACCCGTCGTGACGCGGCCCCTCAGTGAGGAGGACGTGACCCTCGGGGGAGAGGCGCGCGAGACGCTCGCGGTGGCGCAATACCTCGGGGCGGCGCGCCGACTCCGCGGACGCGTAGAAGAAGGCGTCCTTGCTCGCGGGATCGCTCGCCTCGTACTGGCCGGCGTGATCGAGGAAGGCCCGATAGCCGTCGAGGGTGCGTGGGTGGGCGTGCGCGCGCGCTTCGACGAGTTCGAGCAGGTCACCGTCGCGGACTGCCTGCTTCACCCGGCGGAGTTCGGTGAACGAGACGTGGAGGTTGTGCTCGGCGAGCAGTTCCTCGCGAGCCGCGTCCGGCATCCGGCGAACTTCTTCGGGAGTGTGCTCGGTGCAGATCGGGCACGAACACGGGAAGTGGTGCAGGTCCGCGAGCTGTTCGGTGCCGTGGACGGTGAGGTAGCGGTCGTCACGGGCGTAGAGGGCGTACGCCGCGGAGTCGAAGAGGTCACAGCCCAAGGCGACGGCGAGCGCGAACATCATCGGGTGGCCCGCACCGAAGAGGTGGACGGGCGCGTCCGCCCCCAGCCCGCGCTTCGCACCCGCGACGGCGCGCGCCACGTCGTCGTAGCGATAATCGTTCATCATCGGCACCGCCGCACCGACCGGGAAGACGTCGAGGTCCGTCGCGTAGGCGTGCGCTCCAGCTTCCTCGCGGAGGTCGGGGTACGTCGAGCCCTGGACGGGCGCGTTCACGAGCATGTCGCCGACGTCGACTGTCTCCGCGAGTTCGAGGCGCTCTTGGGTCGTCCGCAGTTCGTCCTCCGCGCGCGCCCGGTCGACGTCCGGAGGCGTCGGGATGTCCACCGGCGTCCCGATGTCGCTCCCGATGTCGCGCTGGAAGCGCAGGATCTCCTCGGTGTCCGTGTCGATCTCACCGTACTCGGAGAGTTGGAACGACCCCGAATCCGTCATGATCGCGCCGTCGAAGCCCAGCAGGTCGTGAAGGCCCTCCTCGCGGGCGCGCGCCGCGAGATCGTCGTCGCGCTTGATGATGTAGGAGTTCGTGATGAGGATCTCCGCGCCGAACTCGTCGAAGCGCGCGGGGTCGACCGTGATCACGTTCGGGTTGACGACTGGGAGGAGCGCGGGCGTCTCCACGGTCACGTCCGCCCGCGGGACGTGCAGGTCGCCGACGCGGCCGCCGGCGTCCTGCGCGCGGATCTCGAAGACGTCTCTCATTGGGGATGCTGGGCGGAGGACGTCACTAAGGGTTGCGTTCGGCGGTGGCGTCGCGCCCCCGGACACGTCGATGCGGGCGACGACACGTCACGTCCCCGTCGCGTGCCGCCGGGCTACGCCTCGAAGGCCTCGTAGTAGAGCAGGGCGAGCGCGGTGCGGCCGTCCCGACACTCTCCTTCGCGGACGGCGTCGCGCAGCGCCGCAGGCGTCGTCTCGTCGACACGAATACTCTCGTTGAAGTCGAGGTCCCGTTCGCCCGTCGGCGTGCACCCCTCCGCGACGAAGACGTGGTGGACGGCGTTCGAGATGCCGTTCGCGGGCTCGACCGTCGTCAGCGCGCGAAGCGTGTCGGCCTCGTACCCCGTCTCCTCCTCGAGTTCGCGGCGCGCCGCGGCCGTGAGGTCGGTATCGCCGGCTTCGACGCTCCCCGCCGGGAGCCCGCGATTGACGCGTTTGACTGCCTGGCGCCACTCCTCAATGACGACCACGTCATCCTCGGGCGTGAACGGGAGGACGACGACCGCCGGGTCGTCGTCGAGGTAGTCGTAATCGCTCTCGGTACCGTCCGGGAGGACGACCTCGTCGCGGACGATGTCGAACCCGGGGCAGGTGTACGCGACATCGCTGTCCGTCGTCTCCCACGCGAGATCGTCGCGTGCGTCGTCGGGCATGATGGACGAGTCGAACCCGCGCCTCCTCGCCGTTTCGGTTCCGGGCGGTCGGCCAGTTCCAATCGGCCGAGACGATCGGAATGGTTTATCACTATTCCGCCCCGCTACGGTGGTATGACCGACACTCCGATCGAGACGATTCAGACGATGCTCGAATCGGTCCTCGAAGAGAGCGACGACCCGGACATCCACTACAAACTCCGAACGTCGCTCCAACTCCTCACGATCCTCGAGGAGCGCGACGCCGCCGGCCGTGATGCTCTCGAACACGCCGACCTCGATCCCGACGTCGTCGAGCGCCTCGAACGCCTCGGCTACATCGACTGAGCGCGTCCGTCAGAGTTCGACGCCGTCCAAGGCGTCACCGAGTTCCGCCAGTTCGTCATTGAACGCCTCGACGAAACCGCGGAATTCGGGCGCGTACGTCCGGACGTCACCCGGCGATGGCGGCGCGTACTGCGAGACGAGGTAGACGCCACCCTCGCCGCCCGCACGGACGTAGCTGGCCCGGTCCGCCTCGCGCTTGAGTTCCCAGCGCGTCCCCGCGACCGTGGTGCCGAACGACCCGTACTCGGTTGGTTCGACGCGGTGGAGTTCGGCCGCCATCCGGTCGGCGGCGTCGCGCATCCGCGAGACGATCCGGTCGCGCTCGGCCGCGACCTCGCCTGTTGTGGCGACGTCGGGGAAGGTGTCCGGGACGCCATCAAGAACGCCGCGCAACGAGTCGACGTGCTCGGCGAACGCCGCGGCGAACGCCTCATAATGGTCCATCGCCGTCGCGAGGTCGGCGGCGTCCGGGTCGGTCTTCTGCGAGACGACGTAGACGTCGAGGCCGGAGCGACCTTCGAAGCGCAGGAAATCGAGGTCACCTGCCTCGTACTTCAGGGTCCACTCGCCGCCGTCGACGCGGAAGGTTCGGCGGCCGTAGTCGCCGCCTTGGAGGCGCGCGAGTTCGCGCGCAAGGCGACCCGCGTGTTCGCGGACGCGCGCGACGACCCGGTCGCGTTCGGCGACGGTGGCGTCGGCCGTCGGGACCGGAACCGTAACGCGCTCAGTGTCCGTGTCCGTATCCGTCTCCGTCATATGCGAGGCGAAGGGGCGAACGGGGATACGTCCCCCGCTCTCAGGAGGACCAGGTGACGTAGTCGGCGATAACCACCTCCTGCACCATTCTCGTCTTTCTTCACGTCGTCGAGCCACAGCCGAAGCATCATCGGAGGGAAGCCGATTCCGGCCGGCGTGATCCGACTCCCAAGGCACGACGGCGGACGACTCGCCGCGGACTGATCGGGACCGGTGACGAGCCGTGGGCGCGGCGTCAAGAGTAGTGATGCGTTCGGCCCGACAGCGCGCTCGCGGGAATAGAACGGACTGGTCAAGTCTCCGAGACGGATAACTACTGGACTGCCGTCTGGTCAATCGAAAACGGTTGCGGGAGAAGTGGGCCGGCGCAAATGTCGAACTCCGGGAGACTCACTTCGCTCGCCTCCCGTGCTCGAATTCGCTCGCCTCCCGTGCTCGAATTCGCTCGCTGACACGAATTCCCGCACTCGGAACACCTCGCTGTCGCTCGGCGTTCGTTGAGTGCGGGAAAGGTAGTGGGCCGGCGCGAATACTCTTCGACCGTACTGAGTACTGTCTCGGCGGTTCTCTCGTCGGTATAGCTGTTACTCGTCATCGGTGGTAAGGGAAAGACGGTCAACGTACGTGCGGCGGCGCTCCATCTGGTCGCGGCGACGCTGCCACAGCTCGTCGGGATCCGGTTTGTCGTAGTGCTCTTCGATCACTTCGCGCGTCGCGTTCACGCGCTCAGAGACGACGTCGATCGGGACGCCGCTGTTCAACTGCCACGTCACCGAGCCCGTCCGAATCTGGTGCGGGCTCCGGCTCGAGGGACACGTGCTCGCCGCGTTCCGCTCCGTCCACTCACACGTCGGGACGTCCTTCCCGTGCGGACAGGGGCCGTAGCTACACGGGAGGGTCGCCATATACGTCCACACACGGACCGTGTTGCTCGTCGGCCGGCCGCGAGCAGACGCAAGGAGTGGCTGGCGACCATGCTCGTCGTGGACGTCGTTCCGATACTTCTCCACGAAGAACGCGATCGCCTTCGACACCTCCGCAGGCAGGCCGACGACACGCTCGCCCTGATATTTGTTCTTCAGGGGGGTGTCCGTGCTCGGGCGATGGTGGAACTCCACGTAGTCGTCGGTCGTGTCGACGTCGCGGAGATCGAGCGCGCGAAGACTCCCCTGTCGGACGCCGAGGAACCACGCGAGTTCGAGGAGAACGTGCGCACGCGTCCCGAACGCATCCGACTCCCGATAGTGTGTGAGCAGCGCGAGCGCGTCCTCTTCGGCGAGCTTCGTGTCGTCGGAACGCGCGTGATCCGGGACGTCCGGGATCGGGACCTTCTCCGCGAGGTCGTCGACCGCACCCATCTGCTCAAGGAATTCGATAAACCCCTTGAGGGTGTACATCTCGCCCTCGACCGTGCTCGGTGCGGCCTCACCGCTCCGCAAGTCGAAGTAGTCGTTCACGTCGTAGGGCTTGAGGTCGCCCACCGTAGCGATCCCGACGCCCTCACACCACTCGACGAAGAGCTTCAGACGGCCGTGGAACGCCTTCACCGTGGCTTCCGTCGCGTCGTTCCGCCGCCGAGCGAGATACCGCTTCTTCGCCTGCCGGGGCGTCCGCTCACTGGGTTCGCGGCGCTCGCGTTGTTGGCTCATGCGTCACCCCGCCCAAGCGTCGATTGATCCTCCGGGAGCGGTTCGTCCGCGTTCGGCTGGATGTGGCGAATCTCGTCCGCCCACTCACCCATCCGATCGCGTACACCCGCGACCTTCTCGTCCAACTCTTCG
>Ga0207754_100109_pt1 | contig 60303 bp, 62 predicted proteins | sample A23E1SouthBayCA_FD_187728 | JGI IMG/M metagenome (GOLD analysis project Ga0207754, IMG submission 187728) | Aerobic enrichment media microbial communities from Eden Landing Ponds, California, USA - A23 E1 (SPAdes) | ecosystem: Environmental > Aquatic > Marine > Unclassified | place: Emeryville...
GTCCGATTAGGTGGGCGGGCAGGCCGCCTCGGTTGACTGTTAATACGGTGACTTTCCACATAAAACATCCGTTCAGCGTGTCGAACGTGGTTTCGTGGGGATTGTCGGATTCATCCCCGCTAAAGCATGGGGCTTTCTCCTCCCACTTCCGTAAACTCGGGTAGCGCCAGCGAGCGCGGACAAGTCCTCCTCGAGAGCCGTCAACGGCTACGCTAGAAGCTCGCGGACGGTGCCGACGCCCTTGCTGGACCCCTCACGGAAGACGAAACGCTGGCCCGGCTCGACGAGGTATGGTCGGAACTTGAACTCAACCGTCGCGCGCCCGGTGTCGCCGGGGAGGAGTTGACCGCCCTCGGGGTGGAAGCGCGCGGCCTCACTCGCGGTTTCGAGGTGGACGACGGGTTCGTAGCCGTCGTCGATCCGCGTCGGATGGTTGAGCACCATCACCTCGGCCTCGAAGGCGCGCGTCGGCGTCGGGTCGGCGTCGCGCGGGACGAGCACCATGCCGCGTTCGAGTTCAGCCTCGTCGACGCCGACAAGCGCGATACCGACGATCCGGCCGGCTTCGGCCTTGTCGACGCGGTGGTAATGCATTTCGATGCTGCGCGCTTCGACCTCGCGGAAAGAGCCGTCGCCGAACGGGCCGAGGAGGAGTTCGTCGCCGGCCGCGATCGTCCCCGACTTGATCGTTCCGGAGGCGACGGCGCCGACGCCGGTGACGCTGTACGAGCGATCGACGTACATGCGGAAGTCGCCGCCGGCCGCGGCGGTCTTGGGGAGGCGTTCGAACAGTTCGTCGAGGACGTCGAGCCCCGTATCGCCGACGGCGCTCGTGCGGACGATGGGGACGACGGCGTCGTCCGTCTCCTCGACGGCGGCGTCGACGCCGTGGCGCTCGACGGGGAGCGGAGTCCGACCAGTGTCGCGGAGGAGGCGTTCGACGTCGCGCTCAATCGCCTCGACGCGGGCGTCGTCCACGAGATCGGTCTTGGTGATGGCGACGATGGTGGGGAGTTCAGTGGCGAGGAGGACACCGAGGTGTTCGCGCGTCGTATCGGTCGGGCCGTCGTCGGCGGCGACGACGAGCAGGCCGTAGTCGAGTTTCTGGCCGACGAGGCCGCGGATCGTGGTGCGGAGCCACGGTTCGTGGCCGACCGTGTCGACGAAGGAGACGACGCGGTCGGCGCGCTCAACGACGGCCGCGCGCTCGTGTTTCCGGTGGGGGTTCTCGACGCGGACGGGCCCGTCCCCGTCGAAGCCGTAAACTCCGTACGAGAGGTCGGCGGAGAGGCCGCGTTCGACCTCGTGGGGTTGGACGTCGAGGAAGCTTCGGGTGTCGCCGTCACCGTCGTCGGCCCGGCCGGTGACGAGCGAACCGACGAGCGTGGACTTGCCGTGGTCGACGTGGCCGGCGGTGCCGATGATCACGTGGTCGTCGTCGGCGGTGAGCTGGCCGCCGTCGCGGATCGTGGCGACGCCGACGAGCCCAGGCCCCTCCGTTCCCCACGTTTGGACGTCGTCGATATGGGCGCTGGCCTCCTCGGCAAGGAGGCTGAGGACGTCGAGGGTCTCCGAGAAGGCGTCAGGATCGATTCCGGCGATACCGCCGTCGTCGGTAACGCCGACGACGTACTGCGCCTCGCCGTCGCCGGAGAGGACGCGGTGACGGAGTTGGGCGGCCAGACTCTCGAGTCGCCCCTCGGCGAGGTGGACCTCGCGCGTGAGGCGTTCTTTGAACTCCACGTGCCCACCCTCCTGCTCGCCGCGTTCGAGTGCGCGATGCAGGACGGATCGGTCGACACTCATGGAAGCGTGTTAGAGACCACCTACCAAAAGCCTTCCCCGGGGAAGGCTCCGGAGACGACCCGAGGCGTCCATATTCACGGAGAACCATCGTCGGTCAAGTGGGCGTCGGTCTACGTCTCCCGTCGGCCCCCGGGTTGATGTATCGTCGTCGCCTGTGGGGGCGTATGAGCGTCACCGGACTCTGTCAGATCTGCGAGAGCGCGGCGGCGCAGTTCGCGTGCGAGCGCTGTGGAGCCGTCGTCTGTCAGGCGCACTACGATCCGGGACTCGGACTCTGCGAGGAGTGTGCGGCGGAGGAGCGCCGATCACGGGATGAGAACGGGAACGGCCTCCCCGGACCACGATAGCGTGCGGTAAGACACGGTCGCGTGCGGCGAAATCGTGGACCGACGTGTCCGACGGGTGCGCCTGCGGGCGTCAGCGGTACTCGTTCAGTCGGTCGCGGAGTCGCTTGGCGGCCGCGCCGGCCGCGCGGTCCCAGTCATCGCGGTCCTCGCCGGCGAAGATGATTCCGCGTGTGGAGTTGACGACGCCGACGCCGTCCGCGGTGCGGCCGTGTCGGACTGCGGCCTCGGCGTCGCCGCCCTGCGCGCCGACGCCCGGCACGAGGAAGGGCAGGTCCGGCGCGATCTCACGGACGCGTTCGAGCTCCGCGGGACGGGTCGCGCCGACGACGAGGCCGACGTTATCGTGTTCGTTCCACTCAGCCATGCGCCGCGCGACGTGCTCGTAGAGGTACTCGTCGTACGACGCGAGCTCAAGGTTCTGGAAGTCCTTCCCACCGGGATTCGAGGTACGACAGAGGGCGAATATTCCCTTCTCCTCGCGGGAGAGGAACGGCTGGAGGCTGTCGTGGCCCATGTAGGGGTTGACGGTGATCGCGTCGGCCCGGTCGAGCGCCGTCGCGTACTGGCGGGCGGTGTTGCCGATGTCGCCGCGCTTGGCGTCGAGGATCACTGGGACGTCCTTCCCGTGGGCGTACGCGATCGTCTCCGCGAGCGCGCGCCACCCGTCCGCGCTCTCGTAGAAGGCTGCGTTCGGCTTGTACACGGCCGCGTACTCGTGTGTCGCGTCGATGATCCGGCGGTTGAACTGCCAGCGCGGCAACGCGGCGTCGCGCACGTCGTCGGGGAGACGGTCCGGGTCGGGGTCGAGTCCGACGCAGACCATCGTGTCCCGCGAGTCGATACGCGCCGCGAGGTCCTCGAAGAAGCCCATGGCGTCGGTGCGTGTCGGGCGGGCCTAAACGTACTGTTCGCGCGCCGCGTCGAGCGCGGCCCGGAACACCGGGAGGACGCGTTTCGCCTCGGCGCCGTCCTCGACGAAGACGAGGAGCGAGGGGGGTGTCGTCGCGCGGGGGCGTGTGCGGAGGTCAGCATCGTCCGCGGCGCGCTTCGCGGCGTCGAGACCGATCGCGAACTCGACACGGACGCGCTCGGGGAGGACGAAGACGGACGCGACGCGCACGTCACCGAAGGTAACCTCGTACGCGCGCGCCCCATCGGGTGTCGCCTCGACATCCGGGTCGGCGTCCGTCACGACCGCGTCCGCGAACGGGCCAGCCTCGCGGCCCGTGAGCTCCGAGGCGAGTAGTTGGGCGATTCGCGTGCCGTCGTCGAGTTCACGCTCGACCATTCAGAGGTCCTCCCCGGCCTTGTTGGCGGCTGCGACGACCTCAACGTCCTCTCGGCGTGCGTGGAGGACGGCAGCGACGTCAGCCGTCACACCGAAGTCCCGCTGAAGGGCGTTGACGGCCGCGACCGTCTCCTGTCGGTCCGCTCCGGCCGAGACGACGGCGTCGAGCGCGGTTTCGAACGCCGAGCGCTCCTGAAAGAGCGACTCGTCGGGCGAGAACTCCTCCGGGATCGTGACCGCATTGAGGTCGAACGTCGCCACGAGATCTCCCTCGTCGCGTTCGAGGAGTCCCTCGCCCGTCGCGACGTCGACGAGGCGTTTGGCCTGATCCGGGCTCATCCAATCCCGGTCGAGCGAGAGGGCGACGACGAACTCGTGTTCGCCGAGACGGTCGCGGCCCTCGGAGACGAAGGGCGCACCGACGGCGACGCGGAGGCTCATGCATCGGAAAAGCGCGCGCGGCGGCCTAAAGACGGTGGGTCCCTACCGGATCGAACGGTTTTAGTACGTAACGACGCCATCTCGGGGTATGCAGAACCAGGGCCGCTCCAAGCGCACGAAGACGGGTGCGCGAACCCGCCCGCACTCGAAGAAGAAGAAGCACGAACTCGGTCGCTCCCCCACGGAGACGACGGTCGGCGAGGGCCGCTTCCGCGTCGTCGACTCCCGCGGGACCGGGACGAAGGTCCGCGCGCTCTCCACGGACGTCGCCAACGTCACCGACGACGGCGAAACCGAGCACGCGACCATCGAGGACGTCGTCGAGAACGACGCGAACCCCAACTACGCCCGCCGAAACATCATCACGAAGGGCGCGGTCATCGAGACGTCCGCCGGACGCGCGCGCGTCACCTCCCGCCCCGGGCAGGACGGACAGGTCAACGCCGTCGCCGTCGACGAGTAACCGACACCCCCTCTCTCCTCCGTTCTCTCACCCGTCGAGCGACGGCGACGGTCACCCCTCGGCGCGAGGACGAGCTCGTCGCAGCGTGCACGGAGAGGTCGCTCCCGCCCGGCGGCCGCCGGCAGACAGTTGCAGGCCGAGGCGGGCAGGCGGGCGGCGTTCGAGTCGCCGACGTCGACGCGCACCCGGTAGTCGCGTCGTGGCGGGCATCGCCTACTGAGACGGGGAGTGTCGGCAAGAAGAGCTGCGGACAGCCACGTCGACGCTGCTGTGGGCCGACCGAGCCACGCGGGCTAGCGTCCGCGCACCGAGCGGCTCGTTAGAGCCCGGTCGGTGCGCGGTTCACTCGCGCGTCAGCGCGAGGCCCGAGCACCCCCGAAGGGGGTGCGACGGTGCTTTTGTCGTAGCTTTTGCCAGCCCCGGCTTCGCCGGGGAACAGCAAAAGGTACTATTGGAAGCCGAGGTGACCGCCCTGCCGACGGTCCTGTCCAGGAGAGTTGGCACCCCTGAACTGTTCTTCGACTTGGTCGTAGTAGTCGAGGATGTCCTCGGTGATGGTCGGCCGGACGTTCTCGAGGGCCGCGCGGAAGTGGCGCATCTCGACTTCGTCGGCGTCCGCGTCGTCGCGAAGCGCCTCGATGGCAGCCTCACGGGCGATGGAGGCGAGGTCGCTCCCGACGTAGCCGTCGGTGATCTCCGCGAGTTCGCGGAGGCTGACGTCGGGGGCGAGCGGCGTGTCCTGCGTGTGGATCTCGAGGATGCGCTCGCGGCCCTCGACGCCGGGCTGGCCGACCATCACCATGCGGTCGAAGCGCCCGGAGCGGATGAGCGCGGGGTCGATGATGTCGGGGCGGTTCGTCGCACCGATCACCATCACCTCGCCCATCTCCTCCAGTCCGTCCAACTCGGTGAGGAGTTGATTGACAACGCGCTCGGAGACGTTGTTCCCGACCTCCTGCCCGCGACCGGGGGCCAGCGAGTCGAGTTCGTCGAAGAAGATCACCGTTGGGGAGACCTGCCGGGCCTTCCGGAAGGTCTGGCGGATGGCCTTCTCCGACTCACCGACCCACTTCGAGAGGAGCTGTGGGCCCCTGACCGAGATGAAGTTCGCGTTCGTCTCGTTGGCGACGGCCTTCGCCATGAGCGTCTTGCCGGTGCCGGGTGGGCCGTAGAGGAGGACGCCCGCGGGCGGATCAACCCCCATCCGGTCGAACTTCTCGGGGCTGCTCAGCGGCCACTCGACGGCCTCCTGGATGTCCTGTTTGGCCTCGGTGAGTCCGCCGACGTCGTCCCACGAGATTTTCGGCAGCTCGACGAGCACTTCGCGCATCGCCGACGGTTCGACCTCGCCGAGGGCACCGCGGAAGTCCTCGCGCTTGACGATCATCCGGTCGATGAGGCTCGGCGGGATGTCCTCCTCGTCGAGATCAATTTCGGGGAGGTAGCGCCTGAGCGCACGCATCGCGGCCTCCTTGGTGAGGCTCTCGATGTCCGCGCCGACGAAACCGTGCGTCTCGCCGGCCAGGTGACCGAGGTTGACGTCGTCGGAGAGGGGCATACCGCGCGTGTGGATCTTGAGGATCTCCTCGCGACCCACCTCGTCGGGGACGCCGATCTCGATCTCCCGATCGAAGCGACCGGGGCGCCGGAGCGCGGGGTCGACGGCGTCCACGCGGTTCGTCGCCGCGATGACGATCACCTGGCCACGGCCTTCGAGGCCGTCCATCATCGTCAGGAGTTGGGCGACGACGCGGCGCTCGACTTCGCCCGTGACGTCCTCGCGTTTGGGCGCGATGGAGTCGAGTTCGTCGATGAAGATGATGGAGGGCGAATCCTCCTTCGCGTCCTCGAAGATCTCCCGTAACTGTTGTTCCGACTCGCCGTAATACTTCGAGATGATCTCCGGGCCGGCGATGGAGAAGAAGCTCGCCGAGGTCTCGTTGGCGACGGCTTTGGCGAGCAGGGTCTTCCCGGTGCCGGGCGGGCCGTGGAGCAACACCCCCTGTGGCGGCTCGATACCGAGCTTCTGGAAGATCTGGGGATGTTTCATCGGGAGTTCGACCATCTCCCGAACGCGCTGGATCTCGTTCTGGAGGCCGCCGATGTCCTCGTAGGTGATACCGCCACCGGTGCGCTCGAAGCCGCTGATGGGCTCCTCGCGCAGTTCGACGTCGGTGTCCTCGGTGACGAGGACGACGCCCTCGGGTTCGGTCTCGACGGCGATCAGCGGGATCGCCTGCCCCGGAGAGCGCATGAACGGGTGGTTCGTGGAGGACATGACGGGGACGATGTCGCGCGAGACGACCGGGCGCTTGAGGATCTGGCGTTTGACCATGCCGGCCGCGTCGCTGCCGAACTGGACGCTCGCCTCCTCGGGGGGCGCGAGGACGAGCGAGTCGGCCTTCTCGGCTTCCGCCTTCCGAATCTCGACGCGTTCGCCGATGCCGACGTCCGCGTTCTGCCGAGTGAAACCATCGATGCGGACCGTATCGGTGTTCCAGTCCTGCCGGTCGGCCCGCCAGACTTTCGCGGCGGTGGTGTCGCCGCCCTCGATTTCGATGATGTCGCCCGGACTGAGCTTGAGGTGCAACAGCGTGTCGGGGTCGAGGCGCGCGATACCGCGTCCCGAGTCGTTCGGGTACGCCTTGGCAACCTCGAGTTGGACTTCGTTCATTGTCAGGGGTGTCCGATGTAGATAGTTTCTCGCCGCGCGAGGGAAACGTCTTCCCCCGGGCGAGCCCTATGTGCCACGGTATCACATCCGGATACATAGCGCTAACGCTCGCACGAACATCGGCCGGTGTCGCCGAAGGGGCACGCTTTTCGCCGCCGGGCGTCCCCTGCCGGTATGACCACGCTCGCCTTCGACGGCCGCACGGGTGCGAGCGGCGACATGCTTCTCGGCGCGCTCGTCGCCGCCGGAGCCGACCCGACCACCCTCGACCGCGTCGAGGACGCCCTCGGCGTCTCCTACGACGTGACGACCGTGACCAAACGGGGGGTCCGCGCCACATCCGTGACGGTCGCGCACGACGCCAAGACGCACAGCGCGACACACGCCGAACACGACCACGATCACGACGACGCGGAGAACAGCCATGGCGACGCAACGGACGGTCACGACGATGACGCCGAAGGTCATGGTCCCCACCGGACGTACGCCGACGTCGTCGCCCTCGTGGAAGCGATGGACCTCCCCGAGCACGTCGAAACGGACGCCATCGCGGTCTTCGAGGTGCTGGGACGCGCCGAGGCCGCCGTCCACGGCACCGACCTCGACGACACACACTTCCATGAGGTCGGGGCGGACGACGCCATCGCCGACGTCGTCGGCGTCGCGCTCCTCCTCAACGACCTCGATCCCGACCGGATCGTGACGACACCCGTGTTCGCCGGGAGCGGCGAGGTGTCGATGCATCACGGCACGTACCCCGTCCCTGCGCCCGCAGTCATCGAAATCGCCGAACGTGCGTCGTGGCGCCTCCGCGGCGGGCCCGTCAAGGCCGAACTACTCACGCCGACGGGCGCGGCGCTCCTCGCACACTACGCTGAGGGCGTCGACGAGACCCCCTCGATGCGCGTCTCGGAGTCGGGGTACGGTGCGGGATCGATGGATCTCGACGAGCGGCCGAACGTCCTTCGCGCCGTCCTTGGCAAGGAACGAGAGACGACGGCCGAACCGACCGACGAGCCCGCGGCCAGCGGGACGCGGAACGGGCTCGTCCGCGACGACGTCGTCGTCTTGGAGACGAATCTCGACGACACGCCGCCGGAAGTACTCGGTGGTCTCCAAGACACATTGGCCGAGGCGGGCGCACGCGACGTCTCCATCGTCCCGCTGACGATGAAGAAGTCCCGGCCCGGCCACCTCGTGAAGGTCGTCACGAAGCCCGCCGACGCGGGGACGGTCGCGCGCCGCCTCGCCGAGGAGACGGGGACGCTCGGGATCCGGGAGACCGGCGCGAGCCACCGCTGGATCGCCGATCGCGACTTCGAGACCGCCGAAATGGTGCTTGGGGGCGACGTCCACGAGGTGGCGGTGAAGGTGGCGCGGGACGCCGAGGGCGAAGTCTACGACTACAGCGCGGAGTACGACGACGCCCACGCGGTTGCGCGCGAGATCAACCTCCCCGTCCGCGAAGTCATGCGCCGGGCGGTCGAGGCGGTGCGCGCGGATCGCACGGACGACTGACGCCGCCGGCGTTCACCGGGCGCCTACTGTCCCTCGTGTCGTTCGAGTGCCTCGTCGAGCGTCAGCTCGCCCGTGGCGACCCGACGGGCGAGACCCTCGGTGATGGTGCGGTTCTCGGCGGATCGCTCGCGCGAGCGCTGCTTGATCACGTCGAGTTCGCCGGCAGTCGGTTCGAAACTACGCTCGCCGACGACGTCGCCCGTCAGGCGCGCGATGTTGACGGCGGCGAGCACGTCGTCCATCCCGCGCGCGCCGCGTCCGAGATAGGGCGTCGTCCCCGTCTCGTCGACGAGTTCGACCGTCACGTCGTCGAGGCCGTCGATGATCTGCGCGCCGTGGCGGCGGGCACCGTCGCCGACGCGGACGAGCGGGTCCGGGGCGCCCGCGATTTCCTCCAGCACGACATCGGCCGCGTCCGCGACGGGAACGTCGAAGACGGCGACGACGAGATCGCCAGAGAGGACGGCGATTCCGGGTCGTGGTCCGGGATCGATACCGACGACGGTTCGCCCGCCGCCACGGAGGAGCGTCAGGGCCTCCTCGACGGCCGCGCGGGGATCGTCCGGATCCGCGACGACGACGTCACAGGGAACGTTCAAGTCATCCTCGGGGCCGGCGATGACGGCGTCGGTGTCGGCGGGGAGGGGGTCTCCGGGTTCGACAGTCGTGAACGCGACGCCGCGCTCGCGGAGTTCGCCGACGACCTCGTGGTAGACCTCGAAGTCGTCCGTGTCGACGACGATCACGACCGGACGCACGGTGAGCGCGGGCAAAAACCTTCCCGGGCGCGGGCGGACCTGGACCCCGGGCATCGGCGCGTTTTTCCCGAGCGGCGCGCTACTGTCGACGAATGAGTGCACTGACGACGGGGTGTGCGCCGCTCGACGACCTCCTCGGCGGCGGACTGGAGCGCGAGGCGGTCACGCAGGTGTACGGCCCGCCGGGCGCGGGGAAGACGACGGTCGCGCTCGCCGCGGCCGCGCACGTCGCCGCGAACGGCGGGACCGCCGTCTACGTCGACACTGAGGGGCTCTCGCCCGACCGCTTCGAGCAGGTGCTCTCGGCGGTCGCAGACGACCCCGACGCCGCCGCCGAGCGCATCGTCGTCAGCGAGGCCCACGACTTCGACGAGCAGGCCGAGGCGGTGAAGGACGCGGAGGGGTTCGCGGAGCGCGCGGACCTCGTCGTCCTCGACTCCGCAACGGGGTTCTACCGGCTGCGGCGGACCGAGGCCGGAAGCGAGAACGGCGAGGCGCTGCGCGAGGTCGCACGGCAGGTGACGCACCTCCTCTCGCTCGCGCGCAAACACGAGCTCGCGGCGCTCGTGACGAATCAGGTGTACACCGACCCGGACGCCGATCGGACGCGCCCGCTCGGCGGGCACACCCTCGAACACTGGACGGCGACGGTCGTCAGACTCGAACGGTTCCGCGGCGACGCCCGACGGGCGATCTTAGAGAAGCACCGGGCGAAACCGACGGGGGAGCGCGCGCGCTTCGAGATTACGGATCGGGGACTCGAGGCGCCCGCGGACGGTACCGACTTCTAGAGTTCGCCGAGCTTGCGGAGGAGCTGTCCCTGGTACTCCTCATCCGCCTGCACGCCCTTCACTTCGAGGACGTTGCGTTCGAGCGTGTCGAGCGCCATGTAGTAGGCGTTGTCCGCACCGTAGCCCTCGCCCGTGCCGGCGATCTGGCCCTTGTTCGTCCGGAGGCGGATCTGACACTGGATGAGCGGCGTGCCGCGCAGGCGCTCTTTGTGTTCGTGGAAACGCACGTGGGCGTGGCGGACGTGCAGCTTCGAATACTTCTCAGTGACCTGCTCGATTCCTTCGCGGACGTCCTCACGGGCGAGGGCGTCGAGGAGATCGATGCCCGTGATCTGGACGTCCATATGGTCCTCTTCGGTGTAGGAGAGCGCGCGCAGCACGTCGGTCTTGGTCAGCACGCCGGCCACCGTGTCGGGTTCGTTCTCCGTGGTGACGATGAGGCCCGCGTAGTCGTTCTCCAGCATCGTGCGGACAGCCGACTCGACGCTGTCGTCGGGGCGGATCGTCGTGACGGGGTCGGACATGACGTCCGAGACGGGAAGGTCGAGCATCCGCTCGACTTCGCCGCGCCGGTCGCCGCGCGTCGTCTTCTCGATATCGCGCGTGACGAAGTGAACGAGGTCGTAGGTCGTCACGACACCCGTGAGGTCGCCGTCCTCGTCAAGGACGGGGAGCCGCGAGATGCCGTGCTCGCGCAGACGGTTGATGACCGTCCCGACGGTGGCGTCTTCGTCGACGGTGACGACGTCCGCGGTGTAGATCTGCTCGACGGTCAGCGCATCAAGGTTGTCGAGGACCGCCTCAAGGATGTGGTCCTCGGTGACAATCCCCCAGAGCTGGTCGGCCTCGAAGACCGGCGCGATCTTCGTCCCACCCTCCACGAGCTTCCGGGCGACGTCGCGGACGTCCTCGGTACGCGTGAGCTTCGGCGCGTTGCCGCTGGGGTTGGCGAGCGTGATCGCGCGCGTGTCGTCCTCGATGTGCGAGCTGAGGAGCTGTTTTTGGGTGATGACGCCCTCGTACTCCGCGCCGCCAGCGCGCGTGACGATGACGCCTTTCGGGTTCTCGTCCTCGAAGACCGCCCGCACTTTCCCGAGTCGCTCTTCGGCGTCGACCTCGGTGTAGTCCTGCGTTGCGATATCGGAGATGTCCATGTACCCGCGGAGTTGGCCCGGGAGGGTCTAAAGGGTTGTTGCAGGCGCCCGCACTCCGCCGTTTCGCGGAACCGACGCGGCAGCCCTCAGAGATGCGCCGAAAGACGTTTCCGGTCGTACGTGGTACTCCCAGCCATGGGAGAGCGTGTCTGCTATCGTGAGTTCTGTCCGGAGTGTGACGCTGCGCTCACACATCTCGACGAGACCTGTCCCGACTGCGGCGCGACCCTCGGCAGATAGGCGCGTATCGATCAGGACGACGCCGCGACGTCAAGGCGCAGGCCCCCAGAGTCGGTGACGACGAGCGTCGCCGTCGTTCCCCGCTGGGCGAGGGTCTCCGTGACCGTGACGTTCCGCACGACACGCTCCTCATCCAACCGCGCCTCAATGCGGTACGTCGTCCCCGCCTCTGCGTTCGTCGATGTGAGCGTCGTGACGCGTTCGCGCTCCCCGGGCGCGAGCGTGACGATCTCGTCGCTGCGGGCGTCCCCGTGAGCGTGGGTCGAGACACGGACGGAGTGGGTGACGGAATCGTGGTTCACCGCATCCATCGGCACCGCGTAGGTCCGGAGCTGCGTCTGCGTGTGGTCGCCAACGGGCGCGCCCGAGCAGCCCGCGAATACCGTGAGGCACGCCATGAAAACGACGAAGAGGCGCGAACGTGACACAGGCGAGACTAGTCGAGCGGATCGGTAAGCGTCTTCGGGATGATGAGAACGGAGACGGAGCGTTCAACGACGACCGGGCCGAACAGACTACGGAGTTAACGTTCCCGAGCGAGGCGATTCACAGCGCGCTTCGCGCGCTGGCCGACGGCTGAATGGAGCGAAGCGAGGTGAAGAGGAGTGCTTTTGGCCGAGCTTTTACCACGTTCAACCGTCGCTCTGCGACGGTTGAACGTGGTAAAAGGTCGAGTGGGTTGGGGCGGATTTGAACCGCCGGCCTCCTCCATGTCAAGGAGGTGTCATAGCCTGACTAGACCACCAACCCGCACGGCGTCGCGTACTTCCGAACGCATCTCTTCGTTACCCCCGGTTATAGTTGAAGGTTTCGAACCGGAGCCGTCGAGGGGGAGACTCGCACCCGCCGAGAGCGCGACAGGCTTATACTGGTGTACAGACTTGTACATCGTAAGCCGATATCGTACACCGGTGTCCACCATGCAGGACTACATCGAACGCGTCACCGACGGGGAGGACCTCACGCTGGAGGAGGCACGCGCCGCCGCGACCGCCGTCTTCGACGGCGCGAGCGACGCGCAGATCGGCGCACTGCTCGCCGGACTGCGCGCAAAGGGCGAGACGGAGACGGAGATCGCGGGCTTCGCACAGGGGATGCGCGACGCCGCGATCACGATCGACCCCGACCGGAGTCCGCTCGTCGACACCTGCGGGACGGGCGGGGACGACTACAACACGATCAACGTCTCCACGACGTCCGCCATCGTCGTCGCCGCGGCGGGCGTCCCCGTCGCCAAGCACGGCAACTACTCCGTCTCCTCGTCCTCGGGAAGCTCGGACGTCCTCGAGGAGGTCGGCGTCGACCTCGATGCCGCGCCCGACGCCGTCGAGGACCACATCGAAACCTACGGGATCGGATACATGCACGCGCCCGCGTTCCACCCCGCGATGAAGGCCGTCATCGGCCCGCGACGCGAGGTCGGGATGCGGACGATCTTCAACGTCCTCGGGCCGCTAACGAACCCGGCGGGCGCGGACGCCCAGGTCCTCGGCGTCTACGATCCCGACCTCGTCCCCGTGATCGCGAGCGCGCTCACGGAGATGCCGGTCGAAGACGCCCTCGTCGTCCACGGGAGCGGCCTCGACGAGATCACGATTCACGACGAGACCGTCGTCGCAGAGGTCCACGGCGACGAGATCGAGGAGTACACGCTCACGCCCGCGGATCTCGGGCTGGAGCGCTCGCCGATCGACGCCATCGCGGGCGGCACCCCCGAGGAGAACGCCGCCGATCTGCGCGGGATCGTCGAAGGCGACGTGACGGGTGCAAAGCGCGACGTCATCCTGGCGAACGCGGGTGCAGCCGTCTACGTCGCCGGCGAGGCCGACACCCTCGAAGCGGGGGTCGACGCCGCGCGCGAGGCTATCGACACCGGCGCGGCCGCCGAGACGTTGGACGCGCTCCGCGGCGCGAGCGTGGAGCAGTGACGATGTCCGGACGGACCCGCACGAAGGTCTGCGGGCTGACGAACGCCGACGACGTCGCGGCGGCCGTCGACGCGGGCGCGGACGCCCTCGGGTTCATCGTGGACGTGCCGGTGGACACGCCCCGTGAGATCGATCCCGAGCGCGCCGCGACCCTCGTGGCGTCGGTGCCGCCGTTCGTCTCGACGGTGCTCGTCACGATGGCGCCTCCCGAGTCGATTCCGGCGCTCCACGAGCGAGTGGGGACCGACGCGGTGCAAGTCCACGGCGACGTCGACGCCGCGGCGCTCGACGCGCTCGCGTCCGACTGTGACGCCGCGCTGATCAAGACGGTGGACGCGGCGGAGCCCGAGTCAGCGCGCGCGTCCGCCAACATCGCGGACGCACTGCTGGTCGACTCGACGGACGCATCAGGTGCGGGCGGTACCGGCCGAACGCACGACTGGGCGGCGACGCGCGACCTCACGACGGCCCTCAACGTCCCCGTGATTCTCGCGGGTGGGCTCACGCCCGCGAACGTCGCGGAGGCGGTGCGGACAGTCGACCCCTACGCGGTCGACGTCGCCTCCGGCGTCGAGTCCAAAGGCGGCGTGAAGGACCACGACGCGGTCCGGGCGTTCGTGTCGCAGGCGGCGAGTGCGTTCGCCGACGGTGAGGAGGTGTCGGCCTGATGGCGTTCGACGTGACGCGCGAGGCGTTCGTTGAGCGTGCCTCCGGCGACGGCCCGGGTGTCGTCTACGCCGAAGCCGAGATCGACGCCACCGTCACGCCGCTGGGCGCATACGCGACGCTCGCGGACGGCGACTACGGGTTCCTCCTCGAATCCGCGGAGAAGACGGCAGCCTCCGACCCTGGCGGGGCGTTCCGGCCGCGTGAGGCGGCGGGCGATCGACACGCGCGCTACTCGTTCGTCGGCTACGCCCCGGACGCGGTCGTGAGCGCGACGCCGGACGGCGCGATGGTCGAGCGCCTCGCGGACACGCGCGCAGCGATGAGCGTGGCGCCGGGCGATGGCGACGTCCTCGACCAGCTCCGCGGCGCGCTCCCGGACGCCGAGCGCCGTGGCTTCCCCGAGAGCGAGCGCCAACTGCTCGATGGCGGCCTCGTGGGGTTCGTCGCCTACGACGCCGTCTACGACCTCTGGCTGGACGAGGTGGGCGTCGAACGCCCGGAAACGCGCGTGCCGGATGCGGAGTTCGTCCTCACGACGCGTGTCCTGCGCTTCGATCGGGCGACCGAAACGCTGTCGCTCGTCTGCACGCCCGTCGTCGACCCGGCCGAAGACGACGTCGGGGCGATCTACGACGACCTCGTCGCGGAGGTCGAACGCGTCGAGAGCGCACTCGCGGGGGCCGGCGAGCCCGAGACCGACGGCTTCGATCCCGTGGCGGAGAACGCGGGGCCGCAGGACGAGTACGAGGGGGCGGTCGAGCGCGCGAAGGAGGCGGTGCTCGACGGCGAGATCTATCAGGGCGTCATCTCGCGGACGCGGGAGCGCGAGGGGGACCTCGATCCGCTCGGGCTCTACGCGGCGCTGCGCGAGATCAACCCCTCGCCGTACATGTACGTCTTAGAGCACGGCGAGCGGACGGTCGTCGGCGCGAGCCCGGAGACGCTCACGAGCGTCCACGGGCGCGAAGTCCTCAACAACCCGATCGCGGGGACGTGCCCGCGCGGGACGAGTCCCGTCGAGGACCGGCGGCTCGCGGGCGAGATGCTCGCGGACGAGAAGGAGCGCGCGGAGCACACGATGCTCGTCGATCTCGCACGCAACGACGTCCGACGCGTCAGCGAGGCCGGGAGCGTGCGCGTCCCCGAATTCATGCGCGTGCTGAAGTACAGCCACGTCCAGCACATCGAGTCGACGGTCACGGGTCGCCTGCGCGAGGACCTCGACGCCTTCGACGCGATCCGCGCGGCGTTCCCCGCGGGGACGCTCTCCGGCGCGCCGAAGGTCCGTGCCATGGAGCTCATCGACGAGCTCGAGCGCACGCCCAGGGGCATCTACGGCGGGGGCGTGGGCTACGTCTCGTGGACGGGCGACGCGGACATCGCCATCTGCATCCGCACGGCGACGGTCGAGCACGGCGTGGGGACGGATGGCGCGGACGTCGTGCGCGTCCGCGCGGGAGCCGGCGTCGTCGCAGACTCCGATCCGACGAGCGAGTACGAGGAGACGGAGAAAAAGATGGACGGAGTGCTCGACGCGCTGGACGCGATCGCGCGGGCCCCCGAGGAGGCCTCCCGATGAAGGTCGTCTTCGTCGACAACTTCGACTCGTTCACGTACAATCTCGTCGAATACGTCAGCGAGCATCGCGGCGTCGAGACGGCAGTGCTGAAGAACACGGCGTCGGCGGCCGAGGTCGCGGCCGAGGAGCCGGACGCGATCGTCATCTCGCCGGGGCCGGGCCACCCGAAGCACGCGCGCGACGTCGGCGTCACCGCGGACGTCCTCACGGGCCTCAGTCACGAGGTCCCGACCCTCGGCGTCTGTCTAGGGATGGAGGCCGCGGCGTACGAATACGGCGGGGCGGTCGGGCACGCGCCCGCACCAGTCCACGGGAAGGCCTACCCCGTTGATCACGACGGCGCGGGTGTCTACCGGGATCTCGAACAGGGGTTCCAAGCGGGGCGCTATCACTCGCTGATCTGTACCGAGATCCCCGACTGCTTCGCCGTCACGGCGACGACGGAACACGCGGGAGAGACGCTTCCGATGGGAATCCGCCACGAGGCGTATCCGATCGAGTGCGTGCAGTTCCACCCGGAGAGCGTGCTCACGGGCGTCGGCCACGACGTCGTCTCGAACTTCCTCGCGGGCGTGTGAGACTCTTAGAGGAACGTCGAGACGATCCAGAGCGCGCCGACGACGATTACGGCGAGGACGATGAGTTTCGAGGCGACGTTGAGGACGAACTTCCCGACGAAGACGGCGAGGAGTGCGACGACGAGTGCGACGACGAGCGAACCGAGGTCGCTACCCGGGAGACCGAAAACGAACGGGAGCGTCGGTGTGAGTGAAGCCATACGGGATCCGTCGGCGGGTGAGACGAAAAGTCTGGGGGCGTCCACGGTTCGTGACGTCCGACGACAACGGGCGACGGTCTCACCACTCGCGTCGGGGGCCACCGCGAGTCGCGCGGAGCGGCACGTGAAACTGAAAAGCCGCCGATAGCGGCCGGATCGTCGCGCTCGCTTGGATACTTTCACACCGCTTTACGAGGGGTTATGGCTCTCCCGCGAATACGGACGTAGCACGCGCACGACCGGTGCGAATGTGAGTCGTTCACCACCGATGGCCGTGAACGGAAACACTATGACCGGTCCGCCGGTAACGATGGGTCGTCCCGAACGACCCCTTACCACCCCATACCTATGAACCCGAAACCCACCTGTACGTCACGAGCAGCACGGAGGCACGACGCATGAGTTCGAACGACATCGGCGCGGACGAGATCACCCTGCCGATCAAGCGCGTCGACGGCGACACGCTCGCCGAGCGGATGACCGAGAACGCGTACAACAACATCCTGCCGGCGCGCTATCTCCGCCAGAACGCCGACGGCGACCTCATCGAGGACCAAGAGGACCTCTTCCCGCGGGTCGCGAGGAACATCGCGCTCGCCGAGGCCGTCTTCGAGGCCGAAAAGCAGGGCGTCGACGTGACCGTCACGCCCGATCAGGTGAAACCGGACCACCCACGGCGCGACGAACTCGTCGCGGAGGTCTTCGGCGAGGACGTCGCCGTCGATGACGACGTCGAGATCGACCTCACCGAGGAGAACGTCAACAAGTTCGCCTACGAGACGGTCGTTCCCGAACTCCCCGACGACGTCCGCGCGCACGTCGAGGACACGGCGGAGCGCTTCGAGGGGCTGATGAGTCGGCTCGCCTTCATGCCGAACTCTCCCACCCTGATGAACGCGGGCGACGAGCTCCAGCAGCTCTCGGCGTGTTTCGTCGACTCGCCCGCTGACGATCTGACCGACATCCACCAGACCGCGAAGGAAGCGGCCGAAGTCTTCCAGTCCGGCGGCGGGATGGGGTACGCATTCTGGCAGCTGCGTCCCTTCGGCGACCCCGTCGGGAGCACTGGCGGGATCGCCTCCGGTCCGATGACGTTCATGGAGACGTTCGACCAGATGTGTGAGACCATCGCGCAGGGCGGTGCGCGCCGCGGCGCGCAGATGGGCGTCATGCGCATCAGCCATCCGGACGTCATCGAGTTCATCCACTCGAAGAACAAGGACGTCTCGCTGGCCCACTGTCTGAAGCTCAACGACCCCGACGACTACACGTACACGACGTTCAGCGAGGCCTTGGAGGAGGCCCGCGACCTCATCGACGAGGACGGGAAGGTGCCCAAACACCTCCGGAACGCCGTCGAGGGCCACCTCTCGAACTTCAACATCTCCGTCGGCGTCTCCGACGACTTCATGGACGCCCTCGAGAACGGCGAGGAGTTCACCTTCACGAACCCGCGGACGGGCGAACCGCACATCGCCACCGCGGAGACGAAGGAGATGTACGCGCGCTACGACCTCGGCGAGCACGTCGACGTCGGCGAGGAGTTCTCCATCCCCGCGGAACTCGTCTGGGAGCGCATCGTCGAGGGCGCCCACGAGAACGGCGAACCGGGCGTCGTCTACCTCGATCGCGCGAACACCGAACACTCCTTCGACACGGAGGCCCACCCCGACCACGAGATGCTCGCCACGAACCCCTGTGGCGAGCAGCCCCTCGAGGAGTACGAGGCCTGCAACCTCGGACACATCAACCTCTCGACGGTCGTCGCCGACGACGCGCCGGACTGGCGCGTCTGGAGCGAGGAGCACGAGTACGACACGCTTGAGGAGGGCATCGAGCGCTTCCTCGCGGAGGCCCTCGATCGGGAGGAATTCGACTACCGCATCGAAACCGGCACGCGCTTCCTCGAGAACGTCGTCACGATGTCGGACTTCCCCGTCCCGGAGATCGAGGAGAAGGTCTCGGAGATGCGGAAGATCGGTCTCGGCATCATGGGTCTCGCGCAGCTCTACGTCCAGCTCGGCATGAAGTACGGCGACGAGCCGGCGAACGAGGTGGCGAGTCAGGTGATGCAACACATCAACCACGGATCGAAGACGGCCTCCCACGAACTCGCCGAGGAGCGCGGCTCCTTCGACGAGTGGGACAACTCGAAGTACGCGAACCCGACCGAATACGCGGAGTGGTTCGAGCACCACACCGGCGAGGACCCCGAGGCGTACGCGGAGGGGTACGCGATCCGCAACCACAACACGACGACGATCGCGCCGACGGGCACGACGTCGATGGTCGGCAACACCACCGGTGGTTGTGAGCCGATCTACAACGTCGCCTACTACAAGAACGTCAGCGACGACGTGCAGGGCGACGAGATGCTCGTCGAGTTCGACGACTACTTCCTCCGGACGCTGGAGGCCAACGACGTCGACGTCGACGCGGTGAAACAGGAGGCTCAAGAACAGATGGCGAACAACGAGTTCGACGGCGTGAGCGGGCTCTCCACGGTCCCGGACGCCATCGGCGAACTCTTCGTCGTCACCGCGGACCTCACGGGCATCCAGCACGCGGCCGTGCAGTGCGCGTGTCAGGACGGCGTCGACTCCGCCATCTCGAAGACGTGTAACTTCCCGAACTCCGCGTCCGTCGAGGACATGCGCGAGGTCTACGAGTACATCTACGAGCACGGCGGGAAGGGCGTCACCGTCTACCGCGACGGGACGCGCTCGAAGCAGGTCCTCACGACGCGCGCCGACAACACCGAGTTCAGTGACATGGAGGAGAACGAGGCCGCCGAGGCGATGCTGGAGAGCATCCAAGAGACGTTCGGCGACCTCGAGGGCTTCCTCGAGAACGAGTCGGTTCGCGACGCGGTCGGCGAGGACGCGGACGAACTCGTCGACATCGACGTCGCCCCCTCTGGCGCGCAAAAGCGCCCGCGCCCGGACGTCCTCTACGGTGTCACGCAGCGCATCGATACGGGCTACGGAAAGCTCTACGTGAACATCAACGAGGACGAGAACGGCCGGCCGTTCGAGCTGTTCGCGAACATCGGCAACTCGGGCGGCTTCACGGCCTCGTTCACGGAGTCACTCGCGAAGACGGTCTCGACGGCGCTGCGCGCCGGCGTGGACCCCGACGAGATCGCGAGCGAACTCCAGGGCATCCGGAGCCCGAAGGTGGCGTGGGACAAGGGCGAGCAGATCAACTCCATCCCGGACGCGATCGGCACGGCGATGCGCCGCTACCTCGACGGCGAGATCGACAAGCAGGTGCCCAAGCAACAGAACCTGACCGAGCTCGCGGAGGAGGACGCCGAGAGCGTCGAGACGGACGGCGCGGGCGCGACGAGCACCGGCATCGACGTCGGTGACGCCGCCTCGCCGAACGTCGACGTCGGTGAACCCGCCGCGGACGCGGCACAGCCGAACGCCGCCGATGACGCTCCCGTTCGCCAACCGGACGCTGACGCGTCCGATGATGACGCGACCGCCGATCTACTCGCGGCGGGTGAGAGCCCCGAGTGCCCCGACTGCGGCGCGATGGACCTCTACTACTCGGAGGGCTGCAAGACCTGCCAGTCGTGTGGCTGGTCGGAGTGCTCGTAAGCTAACGCGACGCTGACGCGGTCCACGCGTCTTCGCTCTCGTCTTCCCGTCTTCTCTCGCGTCGTCTCCCGCATGCTGGAGAGGCAACCGACGGACGCGTAACGCTCTTGCCCGCGAGCCGTGAGTGGCGCATATGAGCGACGCCGGGGACGGGACGAGCGACGGAGACGTGGCCAGCGGACGGCCGTACCCGATGTGCGACCGACCGCTGTACAAGCGCCACTGCAAGTACGTCTGCCCGAGCCACGGCGTCGTCTACGACTGCGCGGACACCTTCTGGACGCGCTGAGCCGGGCCGGCGACGGCCTGAGACGACTGAAACTCCCGAACCGAGTCAGCGCTCGCGCCACCACGCGTACGCCGGGCCGGCGAGGACGAGCACGCCGACGGTGGCGATCCCGACGACAAGACGGGGATCAACCGTGACGGCCGAGACGACGAAGCGATCGAGGCCGGCACCGAGCGCGACGGCGGCGACGGTCCACGGGAGTTCGCCGAGGAGCGTCCCGAGCGCGAACGCGCGGACGGGGACGCCGCCGGCACCCGCCGCGCCGGAGATGGCCTCGGCGGGCGTGGGGACGAGACGGGCGGCCGCGACGCCGCGGACGCCGCCGGTCCGCTCGAAGTACGCCGTACTCCCCGCCGTGAGTCGCCCGAGGAAGCCGTCGGTGTCGGCTGGGACCCGGCGCCCCACGTAGTAGGGGAGGAGGCTCGTAGCGACGGCGCCGCAGAGTGCGACCGGGAGACCGATAACGAGACCGTAGCGATAGCCGCACAGCGCGGAGAGGACCGTGATCGGCCACGCGAAGAGGGGACGGAGCGCGTAGAGGGCGACGAGAAGGAGAGGAAACCACGGGCTCGCGAGGAGCGCGTGAACCCGCTCGAGCGCCGCCGGCGACACGAGGAGAGCGGCGACGACGACGAGCGCGACGGTGGTCACGGCGACGACACGCACGCGCTGGCTCGGAGACACGATCAGCGGCTACGCGAGCGGCGGGAATAGGTCTTCTTCTCCCGTCCGCAGGCGCTATGTGGACGGCGGCCGCAGAGTGGCGTAGTGACGCGAGAGGACCCGGAGCACGCGGCCGAGCAGTCGGCGGTCAACGGCGAGAGCGAGGATGCAGAGCCGACAGAGCCGCCCGCGGATCCCGACCCGGTCGAGCTCGGCGTCGCGCTGATCGAGCGACTCGAGGACGACGAGCTGTCGATGGCGGCGCTGATGGACCGCGTCGAAACGGTGTCGACGCACCCGCGGATCGTTCGGGAGATCATCGAAGCCGCGGAGAAGCGCGGACTCATCGAGCGCGACGGTGCGACCGTCCGCCCCCAAGGCGGCGGCTACGTCCGCTTCGGTGCGGACGTCGTGACGAAAGAGGGGGAGTTCTCCTGTCGGCGCTGTGGGACGGGGCTCTCCGAGGGATATTTCATCCGCCTCGACGCGGGCGAGATCGGGCCGTTCGGCTCGTCCTGCATCCGGAAGGTCACCGGTCGGGAATAGCGTCGAGGGCCTCCTCGAGGCGTTCGCGTTGCTCGTCGAGCGCGTCGAGTTGGGCGTCGATCGCCCGGCGCTGGCGGTCGATGGTGTCCCGCTGTGCCTCCGCGCGGTCGCGTTGGTCCTCGAGGGCATCCCGAGCGGCTTCGAGTTCGGCGACGAGCGCATCGCTGTCGATCGACGCGGTGCGCTCGGGCGTCTCGTCGCGGTCGGAGGTTACGGACGTGCCGGACGGGGCGGTCGAATCGCCCGCATCCGACGTGGTCGCGTCGTCAAGAGACGTCGCGTCGTCGTGGGGCGTCGCGCCGATCGTGTCGTCCACCGAGTTCGCATCGTCCGTCGCAGTCGCATCGACGCGGTCGGCGTCGGCCACGGCCGCGCTCGTGTCCCGTTCCGGGGCGTGTCGGTTCCCGCCCGCGGCCGCGTCGCGTCGGTCCCCACGTCGCTCGCCGATAGCGTCGATACCGGCGTCCGCGAAGGCGACGGCAGCGTCCTCGTCGTCCGTGTCGTCCGCGTCGTCGTCCGGCTCGCCGACTGCGTCGGACGTCTCGTCGTCGTTCTCTTCGCGCATCGCCTCGTGGAACGCGGCGCGCGAGGAGACGTCGTGGGACGCGTAGAGCGCCTCCTCGACCGTCTCGCGGACGTCGCGGAACTGCTCGTTCGGCACTTTGATGCGCTGGGTGCGTCCCGTCGTTTCGAGGACGAGTTGGCTCGCGACGCTCCCCTCCTCGGTGTCGAGCCCCGTGACGTCCGCGTAGTCGATTTCGTCGTAGTCGTCGTCCCAGACGGCCGTACCGACGTGTCGGACGAGGCGGCGGTCGGTGACGACGAGCGTGAGCTCGTTGAAGTGGTAGGTGCGGGAGACCGACTCGCCGGGGTCGGTGACGCCCGCGGCGTTCAGCACGCCCGCGAGGACGGGGTGGAGGACGTCGTCGACGCGACCGGCGGGGACGACGACGGAGCGCTCGCCGTCGAGGCCGTAGTCGAGGGTGAGCGTGGCCTTCCGTCGGCCGTCGTCGACGGCGACGCGTTCGGCGTCGTGGCCGAACTCCTCGACGGACTCGCTGCTGAGCAGGCCGTCGGCGTGATAGACGATCGTTCGGGTCGGCGTGACGAACAAGGCGTCGTCACCGCGGAGGGGTACGCGGGCGGCGACCGACTCGTCACCGAGCGCCGACGCGACGGCGGCGGGTACGTCCATACGCCGTCGTACGCGCGCCCGAGCATAAAATCGACGCCGTGTCGTGGGCCGTGTGATCGCGGTTCGCGGTCGAAAGAGAACTTTAATACGCGACCTCCGATTACAGACGGGTGAGCCCGGGTGGCTTAGTCTGGTCATAGCGCCGCACTCATAGGGTTCCGAGATTCGGTGCGGCAGCCATTCGGTGGCTGTGCGTGTCCCCCGAGGCCCGCCGAGCCTCGAACCTGGGACATGCGGAGGCCGAGGGTTCGAACCCCTCCCCGGGCATTCTTCGACGCAACGACGAACGGTAGTGAAGCGTCCGTCGAATGAATCCCGCGGGTTCGAGCGTAGTCAGTCGCGCGCAACGAACGTGAGCACGTCTGACGCAAGTTCTTGAACTCCCCCATCCTACTAACCGTTCACTAACTCACGGAGCGCCCGCTGAACCCGATAGCTTCGAGGGCGAATCGTCACGATGACGGGCGGATCAGGCCAGAGCGGTCGTGCGGACGTCACCGACGAGCGCGTCGTGATCCGACTCCCACGCGTCGGCCTTGACGGCCACGATGTCTTCGACGACGCGCCCGACGCGGTCACCGCCCGCGCCGAACTCGGTGTAGAGGCGCATGAAGTCCGCGGCGACGCCGTGCGCCTCGGAGAGCGAGGGGACGGCCGCGAGTTCGAACGTCTCGATCGACGTCTCGACGTCGCCGTATCGGACGTCGATCCGATAGCCACGCTCGTCGTCCGCGACGTCGGCCGGGACACGAGACGGCGAGAGGACGACCCGGAGTGGGTGGTCGAGGTGTTCGTACTCGGCGACGGTACGCGGATCGTACTTCCGCCCGACGTCCTCCGGCCAGTCCGGATCGTCGCGCGTCCAGTTCGGTGGGACGGTCAGACCGTCACTCATGATCGGTGGTTCTCGCGGCCCCGTGAAACCAGTACTGGCCCCTGCGACCGCCACGATTGCGCTCGGCGTGTCCGAACGAAACGAGCGGTCGAGAAGTCTCGATAAACAGTTTCGTCTCCTCTCAGTCCATCGTAAAACGATTTCCGGGGGTGAGTTCACGCCCGTTGGCGGCGTGAAACGAGCGGAACCATCGCGCCCCTATATGGAGTCGGGGGCCCAGACTCGAAGTGAGGTCAGCCCGATCATGTCGAACCATCCACTCCACGACACCCCGCTGCGTCGACTCGGTGAGCACGCGGAGGGGGTCGCCCTCCTCCGCAGACCGATCGAGGCGCTCGGCTTCTGGAGCGCCATCGCCCTCCCCTTCCTCTACGTCCCACTCGTCGTCAGCGGCCTGCAGACGAGCGGGACGCGCTACGCGTTCGCGCTGCTGATCGCCCTCCACGTCGTCTCGCTCGTCGTCGGCCGCGAATACCACGCCGACTGATTCCCGCACCACGTTCTCCGGATGCGTTCGTCCGACAGTGATCAGTCCGCGCGCCGACCGCGGCCGTCGAGGCGCGTGAGTTCCTCGCAGAGCGCGCGTCGCTTGAGCAGACAGAAGCCCGCGAAGACGATCAGGAAACCGAGCGCGGTGGTGACGTCGAGGGATTCGCCGAGGAGCCACCAGCCGACGAGCGCCGCGGCGATCGGCGCGACGTACGAGACGAGGTTCACCTCCACCGAGCCGAGGCGCTCGTGGAGGTCGAAGTAGAGGAGGAAGCCGAGTGCGCTCGCCACGACCGAGAGATACGCGAGTGCGCCGAGCGCGTCGACAGTGAGCGGGATCGTCTGTGGTTCACCGAGAGCGAGGCTCACGGCGTTGAGCGAGAGCGCGCCGAGGAGCATCGACCACGCCTCCATCGTCGCGGGCGGGAGTCCGGTGTCGAGGCGTTCGGTGAGAACGCTCCCGAGCGAGAAGGCCGCAGTCGCACAGAGGACGAGCAGCGTGCCGACGGCGTTCGAGTCGAGGATCGCGGAGAGGTCCCCGGCGGTCACGACCGCCGAGGGAACGACGAGGATCGTGACGCCGACGAACCCACAGCAGAGCCCGAGGACGCCGAGGGGGGAGAGTCGATCATCGGGGAGGACGACGCGGCTGAACGCGGTCGTGAGGACGGGGCTGAGACTGACGACGACGGCGGCCGCGGCGGCGGTCACGCCGGGGCGGGCCTCGCCGACGAAAAGGAACGCGTGATAGGCGGCGATGAGGAGCGCACCGCCGACGGCGACGGTGAGCCACTCGCGGCGCGTCCGCGGGCGCCACCGGTCGACGCGAACGATGACGTACGCGAACATCAGGACGGCCGCGACGTCGTAGCGGAGCGCCGCGAAGAAGACCGGTGCGACGTGTTCGAGGCCGGCCTTGATGGCGACGAAGGCCGACCCCCACGCGACGGCGAGAACGCAGAACAGGAGGGCGTCACGGTATCGGGACACGGCGACGGGAGACGTCGCGTATCACTCAACGTTTCGATACGACACCGCGGTCGCGGTCGGCGGGACGAAACCGTTAGTCGGAATCGACCGCGTCGGCCGTCCGCTCGCGGTAGACGGCGCCGAGGACGTCCTGTCTGGCGATGATCCCGATGAGCGCGCCGTCCTCAACGACCGGGATGCGGTTGACGTCCTCATCCTCGTCGACGAGCACGGCGAGGACGTCGTCGATGGACGCGTCCGGTCCGACGGTCCGCACGTCCGTCGACATCACCTCGCGGATCGGCCGTCCGGCGTTCTTCACGAGGTCGAGTTCGACGTCGAGTTCGTCCCACGAGAGGTCGAGCGCGTACGTCAGGCTCTCGAGGAAGGGCGGGAGACCGAAGGGCACGTAGAGAGTGCGCTCGCTCGGCTGAAAGATGTCGACGAGGTCGTGTTCGGTGACGACGCCGACGAGGTCGGTGCCCTCGACTACGGGGAACCCCGTGAAGTCGCGCCGGGAGAGCTTCGTCAGCACCTCGCTGATCTCGTCGTCCGGGGCAACGGTTTCGACGTCCGTCGTCATCAGATCGCGGGCGGTGAGCGCCATACCCGACACGTCGGCGGCCGGGGATCGTAGTAGTTGCGGGGACGGCGTACCGCTTAAGTCCCCGCAGGAGGTAGCCACGCGCATGGCCACCGTGGGCCGGCAACGGCTACGCGAGCTGTTCGACGACGCACCGACCCCACACATCGCCCACCACCCGCGGACCCACCATCGGGAGTATTACGTGGCGACGGACGGGTCGTTCGCCCGCGACGGCGGGGGCCTCGGCGTCATCATCGAGACGAGCAGCGGAGAGCGCGTCGCGCGCCTCGCCGTCCCCGATCCGGCCCCGGACAACAACGTCGCGGAGTACCGCGCGCTTCACCTCGGACTGGACGTGCTCGCGCACCGCGCGCCAGCGGACGCAAACGTCGGCGTGCTCGTCGATCACAGTGCCCTCGCCGGTGACGTGAACCTCGCGGTGCTGGCGGGCCGCGGGTCGGAGTACCGGCCCGTCCGCGACGCCGCAGTGCCGGCTGACGCGGCGAACCACTGGCGCGGGATCCGCGCGCGCGTCGCCGGCTTCGGCGAGCTGCGCGCCGCCGACTTGCGGAGCGGCGAGAACCCCGCACACGTCCTCGCTAACGCGCCCGAGGAGTACGCGCACGTCAATGACGGGCCATCCCGCTGTCTCCTCCCCGGTGTCGAATCGGAGGAGCCACAGATCCCGCCGCCGAGTCGCGCGAACCGCCACGCGGGAGATTAGGCGGCCCCTCGCTTCGCTCGGGTCTGTCGAACGCGCGAACGGGGAGCGGCGATGCTCCGTGAGCGAACCGCCCGCGCGTCGCTCGGTAGCAATCCCGGTGGGAAAACCGCGAGCGCTAGTCGTCCTCTTCCTGTGCGTCCACCACCGCCACGCCCGCGAGGTTGACGATGTCCTTGACCTCGTCACCACGCTGGATGACGTGGACGGGTTCGTCCATGCCCGTGAGCATCGGGCCGATGGCCTCCGCGCCGCCGAGGCGCTGGAGGAGCTTGTAGCCGATGTTGCCGGCCTCGAGGTTCGGGAAGACGAGGCAGTTCGCGGGCCCGTCCAACTCGGCGAAATCGTACGTATCCTCGAGGATGTCCTCGACGACGGCGGTGTCGGCCTGCATCTCGCCGTCCACCTGGAAGTCCACGCCCGGGTCGTCGCGCAGCGCCGCGGCGGCCTCGGCGACCTTCTCGGTCCCGTCGGTCTCGACGCTGCCGAAGTCCGAGTAGGAGAGCATCGCGACGCGCGGTTCGACGTTGAAGCGGCGGGCGAGCGCGGCGACGTGCTCCGCGATCTCCGCGAGCACGTCCGCGTCGGGCGCGGTGTTGACCGTGGTGTCGGCGCAGAAGATCACGCGGTTCTTGAACGTCAGCATATAGACGCCGGCGACGTGCTCGGCGTCGGGCGCGGTGCCGATGACTTGCAGGGGCGGGCGGAGCGCCGAGGGGTAGTGGTGGGTGAGACCGGTGAGGAGGGCGTCCGCGTCCCCCTGTTCCACCATCACGCTCCCGAGATAGTTCGGATCGCGCTCGACGAGCTCGGTCGCCTCGCTCCGCGTCACCCCGTCGCGCCTGCGGATTTCGTGGAGGCGATCGGCATACGCCTCGTAGTCGGCGGCCTCGGGGTCGACGATCTCGGGGTCGAAGTCGAGGCCGAGATCGGCGATCGTCGCGTCGATCGTCTCGCGGTCGCCGATGAGGACGGGCTCGGCGACCCCTTCCTCGACCATCTGGGAGGCCGCACGAATCATCTTCTCGTCGTCGCCCTCGCCGAGGGCGACGCGTTTCGGATCGCTCTTGGCCTTGTTGAGGACGACGCGCATCATCTCGCGCGACTTCCCGAGACGCGCTTCGAGGCGCTCGCGATACGCCGAGAGATCCAGGTCCGTCCGGGCGACGCCGGACTCCATGGCGGCGTCGGCGACGGCGGGCGCGACCTCGAAGAGCACGCGCGGGTCGACCGGCTTCGGGATGATGTACTCGGGGCCGAACTGGAGGGGCTGATCGCCGTAGGCCTTCACGACCTGATCCGGCACGTCCTCGCGCGCCAGCTCCGCCAGCGCCTCGGCGCAGGCCACCTTCATCTCCTCGTTGATCTCCGTGGCCCGAACGTCGAGGGCCCCGCGGAAGATGAACGGGAACCCGAGGACGTTGTTCACCTGATTCGGGTGGTCGGAGCGCCCGGTTCCCATGATGACGGTGTCGTCACGGGCGTTCTTGGCGTCCTCGTACTCGATTTCCGGGTCCGGGTTCGCCATGGCGAAGATGATCGGGTTGTCGGCCATCGAGCGCACCATCTCCGGCGAGACGATGTCGGGCGCGGAGAGACCGATGAAGACGTCCGCGTCCGCCATCGCGTCCGCGAGACTCCCGTCCGGGACGTCACGCGCGAACTCGGCCTTGTGCTCGTTGACGTCGCCGGCGTCGGCGCGCGACTCGGTGATGATCCCCGTGGAGTCACACATCGTGATGTTCTCCCGCTTCGCGCCGAGCGAGACGTAGAACTTCGCGCATGCGATCGCGGAGGCGCCCGCCCCCGAGATCGTGATGTCGACGTCGCCGACGTCTTTATCGACGACGTCGAGGGCGTTGAGGAGACCGGCACCGGAGATGATGGCGGTACCGTGTTGGTCGTCGTGGAAGACGGGGACATCCATCCGTTCGCGGAGGCGCTGCTCGATCTCGAAGCACTCGGGGGCCTTGATGTCCTCGAGGTTGACGCCGCCGAAGGTGGGTTCCATCGCGGCGACGCTCTCGACGAAGGCGTCGACGTCGTGCTGGTCGAGTTCGATGTCGAAGACGTCGATGTCCGCGAAGCGCTTGAAGAGGACGCCCTTCCCCTCCATGACGGGCTTCGAGGCTTGTGCGCCGATGTCACCGAGACCGAGCACCGCCGATCCGTTCGACACCACACCCACCAAGTTCCCCTTCGCCGTGTACGTGTACGCGTCCGCGGGACGCTCGTCGATCTTCCGGCAGGGCGCGGCGACCCCCGGTGAGTACGCCAACGACAGATCCCGCTGCGTGTTCGTCGGTTTCGTCGTCGCGATCTCCAGTTTCCCCGGCGGTTCGCGTTCGTGATACTCCAACGCGTCTTCGTCCAGTCCCATACGCCACCCAGTGGTTTCAACGATCATAAAAGGACGAGGACGTCACGTGTCGAAGACCGCGGGATGAGTAAGGTACGGTGTGGCAGTCGGTGCGTCGTTCGTGTCGATCCGCCGGCCGTTTCCGACCGATCCGGTGGTCGATCGGACCGATCAGCGTCGGTCCATGGGGAAAGCGTGTTAACCGACGCGCCGAAAGTGGGACTGTCATGGACACCAGCGACCGACGAACGTACCTGAAAGCGACCGGAAGCGCCGCGGCGGCGCTCGCACTCGCCGGCTGTACTGGCGGCGGGTCGGGCGACGGCGGCTCCGGCGACGGCGACAACGGATCGAGCGATGGCGGCTCGGGCGACGACACCACGACAATCACGCCCGGGACGGCACCCGGGTTCCCGCCGTTCGAGATGAAGGAGGGCGGCGAACTCGTCGGGTTCGACATCGATCTCCTAGCGGCGGTCGTCGCGGAGGCCGACGGCTACGAACTCGGCTCGTGGCAGGAGTACTCCTTCGACTCGCTCATCCCGGCGCTCACGTCGAACAAGATCGACGTCGTCGCCGCGGGGATGTCGATCAACGACGACCGCGACGAGACGATCGACTTCAGCGACCCCTACTACAACGCCGATCAGGCGATCCTCGTCCGCGATGACGGTGATTTCTCGCCATCGTCGCTCTCCGACCTCTCCGGGCACAAGGTCGGCTCACAGTCCGGCACGACGGGCGAGACAGTCTCGAAGAACCTCGTCAAGGACGGGACGCTGAAGGAGTCGAACTACAACTCCTACGACAGCTACGTCTTCGCGGTCCAAGACCTCGAGAACGGCAACATCGACGCGGTCGTCCTCGACCTCCCGGTCGCCCAGACGTTCGCGGACCAGCGCCCGGTGTCCATCGCGTTCACATACGAGACCGGCGAGCGCTACGGCTTCGGCGTCCGCGAAGGAGACGACGAGCTCCAGACTGCGCTGAACGAGGGGCTGGCCGCCGTGCGGGACTCCGGGCAGTACGAGGAGCTCCGCAACGAGTGGTTCGGCGGCTCGAACGAGTAGACCGATGGCCGACCCGGTGTTGGCTCTCGGTGCGCTCTCCGCCGACTGGCAGTACGTCTTCGGGAACGTCGACTACCTCCTCGGCGGGCTGTGGGTCACGGTCGGGCTGACTGTCGCCAGCCTCCTCGTCGGCTTCGTCGCGGGTCTCCCCGCGGCGGTCGTCGAGGTGTACGGCGGACGGTACAGCAGCGCGCTCGTCAGGAACGTCGGCGTCGTCCTGCGCGGGACGCCGATCGTCGTCATCATCATGCTCGCGTACTTCGCGTTCGGTCTCTCACCGGCGTTCCTCGCCGCGACGGCCGCTCTCGGCTTCCGCAGCGGCGCGTACCAGACGCAGATCTTCCGCGGCGCCATCGAGAGCGTCGACGGCGGCCAGATGGAGGCCGCGCGCGCCGTCGGCCTCTCCAAGGTACAGGCGGTCCGCCACGTCGTCCTCCCACAGGCACTGCGCCGGAGCGTCCCGGGTTTCCAGAACGAAGTGACCATCGTGCTCAAAGACACCTCGATCGCGTTCGCCATCGGTCTCGCCGAACTGTTCACGAAGAGTGCCGACCTCTACCAGAGCATCGGCCATACGACGGCCACCTTCGAGCTCATCGTCTTCATCAGCGCGCTCTACTTCGTGCTGACGTTCGTGACGAACCGCTCGCTTGAGGCGCTGAACAACGCCGTGGCCATCCCCGGGGGGAACGGCCGATGAGCGACGAACCGCTCGTCCGCGTCGATGACCTCCGCAAGCGCTACGGCGACGAGGAGGTGTTGAGGGGCATCTCCTTCGAGATGGGCCGCCAAGACGTGCAGGTGCTCGTCGGTCCGTCCGGGTCGGGGAAATCGACCCTGCTGCGCTGCGTCAATCGCCTCACGGAGTTCCAAGGCGGCGAAATCGCCCTCGACGGCACGCCGGTCACCGAGATGGACGTGGACGACCTGCGCCGGCAGGTCGGGATGGTGTTCCAGGACTTCAACTTGTTCGCACACCTCACGGCGAAGGAGAACATCATGCTCGGGCCGCGCCGGGTGCTTGGGAAGTCCGAGGCGGCGGCGGCCGAGCGCGCGCTCGACGAACTCGACCGGGTCGGGCTCTCGGCGCAGGCCGACTCCTATCCGGGGGAGCTCTCGGGCGGGCAGAAACAGCGCGTCGGCATTGCTCGCGCGCTGGCGATGGATCCGAAGCTACTACTGTTCGACGAACCGACGAGCGCGCTCGACCCCGAACTCATCGGCGAAGTCGTCGAGGTGATGGAGGATCTCGCCGAGGGCGGGATGACGATGCTCGTCGTTACCCACGAGATGGGGTTCGCCCGCGCGGCAGCGACCGACATCATGTTCCTCGATCAGGGGACGATCGTCGAGCACGGCCCGCCGGAGAAACTGTTCGAGAACCCCGAACACGAGCGCACCGCACAGTTCCTCGAACGCCTCACGCGCCTCCACGGGGAGACGCGATGAGCGAGGGGGCGGCCGACGCCGACGCCGGCGCCGCGCCGGACGCGCGGACCGTCGACCCGGGCCGATCGCACGCTGGGACGCTGAAGTACGTCGTCGGGGCCATCCTCTGGGGATGGGTGCTCCTCCGCTGGGGCAACGACTGGCTCGGCGGCGTCATCGTCCCACCCGGACAGCCGTTCGTCCCGCCGGCGACGTTCGCCGCGGTCGGCGAGGTCGTCCCCGTGCTGTCGGGGGTTGCGAACGGGCTCGCGTTCGCCGTGCAGTATCTCCCGAACCTGATGAACGGGATGTGGGTGACCGTCATCCTGACCGTCGTCTCCATCACGCTCGGGTTCCCGCTCGCGGTCGCGCTCGCCGCCGCGCGCTCGTACGGCCACTACACGGGATGGCTCGCGCTCGGCTTCGTCGAGCTCTTCCGCGGGACGCCGCTGCTCGCCCAACTGTTCGTCCTCTACTACGGGCTCCCGTGGCTCCCCGCGTTCTTCCGGAACCTCCCGTTCGTCGGACAGGGGTTCGTCCCCGCACAGGCGGTCTGGGTGGCGATCGTCGGCTTCATTCTCAACTCCGCGGCCTACCAGGGCGAGTACATCCGCGGCGCGATCGACAGCGTCGACCCCGGCCAACTGGAGGCGGGGCGCGCCGTCGGCCTCTCACAGTTCGGGAGCATCCGCTACGTCGTCCTCCCGCAGGCGTTACGCTACGCGATCCCCGGGTGGACGAACGAGCTCGTCTACCTGATCAAATACTCCTCGCTCGCGGCGTTCATCACCGTTCCGGAGCTCCTCTACCGCGCGCAGTCGTTCGCCTCGGAGACCTACCGATACACGGCGCTGTTCGTGTTCGCCGGCGTCCTCTACCTCGGTCTCGTCATCACGGCCTCGTCCCTCATGGGATCCGTCGAGGCCCGAGTGGCGATCCCGGGACTCGGCAGTGACGAGGGCCGGTAGGTCTCGAGGGCCGGGTTGGAAGTCCGAAACCATTTGTAGCGCCTCGTCGTCCCCACGCTATGAGCGATGCAGACGCGAGCGGGGACGACTACGTCCGGACCGCGGAGGAAGTCGAGAACGCGCGGCAGGACGTCGTCGCCGTGAACAACGCCGACGAACCGCAGGGGCTCGTCAACCGACTCGACGCGCACATGGGCGACGGCGTCCGCCATCGGGCGTTCACCTGCCTCCTCTTCGACGAGGACGGGCGCGTCCTCCTCGCCCAACGCGCCGCGCGAAAGCGCCTTTGGGACACCCACTGGGACGGCACCGTCGCCTCCCACCCCATCGAGGGCCAATCGCAGGTCGAGGCGACCGAGCAGCGCCTCGAAGACGAACTCGGCGTGACGCCCGACCAGTACGGCAACCTCGAGGTGACGGATCGCTTCGAGTACAAGCGCCACTACCACGACGAGGGCGTCGAGTGGGAGGTCTGTGCGGTCCTCAAGGCCACGCTCCACGACACGACGCTCGATCCCGACGAGGAGGAGGTGGGCGGGATCCTCTGGGCGGACTACGAGGACCTCTGGGCGAACCCGCGTCACTACCGACAACTGCGCTTTTGCCCGTGGTTCGACATCGCGCTCCGCCGAGACCACACCGGCGAGTCGGACCCCGTTGCTGGGGGCCCGCGGGAGTAAGGGTCCGAGGGGCTAGGAGCGACGACGAAGCGAACCGGGAAGAGCGGTCCGTAGCAACGCGGAGCCGTTAGCTTCGCGGACGGGCGAACAGGGAGAGACGAGTCGCGAACGTCGCGTCGACGCAGTCGGAGGCGTCGGGAGCGCCGGGCGCGTTACGATCGCGTCGCCTGCACGGACCAGAGCGCGACGACGGCGAGGATCAACGCGGGCACCATCGCCACGGCCATGTACGCGTTCCGGAAGCCGAGGAAGGACGGCGGCCAGAGGTAGACGGCGGCGGGAGCGACGAGACCGGCGAAGGCGAGCGTGGCGACGAGGATCCACGACTGGCGGTCGTCGAGTCCCTCCTCGTCGTCGGCGATCGTGACGGGGTCGTGGAGGTACGTCCCGTCCTCGTCATCGCGCTCGCGTGCCATACGCCGCGGTACCGGATGCGGGCCCAAATCCCTGCCGGTCCGCGACGGACAACGGCTTTGTCGCTGGCGGGGTGACGACGGACATGGTCGACTTCCAGTCGCGGGACACGCGGCGCGCGGACGACGAGGCGGCGACGGATGTGGACGCCGAAGACGAACACGACGGCCAGAGTGACGATACCCACGAGAATCACGAGGCACACGACGAGCACGGCGACCACGAACACGACGGCCACCATGCCCACGATGTCGAGACGGTGGCAATCGGGGTGGTGACGGTGTCGTCGTCGCGGGATGCGGACGACGACCCGAGCGGCGACGCAATCGTGACGCTCGTCGAGGACGCGGGCCACGAGGTGGCGGCGCGCGATCACGTCGACGACGACTTCGACGACGTACAGGGGACGGTGGATCGCCTCGCCCGCGACGGCGACGTCGACGCGATCGTGACGACCGGTGGGACGGGTGTGACACCGGACGACGTCACCGTCGAGGCCATCAACGCGCTCTACGACAAGCGTCTCCCGGGCTTCGGCGAACTGTTCCGCCGCCTCTCGTACGACGAGATCGGAACGCGCGTGGTCGGGACGCGCGCGACGGCGGGCGTCGCGGGCGGCGTCCCCGTCTTCTGCCTCCCCGGGAGCGAGAGCGCCGTCCGCCTCGGCACCGCGGAGGTGATCCTCCCGGAGCTCTCACACCTCGTCGGACTGGCGCGACGCACCGAGGACGACGGATCGGACGCGAGCGAAGTGAGTAGCGACGAAGGTGACGACGAGACTACCGACGAGCACGTCGATGAGGGGGCGCCGGGGACGTGAACACGAAGAGCGACGTCCGCGAGCGCGTCTGGGACACGCTTGATGAGGAGGGACTCGCGCGCTTCCCGTTCCCGCCGCACGGCCGCATCCCGAACTTCGACGGAGCGCGCGAGGCTGCGGACCGCCTCGCCGCGACGGACGCGTGGCGCGACGCCGACGTCGTGAAGGCGAACCCGGACGCGCCCCAACTCCCGGCGCGGCGGCGCGCGCTCCACGACGGGAAGACGCTCTACATGGCCGTCCCCCGGTTACGCGATCCCGAGTGCTTCCTCGAACTCGACCCCGAACGCATTGACTCCGACGAGTACGATCGGGCGCCCGCGCTCTCGAACGTGGACGAGTACGCGGAGACGGTCCGGCCGGCGGCGCTCGGGCACGTCGACTTCGTGCTCTCGGGGAGTGTGGCGGTGAGCAGGGACGGCGCGCGCGTCGGGAAGGGAGAGGGGTTCAGCGACGTCGAGTTCGGGGTGTTGAGCGACCTCGGACTCGTCGACGACGAAACGACGGTCGCCACGACGGTGCACGAGCGGCAGGTGTTCGAGACGGCGGCGTGGCCAGTGGCCGACCACGACGTCCCGATGGACCTCGTCGTCACGCCCGAGCGCACGATCGAGACTGACACGCCGTATGAGCGCCCGACCGGCGTCGACTGGGACGTAGTGAGCGACGAGGAACGCGCGGAGATCCCGATTCTCGGGGAGCTGGCGGCTGCGAACGGCCGATAGTTTATCCGACATGCCGCCAAAGCGTGGGGTATGTTCTCGGATGGCGGGGGCGGGGAGCACGAGACGGAGAACGCGGACGAGGGTGCGCTCGACCGGCCGGATGCGGCCGCGCTGGCCGTCCGCGACGCGGCGCTCGACGCACTCGACGACGCGCCGCGATGTACGGTGTGTCCCACCGGTGCGGACTTCTACCTCTACGAGGCCGAGCGCGTCTCAACGTTCGTCTGCTGGGAGCACGTCAGCCCGTACGCCGCAGACGTGAACGGGACGCCCGAGGACGCGGAACGGCCGATCGCGGTCCCGCTCCCGTCGTTCAGGGAGTGAGTGACTCGAAGAAACCGCGGAGCAGCGCGAGCGGCAGCACGACGTTCGCGGCCGTGTAGGCACCCGTGGCGACGATACCGATTCCCGTCCCGAGTGCGGCGACAGCGAGCGTCGCGTCGACGGTGTCGGCGGATGGCCGCAGAAACGAGCCGAGACGGGACGCGACGGCGACGGGGGACGGCAACGACGGCCGCGGGAACGAGCGAAGCGCAGCCGAAAAATCGGGTCGGGGCGGCCGTAACACTCCCCGGAGCACTGAAGGCGACGGAAGCGCCGACGTCCACGGGAACGACGGGGGCGACGGGAGCGAGACCATCTCAGCCGAGCGTCGGAGTGAGTTCCTCCGCGACGGCCTCGACAGGAAGGACGTCAGGGTGGACGGCGAAGTCGAGTTGGCCGCGGACGAACTCGGGGACGGAGTCGGCCGTGTAGGCGACGGTCCGCAAGTCGGGGTTGATTTCGAGGGCGACGGGGATCGCGGTGGCCTCACCGACGTCCGTGACGACGAGCAGTTCGGTGTCTTCGATGCCGGCCTCGCGGAGGCGTTCGCCCGAGGCGACGCCTTCGAGGCGGGTGACGGTCGCGCCCCGGGCTTCGAGCACAGCGCCGAGGCCGCGATCGGGGCCGACGATGACGACGTTCATGGACGGAGATGGGTGCGAGCGGGTAAGAAGGTGGCGAGAGCGGGTGTCACTCCATCGGCCCCATCGTCGCTGTGAACACCGCCACGTCGTCATCCTCGTTGCGTGCGCCGTGCGCGACGCCGCGCTCGAACGCGACGACGCCGGGCGCCGAGACGCGTTCCTCTTCGCCGTCCCGAACGACCACGATTGCACCGGCGAGCACGTGGAAGACGTTCGTCTGGTCGGGGTGTTCGTGCGCATCCACCTCCGCGCCCGGCCCGAGCGCGAACGCCTTCACGAGCGAGTCCGGCGTGTAGTGGAGTTCGGTCGTGACGACTTCACCGTCCGCGGCGTCGGTATCGATATCGTCGTACAGATCCATACGGGGTGTATCGGCGGACCGAGAGAAAGACGTGGCGGACGCTGGGGCGGTACGGCGGTGGCGGATATCGCCGTTCGCGCGAACGAGTGGTCCGTCAGGACCCGGTGGTGAGCGCGATTCACCGCGAGCGGTCGCCGACGGCGACCTGAGTGGTTCGAAAGACGGCAAAGCCGTCTTTCGTCATGCCGAGAGGCCGGAGGCCTCTCGTATCACGGGAAAAACACGGAGCTTACTCGTATTCGATCGTCGCGGGCGGCTTGTGCGTGACGTCGTAGACGACGCGCGAGCAGTCCTCGACGGTGCCGGTGATCCGCGACTGGAGGCGCTGGAGGGTCTCCCAGTCGAGTTCTTGGGCGCGGGCAGTCATCCCATCACGACTTTCGACGGAGCGGACGGCGACGACGTGGCCGTGGACGCGGTTGTCGCCCTTGACGCCAGTGGCGCGCCCGAGGACGGCGGCGAACGCCTGCCACGGATCGTACTCTTCGAGTTCGTCCTCGACGATGGCGGTCGCCTCGCGGGCCACTCTCACTTTTTCGGGCGTGACCTCGCCGACGACGCGGACGGCGAGACCGGGGCCGGGGAAGGGCATACGCTCGCTGATGACCTCCTCTAAGCCAAGGTGGCGCGCGACCTCCCGAACCTCGTCCTTGTAGAGGTCCCGGAGGGGTTCGATGAGGCCGTCGAAGTCGACGACGTCCGGGAGGCCACCGACGTTGTGGTGGCTCTTGATGTTGCCCTCGCTCTCGATGCGGTCGGGGTAGATGGTGCCCTGCACGAGGTAGTCGGCGTCGACTTCCTCGGCGACGGTCTCGAACTCCCGGATGAACTGTTCGCCGATGACGTGGCGTTTCTCCTCGGGATCGGTGACGCCCTCGAGCTTCTCGAAATATCTATCAGAAGCGTCGACGACGCGGAGGCGCTCCATGTAGCCGAAGACCTCCTCGATCTCCTCGGTCTCGCCCTTGCGCATGAGCCCGGTGTCGACGTAGACGGGGACGAGCTGTTCGCCGACGGCCTCGTAGGCGAGCGCGGCGGCAGTGGAGGAGTCGACGCCGCCGGAGAGCGCGATGATCGCCGTCGAGTCGCCGAGTTCCTCACGGATCTCCGCTTTCGCGTCCTCGACGAAGGATTCGACGTCGACCATCAGTTCGTCACCTCCGTGGCGGCGTCGTCGGCGTCGCGTTCGTCGATGACGGCGTCGAGGAAGCCCACGAAGGGCGGGCTCGCCCGACTCGGCCGCGAGCGGAACTCGGGGTGGAACTGCGTGCCGAGGAAGAACGGATGGTCCTCGCGCTCGACGATCTCCATGCGGTTGCCGGCGTGCCCGGAGAAGGTGAGGTCGTCCTCGGTGAGTCGGTCGATGTACTCGGGGTTGACCTCGTAGCGGTGGCGGTGGCGCTCCGTGCACTCGGTGGCGCCGTAGACGTCCTCGGCGAGCGTTCCCTCGTCGATCTCGGTGACGTGCGCGCCGAGGCGCATCGTCCCGCCGAGGTCCTCGAGGTCGTACTGCTCGGGGAGGAGGTCGATGACCGGATGGGGCGTCTCCTGGTCGATCTCAGCGGAGTGCGCGCCCTCGAGGCCGACGACGTTCCGTGCGTGATCGACGACGGCGAGCTGGAAGCCGAGACAGAGCCCGAGGAAGGGGACGTCGTGCTCGCGGGCGTAGCGAACCGCATCGATCTTTCCGCGAGTGCCGCGCGCGCCGAAGCCGCCGGGGACGACGACGCCATCGGCGGTCCGCAGGCGCTCCTCGTGCTCGTCGGCCATCTCGTCGGCGTCGACCCACTGGACGTTCACGTCCACCTGCTTTTCGAGGCCGGCATGCTTGAGCGCCTCGTGAATCGAGATGTACGCGTCCTCGAGGGCGTACTTACCCACGAGGGCGATGTCGACCTCGCCCTGCGTGTCGCGGGTGACGATGTCGCGCCACTCGGTCGAGCGCTCGGCGGGTTCGATGGCGTCCTCGGCGATGCCGAGGCGCTCCATGACGTGCTCGTCGAGCCCCTCGTCCTCGAGGACGAGCGGGACGTGGTAGATGTCCTCGACGTCGGGGTTGGAGAAGACGGCCTCGGTGGGGACGTCGCAGAAGAGGGCGATCTTCTCGCGGACGTCGTCCGCGAGCTTCTCGGGGTTGCGCCCGACGAGGATGTCCGGCTGAAGGCCGATACTCCGCAGTTCCTTCACGGAGTGCTGGGTGGGCTTCGTCTTCTGCTCGCCGTTCTTCGAGTTCGGAACTAATGTGACGTGCGTGAAGAGGAGGTCCTCCTCGTCCTGCTCGTGGCTGAACTGCCGTAAGGCCTCGAGGTAGGGCATCCCCTCGATGTCGCCGACGGTCCCGCCGATCTCGACGATGCAGACGTCCGTCCCCTCGGCGGCCTCGCGGATGCGGCGCTTGATGTCGTCGGTGACGTGCGGAATGACCTGGACGGTCTTCCCGAGGTAGTCGCCGGCGCGCTCGCGCTCGATGACCTCCTGGTAGACCTTCCCGGTCGTGACGTTGTGGTCGGAGGTCATGTCGACGTCGAGGAAGCGCTCGTAGTTCCCGAGGTCGAGGTCGACCTCGCCCCCGTCCTTTAACACATACACCTCCCCGTGCTGGTAGGGGTTCATGGTGCCCGCGTCCACGTTGAGGTACGGGTCGACCTTGACGGCGGTGACGTCGAAGCCCGCGTTCGTGAGGAGGCGACCGAGGCTCGCGGCGGTGATGCCCTTCCCGAGGCCGGACATCACGCCGCCGGTAACGAAGACGAACTTGTTCCCCAGATCGGGGTCGTATCCGGTCTCCTGCGGCATACCGCGTCTGCGGCCGAAACGGTCAAAACGGTTTCGGAGGCGTCCGCGTCGTGTGACTTGCTGCCACGCTACTGAGTGGCTCGTTCGACGGACGCGCGTCCACTGAAGGCGGTCCGTAGTGCCCGTAGCCCCAACACTAACCGCGCGCCGCCCGATCGCTCACGTATGAGTGACACCGACACCATGCGCGCGGTCGAGGTTCCCGAAGCGGGCGCGGACTTCGACGTGACCGAAAAGCCGGTCCCCGAACCCGAGAGCGACGAGGTCCGCGTCGCCGTCGAGGCCTGCGGCGTCTGCCACAGCGACGAGATGACGAAGGAAGGAGTCTACCCCCGCATCGAGTACCCGCGCGTCCCCGGCCACGAGGTCGTCGGACGCGTCGACGGCGTCGGCGACGACGTGACGGAGTGGGAGGAGGGCGAGCGCGTCGGCGTCGGCTGGCACGGCGGCCACTGTTTCACCTGTGACGCCTGTCGCCGCGGCGACTTCATCAACTGCGAGAACGCCGAAGTCACGGGCATCGACTTCGACGGCGGCTACGCCGAGTACACGGTCGCCCCCCACGAGGCGCTCGCGAGCGTCCCGGACGACCTCGACTCGGCGGACGCCGCGCCGCTCCTCTGTGCGGGGATCACGACGTTCAACGCACTGCGGAACAGCGACGCCCGACCGGGCGACCTCGTCGCCGTCCAAGGCGTGGGCGGCCTCGGCCACCTCGGGATCCAGTACGCCCACGAGGCCGGCTTCGAGGTCGTCGCCCTCTCCCGGGGCACCGACAAGAAGGAGCGCGCCCTCGAACTCGGCGCCGACCACTACGTCGACACCGAGGCGACGGCCGCGGCCGAGGAGCTCCAAGCGCTCGGCGGCGCGCGCGTCGTCCTCGCCACCGCTCCCTCCGCACCGGCCATCGAGTCCGTCGTCGGCGGCCTCGGCACGGACGGAGAGGTCATCGCCGTCGGCATCCCCGGCAACCCCGTCGGCGTCCACGCGGGCGCGCTCGTCGGCGTTCGCGGCTCCGTCTCCGGGTGGGCCTCCGGAACGGCGAAGGACTCACAGGACACCCTCGAGTTCAGCGCGCTCCGCGACGTGACGCCCGAGATCGAGACGTTCGACCTCGCGGACGCGAGCGAGGCCTACGAGAAGATGCTCGCAAGCGAGGTCCGCTTCCGCGCCGTCCTCGAACCGTAGGCGGAGGCACGACGCGCCCCTACCCCGAAATCTTTTCTCGCGGCCCGCGGATCGCCGTGTATGACAGACGAAACGATGCGCGCCGTCGTCGTCCCCGAGGAAGATGCCTCCTTCGAGACCCGCGAACTCCCTGTCCCTGAACCCGAGAGCGACGAGGTCCGCGTCGCCGTCGAGGCCTGTGGCGTCTGTGGTGGCGACGACGCCGCCCGCGAGGGCCACGCCTACGGCGGCGGGTTGGAGTACCCGCGCGTCCCCGGTCACGAGGTCGTCGGGCGCGTCGACGCCGTTGGCGACGACGTCACGGAGTGGGAGGAGGGCGAACGCGTCGGCGTCGGCTGGCACGGCGGTCACTGCTTCACCTGCGAGGCCTGTCGCCGCGGCGACTTCCACGCCTGCGAGCACGCCGACGTGATGGGTGTCCAGCGCGACGGCGGGTGGGCGGAGTACACGGTCGCTCCCCACGAGGCCGTCGCGGCCGTCCCCGAGTCGTTCGACGCGGTCGAGGCCGCACCGTTGCTCTGCGCCGGCCTCACGACGTTCAACGCGCTACGACACAGCGACGCCCGACCGGGCGACCTCGTCGCCGTTCAGGGCGTCGGCGGCCTCGGCCACCTCGGGATTCAGTACGCCCACGAGGCCGGATTCGAGACGGTCGCCCTCTCCCGGGGCACCGACAAGAAGGAGCACGCCCACGACTTCGGCGCCGACCACTACGTCGACGCGGAGAACGAGGATCCCGCAGAAGAACTGCAGAAGCTCGGCGGCGCGAGCGTCGTCCTCGCCACCGCGCCCTCCGCGCCCGCCATCGAGTCCGTCGTCGGCGGCCTCGCGGCGGACGGTCGCGTCGTCGCCGTCGGCGTCCCAGAAGAACCCGTCGGCGTCCACGTCGGTGCGCTCGTCGGGACGCGCGGCGCGGTCGAAGGGTGGGCCTCCGGGACCGCGCTCGGTGCCGAGGAGACGCTGGCCTTCAGCGAGCGCCGCGCGATCACCCCGGCGGTCGAGACGTTCGACCTCGACGACGCGGAAGCGGCGTATCAGCGAATGATGGATTCGGACGTTCGCTTCCGCGCCGTCCTCACGCCCTGAGACGGTTGGCGAAGAAGTTCGCGACCGCATCGGTCACGTCGCTCGTTACACCGCCGAATCCGTGGCCGGCATCGAGAGTCGTCACGGTCGCACCGGTCGGTTCGGCGGCCGCGGCCACGGGCCGCCAGTCCGCCGTCGTGTCGCGGGCCCCGACGACGAGGGAGAGCGGAACATCGATAGCGGCGACGGCATCGACGGCGTCGAGGTCGCCATCGTCCGTACCGAGCGCGGCGACGGGTGCGAGAAGCGCGACGCCACGGAGCGGAACGTCGACAGTCGCGGCGGCGACGGCAGCAATTCCCCCGCCAAAACTGTAGCCGAACAGCCCGAGCGTCTCATAGCGCTCGTGTGCCCACCGGAGGGCGTTGCGCGCGTCCTCACACTCCCCATGACCGCGGTCCCAGTCGCCGTAGTCGAGCCGAAGACACGCAACGCCGCGCTCGACGAGGGTGTCGCTGACGGCGTGGAGCCGCGCATCGCCGCGGTGCCCGCCGTGGCGCGGGTGGGGTGGGCACGCCACGACGCAGGCGTCGCTCCCGTCGGGCGGGTCGTCCAGCGTCCCGACCGCGCGCCGCGCGCCGGGCACGAGCACCGTTGCACCGATCATAGTCGGGCGATGGCGGGTGAGGACTATTATCCTTCGGCCCACTACGTCGGGTATGGGTCTACTCTCGCGCGCCTCCTACGTCGTCCGCTCGAAGCTCAGCGCGATCCTCAACCGGGCGGAGGATCCGACGGAAACGCTCGATTACTCGTACGAACAGATGCGCGACGAACTGAAGGACGTCGAGCGCGGGCTCGCGGACCTCGTCGCGCAGAAGAAACGCCTCGAAGTGCAGCGCGGGCGCCTGCAGGAGAACGTCGAGAAACACAACGAGCAGGCGCGCGAGGCGATGCGACAGGACAGGGAGGATCTCGCGCGACGCGCGCTGGAGAAAAAGCAGGCGAAGCTGGAGAGCATCGAGGAGATGGAGGAGCAGATCGCGTCGCTCGAGTCGACGCAGTCCGATCTGGAGGAAAAGAAGAGTAAACTACAGGAGCGGATCGAGCGCTTCCGCACGAAGAAGGAGACGATGAAGGCTCGCTACGAGGCCGCGGAGGCGCAGAACCGTGTCTCCGAGGCGATGACGGGCGTCGGCGACGAGATGGCGGACGTCGGGCGCGCGGTCGAGCGCGCCGAAGAGCGCACCGAGGAGATGGAGGCCCGCGCGGCCGCGATGGACGAGCTCACGGAGCGCGGCGTGCTCGAGGATCAGTTCAGCGACGAGGACGCCATCGACCGCGAGCTCTCGGCGGGCCGCGCGAACCGAGAGGTGGAAGCGGAACTGGAGACGCTACGCTCGGAGAAGGACGGCGAACGCGCGTCGAACGGATCGAAACGCGAAGCGGACGCGACGAACGCCGAGGCCGACGTGGCCGTCGACGAGTCGACCGTCGACGAGTCGGCCGTCGAGGCGGAACTCGAATCGCTCCGCGAGGAGGAAGAGGAGGACTCGAGCACGTAACGCCGGCCACCATCCCTTTTGACGTCGCCGACCGTCGGATGCGCCATGTCGGGAGCCGACGACCAGCCGAGCGACACGATGCGCGAGCGGGTACCGGAGAACAGCCGGAAGTTCTGGTTGCTCCTCGACGCCGATCGGTGGCTCGTCGCGGGGGGGATCGTCGGCTCGGTGTTCGTCGCGCTCGTCGCCGCGGGCCTCCTCCAGCCGACGCCGGTACGCACGCTCCTGACCGATGGCGATCCCTTAGAGACGCTGTACCAGGCGCTCGTCGGCTCGACGATCACGGGCGTGACGCTCGTGTTGACGCTGAGCCAACTGGTCCTCTCACAGGAGCAGGGACCGGTCGGCGACCAACGCGAGCGCATGCAGGGGGCGATGTCGTTCCGCGAGGACGTCGAGGACGTCATCCGCGAACCGGTGAGCCCCGCACAGCCCTCGGCGTTCCTCCGTTCGCTCGTGAAACTCACGAAGCGCCGCGCGCAGGCGCTCGAGGACGCCGTGAATGAGATCGACGACGACGACCTCACCGAGCAGGTGTCGACGTACGTCGAGAACCTCGAAGGGAACGCGGAGACGGTCGCGTCGAACCTCGAAGGATCACAGTTCGGCGAGTTCGACGTCGTGTTCTCCGCGCTCAACTACAACTACTCGTGGAAGCTCTACGCGGCCAGGCGCATCCGCGCGGCGCACGCCGACGTACTGAGCGAGCGCGCGACGGATGCCTTCGACGAACTCATCGAAGCGCTCGAACTGTTCGGCCCGGCGCGCGAACACTTCAAGACGCTCTACTTCCAGTGGGAACTCGCCGATCTCTCTCGAACGGTGCTCTACGCGTCGGTCCCGGCGCTCGCGGTCGCGGTCGGCTCGCTGCTCTTCTTCGATCCGGCGTCCGTGTCCCGGGGGTGGGTCGCGCTCGTCATCGCCGCGTTGACGGTGTCGGTGACGCTGACGCCGTTCGCCATCCTCCTCGCGTACATCCTACGGATCGCCACGGTGACGAAGCGCACGCTCTCCATCGGTCCGTTCATCCTCCGGGAGACCGACCGCTCGCACGACCTCGACTGGGGCGAGACCGAGGCCAAGAGCGGCGAGAGCCCCGGCGTCGAGAACTAAGCCGCGACGAGTCGCGTTCGCGCGGCGTCGAGACAGAGGAGGAAGCAGACACCGCCACAGAAGACGAGAACGTCGATCGCGCGGCCGGGGATGCCGAGCGTGAAGATGAGGACGGTCGCGTAGGCGGGCGCGTGGCGGGCGCGGAGGAGCGACATTCCGATCGTTGCGGCGATCACGGCGACGACGACCGCCGCGACTTGGTGAAGGCCCGTCGCGGTGTGCGCCAAGAGGCCGAGTCCGGACAGCGGACCGACGAGGGCGCGGACGGCCGCGAATGCGACGACGACGCCGACGATCTGTCCGAGGATCACCTCACGGGCGAGCGCCCGCCACGGCCGGTCGCGGACGACGAGGGCGTACGCGGAGGGACCGAGACTCGGGAGGAGGACGGGGAGGCCCGTCGCCCACGCGAGCAGCGCGAGCGGACCGAGGAGAACCGCGAGCGATGCGGCGTCCCGAAGGCCGAAGTCGAACTGATCACCGCTCGCCATACGGCGTCAGCGACCGACGGGTCGCGCCCGCCGCGCGGACGTTAAGGTGCTCATCGACCGGCGAGAAACGTCCCGACCGGTGTCTTCGCGCTGCTCATCGACCGGCGAGGAACGTCGGCTCGAGGTGTTTCTGCGCGACCTCGCGTTCGAGGTGCTGGCGGAACTCGGGGCGGGAGACGTCGTTCGCCTCGCGCTCCATGCGGTCCCGGACGCTGATGACGTTCTCGGCCTCTTCGTCGCCGCCGACGATCACCATGTAGGGGACGCGGTCCTCGTGGGCCTGTTGGATCTTCTTCCCGATCGTCCACGAGCGGTCCTCGACCTCGACCCGATAGTCGTCAAGTTCCGCGGCGACCTCGCGGGCGTAATCGAGGTTGTCGTCGCTGATCGGCAGGATGCGGACTTGCTCGGGGGCGAGCCACGTCGGGAACTTTCCGTTGAAATGCTCGATCATCACGCCCATGAAGCGCTCGAAGCTCCCGAGGAGGGCGCGATGGATCATCACGGGGTGATGTTCCTCGTTGTCCTCGCCGACGTACGTCAACTCGAGGTTGCGCGGGATGTTGAAGTCCACCTGTACGGTGCCGATCGTCCACTCGCGCCCGAGGGCGTCGCGGGCGTTGATACCGATCTTCGGCCCGTAGAAGGCAGCCTCACCCTCCTCGACGTCGTAGTCGAGATCCTCCTCGCGCATGGCGTCGATGAGCGCGTCGGTCGCCTGCTTCCAGATTTCCTTACTCCCCATTGCGTCCTCGCCGCGCGTCTCCAGTTTGTAGAGGACGTCGAGGCCGAAGTGGCCGTAGATGTCCTCGATGGACTGGAGGATGGAGAGGATCTCCCCCTGGATCTGGTCGGGGCGGACGAACGCGTGGCCGTCGTCCTGCGTCATGCCGCGCACGCGGAGGAGCCCGGAGAGCTCACCCGACTGCTCGTTGCGATAGACGTTGCCGAACTCGGAGAAGCGAAGCGGGAGGTCCCGGTAGGAGTGGGTCTTCGAGTCGTAGATGTGCGCGTGGTTCGCGCAGTTCATCGGCTTCAGGCCGTACTCGGTGTCGTCCTGTTCCCACGCGAACATCTCGCCGTTCTCCGTGAACGTCTCGTAGTGGCCCGTGGGCTTCCAGAGGTCCGTCTTGTTCAGCTCGGGCGTACGGACCTCCTCGAAGCCGAGGTCGTCGTTCTTCTCGCGGACGTACTCCTCGAGTTCGCGGCGGATCGCCATCCCGTTCGGGTGGTAATGGACACAGCCCGGGGAATGATCGGGGATGCTGAAGAGATCGAGTTCGCGCGCGAGCTTACGGTGGTCGCGCTCCTCGGCCTCGGCGAGCATGGCGAGGTGGTCGTCGAGTTCGGATTGGGTCTCGAAGGCCGTCCCGTAGACGCGCGTGAGCGTCTCGTTCTCCTCGTCACCGCGCCAGTAGGAGGCCGATATCTCCAACAGTTCGAAGCCGCCGATCTCGCCCGTCGACTCGACGTGCGGACCCTTACAGAGGTCCTGGAACTCGCCCTGCCGGTAGAAGGAGACGGGATCCTCGCCCGCGGCCTCCTCCTCCAGGATCTCGCGCTTGAACGGGTTGTCGTCGTAGAACTCCAGGGCGTCCTCGCGGTCCATCGTGACGCGCTCGACGTCGAGGTCCTCCTCGATGATCGCCTCGGCCTCGTCCTGGATCTCCGCTAAGTCGGCCTCGTCGAGGTCCACGCCGTAGACGTCGTAGTAGAAGCCCTCGTCCGTGTACGGGCCGATGGTGAGTCGGGCGTCCGGGTGGCGGCGCTGAAGGGCCTGCGCGAAGACGTGCGCGGCGGTGTGTCGAAGGACGTCGAGATACTCCTCGGAGGAATCCGTCACGATCTCGATCCGGCAATCCTCGGTGAGGGGGTCGTCTTTCGAGACGAGTTCCCCGTCGACGACGCCGGCGACCGTGTCGCGGCCGAGGCCCTCGCCGATTCGGTACGCGACGTCCTCGACCGTCTCCCCCGCCTCCGCGTCGAGTTCGGAGCCGTCGGGGAGCGTGATCGTGATCTCGCTCATGGGCCGTGATACGGCCAACGGCCCACATAAACGTGTCCGTCCAGTTCGCCACGTCACCACACACTAGACCAGGCGATATTCGGCGTTATATGGCTTAGGACGGCCTAAATCGCCCGTTGGGTTTTCACGTGAGGATGCCCCGTGTCACACGCGGGAGGAACCTCGATGCACTGGCATGCTTACGTCCTCGTCTTCGTCGCGGGACTGGTCGCGGCCTTCGGAACGAGTCTCGGTGCGGTGCCACTGTTCTTCGTCGAGGACATCGATACACGCCTCAACGTCGGATTGTGGGGGCTCGCCGGCGGGTTGATGGCTTCCGCGTCCGTCTTCGGTCTCCTCTACGAGGCCTACAGACACCACAGCAGTATCTGGCTGACCGGCGGTGGCTTCGTCTGCGGGGCGCTGCTCGTCGTCGTCGCGCACCGCGTCGTCGAGCGCATGGAGTACGAACCCGAGGACATGGCGGAGGCCGACGCAAGCACGCTCCTCAACATCTTCGTCGTACTTCTCGTCCACTCGTTCCCCGAGGGGATCGCCATCGGCGTCTCCTTCGCGGAACTGAACGCCCTCCAGCACGGGGGCGGGATCCATGTGCTTGGGTTCACGATCCCGATCCTCGCCGTCGTGATGACGGCCGCGCTCGCCATCCACAACGTTCCGGAGGGCATCGCGACTGCCATCCCGATGCGCGAGAAAATGAGTAACGTCAAGATGTGGGCGGCGGCGTTCTTCACGAGCGTTCCGCAACCCATCGGCGCCGTCGTCGCGTTCTACTTCGTCGTCCTCGCCCAGGAGTTCCTCGGCTTCGGCTACGGCTTCGCCGCGGGCGCGATGCTCTACCTCGTCGCCGACGACGTGCTTCCCGAGGGGTTGGAGGCCGGCGAGGAACTCGCCGATAGTCGCGCGAAGACCTATCTCGGTGCCGGCGCGTTCATCGGGTTCGTCGCGATGGCGCCGCTCATCCTCTTCCTCTAAGTAGGAGGACGCGCCCACCCGGGCGCGTGCCCTGAACGACCGCCCGCCGACGGTCACCGCGAAACGGTGGCGCGGCCCCCGGCGGGAACGACGCGCCACCCGCTCGCCAGTTACTCCCGGAGCCGCGCGCCCGTCCCCGGTCGGTCGACGGCCGCGAGGTCGATCTCACCGTCGGGCATCGGCACGCCCTCGTACGGGTCGTCCGCGAGGAGCAGCGACCCGTCGAGATCCGCGTAGTCGACGAGCGGCGCGAGGTGGTGAGCGGCCGCGATGGCGGCGTTCGTCTCCACCATGCAGCCGAGCATCACGTCGAGGCCACCGGCACGGGCGGCGTGGATCAGCCGCCGCGCCTCGCTCGGCCCGCCGCACTTCATCAGCTTCACGTTGGCGATGTCCGCGATCTCGGCCACCGCCGAGACGTCCGCGAGCGTGACGCACGACTCGTCGGCCGCCACGGGGAGCGCGCCGTGTTCGCGGACGAAGCGCATGCCGTCGGGGTCCTCCGCGGGGACGGGCTGTTCGACGAACTCGACACCGAGGTCGGCGAGCCACTCGGTGTTCGTGACGGCCTCGCGGGGCGTCCACGCCTCGTTCGCGTCCACGCGGAGCGTCGCGTCCGGCGCGGCCTCCCGCACGGCTTCGACGATCTCCGCGTCACGGGACGTCCCGAGTTTCACTTTCAGGATCCCGTAGCCCGCGGCGACCGCCTCGCGGGTCTTCTCACGCATCCGATCGGTGTCGTCGAGCCCGATCGTGAACGACGACTCGGGCGCGCTCGCGGGGTCGAGCCCCCAGTAGCGATACAGGGGGAGCCCGGCACGCTTCGCGGCGAGGTCGCAGCAGGCGATGTCGACGGCAGCGCGCGCGGCCGGGTTGGCGCGAACGACGTCGTCCATCGCGGCGGCGATCCGTTGGTGATTCGCCGGGTCGCCAATGCGCTCGACGGCCGCGAGTAGGTCGGGAAGGACGGCCGCGACCGTCTCGACCGTCTCGCCGTAATGAGTAGAGGGCGCGGCGGCGCCGACGCCGGTGTGTTCGTCGTCGGTAACGCGGACGACGACGTTCTCGGCGGCCGCCGACGAGCCGCGCGAGATCCCGAACTCGTGTTCGAGCGGGAGGGAGAGCCGCTCGAAGTCCGTAGTGAGGGTCATAGCACTGCGTCGAGGATTTCGTCTGGCCCCTGCCGGATCGGGTCGGCGGCGGGGAGACCGAGTGCGTCGGCGTACTCGTCGACAGCCGCATCGGCCGCGGCGTCGTCGTCGACGGTACGGGTGTTCAGCGCGCCCGCGACGACCTCGCTGCCGCCGACCGGGGCGGCCAGCGACTCGTGGAGGGAGACGAACGCCGGGATCGACGGGAGCGTCTGACTGAAGCCGTGGAAGCGCTCGCGGTCGGTAGCGTGACAGAGCACGAGCTCGTCGGCCATCGAGCCGTGGAGGATCGCGGTCGAGACGCCGGAGTACGCGGGGTGGGCGATGCTCGCTTGGCCCTCGACGAAGAGGTAGTCGTGGTCGTTCCCGCGCTCGAGAATCAGCTCCTCAACGGCACCGGCGGCGAAGTCCGAGACGACGCGGTCGATCGGATACCCCCAGCCCTCGGCCATGATGCCGGTTTGGCCCGTGGGCACGACGGCGGCGTCGACACCGCGTTCGCGGGCGGCGTCGACGAGTTCGAACGTCGTCGTCATCTTCCCGACGCTGCAGTCCGTCCCGACGGTGGCGATCACAGTCGCGTCGACGCTGTCAGCGACGCCGTCCGCGACGCCGAGGTCGTTCGGCGGTCGGCGGACGTCCCAGAGCTCGCAGCCGTGCTCCTCGGCGAAGGCGCGGAACTCGCTGTCGTCTTCGAGGAAGTAGTGGAGCCCGGAGATGACGTCGCAGCCGCGTTCGAGCGCGGTGCGGACGTCGGGGCGCCACGACTCGTCGAAGCCGCCGCCGATCGGCGAGATGCCGATGAGGAGGGCGTCGAGCGGTTCGTCGACCTCGCTGAGCGACGCGACGATGGGGGCGTCGGGGAGCGAGGCGTCGCAGTCGGCGACCCGCTCGCCGTCACGGTCGCGGTCGACGACGGCGACGACGTCGTGTGTCCCGTAGCGGAGGACGCCCGTCGCCGTCTTCGCCCTGTCCGGGAACTTCTCGTGCGCGAGAATGGCGATACGCATACGGTATCGGTGGTGGGAGAACGATTTAACGGTTATCAGACTGCCCTCAGAGTGAGCGGTACGGGACGGTCCAGAAGTCGCTCGCAGCGGTGGTGAGGGCGTCCAACGGGTCGCCGCTCGCGTCCGAGGGTATGCTGGCGTCGGCGTCGAACTCCCCGAAGAGCGTCGTCTGCCCGGTAACGTAGCACGCGTCATAGCCGTACTCGTCGTCGAGGGCGTCGAGGGTGTCGCGGGCCTCGTCAAGGTGCTCGTCGATCTGGCTCTCGCGGCGGCGTTCGAAGCGCGACTGGGAGAAGCCCCCCTTCGAGTGGGTGCTCTTCACGTCGCTCTCGAACCCCTCAGCGTGGACACGCTCGACCCCGTCGCCGGTCGCATCGTAGATCCCGACGGCGAACAGGTCCGCGCGGACGAGCGCGAGGGCGTACGTCCCCGTCGGTTCGAACCACGAGCGATCGAGGCGGAAAGAATCGTCCCACCCGCAGAAGGCGTCGGGGGCGATCGGCGGGGCGAACGTCGCGGCGACGAGCGAGGCGTCGTCGACGTAGACGAGACAGGGAGCGGCCCGCTCGACGAGCGGGACGCGGTCGCCGAGAGCGTCGCTGACGGCAGCGGGGACGTCGTGTTCGTCGATCACCATCGCGGTGAGCGCACCCTCGGGATCGGTCTCGATGCCCGCGAGGCGATCGAGCACGTCGTCGAGTCGGGCGCCGTGTAGCGCCTCGCTCGCACGATAGTCGACGTTCGCGCCGTCGTCGCCCTCCGCGCGCTCGGCGCGATCCTCCAGTTCCGTGATCCGGTCTTCCAAGCGGTTGATCGTCTCTTCGGCCTCGTTGCGCGCGGCGACGGCCTCGCGGCGCCGCTCGTTCTCCGCGTCCAACTGCGCTTGGAGGCTCTCGGTCTCGTCCTCCAGTTCGGCGATCCGCTCTTTGAGGGAGGCCCGACCGAGGAGTCGATCCAGCATGTCCCGAACGCGGGCCGGGCGGCGCTTAGGGGTTCCGGCCCGGACTACACCGCGCCGACCTCGAAGAGCCGACGGGCGTGATCGGGGCGGGCGAGCAACACCTCGGCAAGCGCCGGTGGGTTGTCGACGCCGGCCTCATCGAGCGTCTCGCGGGGGACGACGAGTGTGTCCGCGGGGACGTCCGCGTCACCCTCGACGCGGTAGTGTCGGGTGCCGACCTTCATCACGAGCGGATAGTCGGTGCGCGCGAGCCCCTCGCCCGCGTACACCTGCTCGTTGACGCGTTCGTGTTGGCGGCGCTGGAGCGCGGCCGTGCCGTCGTCGGACGGTTCGACGTAGAGCCGTCCGAGGTAGTAGCCGGTCGAGAACACCTCGAACATGTGTGTTATCCTCTGCCACGGTGGGTCAAAAAGGCATCGGCGACGGCGGGCACTGCGCTACCCTTTTGAGCGCGTGGCGACAACTCATGTCCGTATGGACTCCGGGGCACTACTCGATCTCCTCGGCAACGAGAACCGGCGTCGCATCCTGCGCCTTCTCGCGCGCAAGCCCTGCTACGTCACCGAGATCAGCGAATACCTCGGGGTCTCCCCGAAAGCCGTCATCGACCACCTCCGCCGCTTGGAGGAAGCGGGCGTCGTCGAGAGCCGGACGGACGAGAAACGCCGCAAATACTTCCACATCGCGCGGAACCTCCGGCTCGAAGTGACCGTCTCGCGCCACGGCTTCGGTGCGAAGTCCGCCTATCCGGCGAGTCGCGACCTCGACCTGACGCGCTGTCACCACCTCTCGATCGACGGCGTGGCGGACGCCGCCGCCGACGTGGACGACGAGACGGTGGACGAGGACGATGAAGCGGGCGACGCGGCCGGTGACGTCGCGTCGCTCGCCGTGGATCTCGCGGAGTTGGAGAGCTTAGAGCGTGAGCTCTCGCTCGCCCAGCGCTGGGTACAGGGCCGCCTCGCGGACGTCCGGGACGATCTCGCGGGCGCGCTCGACGCGGACGACCACGAAGGACTCTACGCCGAGGTCGTCGCGGCCGTCGCGGACGGGACGGGCACCGTCGAGGCGCTCTCGCGGCGCGTGGACGCCCCCACGGAGGTCGTCGAGCACGCGATCAGCGACCTATTGGAACGCGACGTCCTCGAACCCGACGGCGACGGCGGGTGGCGTGTCACAGACTCCGAGTGAGCCCCTCGCGCAGGTCGCGGCCAAAGTAATACCCGAGCACGCCGGTGAGCGCGCCGACTCCGGCGACGGCGAGCGCGAACGCGACGCCCGAGCGCGCGAGGAAATCAATGGAGACCGGGAGGAACGCGGACGTGAGGAGGCCGAGGAGGACGCTCCCCACGGACGCAATCGCCGCCGCGAGCGCGACTTCAGCGTACCACCGCCGAGCGGACGCGATGCCGAGCGCGAACGTCGCAACGGCGAGACCGACGAAGCGCGTCAGCGACCCCACAAACGGGACGAGTCCGCCGACGAAAAGCCCGACGGCGGCGAGGACGAGCGCGAGGAGGAAGACGCGTGGGTCGAAGAACCGGCGAGCGCGCGCACGGAGGCCGTCGGGGCGTTCGCCCCGTCCGCGCCCGGGATTCCCGTTCGCGCCAGTATGTGCGCTCCCCCCGTCCGCCCCGTCGACGTTCCCGAGCGGATCGTCACGCGACATGTTCCTTCGTGTGTGGGCGGCCCGTATGGCTCTTGCCCCGCCACCGAACGGATGGTTTCAAGGGTGGTGACGCGCGACTCTCACCTATGCACTCAGGGGACCGCGTCCGCGTGGAGCGCGACGGACAGGTGAACGAGGGCGTGCTCCTGCCGTCTTCGACGCCGGAGCACCTCGTGGTGAAACTGGAGAGCGGCTACAACGTCGGCATCGAACGCGAGGACGCCGACGTGGAGGTGCTCGAATCGGACGTCTACGCCATCGACGGGAACGCGGGCGAAACGGAGGAGGGCACCGAGGTCGCTTTCGACGACGACCTCCCCACCATCGCGCTCATCAGCACCGGGGGGACGATCGCCTCCACTGTCGACTACCGCACGGGCGCGGTGACGGCACAGTTCGACGCCGAGGACGTCCTCCGCGCCGTCCCGGACCTCGCGGGCCGCGCGAACTACCGCGGGAGAGTCGTCGCCAACATCCTCTCCGAGAACATGAACCCCTCGATCTGGCGGGATCTCGCGGCGGCCGTCCACGAGGAGATCGCGGCGGGCGCGGACGGCGTCGTCGTGATGCACGGAACGGACACGATGCAGTACTCCGCGTCCGTCCTCTCCTTCATGCTCGATACGCCGGTCCCCGTCGTCTTCACGGGGAGTCAGCGCTCCGCGGACCGGCCCTCCTCCGACAACGTCATGAACGCCGTCTGCGCCGTCGAGGCCGCGAAGGCCGACGTCGCCGAGGTGATGGTCTGCATGCACGCGACGCAGTCCGACGACCGGTGCGCCCTCCACCGCGGGACGCGCGTGCGGAAGGCCCATACGTCGCGGCGCGACGCCTTCGAGACCGTCGGCGGGGCGCCGATCGGCCACGTCGACTACGAGAGCGAGACGGTCAGCTACGACGACACGGCGGCCCTCGCCGAGCGCGGCGACGCCGACCTCTCGCTCGACCCGGCGCTCGAACCCGACGTCGAACTCGTGACGTTCACCCCCGGGATGGACCCGGCGTTCCTCGAGATGCTCGAGGGGCGTGCCGGCGTCGTCATCGAAGGGACGGGGCTCGGACACGTGAACTCCGGTCTCGTGGACGTCATCGACGACCTCACGGACGCCGGCACGACGGTCGTGATGACCTCGCAGTGTCTCGGCGGCCGCGTCTGCGATCGGGTGTACGACACCGGTCGGGACCTCCTCGACGCCGGCGTGATCGAGGGCGAGGACCTCCTGCCGGGGACGGCGAAGACGAAGCTGATGTGGGCGCTCGCTAACACGGACTCCCCCGCGGAAGCGATGCGGACGCCGCTCGCCGGCGAGCTGAGCGAACGCTCGGTGCCCGAGTCGGCACAGTAGGGTCGACGGAGGAGCCCGCGAGCGACGGTCAGTAGACGTACGGGACGAGCCGATACGGCGTCCGTTCGGCGTACGCCGCGTATGCCGCGCCGAGTTCGTCGCACAGCGCGTGTTCTTCGACCCGGATCCGGTAGCCGTAGCCGACGGCGACGCCGCCGACGGCGAGGAGGCTCAGCCAGTTCGTGAGCGCGAGGGCGAGCCCGAGGAACATGAGCATCCCTCCCGTGTAGGAGGGGTGGCGGACCCAGCGGTACGGACCGGTTTCGACGACTGAGTGGTCGCGCTCGACGGCCACAGTGGTGGAGAAGGCGTCCGCGAGCGTCCGAATCGCGTACCACCGGATCGCTGCACCGGCGAGCGTCACGGTGAGGCCGCAAGCGAAGACCGCGGGGCGCGCGGGCCGGATCGTCGTCCCGGGAACGACGAGCGCGAAGGTGACTGCGAGGGCGTAGCTGCCGGCGTTACAGGCGGCGATGACGTACTTTGAGCCGGCGTCACGGATCGTGTCGGGTGCCGGGTCATCCTCACGGAGGGTCCGCAGGGCGTCGGGCCCGAACGCGACGGCGTAGACCACCCAGAAGGCGATCGCCGGCGCGCCGGGAGCGAGCGGATACGGAGTGACCACGCTGACCGTCCCGGCGGAGCGGACAAAACCGTTCGGACGAACACGGACGACGTGACTTAGGCACAAACGTGATCACCGCGTCACGCGTACTGTTCGCACACGAACGACAACGAGACGCCGGGATTCGTCGGGCACCTCCGGGACGTCCGTCGCGGCGGCGTACGACGCCCCCGGCCTCGGCGGCGTCTACGAGGACGTCGTACTCCAAGACGTCCGTCGCCCACGACTACCAAGAGACGTTGTTCGACGGACTTGGCGCCGTTCGGGGGACGGTTCGGCTCTTCGAGGAGGGGTCGGTCGCGCATTGCTGGTCGCCCGATCACGACGCGGGCGTGTTCGTCGCGTTCGACGGGACGGTCGACGTCGGCGTGCGTTCGCTCTACGGGATCGTCGACGAGTACGACGAGTGGGAGGATCAGCCGCCGCTAACGGGCGGGAAAAGCGCGAGTTCATCGCCGCCGTCGATGCTCTCGGCGAGCGTCGCGTCCGCACCGTTGCGGAGGAGATTGACGTGGTCGTAGAGCGTCCCGTCGTCGTCGAGGACGCGATTACGCAGCGCCGGCCGCTCGTCGAGGAGGGCGCCGAGGGCGTCCTCGACCGTCGCGTCCGCCGGAACGGTCACGTCGACTCGGTCGTCGCCGGCGACCTCTGCGAGGTCCGCGAACAGCTTCCACTCCATACCGTCGTTGAGGGCGCGCGCGGTATCAGGCTGTCGTCAGGCGTCGCCCTCGCCGTCACCCGCGGCGCTCGGACTCGCGGCCGTCTCGGCCTCCCGGAGGGTCTCCGGTCGGGCAACGAGGTAGAGGACGTCGCCAACGGCGAGCGGGCGGGCGCGCGAGGGAATGGGGTCGATGGGACCGTCGGCCGGGCTGACGGCGGCAACGGTCGCCCCGACGTCGCCGACCGTCCCCTCGGCGAGCGCGCTCCCTTCCCGGACGGTGACGGTCGCCATCGTCTCGTCGGCACCGCGGAGGACGGAGGCGAACTGCCGGTCGGCGCCGGGATCGCTCGGGAGCGTGAGCAGGCGATAGTCGCCGCCGGCGATCCGTTCCGCGTCCGCGGCGTCGAGCGCGAGCGTGGCGACGTCGTCGGCGACCCCACGGAGTTCACCAGTGGCGACGCGCTCGGGTGACGGCTCCGTCCGCCAGACCTGCACGATGTCGCCGGGCCCGGCGTTGTTCGGCGGATCTGCGCGGACGGCGACGGCGGCCATCCCGGGCCCGAGCGTCGGGCCGATGCCGGCGAGGCGGGTGCCGACGGCGAAGTATTTCACCGCGCCGTTCGCGTCGAGGTCGACGTCGACGTAGCCGACGTCGTAATCCTCGCGAAGACGGGTGGCGACGCGCGCTTCGAGATCCGAGACGGTCAGCCCGCGCGGGAAGAGCAGCGTCTTGTTCGCCATCCGCTCTTTCGTCTCCTCGGAGACCGGGTCGTAGCCGTCGACGTCGTCGATTTCGTCGGGGATCTCCACGGTGACGACGCGCCCGACGGCCTTGACGAGCTGGCCGATGTCGCCGTCGACCTCGCGGGTACCGAGGAACGCGAAGGTCTCGACGGCGAGGCGATCACCGGCGCGCGCGCCGGGCGCGCCGAGCGCGACCGCGACGGCGAACGCCGAGAGGTTGAACACGATCACGGTGGGATCGAACACCGCGGCTTGATTCGCCACGACGGAGGCGAACGCCGTCTTCGTGTTCAAGTAGAGCGCGACGCCGGAGACGCCGGCGAACGTCCCGAGCGCCGCGCTCGCGGGCTGTCGGAAGTACCAGCGATAGACGGCGGTCACGACGAGCGCGACGAGGAAGGAGAAGACGCCGAGGCCGGCGATGCGGAGCGCACCGCGGGTCAGCACGTCGACGTAGCTGACGGTCCCCGTCTGGAGGGGGAGCGCGAGCGTGCTTCCGACGGCCGCGAGCGCGGACGTGAGCGGGGGCGTGGCGACGATCATCACGCTGCTGCCTCCGCGAAGGCGTTCAGTTTCTCACGCGTCCCGACGACGAAGCAGTCGTCGCCGCCCGCAACGGCCGTGTCGCCCCGCGGCGCGACCGTCCACGAGCCGTCGTGGCGGAGGGCGATGACGGCGACGCCGTACGCGTCTCGGACGTCCGCGTCACGGAGTGTCGTCCCGTCGAGCGGCCCGTCGGCGCGGACGGTGAGCCGTCGGACGCGGTTACCGGTGCGCCGGAGCAGGGAGAGGAGTTCGAACTCCCGTCGGGTGCCGCGTGCCGTGACGACCACCGCTCCCTCGCTCGCGGCGACGAGCGTCTCCGCGCTCGCCCGGTCGGTGGCGACAGTGATCCGGCCCTCGCCGCCGTCGGTAACGGGGGCGGCGGCGGTGTGGGCGGGCGTCTCGGCGTCGATGCCGCCGTCGGTCGCTGCCGTCGTGTCCGTCGTCTCTTCGTCCGGATCGACGCTTTTGGCGGCGACGACGGTCCCGGTGCAGTCCCCGGTGTCGGTGTGGAGCGAGACGACGTCACCGCGCGCGACCCCGGTTGGGATGAGCGCGCTGACGGAAACAGCGCGTTCACCGCGCGGAATGCGTTTCGAGACGCCAGAGAGCGGCGGTGCGACGGTGACGGTCGCGCGGGCGCGCTCGTCGATGCGGACGTCGGCGTCCGCGACGTCGAACTCGGCGCGGAGGCGTTCCTCGAAGCGGCGCTCGAGTTCGGCGATCGGGAGGTCGGCAGGGAACGTCCAATCGACTGCGGCGATTTCGGTGCGCAGCGTCTCGGGGAGCGGCGGATACCCCTCCATGTCGCCGACCGCGCCGACGATTGGGACACGGACCTGCCCGATGCCGCCGACGAGATCGACGACGTCCCGCGAGAGGGTGCGCTCGCGGAGGCGCTTGAGCGAGAAGTGTTTCGGAACGCTCGCGCCGAGCGCGTCGCCCTTCGCGTGGGCGTAGAAGCAGCCCATCAGGACGACGACGAGCGCGGTGACGAGTGCGACGCTGTTCGAGGACTGGACGACGGTGACGTCGTTGAACGCCATCAGCCCACCGTTGATGCCGGCGATGGCGATGCCGAGGACAACGACACCGAACGCGGGGATCGTGAGTCCCGTGATGTACTTGAACACGAAGCCGAATCCGAAGCAGACGACCGCGGGGATCACGCCCGTGAGGAGGCCGAGATAGATCCCGAGGAGGACCTGCATCGGGAACGACCCCGTTGAGAGACCGAACGGCATACGCTGACGGTAGGGCGGGGTGGGTAAATCGGTACCGCCGCGACCCGGCGGCGCGCACCCCGTGTGCGCGCCGCCGGGTCGCGGCAAGCGGTCGGGTGGCGGCACGATAGGTCGGGAACGTGAAACGACGGAGCGTGTCGACCCGGCGGCGCGCCCTACTGCCAGCGGACCAGCAACATGTATCCGGCGACGACATCGCCAGTCCGTCGCGACGACGGCGGCAGTCTCGACCCACCTCGCTACGTTTATACTGCGTGCGCCCCCCGCCCCGACATGGCTCGCACGAACCGGCGGCTGCTGTCGGCGCACGCCGCCGTCCTGCTCACGTCGCTCGTTGCCGTCCTCTCCGTGGTGACGGGCGTCGTGAACATCCTCAGCCCACAGTTCGGGCCGTTCGTTCCGGGGCCGATCCAGCAGGTCGCGGGGTTCACCGGGACGCTCACCGGCTTCCTGATGGTCGTCTCGGCGCTCGGAATGCGCCGCGGCCTCCGCGCGGCGTGGTGGTCGACGGTCGTCCTCCTGCCCGTAACGGCGGCGCAGGGACTCGTGCAGGTGTCCGTCTACTCGGTGCCGCTCGTCGTGCTCTCGCTCCTCTCGCTCCCAGTCGTCTTATCGATGCGCGCGCGCTTCGATCGGGGGCTCTCGCTGTCGACGAGCCAGATCACCGCGGCGGTGGCGCTCGCGGGCGTCCTCGCGTACGGCACCGTCGGGACGTACGCCCTTCGAGACGGATTCCCCGGCGTCTCCTCACTGCTCGACGCCTTCTACTACACGCTCGTCACCGCCAGTACGGTCGGGTACGGCGACATCACGCCGAAGACGGAGATGGCGACGCTGTTCTCGCTCTCCGTCCTCGTCCTCGGCGTCGCCGGCTTCGGTATCGCGCTCAGCACCCTCCTCGGACCCGCCATTGAGGCGCGCTTCGCCTCCGCACTCGGACGCATGACACAATCACAACTCGAATCCCTCGAACACCACGTCATCGTCGCCGGCTACGGCGAACTGACTGAATCGATCCTCGAAGAACTCGGCGCCGACCACGAGTTCGTCGTCGTCGTCAAAGAGCCCACCACCGCGTCGGCGCTCCGCGAACGCGGCTTCAACGTCCTCACCGAGGACCCCTCGGACGCCGCATCGCTCGAGCACGCCGGAATCGACCGCGCGGGTTCCGTCGTCGCGGCGACGAACGACGACGGACAGGATGCCCTCGCCATCCTCACCGCGCGCCAACTCCAACCGGACATCCGGATCGTCGCCGCGGCGACCGAACGCGAGAACGAGGAGAAACTCCGCGCGGCGGGCGCGGACACCGTCATCAGTCCCGCGGTCATCGGCGGGCGACTGTTAGTGCAGTCGGCGCTCGGCGACGAGCATGCGGAGGAGACCGCAAAGCAGGTGACCGAGGGCGAGGAGCCGAACGGGAACGGAAACGGGAACGAAACGTGAGCTGAACGGTACGGATCCGAGCGGTGCGAGCGCCGGGCTGTGCGAGCGTTGGCGGCACGGATCCGAGCGGCGAGTGAATCGACGAGTGCGAAACGGGGAGCGACGCGTCTAGCGGGTGTGGACGACGGCGACGTCCGTGTCGAGTTCGCGGCTGCGCTCGAACGGGGCGGGGATGTCGAGTCGCGCGCTCCGGGTCGGTTCACCGAGGATCACGAGGTCGTAGTGGGACTCGTTGCGCGCGAGGAACTCGCCGAGGGTGGCGCGCGAAACGCGGGTCTCACAGCGCGCGTCCGTCGTCTCGGTGAGATCGGCGAGCATGGATTCCGCGGCGCGCCGCGAGCGCTCGTCGCCGATGCAGGTGCAGACGCTGACGGTGCCGGCGCGGCCGGCGAGGCGTTCGGCGTAGTCGACCATGGCGTGTGCGATCGGGCCGGTGCGACGGACGGGCACCATCACACGCTTCCAGTCGGTGCGGTCGTGTTTCGCGTCGAAAGCGACGGTATCGACCTCGCTGCGGAAGAGGTCACGGACGAGACGGGCCGGCGTGCCGTCGGCCTCGCGCTGGAGCGGCGTGGCGATGAGGTCGCAGTTGGCGTCGCGTGCGACGTCGAGGAGTCCGGGGGCGGAGAGGTCGGGTTCGACGGCGACGACCACCTCACAGGGGACGCCGACGCGGGTCTCGATGTGCGCGGCACGGCGCTCCAAGTCAGCGGCAGCCTCGTCTGCAGCGCTGCGTTCGGCGAGATCGCGGACGTCGCCGTCGTCGCCGTCGTCGGGGGTCTCGGTACCGAGGTCGACATCGTCGCGCTCGTCGAGGAGGCGGCGTTCGGCGGCGGCGATGGCCTCGTCGTCGACGACGTCGAGGAGGACGACTTTGCCGGCGTCGTGCGCGGCAGCAAGACGCGCACCGAACATCGCGGCCTGGGAGTCGACGTCGTCGTGGACCGGTACGAGGACGTGGTCGTCGGCCTGCGTGGTCGAGTAGAGGTAGCGCGCGCGGCGCTCGTAGAACTCGTGGCGCCACACGACGAAGACGACGGCGATGATGCTCGTGGAGATTGCGACCGTGACGACGTAGACGACGGAGGTCGAAACGGCGATCCCGGCGACGTCGAGGAAGCGCCCGGGGTCGGTGAGGAGGACGAGGAGCGCCGTCGAGAACGCGCTCGGCTCCTCGAGATCGAAGACCCACGTGAGCACGCCAGTAAGGAAGATAGCGAGCGCCGCGGCCCACGCGTGGACCCCCCAGAGGGCGGCGCTGGCCCCGGTGGGCGCGGCGAGCAGCGCGGTGAACTCGATGGCGACCCATCCGCAGAAGGCCCCGAGGCTCAGTCCGCCCACGAACTTCCACGGGTTCGCGTACGTCCCCTCGGGATGGGCGAACAGCGTGTACGTCCCGGAGGCCAACGGCGGGAACAGCAGGAAGGAGACGAGTTGGAGTTCGTTCGAGAGCAGCGTAACGAAACCGATGAGCAGCGGCACGAAGACGAGCACGGAGGCGTGTGTGAGGTTGCTCGTCTCCGCGAGCCAGTGGCGGG
>Ga0207754_100110_pt1 | contig 60154 bp, 61 predicted proteins | sample A23E1SouthBayCA_FD_187728 | JGI IMG/M metagenome (GOLD analysis project Ga0207754, IMG submission 187728) | Aerobic enrichment media microbial communities from Eden Landing Ponds, California, USA - A23 E1 (SPAdes) | ecosystem: Environmental > Aquatic > Marine > Unclassified | place: Emeryville...
GTCCATGTCGGGGCCGCCAGACAGCACGAGGCCGTCGGCCTCGATGTCCTCGGGGGGTGTCGTGTTGTCCACGAGGTCGACGTCCACCCCGTCCATGTCCCGGAGCAGTCGGTGCTCCAGGTGGGTGAACTGCCCGTGGTTGTCGACGACGAGGATGCGCGTCATTGGGCCGGGGTAGACGGTTCGCGACTAAAAACCCACCCGTTCTCGGGAGGCGGCGGGGTTTTTACTCGCCTGGGTCGGTAGCAAGTGGCAATGAGTACGGGCCGGTCCGAACGGAGGGACGGGACGTGAACGCCGACGATAGTGCGCGCGTCGGTATCGACGTCGGCGGGACGTTCACGGACATCGTCACCGTCCACGACGGCCGCGTCGAGGTGACGAAGACGCCGTCGACGCCCGACGCCCCCGAGACCGGCGTCGTGAACGGGCTCGCGGAGAGCGCGGCGGACGCCGGCTTCGACTTCGGGGACGTCGCCTTCCTGAGCCACGGCACCACGGTCGCGACCAACGCCGTCCTCGAAGGGACGTGGGCGGACACAGCGCTCGTCACGACAGAGGGGTTCCGCGACGTCCTCGAAATCGCGCGCCAGGACCGCCCGGACATCTACGACTTCGACGCGGAGAAGCCCGCGCCCATCGTCCCACGGGACCGCCGATTCGAGGTGCCCGAGCGCCTCGACGAGCGCGGGACCGTCCTCCGCGAGCTGGACGAGGATGCCGTCCGCGACCTCGCCCGCGAGGTCGCCGAGGACGGCGCGGACAGCGTCGCGGTCTCCCTGCTGTTCTCGTTCGAGAACGACGCCCACGAGCGCCGGGTCGCAGAGCTGTTCCGCGAGGAAGGCGTCGGCGCGTCGCTCTCGCTGTCCAGCGAGGTGCTCCCCGAGATTCGGGAGTACGAGCGCACGCTCACCACGTCGCTGAACGCCGCGCTGAAGCCGGTGATGGACCGCTACATCGGGAACCTCGGCGACCACGTCCGCGAGCAGGGCGTCGGTGCGGAACTCAAGCTCATGCAGTCCAACGGCGGGCTCGTCACCGCCGAGGGCGCCCGCGAGCGGCCCGTGAACACGCTGCTCTCGGGGCCGGCGGCGGGCGTGCAGGGCGCGACGTTCGTCGCGCAGCGCTCGGGCGTCGAGGACGTCATCACGATGGACATGGGCGGCACGTCCTGTGACGTGTCGCTCGTGACGGGCGGCGACCCGCTCGTCTCGACGGACGTCACGGTCGGTGACTACACGGTCGGCGTGCCGATGATCGACATCCACACCGTCGGCTCCGGGGGGGGCTCCATCGCGTGGGTGGACACGGGCGGCGCGCTGCGCGTCGGCCCGCGCTCGGCGGGCGCCGACCCGGGTCCCGTCTCGTACGGCCGCGGCGGCACCGAGCCGACGACGACGGACGCCCACCTCCTGCTCGGCCGCCTGGACCCCGACCGCTTCCTCTCCGGCGAGATGGACGTGTCGGTCGACGACGTGCGGGCGGCCTTCGAGGAGCGTCTCGGCGGCGAACTCGACATGGCGCCCGAGGCGGCGGCCCAGGGCGTCCTCGACGTGGCGAACGCGAACATGCAGCGCGCGCTCCGAGTCGTCTCCGTGGAGCGCGGCTACGACCCCCGAGACTTCGCGCTGGTGGCGTTCGGCGGCGCCGGCCCGCTGCACGCCTGCCGGCTGGCCGACGACCTCGACATCCCGAAAGTCGTCGTCCCCCAGACCGCGGGCGTCCTCTCGGCGCTCGGGCTGCTCGTCAGCGACGTGCTGTACGACTACAGCGTCTCCCGCGTGCGCCCCGTCGAGGCGGTGACGCCGAGGGGTGTCCGCGACGTGTTCTCGGACCTCCGCGAGTCCGGCGAGCAGCGCCTCGCCGACGAGGGCGTCGCCCCGGAATCGCGGTGCTACGAGCGCACCGCGGACCTCCGGTACGCCGGCCAGTCGTTCGAGATTTCGGTGCCGGTGCCGGACGGCGAGGTCGACGAGGCCGCGCTCGGAACGGTGGTCGAGCGCTTCCACGAGCGCCACGAGCAGCGCTACGGGCACGCCGACCGGAGCGAGCCGGTCGAACTCGTGACGCTCCGGCTCCGGGCGCGCGGCGGTGTCGACACGCCCGCGCTCGACCCGCCGGCCAGCGAGGGCAGCGTCGAGGACGCGATTCGCGAGACGCGGCCGGTGACCTACGGCGGCGACCCCCGCGAGACCCGCGTCTACGACCGCGCCGAACTCCCGGCCGACGCCGCCTTCGACGGCCCCGCGGTCGTCGAGGGCGCGGAGAGCACCGTCGTCGTCCACCCCGGCCAGACCGCGGACGTCGACGAGCACGGGAACCTCGTGGTTGACACGGGAGGCGGTCGGTGATGGTGGACTCCGTCACCCTCGAGGTCATCCGGAACGGCTGCACCGCCATCGCCGAGGAGATGAACGCGAACCTCGTGCGCACGGGCTACTCGCCGAACATCAAGGAGCGCCGGGACTGCTCGTGTGCGCTGTTCGACGCCGACGGCGAGATGGTCTCGCAGGCCGAGAACATGCCCGTCCACCTCGGCGCGATGCCGTTCTCGGTGGCGGCCGCCGTCGACGCCTTCGCGGGCGACCTCGGCCCCGGCGACGCGGTGGTGCTGAACGACCCGTTCCGCGGCGGCGCCCACCTCCCGGACCTCACCCTCGTCTCGCCGGTGTTCGCCGACCCCGACAGCGAGGAGCCGACGCTCGTGGCGTACGCCGCGAACCGCGCCCACCACGCCGACATCGGCGGCTCCACTGCCGGCTCCGTGGCCGCCGACTCCACCGAAATCTATCAGGAAGGAATCAGGATTCCGCCGGTGAAGCTGTTCGAGGGCGGCGAGGTCGTCGACGACGTGTTAGAGATGATTCTCCTGAACGTCCGGACGCCCGACGAGCGCCGCGGCGACCTGCGCGCCCAGGAGGCCGCCAACGAGACGGCCCGCGAGCGCGTCCACGAGCTCGTCGACCGCTACGGCGTCGACGAACTGTCGGCGGCCTTCGACGAGGTCCAGGACTACTCCGAGCGCCGGATGCGCGCGGAACTGGAGGCGTTCCCGGACGGCACGTACAGCTTCCAGGACGTCCTCGACGACGACGGCCGCGGGAACACGGACCTCCCCGTGCAGGCCGCCGTGACGGTCGACGGCGACAGCGTCTCCGTCGACTTCGCGGGCACCGCCGACCAGACTGAGGGACCGGTGAACGCCGTGCTCGCGGTCACCTCGTCGGCGACCTACTACGCCATCCGCTGTGTGACGGACCCGGACATCCCGCCGAACCACGGCTGCTACCGCCCCATCGACATCGACGCTCCCGAGGGAAGCATCGTCAATCCGAACCCCCCGGCAGCGGTCGTCGGCGGGAACCTCGAGACGAGCCAGCGCGTCACCGACGTCGTCCTGGGTGCGTTCGGCACCGAGGCTCCCGAGCGCGTCACCGCCGCCGGCCAGGGCACGATGAACAACGTCACGTTCGGCGGCACCGACCCGCGGGACGCCGCCGCGAGCGGAGCGAACGGCGGCTCGTCCGACGGCGGCAGCCCGTACGCGTTCTACGAGACGCAGGGCGGCGGGTTCGGCGGCCGGCCGAACGGCGACGGCCTCGACGGCGTCCACGTCCACATGTCCAACACGATGAACACGCCAGTCGAGGTGCTGGAGACCGCGTACCCGCTGCGTGTGCGGCGGTACGCCTACCGACCCGACTCCGGGGGCGCAGGCGAGCACCGCGGCGGGCTCGGCCTGCGGCGGGACATCCAGGTCCGCGGCCACGTCGCCCGGTTCAGCCTGCTCGCCGACCGCCAGCAGCACCCGCCGTACGGCATCGCGGGCGGCGAGCCCGGCACCCCCGGCGCGGCGTACGTCCACGACGCCGACTCGTACGGCGCGAACGGTGGGGACGCCGAGTCCGGCGACCGCATCCCCCAGAAGTCCGTCCGCGACCTCGACCCGGGCACGGTCGTGAGCGTGCTGACGCCGGGCGCCGGCGGCTTCGGCGACCCGGCCGACCGCGACCCGGCGGCGACCCGCCGCGACCTCGAACTCGGGAAAGTGACGGAGGCGTTCGTCCGCGAGCACTACGGCCTCGAAGCGCGGGAGGACGAGGCGGACGGCGACTGACGAGCGCCGGCCCGGTGCCCCGGACGCTCCGGTACGCCGCCCATCGCGCGATGTCCGCCGGCGGCGACGTGACGGCCACGGACGCCGCCGTGCCGAGGGCGTTCGACAGCGGTTCCGCGGCGGCTACAGTGATTCGGGGTCGAAGCGGCGGTTCTGGCCGCGCCACTCGCGTTCGTCCCGTTCCTCGCGCGTGTCGACGTACAGCTCCAGACCGTTGTCGTCCGGGTCCGCGAAGTACAGCGCCTTGCTGATGTCGTGGTCGACCGGCGAGACCTCGACGCCGCGCGTACGGAGGCGCTCGTAGACCGTCTTGAGGCGGTCCAGCGAGTCGGCCTCGACTGCGGCGTGGTAGAGGCCGACGCCCACGCCGGGGCCGGCGGCGTCCGCGCCGACCGCCTGCAGCGCGACGTCGTGGTGGTGCTCGCCCCACGAGAGGAACGCGTAGCGCTCGTGGCGCTCGGTCACGTCGAGGCCGAACACCTCGCGGTAGAACGACAGCGCGCGCTCCAGGTCCCGGACTTTCAGGTGGACGTGGCCGAGGTGGAAGCCGTCGGCGGCGTCGGTAGTGGACTCGTCGTCGGTCACGGCCGAATGTACGGGTGGAGCCGCGTTAGTCGCCCGGGTGGCGGCTCACTTCGCCGGGTCGTCGTCACCGCCGACTCCGTCCCGGTCGAAGCGCTCGGCGGCCGACTCGAAGTCCAGCTCCGACTGCTCGTCGCTGCGGCGGCTCTCCGCCGCCGCGATGGCCTCCGGGTCCGGGTTCGCGTCGTCGTCCACGCGCGCCCACGAGTCGTGGACCTTCGCGTGGCACCACCGGCAGAGGTAGACCGTTATCTCGTGGCCGACGTCGTCGTCGCTGTCGTACGCGAGGTGGTGTTCTTCGAGCAGCGGGCGCTCGTCGTCGTGGGCGCGCCGGCGCTCCGCGAGGCCGCAGCGCACGCACTCGCGGTCGCGCTGCCGGCAGCGGTAGTGCGGGCAGTCCGCCCACGCCCAGTCGCCGTCCGCGACCGGACACCGGAACTCCTCGGCGCTGCGCTCGGCCGCGAACTCGCGGTCCTGCTCGGGGAACTCGAAGGCGTACCGGCACTTCCCGTCGTCCGTGGCGTGGTCGCAGACGCCGGCGTGCTCGTAGGGGTCTTCGACCCCGACGGCCGTCCCGGACGGCGTCTTCTTCATCGCCTCACAGTCGTGGCCGCGTGGAGTAACGCTTTTCGCCGCCGCCCTCGCAGTCCGACCGTGCACGTCCGCCACGACCCCGGGAGCGGCGACGTCCGGACGCTCGCCGACACGGTCGACACCGCCGACTCCGCGCTCGCACAGGCCCGCGGCCTGATGTTCCGCCGGTCGATTCCAGACGACTACGCGCTCGTGTTCCCGTTCGGGGACGCCGGCGTTCGGGACGCCCACATGGTGTTCGTCCCGTTCGACATCGACGCCCTCTGGGTCGAGAACGAGGAGGTCCAGCACGTCGAGACGATGTCGGCCTGGACCAGCCGCGCGGAAGCGCGCTGTGACACCCTCGTCGAACTCCCCGCCGGCGCCGCCAGCGACGTGCGCGTCGGCGACCGCGTCTGGGTCGAGGACTAGTTCTCCGAGCGCACGCCCAACTCGATTTCAGCCGTCCGACGTTCCCCGCCGCGCAGGTACGCCACGGTCACCGTGTCGCCGGGGCTGGTCTGGAGCGCGAGCAGGCTGAGCAGGTCCTCGAACGTCTGGACGGCCGTGCCGTCGACTGACACCACGACGTCGCCGCCGGTCCGCACCTGCCGGCCGTCCACGAACGCGGTGCCGTCGCTGCCCTGCAGGACGCCCGCCGACGGCCCGGTCTCGTCGACCGAGACGACCAGCAGCCCCCGCGCCTCGTCGAGGTCGTTGGCTTCCGCGACCGCCGGCGTCACTGCCGTGAACGACAGCCCGATGTAGGCGTGCTGGTAGTCGCCGTCGGCGACGAGCCCCGGCACGACGCGCTCGGTGAGCGCCGCCGAGATGCCGAACCCGATGTTGTCCCCGCCTCCGGAGTTGATGACCGCCACCACCTCGCTGTCCAGAGACATCAGGGGCCCGCCGCTGTTCCCGGGGTTCACGGCTGCATCGGTCTGGACCGCGTCCGGGATGCGGTAGCCGGTCGGCGCGGGAATCGCGCGGTCGGTGCCGCTCACCACGCCCGTCGTCGCGGACCCGCTGAGCGCGAACGGGTTCCCGATGGCCACCACCTCCTGGCCGACCACGGGGTCCGCGTCGGCCAGCGGCAGCGGCGTCGCGTCGCCGGGCCGGTCCGCGACCCGAACCGCCGCCAGGTCGCTGTGCGCGTCGGTGCCCAGAACGGTGCCCGTCCGCCACTCGCCGTCGTTGAACCGAACGTCCACCTCGTCGGCCCGCCCGACGACGTGCTCGTTCGTGACCACGACGGAGTCGTCGTACACCCACCCCGTGCCCTGGCCCGAGTCGGTCCGGACCAGCACCACGGAGTCGATGCTCTCCCGGTAGACGCGCGTGTACGGGCTCTCGGCCCCCGACCGCGTGGTCGTCGCCGGGTTACCGCTCGTCGCCCCGTCCGTCGTCGCCTCCGTAGTCTCCTGACTGGTCGGCGCGCCGCTGCAGCCCGCCACCCCGGCCGCCAGCGCGCCCGCCCCCAGGCGGAGCACGTCGCGTCGACTCGGCATGGAATCTGTCACTGGCCGGCTGTACGGGCGAGCACCGGGAATAGCTTCTGGAGCGCGCGAACAGTGCTGGAGCCGGCGGCTCTGGAACCGTACACAGCCGTCGCTTCGCGGCGCGGTGTCGGTAGAACGCCGAGGAGGAGATTTGAACTCCTGAGTCCGTGTGGACAGTTGCTCTCGAAGCAACCGCCTTGGCCAGGCTAGGCTACCTCGGCTCGTTCGATGCGAGGCCGGCCGCGAGTTTAGTGGTTTCGGTTCGGAAAGTCACTGTCGTGCCAACCGGTAGCAATAAACCGGGGGAGGGAAAGGACGTGGTATGGACGTCACCAGCGTGCGTGACGAGTGCGACGCCGTCCTGAGCGAAGTGGAGTCCGCGGTCGTCACCGACCGCGAGTTCCTCGAAACGGTCCTCGTCGGCTTCCTCGCCGACGGCCACGTCCTCCTCGAAGACGTCCCCGGCACCGGGAAGACGCTGACGGCGCGGAGCGTCGCGACGGCGCTCGGCCTCGAGTTCAGCCGCGTGCAGTTCACCCCGGACCTCCTGCCGACGGACGTGCTGGGCACCCACGTCTTCAACGAGAAGACCCGGGAGTTCGAGTTCCAGCCCGGCCCCATCTTCGCGAACGTGGTGCTGGCGGACGAGATCAACCGCGCGCCGCCGAAGACCCAGGCCGCGCTCCTGGAGGCGATGGAGGAGGGCCAGGCGACCATCGACGGCGAGACGATGGAGCTGCCCGAGCCGTTCTTCGTCATCGCGACCCAGAACCCCGTCGACCAGGAGGGGACGTTCCCGCTGCCGGAAGCCCAGATGGACCGGTTCGTGGCGAAGGCCGGCATCGGCTACCCGGACGAGGCGGGCGAACTCGACCTGCTGCGGCGCCGGGCGGGACGGGACACCCGGAGTCCGACCGTCGAACCGGTGCTGGACGACGAGCGCGTGCAGGCCGTCAAGCAGGCGCCCGAGGGCGTGCGCGTCGAGGGCGACCTCCTCCAGTACATGGTGTCGGTCGCGCGGGCGACCCGCGAGGACCGCCGCGTCGACGTCGGCGTGAGCCCCCGGGGGACCCAGCGGCTGTTCGAGGCGGCGCGAGCCCGGGCCGCCGTGAAGGGGCGCGAGTACGTCGTGCCGGAGGACGTGAAGCGCCTGGCACCGAACGTGCTCGCCCACCGGCTCGTGCTGACGCCGGACGCGGCCGTGGAGAACGTCGCGAAACGCGACATCGTGGACAGCGTCCTCGACGAGGTCGCGGTGCCGACCGTCGAGGCCTGACGGCAGACGGCTCGCCGCGTTCTCTCCCGGCCGACCAAGAGACCGCTTGAGAGCGTCGTGTTCGTCTGTCGCGACCACCCTCCTGGGAAGTGGTTGCGAACCCTGGAGTGAAGAAAACTTATCAGGTCCGGTCCCGGAAATCGGGCAGTGACCGGAACAGTCGACCCGCCGGAGGTGGCCAGCCGGAAGCGGCTCTACTACGGGCTGTTCTTCCTCGGCGTCTTCATGTGTACCGCCGCCGTGATGTTGACCGTTCCCGCGCTCCAGTACGAGTTCCAGCAAGGGACGACCGGCGCGCCGACGGACGGGGACGGGATTCCGTACGACGTCCTCACGGACCAAGAGCAGCGCGTCGTCGACGGCGCGCTCGACGGCGAGCAGTACGTCTTCGACACCAGCCAGCCGCTCCCCGGGGCGGCAAACCTCGCCTTCGAGCCGACGCAGCTAGAGGTGAGCAAGAACGGGACAGTACACACGTTCACGTACCAGTCCGTCTTCCCGGCGACGGAGCCGATGGGACTGGCAGTAATCGGACTCGCCGTCGGCGGTCTGCTTGCGATGTTCGAGTCGGTTCGGCGCTACCACTTCGCGAACTAGCCAGCCGTCCCGGGGCCAGTCCGGGGTCACGGGCCGGAGCGCGGGCGACAGCACCCGTCAGGTCCGGAGGACGTACGCGAGCAGCGTTCCGCCGAGCAGCAGTGTCACGAGTGCGGTGACGGGGAGGCTTCTCGGGCCGAACGTGTAGACGACGAGCGTGACGGCCGCGACGAGCGCAGAGAGCGCCGCCGTCGAGAACACGTGGACGAGGACGGACTGCCCGACGCGGGCGTCGCGGCCGACGTCGACGCCGAGGCTGACGGCGTGCTCGCCGGCGTCGTACGCGACGACGGTGCCGACCCCGCCCACGAGCGTGTACGCGGGGTCGAGGCCGGTGGCGGCACCGAACACGACGCCGACCGCGAGCGCGGCCGCGCCGAGCGAGACGAACCGCCGGGCGCCCTGCTGGGCGCCGAACACGAGCAGCCCCGCGCCGGCAGCGCCGAGCGCGAGACCGACTCCGGAGCCGAGCGCCGGCACGAGCGCGACGACGGCGGCGACGGCCGCGGGCGCGACGGCGACCGTCGGCGGCCGAGCGTCGAACTCCGTCACGCCGACCACCCCCGTTCGGCGTCGGCGACGGCGAGCGCCAGCGAGTCGCCGGCCCGCCAGTCGATGACGCGGACGCCCGCCGTCCGCAGCGACCGGATGCGGACCGCGCGCTCCACGCGCGAGAACTGCTGGCCGAGCGTGTCCGTGCCCGTGACGTCCGGCGACACGACCGTCACGGGGTGGCCGCTGGCCTCCAGCCGGCGGACGTACTCGGCCGCGTCGTCGTCGACGAGCGGCGAGCAGAACACCACCTGGGCGTCGTCCGGGAGGTGCTTGCGGAGCCGCCGGAACACCAGCGCACCGAGGAACCGGCGGTCCGGGGCCGACACGGAGAAGCCGCGGTCGCGGGCGAGCAGTTCTTCGAGCCGGGCGCGGTGTTCGCGGCCGAGGCCGGGCGCGAGCCACGCCCAGTGCGGCCCCAGCGACGCGACGCCGACCTGGTCGCCGGAATCGAGCAGCGCGGACGCCACGCCCCCCGCGGCTTCGACGCCGTACTCGACGGCGTTCGTGCCGTCCTCGTCGGCGACGTGAGCCTGGTCTCGGGTGTCGACGACGACGACGACGGTTGCGGCGCGCTCCTCGCGGAACTGGATGGTCGCCAGTTCGCCGTCCCGCGCGAGGCGCTTCCAGTCCACTCGACTGAGCGGGTCGCCGGAGCGGTACTCGCGAGTGGCGTGGAACTCCACGCCGGAACCGCCCGTCGACGTGGGGACGCGGCCGACGCGCTGGACGGTCTGGGCGCGCAGCGGGAACGACTCCAGGCGCGGGAGGTCGGGGACGCACGCGAGCGCCGACTCGCTGGCGACGGACGTCCGGGTCTCGTGGCTGCCCGCGGCGTCGCGGGCGACCACGTCGACGGCGCCGAACTCGTGGTCGCCGCGAGTCACTTCGACGGTGTACGTGACGGACGCGGACTTCCCGGCCCGGAGCGCGGTGGCGAGCCGCGGCGACCCCGAGACCACGGAGAGGGGCTCCGGGACGCCGTCGACGACGCGGAGGTCGGGCAGCAGCGACCCCTCGTTCGTGACCGTCAGCGTCACGTCGACGCGGTCGCCGGGCTCCGGGTCGTCGTCGGAGAGCGACCGCTCGACCGAGAGCCGGGGGTCTGGCGCGGTGAACAGCCGCGCGTAGCCCGCCACGGCGACCCCGAACACGCCGAGGACGAGGACGCCGGGGACGCGCGTAGCGGCGCCGACTGCGAGCGCGAGCAGCGCCAGCGCGACCGCGCCACGCCACCGGTAGGTCTCCTCGGACGCCATCAGTCCTCACCTCCCTGGATGCCGGCGATTCGACGGAGTTCGCGGACGACGTGTTCGGCCTGCCGCTCGTAGACCGGGTCGACGCTGAGGATGGCGCCGACGACGTCCGAGGTCGGCGAGTCGACGTCGTCCGCGAAGAACGCCGCGGCGGCCTGGTCGTCCGTCCACGTGCCCTCGTCGAGTTGGCGTTCGGCCTCGGCCGGCGCGAGCCCGCGAGCGTCCACGAGCGAGCGCACTGTCACGTTCCGGAGGCGGTCGCTGAACTGCGCGTCGGCGACGTTGGTTCCGAGCGCGCCGGCGCCCTCGCGGAGCCGGGCGTCGACGTCTTCGCCGGGCCGCGGCGGCTCGAGCCGCGATTCGAGCGCCTCGTTGCGGTCCTCGTCGTCGGTCTCGTCGCGGAACGCCGTGTAGTGGCGGGCGATGCCAGCGGAGAGCGCGAACGCGGCGGCGAGCCCGGCGACGACCACCGTCGGGAGCGGCGGGAATCGAACCACCCGCGCGAGCGACGGCTGGACCGTGACGGCGAACCCGAGGGCGGCCAGCACGACACCGAACCCGAGCAGGAGGCGACGCAGCATCAGCGCTCACCGCCCTCCGTGTACCGCTGTTCGATGGCTCGCAGCGCGTCGACGGCGCGCTCCTCGCGGTCGGACGTGGCCTCGGCGCCGCCGTACCGGACCTCGCGGAAGACGTCGGTGAGCGCGTCGACGTGCACGGCGTCGATGCCGGCGTCGCGGGCGGCCGTCGCGAACTCCCGCGGGGTGCTCGTCTCCGGGTCGGGGACGTCGATGTGGTCGGTCATGTCCCGCCACGCGCGGTACACTTCGTTGTCGACGTCGGCCTCGTTCTCGATGCGGTCGGCCGCCTCGCCGGCGGCCGCGCCGACGGCCGACAGCGCGGGCCGGTCGTCGGGCTCTCCGGTCTCGGCCTCCGGAATCGGGTCGTCGTCGGCCTCGTCGTCGCCGCTCGCGCGGTACGCGAGCACGGCGAACAGGACGGCGACGACCACGAGCAGGCCGACCAGCACGGCCGGGGAGAGCAGTTGGTCGGCGGCCTGACCGCCGGCGTTCCCGCCGAGGGCCCCGCCGCTGGAGTTGGCCTGGACTTCGGGGAGCAGCGCGGCGTCGCGCTGGTTCATCATCCCGTCGGTCCCGCAGTCCGTCAACAGCAGGTACGGCACTGCGAGGAACAGGGTCACGGGGAACAGGACTGCGGCCGCGTAGATGGCGTTCTCGCGTCGTTTCAGTATCCAGGCGGTGCCGGCGAGCGCGGCGGCCCCGCCTATCAGCACCCACGGTGACAGCAGTATGGGGACGCAGGCGCCGCTGAGTCGTATCGGGTCGCCGCCTTCGGGCTGTTCGGGCGCAGACTGGGCCTCGCTGTCGTCGCCGGACTGGTCGGCGTTGCCGAACTGGAAGTCGCTGCCGGTCCCCGGCCCGGAGCCGGACGGCGACTGGGGGTCGGCGAGTGTCGACGCCGCGACGGAGACGGCGAGGACGCAGAGGAGGGCGACGATCAGGGCACGTACATTCCGGTCCACTGTCGCGCGGTTGTCTACTCGAAAGCATAGGTCTTGCGAACAGTTCTCTCGTTAGCGGTTGTCCCACCCGTGGGCTGCGTCGGGGTCGGCGGCCGCCTGGACGCTGCGGAGCGCGTCGACGGCGCGCTCCTCGCGGTCGGACGTGGCCTCGGCGCCGCCGTACCGGACCTCGCGGAAGACGTCGGTGAGCGCGGCCACGTCCTCGGCCGGCATCCCGGCGTCGCGGGCCGCCGCCGCGAACTCGCCGGGAGTCGCCGCGCTGGGGTCCGGAATCCGGGTCTCCGCAGCCATCTCGCGCCACGCGCGGTACACCTCGTTGTCGACGCCGGCGCCCGCCTCGATGCGGTCGGCTGCCTCGCCCGCTGCGGCGGCGACCGAGAGGCTCGCGTTCACGCCCGAATCGGCCGCCTCGTCCGGGTCGTCGCCCGTGTCGTCGCTGGCCGGTTTCGGGTCGTCGCCCGTCGCGTGATACGCGACGACGACCAGGCTGGCGACCGCGGCGACGACGGCGAGCACCACCACGGGGTCAGTGAGGAGATTCGTCGCGGCCTCGGCCGCGGCCTCACCCCCGCCCGACGAGCCCGTGTCGCCGGGCGCGAACACCAGTTCGTCGACACCGCGGGGCGCCGACGACACCGACGACCGGCAGTCAGTCCCCACGAGCCAGAACGGCACAGCAGAGAGAACGAGGCCGCCCACCACCACCACGGTCGGCGTCGTGCTGATGCGCCGGCGGATGGCGACAGCCGCGGCACCGGTCAGGACTGCAGCGACCGCGAAGAACGCCGGCGACTGCAGGAACGGGACGCAGACACCGGACAGCGGCGGCGCTCCGCGCTCGGCCGCGTTCTCGGCGTTCCGAGCGACACCGCTGCTCGCGTTCTCCGTCTGGTGGGCGCCCGGTCCCGCAGTCGGGGATTCGTCGCCACTGCCGGTGCCCGAGCCCCGTGGCTCGGTCGGGGCCGGCAGCGTCGCCGCCGCCAGCGAGACGGCGAGTACGCAGACCAGCGTCAGGACGACCGCACTCCGGCGACGAGTCACGCACGGAGTGTGGCAGTCGGAGGGGCAAAACCTACTGGTGAGTTCAACGGCGGTTTGACCTATTCGCCACTGTGACCGCGCCGCCCCACCGACCCAACGTAATTATCTGTTCGGAGTTTACTAAATTTTAAACCGAGCCAGGAGCGACTCATCGGTGATGCTCCAGCAGGCCGCCGCCGTCCCCGCGCCCGCGCCGCCGGACAGCCCGGACGCGTGGTACGCCCCGGACGTGCGCGCCCAGTACGAGGTCCACCCCGGAACCGTCGTCACCGTCTCGGAGACCGACGGCGGCTTCGCGTACGACGCCCGGCGGCCCGTCCTCGGCGCGAGCGACGAGACCGCACTCGGCCGCGTCCGCGACTACTTCGCGGACGCACAGCTCTCTCGACCCCGGACGCGAGAGGGAACCCGGGAGCGAGTGGCCGACGGCCTCGCCGAGAAACACCGCCGGGTCGTCGCCCGCCTCACCGACTGCTCGCGGGCGGCCCGCAGGCGCGTGGAGTTCCACGCGCTCTGCGAACTCCGCGGGCTCGGCGACCTCACGCCGCTGGCCCTCGACGACGACGTGGAGGTCGCGGACGCCACAAGCGACGCGCTGGCCGTCCACACCAGCGAGTACGCGCCGGCCCGCACCGAACTCCCCGCGGACCCGCCGCACCTCGACCGCTTCCTCTCCGAGCGCCTCGCGCGCTACACCGTCCCGTTCCGGGACTTCGAGATACCCGTGGTGGTCTACCGGGAGCGCGTGCTCGGTCGGGACGCCTTCGACACCAAGTACGCCGTCCGCGAGCCCGACCGCCTCCCCGGCGACGACGAACTCGTCGCCGAGTGCAAGGACCGCATCTGGGAGGCCAGCGTCTCCGACGTGCTCGGCGACGGCCGCGACCGAACCGAGTTCGTCGCCGAACGCGCCCGCACGCTCCTCTCTCGCCGGCTCACCGTCCGGAACACGCGAGCGTGGCTCGACGCCACCCGCCACCGCGTCCGCGCCGCGCTCGCCGAGTACGGCCTCGCCGTCCCGCCGGTCGGGTGGCGGTTCAGCGACGACCGGCTGGACGACCTGACGTACTACGTCCTCCGGGACTTCGTCGGCGACGGGGAACTCACGGTCCCGATACGGGACCCCCACCTCGAAGACGTGGAAGCGAACCGGCTGGGGGAGCGCGTCAAAGTCGTGCCGCGCGGGAGTCTGCGCGCGCACGGCGAACGCCTCCCCACCAACCTCGTGCTGGACGACGAGCAGCGCTTCGTCAACCTCGTCACCCAGCTCGCCGCCCGCGACGGCGTCGAACTCAACGCCTCGAACCCCTCGGCGAAGGTGAACCTCGAACCCGCGGAGGTCACCGACGACGTGACCATCCGGTGTGCGGTCGCGCTCCCCGCAATCAGCGAGGACGGACCGCACGTCTCCATCCGGAAGCAGGCCGCCGACGCGCTCACGCCGGTCGACCTCCTGGAGCGCGACAGCCTCACCCCGGAAGTCGTCGCGCTGCTCTGGATGGTGTACGAGCACCACGGCGTCGTCCTCTACTCCGGCCCCACCGGCGTCGGGAAGACGACGCTGATGAACGCCCACATTCAGTAACTACTAGTAGATTCTCAGCGGACCGTATCCCTCCGAATTTTCGGAATTTTACTCAAAATACGGATACAGAGGTTCTATCCTACGGACAAAGGGAGGAGAGATTCATGCCCTCAGAAATCAAATTTACAAATCGTCCCACATTTTTCGCGTTTTCTCCCGTCAGTTACGCTCGGCGAATTTCTTACTCACCTGAACGAGGAGCGGAGAGCCGTCGGGCACCGCCAGCGCTCAAGCGGGAGGTCCGTGAGCGTGACGACGGCGAGTGTGTCGTTTGTCGGGCCGAGGGAACGGTTGTCCACCATGTCATTCCACACGGGCAGGGTGGGCGACATACGAAAGAGAACCTCGCTATGCTCTGTGATCGGCACCACGAGTATGCCCACGGCCGGGGGAACAAGCAGGCTGACAGCTCCTATGACACGGTCGAATACGATTCACGCGAGGAGTTCTGGAATGACTGGATTGACGCTGATTTCGATGACTACGAACTCTGGCGAGAACGACGTGAGAGTCAACAGGAGTCCACTGACACAGAAGAGCAATCAACTCTTACGGAATTTTAGCCTTTTTCGAGCCGCTATTCCCTTTGCCGTCCACAGTAGCCGTAAGCTGAGTACGAGCCTTTAGAAGATTCCTCAATCCGGTATCCGTAGCAGTTATCGACGTATCGTTTGATGCTCCACCACCAGTACTTCGTTTGAATTGATTGCAGGCGTCCTGGTAAAGTGACCGGGCCCGCCGGTATCCACCCAGTGACGGACTCTGTGAGGTGGTTCGGTATTCAGTCAGTTGCCCAGGAATCTCCGTCTCCAGTACCGCTAGCGCATTCTGATAGAGTGATTTAGCCTTCTCAAACTCGCCTTCTTCCCACTGTTGTATCCCTCGCGTAATCTTCTCCGACGCATGGATATATTCCCGCTGTACGCTTGCATGAGTAAACAGAATCTTCTGGAGCTGCAGGATTTCTTCTTCAAGCCGGTCTACATTAGGGAGGAGCCGGTTGAGCTCTGATGTACGTGCCTCAATTATTGTGTTTCGCTCTTTGGTGTTTGTCTCGAACTGTTCCCGCTGGTTTGCCACCGATTCCTTCGCCAGGCCAGGTTGTGGGAGACCAGCCCGATCACTAAGCAATTGCCGGTCAGTTTCCCTCAGCGGTCCTCTAAGATTGCTTGCCATATGGAGTACTTGCTTGATACGGGAATAGTACGCAATGGCGTTATTGACGGCAGCGTAGCGTCGTTCAGCGTGCCCTAACATCCTATTAACGGGATCTAATGAGGCTCCAAGGACCTGACTCATAGTATCCACCACGTCGTCAGCCTCATCGAATGGGTACGTCAATTGGCGACGGTCGTTCGGTCTAGCCGTCGTGAGATGGTTATCGATTTCTGACTTTAGTTGAGGGATTGCCTGTGGGCTGGGTAGCGGCGATTTGCTGATTTCGGAGCCAAGTGCTCGGAGCGTATTTTCAGCTGTTCGTAGTTCATCGGTGAGTAGCGAGTTGGATGTGGGAACGAGGCTTCCACCCATGAGCGAGAGGAACTGGCGGCGATCCAAGGTCAGATACCAGTACGGCCGATTAATGTTTAAATATACTGCAGGCAAACAATTTGCCAGTGATTGAGCTGGACGAAACCCGCGCTGACCTCGCGACGTCTCGCCTCCAATCCGGGTTGAGGGATACACGACGTGCAATGCGTCCACGTGCGGTCACTCTTGCTGAACAACTCCACGAGACAGAGTCAGAATTCAATAAAGTCACTCAGATTGAAGCAAGCAAGGAGTTCAGTGCGCCATCCTTGGATGCGACATTCGATGATGTGCGTAGACTCCGGAAGTTGACCGAGATTATCGAGGACGATATGGGTGTGAGTATTGGCTCCTCGAAATTTGGCCGCGTCGCCACTGGCATCTCAACACTCTCGTCAGTGGGTAGTATCCTTGTCTCGGGGCAAAACGTCCTCGAGACAGCTTCGGTGTTGGTTCGCCGTAGTGAGCAGAGCGACTCGCTATCTGTGGTAAGCCGAAAGCACTTCGAGGCGTTCTACGGGGCCATCGGCATCTTCACGATTAACTGTATGCTGTATACAACCCCGCTGAAATTCAAAACAGCGTGGCGTGGAACCCGGTACATCAATAATCGGTTCCTCTATCGACTACGAGGTGTCAGTGGCAATCTCCACCGATTCATCCTTAGTGAACTCCATTACCTAATCCGGGAGATTCTCCCGCGTGCGCTTAAACAGCCGGTGGAGTTCACGAAGTATCTCAAAACCATGAGCGTGACGACACTGATTCAAATCAAAGATTTTGGCTCATTACCTAAGGCGGACGCATTCTCTAAGGCTAAGAGCATTATTCAGGAGTTCATCGAGTTTGCTGATAGTACAGTCCCGTATGACCTTCCGTCAGTAAATCTGCAAAGCTTGGCTTCTGAAGTCCTTACTGAGGTTATTAATATTTTCAGTGGCCCTCTATTCAGCACACAGTTTGTGAGTAGGAATCAGTATAACTCTGAGTGAGGTGTAGACCCACCTGGAGGATATTGGAGAGAGCGTCTCGGTTGAAGCCATATCGGTTCTGTATTCCCCGAATTACTCAGAACGGTTCTGAACCCCAGTGTTTTACTTTCACTGTGGTGGCGGAATTTTGATAGCCGTAGATATTCAAATGCGCTACAAGTTCACAGTATGGCTCGAAGAGCATTCTTCAGTTTCCACTTCGACCGCGATTACTGGCGGGCGAACCAAGTCCGGAATAGCTGGCTTACACAAGATGACCGGGGATCAACAGGATACATTGACGCCGCTGACCGGGACTTGAGGGACCGGGTCGAAGGAGCTGCTGTGATTGTGCGACGGAAATTCACTGATGGTATCTGAGGAAGCCTTCCACCAAGAACTCGAACAGATACAGAACGTCATTGACCGCCAGGCCTCCAACTCGTTCAAAATCAAAGGCTGGGCGGTCACCCTGATTGTCGTCGTGCTCTTGTTCAGATCCAATGATATCCATCTGGCTGTAGCGTACATTCCTCTGATTGGATTCTGGTACCTCGATGCGTACTATCTACGTCAAGAACGCAAATTTAGAGCTCTCTATAACTGGGTCAGGCAGAATCGGGAAGACACAGACGATCACCTGTTCGACATGGATACATCAAGGGTTGATGACAGCGTCAAGCCGGTTCCAAAGCTTATGAAGCGGAAGTCTGTACTTGTTTTCTACGGCACGATAACATTGCTTCTCACGATATACTCAGGAATTGTACTGGCCAACGGTACGGGGGTAATCTATGGTTAGACGAGTCTTCTTTAGCTTTCACTACGAGAGAGATAAATGGCGGGTCAACCAGGTTAGAAATGCGTGGGTGACCCAAGGAAGGGAAGCCGCTGGTTTCGAGGATGCTGCAGACTGGGAGGAAGTCAAAAAGCACAGCGAGGAAGAGATCAAGAAATGGATAGACAACCAGCTACACGGTACCTCAGTAACAGCGATTCTGATCGGTAACGAAACTGCGGGCCGGAAATACGTCAACTACGAAATTAAGGAGAGTATCCGGCAGGGTAACGGAATAATCGGCATCAAGATCCACCGGTTGAAAGACAAAGACGACGGCCGAGATTTCCAAGGTTCAAACCCCTTGAAAGATTTCGTCATCGAAACCAATGACGGAGTGAAGAAACTCTCTGGCGTATTTGAGACGTACGAATGGAAGAGAGATGATGGCAGGGATAACATCGGGGATTGGGTTGAAGATGCCAAACACCGGGCCGACCAGCTTACTGGGAAGGAACAAAGGTCGGTCAGAGAGATAACTGGCGGAGAGAAAGTTTCGAAAGGGCTCCAGGCTGCAGGGAAAGTAGGGGGAATACTCGGGGGAATCTATCTACTGTGCAAATGGCTGCAGAACGGCGATAATAATTCGACCGCTGTTCAGAACCATAACGGCCCTAAATTATCGGGTGACTCTCAGCAAGACATAGGCGACATCGACTGGGGGCCTTCTGGAGAGGATTTTGCTAACTCTGGGATTAACCTCGGCGATCAGGACGACGATGACAATGACGGGTTGATCTGAGACTGCTAAACAGACACAATTCTCCGGTAGAGTGGTCGCACAACTCGGGAAACTCTCGGGGTACTACGGAGGAAAGACGTGCATCCTTCGTCGAACTCATCCATTCCACAGAATTAATATTACCTTTTTAATTATTAGAATGTTATACAACCATACATTTATTTTAACTGGTTGTTAACTGGTATTTGCAGCATGAGAAGAACTAAGCGACGATTCCTTCAAACCGTTGGATCGGGTGTAGCTAGTCTGGGATTCCTTTCCGGAGTTTCCGGAGCATCATCAAATTCCGTGGACCCAGAGGATGTCCATCAAGAGGATAAATTCACCATTAGTAAGGAAAAATATAAAAATAAGCGGCCCGACCTCCGCGAATTTGTAAAAGAATCGAAGATATTGGAGAAAAAAGCCAAAGGAAAAGAGGACTTCATTATTTTTGCAAATCCCAAGAAGGCGAAAAAAGAAGTGGATTTTGTGGAGCTCTCCACTTCTAGTGACAAGTCTATCTCCGCCCAAATCCGTGAGAGCAAAAAGTGGGAGCGGCAAGAGAAGAAAATAAAAAAGAATAAGAAGAAAGTCGACGAGGATGTCAAAAAATCAAAGAAAGAAGCGTGGGGTAAAGCTAGTATTCTAGCCACTGACACTGTGGAAATCGGAGAGGATACGGAGTTAGTGTCTTGTGATATCGGAGATTCTGGAAACCAAGGTGTCTTTGGTGATAAAAAAAGTGATGCGAGAACCAATAATGATACACTCCATGAGGAGATAACGATAATTCCGACAGTGGGGGATGCCTGGGCTTGGGCATACTTAGCTGATGAATTTGAGGTTACAGGAGGGGGTGAGGAAGTCTGCAACGTCTCTTCGCATATCAGCTATCAGGGCTACCTGCAGTCGGCTCTTGGTGCTGTAGCGGAAATTGATGTTACCTGGAAGCTTGAGAATCTCGACTCAGGAGAAACCTGGGACGGAACCCATCTTTCAAAGACTTGGACCTCAACCACCTCAAATGGGTACACCGGTACTGATGTGGATTCAGTGTCTGTAGTGCTTACTTCTGGAGACACCTATCGCCTTACTGTCCGCTCTGAGGGGCACGTTAGTGTCACAGGCCCTCAAGGGGCTCAAACTGACTTTGGGTCACAAATGGATGGTGAACAGATGGTAGACGTAGAAAAGTTCAGTTTTAATTTCGCTAATTAAAACTGGACTGGTGCGTTAGGCCTCTACTCCTTTTGCTGTTTGAAGATATTATAACCCCGATACAGTTTCAGTGTTATATATATTATCGACCCTAGCACAAATAGTGACAGTAGGAGTAGGAACCCCCACTCGATCCAACCAGACAATCCAGTTGTCATATTTCTACATTTGGAAGGGGAGAAATAAACCTTTTGTGTAGGTAGTATAGTGCTGCCCGGCCCTTCTTGATTTCATTTAATGGGGTGATGCATCCGATCAGAGTTGAGTGGTTCTCATCGGGTGTGCGCTTGATATTCTTGGGGATGAGGTTGGACTGAGGGGGTCCCGAACGTACGGACGGCAACGTAGCGTTCCAACTGGATAATGGAGTTGAGCGACTTCTAAGTCATGACTCCCAGTAGAGTGTAGCGTAGTGGTAATGAAGGCGATGGACAGGGGAACTGAGCGGATGTGCGCTCGCTTCTTGATGCGCAGTTTCGGCGACTACTGCCCCGGTTGTTATGAATAATGAAACTGCACTAGCAGCTTCTGCTAAGTGTTGGGCTCCAGCAGCAAACTCGTAGGTGCCTAGTGCGCCGAGGATTGATGTACCGCTATCCCGAATTGTGTAGGTAGTGGCGTTTGACGACGACCCATTCCCAGTTAATCCGGACACCGACGAGTACGAGGTACTCGATTTCCTCGTTAGACATCATGAATGCGGGTTTGGCCAAAGCGAGATCGCAGACCGGACTAATATCACCGAGTCCAGGGTAGCGAAGACGATAGCTCGTCTCACTGAGAAGGGGTTTGTCAAGCGTTCTGATCGGACCTATTGCGTTGACCCAGATCAGGTTGACGTACTCAAAGGACGTCTCAAGTCGATTAACTCAGTCGTTCAGCTGTTTGACGGAGTTCCTGACGACGACGCTTATGCTGAGGAAGGATGGGAAGATGAACTCCCCACTATTGACCGAGCATAAATCGGGGGAGAATTTAGAGGTCAACACTAGCCCCTAGTAGCTACTCATAGAGGGATTCTGGATGCCACCACACGGCTCCACTTTCTCCGACTTTCTTCATTTTGATTTGATCTTCTTCCGCAAGTTGCTTTAGCCGGTCAAACGTGCCTCTCCTCCCCAGTCCGACCTGGTTAGCTACCTCTGCGGTTGTAAGAACTGGATCCGAGGCGTGGCGAAAAACGTCAACTATCTCGTCATCAGAAACAGTTGGTTTCCGCCCTGGGCCCACCATTCGGTGAAAGCTTCCCCTTGGTCGAAAATAGGGATTTGCTCGTTGAGGGGAACTAGTTCCTCGGGAGGAATTAAGAAGCTCCACGCCCAAACTCTTCGTTGTGGTATGTCACAAACCCACACGGCCTCTGAACGTGACTCGTATCGTCCGAGCTACGTAGGTCCGATGCCAGCCGAGGGTCGGTAAATTGAACGACCGCCAATCCTTCTTGATACAGCACACCGACGAATCCGCTTCAACAATCCACCACGCATTACGTGCACCTCGACGTCGCCTTACCGTCATGCTCGTCTCTCATAGAACAATTACCTCACCAAGAGCTGCTTCTGAGGCCGAAGAGACCTCCTCAGAAATCAAAGAAAGCGAAACGACCGTCTCCGTGAGGCAGCTTGCTCGTGAGATTGTTTCGCTGGAAGAGGACGTCTCCCTTCAGCAAGCAACTGGCGACCCCTACCACAATGTCTACACCGCTCTTATTCAGACACACTTGCCGCAATTAGCAGAAGTCAGTGCAATTGAGTATGATCACAATCGCAAAACCGTTCGTCCGGGCCCAAACTTGGTCGCCTTAGCAATTGCTACAACCGTTACCTCACCAGTTGCCCAAATATTGTTCCACAGCGCGGTCGCTAACCTTTATTCAGGCAGCTCCTCGCCTCTTGGAGACGCAATCACCGATTGACGATGATGATTCACACTCAAATTCAGAGTCATGACCCCGTCAATCGACTCGGTGATCGACCTTCGACCATGGAAGACACTGGGTAAACTAGTTCTCTCCCTCTTCTTTCGACAGTGGCGATTTCCGGAGAACTGGACGGTAACGGGGGTTGGTCCCTGATGACACAGAGGGATGCTTCGCGAGAGGGGAACAATCGCCAGGAGATACCGGGAACCGACAAAATACCTTCCAACACAACTGGTGAACGTGTAGCGGAATTAGTCGAGTCTATCTCGGCGGACCGGTTTGCCGACTGGTATCAGGAACGGCAGTTTCGTCGCAATATTGAGAATGGGCAGCCGTACTTCAATGGACCTGGAAGCGTTCCAGATGAAGGTCGGCACAGTCCAAGTAGCCTCCTCCAGTGTCACCGTAAAGTGTTGTACCAGCAGTACAATGCACCGGAGGAAGAGTCAGATCCACACGGGATTTACTGGTTCGGGACTCGGTTCGAGGAGGACATCATCTTCCCGTTTTTGGAGCGGGCGGTTACCGGTTCGGGAACGTACGTTCGAAATAGCATCTGGATTGACTTTACAGTTGAAACAGAGGGGGTTGTACTCCAATTCAAGGGTGCAACGGACCCGGTTCTCGTCGACGGGGAGGGCGTTCCGATTCTTCCCACGGAAGTGAAAACCAAGTCCTCAATCGATCATCTCTCAGCACCCAGTACGCGACACCGTGCTCAACTCCACGCGTATATGGTTGGGCTGTCTAAACAGTATGACTTCGACATAAGGGATGCAGTTCTCATCTACGGATCTCGTAACTCATTCCGCATCAAGCCATTCCACGTGACGTTCGACAGGGCGTTCTGGAATGATACTGTTCTTCAATGGGCTACTGATCACACACAGTATCGCTTAGATGGGGAGATCCCTCCGCAAGACCCTGTTTCTTCCTGGGAGTGTTACTACTGTGACTACAGAGAACGCTGCGGGAAGGGTGAAACGGGATATCGCGATCTCGGTCCTACTGAGCTACTGCCCCGGTTTACTGGATATCCGAAAGAAAAGATAGCCGAACATCTGGACGCTTATCCCGACGTACGTTTGCCGCCGACGCTTGCTCATGAGTATCCAAACCTAACCGACTCGTATGAGGTGTATCAGTGGCGGTGTCCGCAGTGTTCGACGGTATTCGACTGGGATCAGATTAACCAAGATCCCGGGGACAACGTAGAGTGGTTCTGTCCGAACTGCCTTGAGAAGGATTCGCTCGTCGAGCTCCATATCCCAATGCTTTCCGAGCGGCTGGAGGATGCGCCTCAGCTTCAGGATGCTGCTGGCAAGGGTGAAGACTCATGAACGGAGGTTTCCACTCGAGCGAGGAGTCTCCAGGAGAACAGGCGGTAGACGACACTCAGCCGGAAGGCCTGGATGCGGCCATCTATGCACGGACCTCCTCGGGTTCACAGCGATTTGGATATTCCATCGATGAACAAGTAAACCAGTGCTGGGACCAATGTACTTCAGCCAACTGGACTGTAGAATACATCTTCACAGATGAGGCTGAATCGGGTCGAAATACTGATCGGCCTCAGTTCCAGCAGCTATTGGAGCGTGCTGAGGGTGGGTCCATTGACGTTGTTGTATTCTGGAAGTTAGATCGATTCTGTCGGTCTCTCGCAGACCTTGTCCGGATTGAGGATCAGCTTCGAGCTCTGGATGTTGGTTTGCAAAGCGTAACAGAGCACATCGACACCACGACACCAGTCGGACGGTTCAATTTCCGGAATCTCGCATCTGCTGCTGAGTTAGAGAGCGATCTCACAAGTCAACGGGTGAAGATGGGGATGCATGGATTTGCGAAGGAACACAAGTGGCCCAACGAACACCCACCACTTGGATATACTAAACTAGATTCTGATAGATTAGAGATTATCACTGAGGAGGCGCGTCTCGTCAGAACAATATTCAACCAGTATCTCCGGGAGCGGTCAATGCCTGAAGTAGCCTACCACCTGAACTCTGAGGGCGTCTTTACTAAACAAGATGAGGAATGGTGCAGGCAATCAGTAAATACCGTCCTCAGCAATGAGCTCTACATTGGTAATTACTCCGTTGCTGGGTTTGAAGACCATGTCGAGGAGTATCGAATCATCAGCGATGAACGCTTCAATACTGTAGAAGACGTCAGGTATCGCTTCCAACGAGGAAGAAATGAGATGGATGAAGCGCGGAAGCAGTCCAAAGCTGAGCGTGTTCTTGAGCAATACAAGAAGGCCAAGGAGAGCACGGAATGACTCACGATTCTAGTTGTCCGAAATGTGGGGGTGAATTAGTTCAAATGGTGGAGGGGGCTAATGCGGTTGTCTGCACTGATTGCGGCACCGTAGAGCCCTCCACAGCCAGCACTACTGATGATGTCTCTGAGAGTGCCGACGCTCAGAATAAACGGAGTGGCAATCAGTCGGTTTCGATGGGCGATTTGGTGGATGCCGTAGAGATTCGGGACTCATCCGATGAAAATCTCGTGGAGCTATTGGCGTCACTGGACAAGGTCTCTGAAGCGCTGGGTTTGGATAACTCGGTACAAATGCGAGCTGCTGAACTTGCTGTTTCTGCTTGGGAGCACCGAGTTTCCCATGGGCGGAGTAAAGCCGCAGTTGTCGGGGGTTGTGTGTATGCAGCTACTCGAGAGCAAGGACGTCCGAGACCGTTGACCATCGTTAGTGACGCAACAGAGACAGCTGAGTCAACGTTGAATAAATCGTATCGAGCTATCGTCGCTGAGCTCGATCTAAAGATGCCAGTAATCGGTCCATCTGCGTATACGCAGTACCTCGGTCAGAGGCTTCACCTCCCAAACCCAGTAATAGAAAATGTCGATTGGGCATTAGAGGAAGAAGTGGACTTGAATGGAAATCCCGCTGGTGTTGCCGTTGCAGTACTGTATCTTGCTGGGACGGATGCTGGGTATGATCTTACGCTATCTGAAGCGGGCAGGGTGGCGGGAGTCGCAAAAGAAACCGTATGGAGAAACGTGCGAGAGATACGGCCACTAGAAATCAGCTAGCTCTTTTTGAGCGGGCTCGGCAGTCGCTGTGTTCTTCTCAGAGGGTGCTTCAGGCGTTGACTCCCGGACTGGGTCTGAATACCAATCAATAGCCCAGTCTTGGTTATTTATCGCGCGCTGATACTTATCGGGGAGTGTATCTATCCCGATTTGTTTTCCGCATTGCTCACACTGGTATGTGTATTCGTAATCCCCATCTGGGGTGCGCTCGATCTCGAAGTTCTCTGTAGACGGACAGAACGGACACTGCAGTGGAAGAGTCTGATGGAACTTATCGAACTCCTCCTTCGTTAGTAGCGGAGATTGATACGCACAATTTGTACATTTGTAATTCTGGACAGTAGTTCCCCACTTCTCTTGAGTCCCATTCTTCCTTAGAGAACTACCACACTTTCTACAAACTTTAGAAATACTACCGAGCTGTGTGACTGTATATCCTGGACCGAAATCTTTGGAAATCTCATCGATGGGGTTAGGAACTTCAGGAGCAGAGCCTGACGAGTTACCTTGATTCCCAAGAGCTTCCTGAACGGCTTGAAAAACCTCGGGATCCACAGCTTCCAGCTGCTTATTCTTCTTAACGACTTGGTCCTCCAACGCAAGCTCTCCTAAGCATAGAGGATGGCTCAATAGATTCCGTATCTGTGAGACACTAGGCAGGTTCTCAAGGTCGTGATTCTTTTCGATTTGCCGCTTCACCTCCTCTTGATTCTCGACTTCCAGATACACTTCGAATATTTCTGGAATTAGTTCTGCTCCTGTTTTTGTGAGGTAGACTGTCTGGTCCTCCTCTTTTTTATACCCGTACGGGGCGTGGCCAAATGGCCACTTGCCTCGTTCCAGCTTCCGAATTTGGCCTTCCCTTCGATTTGTGTGGAGACGTTCGTACCATTCACGAGCGAAGACAACTTGCCGAAGGATGAGCTGGAAATCGTAGAGGTCATCCCATTCAAAGTATCCATGAGTCCCCGCATAGAGTATCACTCCAGATTCCTTGAGGCGTTTTAGATACAGAATAGACTCCCAAGGTATTGCCCGTGTAAGCCGATCTAATTTTGAAACCCCGATAATATCGATTTCATCTTGTTCTGCGAGGGTCGCTAGCTCGTCTGTGGAATCTCGTTCGGTCGTTGCTGCAGATTCTGCGACTTCGTATGTTTCCTTGATCTCTCCATCGACCCTTTCTACTTCTGTTTTGAGCTGATCAATTTGCGTATCTGTGCTGGCGTTCTTACTTTGCATGCCGGTACTGACTCGAGTGAGGAGACCCCAGCGAAGGTCTTTGACGTCTTCTTTGCGCAGTAGGCCAGGAAGGATCGGGAGTAGAATGCCATCCCCGTAATTAAAAGAATGGACGAGCCAGCTACCAACTATTATAAAGAGAATGGACTGGACAAGGGGTTTCGCATATGCAACTGAAGTGGCTTTGATGGACTGTAGAGGTATACCTGTCTTGTCCATCCGCCTTTTATTATTCGCATATGTGGGTTCACCTTCTTGCGCATCCGCGCATGGGTTCTGCCCCCGCTGTCGGCGGGTGTCTTCTTCGATTCGCGTGTTTTGCATCGTGGCTGGCGCTTTGAATCCGACCTCTCTGAACGGAATGCTGAGGACCCCTCTGGTGCATTCTTTTTAAATTACTTCGATCCGCCACTGCTTTGCTCGTGCCTGATTTCCGGTGAATATAAGTCGAAATCTATGTCACGATAAATAAATGACAGAGAACTCAGAGCTCTCAGATAGAACTCCAAAAAATGATACCGACGAACTCCTCCGGTCAGTCTCAGCACGTCCACCGAGCGACGCGCCGTATCTTGCTGAGTCAACGGCCCGATACATCCTGAACTCGTCTTCTGGCGAACTGAACAAGGCTGCAAATGAGCGAGATATTGAGAAGGCGCTATCCAAGATTCCGTTACGAATCACTCGACTCCTGTACGATATCGCTATCTTATCTCGAGGACAGTATCTGGATAGCCTTGATGAGAACTGGTGCTACTTGGAGCAGGTACCGGATTTCTTGAGTTATGCAACTCGATATTCTCACGGGCGTGAAACTGCGAGTAATCGAAAAAGCACCTATTTCAACATCGGATTTGACGTAGGGCTCGGGTTTAGTTCGCTGACCGGGACAATTTCTGAGGATCCTCGAGGATCTAAGTTTCTGGCAGGGTTTACCACAGCCTTCTCAACGGACCATTTCCAGGTCTCTCACTCTCAGAGTAACGGGGATACTGAAAAATCGAGCTACGAGATTGATCCCGAACGACGGGACTTGCTCGAAGAGTACGGCGTTGAGCCGACAAAGTATATTGATCGACTGATTCAGACCCATAACCAAGCTTGGAGCAGTCTTGGGGAGAGAGAGCCATTGTCAACTAAGGAGGCAACACAGGAATTTCTTGAAGAGCGGGTCGGAGAATGGTTCGGTAAGTGCAGCTACCTTCGGAAGGAGCTTGAACGAGAGTGGTCGTCAATTAGTGAAGCAAGCACTCCTGGTGTGAATGTCGAAGAGTTACTAAACGCAATCTGGGAACTCGAATGTGACAAAGGCTCTCAGCTGAAAGACTCAACGATCGCTGAAAAGGCGGGAAAAAACTCGAACTACAAGGGATCTATTACACAGGTGTTGAACCGGTTATCTATTGATGGGAAAAACCCCGATGACGAAGCCTTCTCCACCTTTGAAGCCGAAGAAATTGTGCGATATACCGGTGGGAAGTGGAAGCTAACTGGTTATGGCCAACTCTTACTCTATCACGTCTTTACGAAGGGTCAAGATCCTCAATGGGTTCAGGAAACCGCCATTGGTGACCGTCTTCCATTAGATGAGGTGCGACGGTACTCTGAGAGAGACTCTGAAATCCTTGAGCAAGGAGTCCACCACTATTACGATAACTAATTAGACGATCTAGTCTCGATGCCGGACTGATAGAACCCTTTTTATCATCTCTCAGTAGACCCCTCCCAGACGGAGTCAACATAGAGGTGATATTCTAACTCCCTCCCACAATGCGTGAACCAAGCGACGAACGCGAACACCCTCAAAGCACCCTTAGTACTCAGCCACGCTACGCCCGGCTAGGAACACACCAAGAAAACCCGGTCGGGGTGTGTATTTTCCTTTCTAAACCGGACCTCTATGGGCTCAATATTGATCCCGATAATCGAACGGTGGTTGAATATCGAATTCGCGAACTCGGAACCGATCGTGTAGTTTCGATCTCTGCTGCTGACCCAGCACAGGCGGATACGCTGACACCCTCAACCACCGATTGACTACCAATACTCCAGCCCGACTATAGATATGCCAGAAATAGCATCTGACACCACGGTGGCTTCCTGCTACCCTCCAGAATCCCTCTACTCACAGTGGTGTACGCATGCATCAAAGTTCGACATGAGCGTCAGCCAATTCCTAATTCGAATGGTGGAGGCTGGCCGGAAACAACTGGACACAGATTCGTTGGCGATCCAGTCGATGCAGGAGTTGCGTGAGGAACGGAATAATCTGCGTCGCGAGGTTGAACGGGAGCGGGCGCGTGTAGAGGAATTAGAGCAACAACTGGATCGGACGGCACATGCTGACGTGGTTGGAGTTATTGAAGAGAATCCTGGGGTATCGGCTCCAGAGGTAATCCAGCACATTGCGGATTCTGTCCCGGGTCGAACAGTTGGGCTCCTAGACACGCTAGAGGGCGAACGTATCCGAGAATCGGACGGAGAGTACTATCCCCTTGACGAAGAAGATCGCGAAAACAGGGACGAAGAAACGATCGTTGAGGAGGAGGGTCGTGGAGGATGAGCCGTCGAAAGGGAGTGCGGCCGGAGCAGTACGCGGGTGTCTTCCAATTGTTCTCTGAGATTCCAGAGCGATATCGCCTCGCGACGTACGCCGACCAGTACAAGGACGAAGACACGTGGATGGAGTACGTGGAAGATGTCCTGAAGCCAGAGCACAAACCGGTGAGTGAGCATCTCCAGAAGACGATTCGGCTGGGTGGCTCCTCGTGGCTGGAGCATATGGATTCGATGGGACGGCATCACGCGCTCGCCACGCCCGAGGACGTCGAAGCTTGGTGCGAAAACTTACTCGATGAACGGAAAGTGCGAACAGCGTACGAGAATTACTACATTCGAATCTACCAGTTCTATAACCACCTCGTCTCGGTGAAGGGCCATCCACATGTGTACAATCCGCTCCTGATTGCGGCGGTCGAATACGAAACCGCTCGAAGAGTCTGGATGTATCGTATCGAGAATCGGCCGGAGGTGATGGACCGTGAGTAATGAACCGTCGATATCGGGTGACGAGACACCCAATCACTCGCCAACTGGAGCGGATGGTGGACAGTATCCAGAGATGGGTGAGTCGTCGAGTGATGGAGTCCAACAGGAGGTTCGAGAGTCGTTCGCGGATGCCTTCGACCGATCGGCGGACCCGCTGGCGGTTTACAGCGAGCAGTTCTACGAGTTGCCGGATCCGTTCGACTATTTCATCGAGTCAGCGGTGGAGAACCGCGATTCGGTGACGCAGGAGGTGACGGTAGACCGCTACCATCTCGTGTATCGGCAGTGGCGTGAATTCATGGCATCGACGAACCGCCATCCAGCATGTCCCAGTCCCGAGCATGTGTCGTCGTTCATTCGGTGGCGGCGGGACGTTCACGGAAATACTCGGCGGACGATTCTGGGGAAACTGAACCGGTTGTCGCAGGCGTACGAGTTCTGGCAGCAAGATTCCGTATTCCCACATCCAGATGACCACAATCCCTTCGCGTTGGCGAGGGAGACGACCGACTTAGGTGAAGACCCAGAAAAACCACTGTATGATTTGTCACTTAGCGAGCTACAGCGCGTGTTTAGTGAAGTCGAGAACATCAAGCGCCGAGCGATTATCGGCCTGCAATTGAAGCTGGGGGCGCGAGCTGGCGAAGTCTGCAATATCAAACTCCAGGACCTCCACATTGACCACGGCGAACTACAGACCCAATATGATCGGTTAGGCAAGCATCTGGCCCTGGGAGAGTATTCGAATGTCCTCTACATTCCCCACGACCGGGATGGAAACAAGTCCTCAAATCCACGGCTGTTGCCGGTGGATGAAGAACTCCGATGGTTGCTCCTTCGGTATTTGCTGGTGCGGCCGCAAGTCGATGAGGATTGGTTATTCCTCTCGGAGCGGACGTTCACTCAGATGCAGCCCACGTGGGTGAACGAGGAGTGGAAGGCGGCTTTCCACCCGGAATATGCGGAGACCGAGAACCGGAAGCCGATTACGAGTCACTTTGGCCGCCATTGGTTCAGCTCTTACTGGCGGCTGAATGTGGGCATTTCACGCGAGCACGTCCAGTACATGCGTGGTGACCGCGTTGCTCCAATGGATGATTTCCCGGATGCCATTGACGACTATATCCACCCCCACTACCGGCATATCGAGTCGGAGTATAGAAACTCGGTATACCCACTGAATCTGGAAAAGAAATATTAAAATCTCGACCGCACTGCTCAGACGATTCCCAAACCGACACGCGATATTATCTCGGGTGGACTTTCGGAACAGCACCGAACTGGCTCTGGAGCAGTTAGTCGAACTCGGCGAACAGGTATTCCTTGTCGACGGCAGCGAGAAACTGATTGACGACTTGGCCCATTGTACGCAACTCACCCTCACTGGCACTTGATGTCGGTTCTCGGTAGCGTCCGCTGATGATGGTCGTCGATGGCGTCCGCAACGTCTTTCTCTGAATACCCAAACGTCCCGAGTACGCCCGCCACAGCGCGAACAGTCAACTCGACATACAAGGTGGTGTCGTACTCGTCGGGGTCCTCCGTATCGAGAGCAACGCGGTCGCGAGAACGCTTCTCGTCGTCGACGACAACGTACTCGACATCTTCGCCGGGAGAGATGCCGCCGACTTCGTCTTTGGAGCGCCGGAGTGCGGCGACGTTCCGTGTTTCGTGACCGTAGTCGGCGGGCGTCTTCGTCACGCGATTCCGAATCGCCAGCTCGTCAGATTCGACACGACCGGCCCGCAAGTCTCCCAACTCGTCAATGGTGACATTCACTGAGACCCAACCGTGCCAAATCTGTCAGCAGTGGTTTGATTCCGTCGTCCTCTCGGAAGCCACGATTTCATCGATACGTTCTCGGGCCCACGCAATAGCATCTGGCCGATCATTCCTAATCGCTGCTGAGAGGTGGTTTGTACTAGAGAAAATCAAGATGTACGTGATTCGCTCGTCGATTAGCACAATCCCATATCGGGGTATAGTATCTGAAACGGAAAGCTGGTTCTGAGAAATGACGTCACCCATTTTCATCTTAACGTCGTTCGATTCCAAGACGCTAGCGACTCTTTCGTTGACGGTTAGACAAACGTCTGGCAGAGGTGAGTAACTCTCATCTGTCAGTATTTCAATATAGGGTGTTATCAATACCGGTGTCACCACAACTACCTCGGAGGCTTCGGACAAGTCATCAACTAATGGTTCTATAGTGGAATACGGCGCACAATCGGGAAGTTCCAGTACCGAACCCCCCTCTAAAAATGTTGCAGGCAAGGACGTCTCCGGTGGTAGTTCCATTAATTCGTTCTCGATTCTGGAGAGTCTGGCAAACGCTCCCTCGAATTGCTCGTATAGTTCATAGGCCAGGCGCCCTTCAACAGTAGGTTTACACAGACCCTCTTCACGGTTCACCAGATTCTCTTCTTCTAGCTCACGAATCGCACGGTCTACCGTGGGTCGTGATTTCGTCACCTGTTCCTGCAGATTACGCTTATTCGGACTTTCGCGACAGACAATATCAAAGACCTCTCTCCGGTTAAGTACAGTCTCAACGATTTTTGTCCCGTCAGACATCGCGATATCCCCCAATGTGTTCGCATAACTGCCCAGTCTGGGCCTCCACTGGTGGGAAGGTGGATGTCATTACAGCCCTATACCTGGATGCCAGTATTTATTTTAACTACTATTACACCTGATTGAATGTGTGCATAAAGTATATTAGTGTATCCAGGTGTCACTACCGATTGGATGCTCTGACCCCGACAGGATTAGTTCACCCGCAAGAGTGACATGAGAGATTGAGGGACTATGATGCTTGGCGTTCTGGTGTGACGACTCTACTTGAGTCCGATTGAATCCCGGGAAAAGATATCGTCTGTTTCGGTTCCGATGATCTGTGAGGAGAGAACACTACCGTTTACGACGAGGTGGATGTCACCGACAGGAGTGGTAACTATTAATTTCGTGATTAACTGGACGTTGAGCATTTTAGAAGTCAAGACATTCGGAAACAGCGGAAGCAGTGGTGTGGGTTCCCTCGACCCGCCGCCAGCCTGCGCGCTCACCGGGAAGTGCCCCTTCCCGTCTGTAGAACCTGTTGCTCCCCGGTCTCGATGTCGCGGAGGATGTCGCGCTGACCGTACCCGAACGGCCCCAGAACCCCCGCTGCCGCCCGTGCGACCACCTCCACGTAGAACTCCGTGTCGTAGTCCTGCGGGTCCTCCGAGCGAAACTTCACCCGGTCCCGCGATGACTTCTCGTCGTCGACGACCACGTACTCCACGTCCTCCCCAAGGGCGATACCGCCGACGCTGTCTTCTGCCCGCCGGAGCGCAGCCACGTTCCGCGTCTCGTGGCCGTACTCCGCGGGCGTCTTGGTCACGCGATTCCGAATCGCCAGCTCGCCGGGCTCGACGCGACCGGCCCGCAGGTCCCCGATAGCATCCAGCACTCGTGCGAGGACCGCGTCCGTCTCTCTGGTCTCGTCGTAGGCCTCGATGAGCTCGCGCTGGAGGTCCGCTATCCAGGGCGGGGTGCTGCGCTGCCGGCACTCGATGCCCCGATACTTGTACTCGCCCGACTCCTGGTGGCCGAAATACTTGGTGAGCGCCCCGTCTCGGCCGTCAGCGGTCGGGCAGAACGCCACCCAGTCGTAGACGCCCTCGTGCTCCAGTTCGATGCCCTTCGCTTCCGAGACCTCGCGAGCGACCGCCTCGACCGGCTTCTGTTCAACGTCCTTCCGGGGCTGCACCCAGATTGAGTCGATGATGCCGTGGACAACGCGGTAGCCTGCCTCCTCGAACGCTTCTTTCGCGTCTAAGAGAATCTCCCGGGCGTAGGCGTTGATGGCTTCGTGGGCCTCAATCCGACCGAACTTCGCGTTCGAGAACCCTTGGTAACCGAAACAAGACACGAGTATCCACTTCAGAGCCGCCGACCGTTCTTCTAGCTCCTCGACGCGGTCTGGGTCGTCGGCCGTCGCGATCTCCGCCTTGATGTCGGCGCGGTCGTCGATAATGGGGCCGAGAACCTCCGGCAGGTACCCATCCTCTGGACAGACGCTATACCCGAGTCCGGGGACGTCTTCCCGCTCGGGATGGCAGTCACACCGGATTGTCTCCGGGCTGATTTTGTGCTCGCGGATGATGTTCGGGTACAGCGAACTGAAATCCAACTCGTGAACGTTCTCGTGGACGCCGACGTCCGGCTCCAACGTAAACCCGCCACGGTCGGCTGCATCCAACTGGGTAGCTGTCTTGAATCGCTCAGTCCGCCACGACCGCCAAGGCACCAATACGTCCTCCTCGGCGGCGAGACATTCTCTCCATATCCAGAGTGTGAGCCCTGACGCACGTATACGGAGGCGTGTCCTGTCCAGATGTCCACTAGCAGCGTCGGCAATAGAGTGTACCCCCGAAACGTCTCCACCGTCCGGGAGTATCGCTTACAATAGAACTGGACACTTTGCCATTCTCGAATGTCCACAACCCCACGCCCCCACTACGGTGTCTTGGGCGTCGGATACCCAACCGGGCTGCTACAGCAGTAGACTACCGGTCTTCGTAGTATGCACTTCTCCGTAGCGAATCGACCACGTCGGCACTAGGCAGGTCTGATAGCGGAATCTCCGCGCGCTTCTCCGGTAAACTGCCTCCGTCTGTATACTCGTAGACCCAGAACTCCTCTCCGTTGGTCAGCACCCCCCAATCTGCGGAGAAAATCCGGAGGTAGTCGTACAGTTGGCTTTCCTTCGTCTCGAGGTTCACGTTCGTTTGCTTAGCCTCGATGATCACGTCTGGCGAGGATGATTCCGGTCCAAACAGGGCGTAGTCCGGCCGCAAGTCCGTCTTCGAGTCGGAGTATTCTAACCGGACTTCCTCACTGTCGAACTTGTTCCATCCCAACCCCGCGACAAATGGCGTGATTAGCTTCGCTTTCGTTTCTTCTTCACGCGCCCCTGCAGGCAATGTGGTCAACCCTTCGGTGGCACGCTTTCGGTAGGTCTCCAGGTCCGTGACCGGTTGTGCGTTATCTTCGCCTGCTGGTGGCTGGTTTTCCTCGTTTGCTATCACCGAACTCCCCTCGATATATGTGCTGAACACAGGGGTGTCGTTGTCAGACTCGTCTGTATTCAGGCGAAGGACCCCTGTGACTGTCACGTATTCTCCCGCTGCTGCCGCGCCGGCTTCGTCGTCCTCGAAATGGACGTCAATTTGACCGGGTGCCTCACCTTCGGACAGGCTGTTGGGGGAGTCGATGATTGTCAGCGTCTGGAAGTCGACAAACTCTGATTTGCTCGGGTCGAGCTTAAACGGCCCTTCACGGTCACAGCTTATGCATCGCTCTGGTTCTTCGTACCCTACAGTCCCTTGCGGGACTTCGGTCTCCCCGCCACACCGGAGACAAACGAACACTCCTCGTTCAAGCCTCGGCTCAACGTCCGTGGCGGACCTCACGAGACCCTCAACATTCACCAATGTGTTCAGCTGGCCAGAATCAAACCCCTCTATCGATGTGTTCGTCGTAAGTCCATGCAGGCGAACATGAGCCTGTCCAAGACTGACGTCTTCCGCAGTATCGTATACTCTGAGCGTCTCTTCGGCAACTTCTTGGAATAGGTCTGGGTTGCTGATGAAGTCGTCTACGAACGCAGGTCTTTGCTTGCGAAGGGCTCCGAGGTCTAGTCTGAGGCTTTTGGAGTCCTCAGGGAATTGTCTAGCGAGTTCCGCGATCTGCGGTTGGTAGTGTTGGTCGTAGAGCTCCTCGAATAATTCGAGAAGTTCCTCGTTCGCTGCCTGAGCCATGTCTCCGTAACGCGGTTTCAACGGGGTAAAGACTTGGTCACTTCCTCGAAACCGTCCATATCAGTAGTTGGCAATACGGTTTGGTTATTCAGAGTTCAGGGTGAAACAGCCGTTACGTACAGATGCCTGTTGAGCGTTCAGTTATCGAGATGTAAGTCGCCTACCAGAAAGGATATGATCTCAGGACAGGCAATTTATTAGTATGGCGGATACGCTCACGGCCCTCTCCCAGCGAAATGAAGCGTTCTGGATTGGTTTATCCCTGTTCCTTTCGGGGTAATCACTCCTGAAACCCTATCTCTGGGGGGAATCGGTGCTTCGCGGAGTTTGATTTTTGTCGGTGGCGGAATCCTCCTCGTTCGGACTATCGTGGGGTGCGTTAGAATCCTCAAGACGACGGCAGTAGCAGGAGTACTCGAGTATCGTGAGGGGCAACGCAATGGTCGATAGCCCGCCCCCTGTCTGTATTAATGACTGGCGCGTGTCTCGAGTTCTAATGGAAGAATCGCCAGCGGATGAGGTCCGAGACATGCACACTCTCTCTGAGCGTGGTCACACGTGGCTCAAGGGCGACCCCAGCACCGAACTCCTCAAACCAGACGACTGGTTCTTACGTTCTGGGCCACGAATGCGGAGAGGACCGCTCTGAGTAGGATACTACCATATTTATATGCAAAACTTTGATGGAGGAGTTAGAACAAATGAGGACATGGGAAATATTATACAGTTGATTCGGGAACAAATTGACTTCGATTCGCGACTCCGGAATCCTGTCCAATGGTTCCTCTGGCTCTCAACAGCGATAGTAATTGCTGTTGTCGTGTTCGATTGGCGGCCATCTGGAGTGCTTGAACCCGTCTTTATTGCAGGTATGTTCCTTGGAGCAGCCGGAGTGGTCATTCTACTGCTAATGTATGCAGTTACAGGATCTCTTGGACAGGGCTGAAAAAGATCACCAGAAAAAGGCCACAAGAAGAGTGTGTCAGCTGGCCCCTATCCGAAACTGCTTACTTATCTTGATTGGACCGCTCCCAGAGTTCTTTGCTCACTTCGGTATCCATTGATGTGACCGATATTGGCGGGTCTTCCGCGATGTATACCTCTTCTTCGGGGAGACTCTCTGATTGAAGTTCTCCATCTTGATGTGTTATCTCCGACCGAGGGACTTTCTTAATGCCGAACTCTTCTTTTTCTTCATCGCTCATCTCTTCTGGGTTCCCCATCGGCCCGCGTGTCCGTCCAGGCTGTTCTTGGTCCGAAACGGAGACATCGTCTTTATCGAATTCCAAGTCCCACCCAGCGTAGGCTTGGCTTGCGTGCGTGCTGATCTGAACCGCGGGGTTGTCCGCCGGCGACTTGTAGTAACTCAACGCCTCGAACGTCACTTGGTGTGCCCCCTTTTCTATCCCGTCATATCCGCCGTCCCAGACGTACTCTTTGTAATTGCTCGGGGTCGTGACTTCATATGCTACAACGCCCAACGCGGTACTCAGGTCTGCCCCACCGATGAAGAGCGCTAAAGGAGTCCTCTGTGCAAGGGCTGTCGCCAATGAGACCACCCCCAGCACTGCCCCAGGGATTCCCCCTGGGACATCTGGGTTGTCGGGGTCAGGGGCTAAGGCGTCACTGTCGCTTGCTACAGAGGGAGCGATTGTCATCTCGTTTGTGTTGTTATTCTTGATTCGAATGCCTTGGCTCCGGAGTTTCCCGAGTGGATCACCAGTTGACGTTTCGACAGCACTCACTTGGCTGGCAGCTTCAAATGTGTAGACCCAGTGTTCCTCTACTCCAAGCCCTGGTTCTGATGGGACGTGGAATGTGTCGACGAGTTCAAGTGACGAGCAGACGATATGGGTCGTACCTTCCGGGAATTGGGTATCATACGTCCCAGTATCGTCCCAACTTGGGGAGTTGGATTCGATCGATGCGCTCCCGACTCCCACTGCACTTTGGAAGGCAAGAGCCCCCAGGGCGGTTCCACTCAACGATTTCAGTGCTGTTCTCCGGGTTATTGGCGTTCCGTCTCGACTTTCCTTGGAAGCTTTTTCGTCTGTCATGTGCTACCAATTTAGTTGTGCCGCGGATACACCTTTTATTCACTTACTATTCATTTAATCAGATGCCGAGAGATGTTCAAAGGTTGAATATATATCGAATAGTGATGGGGTTCTGTCAGCAGTTCACAGCCGAGTCCGAGACCGAGTGATATCCCCTATAATCGTTCAAGCGTACAGCGAACGAGGGTTATCTTACCGACATCAGTCGATCCGTGAGAATCATCGGGTCAGCGGGCTCACCGGCAATGAGGATTGACGATGATGATTCGCACTCAAAATCCAGAGTGATGACCTCGCCAATCGACTCGGCGACCGATTTTCGACCATAGAAGACACTGGGTGTACCATTCCGCTCGGTTCAATTTCAGGGACTCGTCTGAATAAAGAAATCGCGCTAGCAACTGCTGATATGCTCCGTCACGTGGATTGGGGCGGTAATCCGTACCGTCGGTTCCGCGATGTTCCACTGATGGTCACTAACTGATAGTGCTCCAGTTTGTTGAGATGCCTCCGCACCTGCCGATTCCCTACAGGCTCGTCAACCCGCGCCTCATACTCGCTGTACAGGTCACTTGGCGGCATGGCCTCGTCTTGCTCGTCGACGTAGTCGCGAATGATCTGATAGGGGGTCCGCTGGGTCGGCTTGAGCGACTGAACGGTCTGGTCGCGAATCTCCTGGCGGCCTTGAGGGATGGCTTCTGATACATCCTCGGCAGTGATTTCGTCGCGACCGTCGCGGTCGGCGGCTTTTGCTGCCTCTCGCAGAACTGTGATTGCGACTCGAGCATCCCCAGCCGCCGCATCAGCAATTTCTCGAAGCAAGTCTGTACTGACGGTGTCGGGATGCGAGAATGCTGCTTCAGCACGCGCTCGGAGAATCGCGACCAGCTCGGAGAGTCCATACTGTTCGAATGGTATCGTTTGCGTTCCGTGTAGCCGGGATTGCAAGCGGTCGTCGATTTCCGCGAATAGGTCTTCCTCACGGTTCGCGATGAGGATGAGCGAGAACTGGGGCATCCGGCGTAGGTCGTAGATGACGCCTTTGTCCTCAAGCTGGTCGACCTCGTCGAGAACAATCACGCAGGTGCCATCGTAGTCGCGGAGCCGCTCGATGAGTTCGTCCTAGGGTATTGACTGACGATGGACATCGAGGGTGTGGCCAGGGTTCTCGAGAATTCGAAAGATCGCTCGGTAGCCGGAGTAATTCTGCCAGCAGTTCACCAGCGCGGTCTCCAGCCCGAGCTCGGCCTCCTGCAGGTGCTCAAGCGTGAACTTTGTGAGGTGCGTCTTCCCGACGCCGGTCACCCCCGTGATAATGACGGGGTCGGCTCGTTCGCCACGAGTGAGTGGAGTGAGAGCCTCGGTAAGCGCTGTGTGTTCGTGGTCTCGGTGCTGCAGCTCCCGTGGGACGAACTCGGGGCAAAGGACGCGAGCGTTCTGCAGCATCGACTTGAGTTGTCGATGGGACGCCGGTGTCTTAATTGGACGTGGGGGATGTCCAGAAGTCCAGATGTCCAAAGAGGGACGGGACAATCGACACGGTTGACGAGTGCACTGAGGGTGGCGAGAGTGAATTGTGCTGGCAAATATCTTGGAACAATCGAGGATATTGGAAAGGAATATACGCGCCACCTGTTCGATTAGAAAACATGACGGAGAATGAAGAAGATGAGTCAGATGGTAGCCCCAGCTTCGCCGCTGCAGTGATTGGTGGAGGGGCAGGGTTCGCTATTGGTGGTCCTGCTGGTGCTGCTGCCGGAGCAGCTATCGCATCGTGGTTGGACTCCCAAGAAGCAGAGACAGACGACGGCCTGAGCGAGCATAACCGGGCGCTCCTACGTGGAGCGCGAGCGGTCAACCAGATTGCAGACGAAGCTGGGGGGCGAAGTGCAAGTCTCTACCTGGCCCACCTCGACAACACGCAATACGATATTGACGCAGCGGATGGGAACACCCGAAACGTTCTCTCAGCTATCGACGGTGATCCGGATCTGATATACTCCGATGTTGGTGGCCCTACCGGAAACATGATCGTCGAGGTCGAGACCGCTCAGTCACTCGAGACACAGAAGAGTCACACGCTGGAGCAGCTCGAGGACTACCGACTGAACGGGTATCAAACGGTACTGGCGATGCCAGCCGGCCAGAGGGAGGCCGCCGAGGAGTTTGTCGAGGAAAATGATGTCCGCGAGCCGATTTATGTCCTCGAAGCGCGCGAACTGGGAGGATTCATGTACTAAGGCCGGGGATATTGAGTATTGAACGCCGGAATCCCCTTCCTTGAGGTTTTAGAACTCCGGTAGTTCTCCGAGGTTATCGCTTGCGAGTGTAAGCAACGTGTGCCCAGGGAGGAAGACCAACAGATGTTGTTGTCAGTTATCGCTGGCTTCTGGGGTCTCCCGTGCGCGGATTTCGACGTCCAAATTCTCCTCGTCGAAGATCTCGTCTCGGCCTACATCGTACTCAACTGCATTAGCTTCGTTCAACCAGGTCACATCCATAGCTAAATCGAACGGTGTCATCCCGGTCTGTGCTGCTAACTCGCGCAGAGAAAGCGGGCCGTGCTCTCTGAGAACCTCCAATATACGTCCGCGAGTCTCCATCTCCAAGGCTTTCTCAAACCCATCCATCTCAATCCCCTGAGCGATTGACTTGAGGTGTTTCGCAATCTTCCCTAAGTGGCGTTCCCGCCGGTCGCGTTTCATGATGGAATCTGCCCCATCCGATTCCGCCAAGAGTTTCAAATCGTACTCCTCTTCGAACGTGCCACGGTCGCCAAGCACGTCCCTGTACGACCCTTCCACGACCAGTGACTCGTACTCCTCATGCGAGTCCTCGCCTATCTGCGGTGCCACTGACCCGGTGAAATCACCGGAGGGGATGTTCTTCGACTGGATTTCGTGCTCCTCGCCGCCGGGGTGGAGTTTCACAGTCCCGTCCACGTCTATCGCGGGACCGTTTCCGATATTCTCGATCTTCGGGGCCACCGCACCAGCCGAGAACGGTTCGACATCGAGGTTCATGACTGGGGATACCTCTTGCTTCCTTGCCCGCCGGGTTTCACGAACCATCCCCCACGTCAGGTACGCGTACACACCGGTGACGATTACGAGGACGACGGTGGAGACGGAATTGATGACGGGGGCAAGGCTAGTGAGCGCGTCAATCATGCGATGGGCAGACGTGTCGCTGATGCAGAATTAGTGTGTCGTCTCTACCTACCTACTGGAGTAGCGAGTATCACCACATGGACCCCCGCATTCTCAGGAACACTCAATGAACCCCCGCCCTTGAGGACAGGACTCTCCAGAAAGGACGACTCCATAGAGAACGGCAACGTCATGGCAGATTCGCGCTACCGATGCGCCGGTGTTCCTCAGAGGATATCCTACTCCCAATCAGGAACAGATTGATAAGATTGGTTCACAACTTGTGGAACATGCCGGACTTGCCCGACGATGCGACCATCCACCGCAACGACCAAGAGAAAGTTCGAATCTGGAAAATCCCTGACGAAGAATCCCTCTCCGGGGCATACTACGAGGTAGAATTCTTCTTCTACGAAAACGACGTCCGCTTCGAGGACCTAGAGCTCGCCGAACTCTACGCCGACGTCTACTGGGTTGCCGATATGTTCAACGAGAAAGAAACCGGTGAGCGCGGCATCCCACCGCGAGTCGCTCGACGCGGCCAGGAGGCGATTGTGGCGTACTGCATCGCGCGGTCTCCCAGCACGAGCGTCGAATGGGCTGCCGCCGAGTTCGACGTCAGCGAGGGCACCGTCCGGACATACCTGTCTCGTGTCCGGCGGCAGGCAGAGGTGCAGCGTGAAGCGTTCGCCGAGAAGGACTCGGCCCACAACGCCACCGGCAACGTCACGGAGTAACCCACGCGGCCATGACGGGGGACACCACTCTCTATGTGTTCGGGGACAACCACAGGCATCCCCGAAACGACGTCAAGGAACGCCTCAACGAGACGATTCCCGAGACCGCCCAAGCGCTCGTCATCGAGCACGCAGAGAAGGGCGACGATCGGCCTGCGCCGCCGGACCGGGCCGCCCTGAAGAATCCCTGCTTCCTCATCCTCCAACTACTCACGTACTCCAGAAGAACCCGCGCTCGGCGTGCAGCCGACCGCGTAGCCTCCGCCGAGGAAACAACGGTCCCGGAGGAGGTGGCGGCGGAGCACGGGCTGTCAGTAGCGTACACGGACATCTCTCACCAACATCGCGTAGCACAGCAGCCATGGTACCTCACACTTGGCTCCTGGGCCGCGTTCCTCGCGCTGCTCCTGGGGTGGACCCTCAATTTCTACGTCAGCCTCTTTGCGGCCCTCCTCATCCCATTGATGGCGCTCGTATCCCAGCGAATTCATCACCGGATGCGCGAGCAGAAGATGGCCCGCGACCTCCGCAGGCTCGCGGATGACTACTCGGAGATCGTCTTCTTCACCGGTGACAGCCACGTGGATTCGATTCGGGGCCGCTTTGACGGCGACGCGGTCATCATCAGTCGGCCGAACGCTCAATCCTGAGCAGTCTGAGCACGAGCGAGTCGCAATCCAGGGTAGCCTGGGAGTGGAAAAGCCGGTATTCGCGTAGGCGAACGGGCGCGAGAGCGGTTCGGATAGGCGAAACCCTGGGTTTTCGCGTAAACGTAGATTCCCCTCTAAATCCGGTGCGAACGTACCTGAAACCGGGATGTTCGACCCACAACTCACGACCGAACGGAGGGCAGACCAGTGACACAGGATGTCGATCCCGCCGGAGCAGTTCTCGGCCTGCTATTCGGCGGCGCGTTCCTGGTAATGTTGGCCGCACCGCTCAGTGATTATTCGACGATCAACCTCGAGCTCTGGGGGCTGCTCGCGATTGTGGCCGGCATCGGATTCGGGGGCCTCATCGTGGTCGTCGCGCTGACCAGCCGAATATAACATATGGGAGCGCTGTCACTCACGCGTACAGACACCCACGAGGCCATGACAGGCAAGCAAGTCAGCGACGAAGAGCTCCTGAACGTGTTCCGGGCATCAAACCGGCCGTTCATGCTCACGAGCGACATCGTCGACAACGTCGCCATCCAAAAGCGCGCCGTCCAGAAGCGCCTGAACCAACTTGAGGACGAAGACCGGCTTGAGTATCAGGAGGCAGGGTCGGCACACATCTGGTGGCTGGCTGACGGCGAGCCGACCGAGCCGGTCGGCACCCAGGGCGCGCGGTTACTCCGGACGGCGAAACGGGCCCGACGGCTCACCTCGTTCGCTCGGCTCGTCGCAACCACTAGCGGCGGCATCGCCGTGTTCGTGATGGTTTCATACCTGTTCCTCGCGGAAGTCCCGAACTCCCAGATTCCCTTCTACACGAAGACAGAGGTGGTTGAACTCGCGTTCATCGCGGCGATTGTCGCTGCCCTCGGAATAATCGCGTGGGGGAGTCTGGGCCTGACCGCATATTTGCTGCCTCGGATAGCCGCCGAGCGCACCCGCTCATAATCCACCGGGGCTACTTCGCGGGCCGCCAGCCTTGGTCAGTCGGATATAATTAGCCGAGGTCCTTGAGGATGCTAATCACGTTGATCACTCAAAATTGAGTGGTCTCGACCTAATTGGTGATTCCCTGGGTTGTCTACGGACCCATTCTTTTATTGTTAGATGTGAAAACAGAGAGGGAAGATGGCGACTGGACTGGCTCCCGCAGCTAGGGGGTATACGTTTCAAGATGTCATCGGTGGCGTTGCAATCCTTTCGGTACTGTTCGAAGAAGCCGAAGCAGTAGCTATTGAAGATGCGTTCGAGTCGGGAGACAAATTTGATGATCTGATTCTTGAACAAGAGGGCGATCAGATTTGCTTTCAGATAAAAAACCGGCCAGGGCAGCGACTTACTTCAAGCGACCTAAATAACGCCTCCTCAGAGTTCCATTTAGACGACTTTGTAGACTCCGCAAGGGAGCGATTTGCTGCGGGAGAAGGCTCCAGGTTCGTCATTCTAACGTCTCATCTTGGAAAGCCTGATGAAGATATTGACTTTGAAGACGACGGAGAGGTATCGTTCTTTGGTGATCTCAAATTCCCAGCAAAGCATTTAGCCAATAGTTCTGGAGAGGTATCATCGGGAATAGAAATTGAATATGTACTAGGTGTTCCCGGTATTGATACAGCTGATGACGAGGAACTCGCCGAGACTATCCGGGATACAGACCTTGTACAGCAAATTGAAAAGAGGGTTGTCCCGGTTTTTGATGAACTAGAACATCCAGAGATTAGTGAACCAAAGACGCTCGTAACAGACGCTATTGACTTGGCGAGATGGGGCCGCAATCACTCTTCGATTACTCGGCTCACACGAAAGGATATTGTAAGGAGATTAGGATATATCCCCACCCCCGACTTGCCGCAAGAGTTCCCTGTTCAAGAGGGGTATATTGAACCGGAATGGGTTCAGGATATAGAAAATATCGGTAAGGACAGTAGCCGTTTGCTTATTGAGGGAGGGCCTGGAAGCGGCAAATCCACCGGAATCGAGTTACTTCATAAGAAATACTCAGAAACGGCAGAAAAGCGAGCATTATGGTTCTTCCTGTATGTACCGGACGACGCTGAACACGTAGAACAAAAAAGGAACGACCCAGCCTGGTTTCGGCATCAACTAGCTGCACAGCTCCAGAAAGCGTTCCCGGAGGCGTTTGTTGACGGAGTCGAGACCCCAGTCTGGACAGGGACTGACGATCTTCAGGGGTATATTGACAGTGTAGCTGACTGGGCTTCCCGTGAGAATAAACAACCATTCATCATTATTGACGGGCTCGATCACGCCCTGCGTTCATTCGGCGACACTTCCCACGGTGACGAAATTCAGGATACAGTACTTGAGGAACTAGCCGCGCTTGATTTCCCCTCCCCCTTAACCCTGGTAATGGTCAGTCGCCCACTGCCCACCGAAATACATCGAAATCTGAGAGTAAGCGAAACAATCACTGTCCCTGAGTGGGGCGAAGATGAGATCGACCGTTACCTCGAAGAAAACGATGTCACAACAACTGACGATTTAGTAGAACGGGTAGAATCAGTATCAGGTGGTCTTCCGGTTATCCTCTCGCACCTTCTCAGAAAGGCAACAACATCTGAGGGCGAAGTACAGGACGAACTTCGATCAGCCTTGAATGATGCGTCTGACGTAGATGGTGAACTTGAGCAGTACTATCAAACCGTGTGGGGCCCGCTGCGCCCACACGAGCGGGACGCAGTAACCCTAATTGCGCTTAATCCGACGGGGCTGGAGACCAACGTTATACATGAATTGATTGACCTTCCTTGGACTCGTCAAGAGCTTTCAATCGGTGATATACCATTATCCCACATCATCGATGGGTCAGGTGATGGTCTACTTCGAGTGTTTCATGATAGCTTTCGATCCTTCGCACTTGATCAGATCCGTTCAGATGAAATTGAGGAGGGTCACGTACGAATATTCGATCATCTGTTGAGGCGATGTGAAAAGGTCCCCACTAGGTTAGACAGCCTCACCTACCACGCAGAGAATGGCCCGGGACGTTCGGCCCTCAAGGATTTCGTCTCGCTTGAACAGGTGCTGCAATGGTGGAAGAACGGCGCTCATGTCAAGCAAGTACTTCAAGCAATCAACTTGGCTTTCGATGCCTCGCTACGTGAGGGAGACTATGTTAAGGCGTTTGATTGTACGATCTTAGGAGGAGTTACCCGAGATATGCTGAATATATACGCCAATAATAGCGACCGCCTCGGGTACTACATAGCACGAGATGACCGTGATGCAGCAATCCGACTAGTCAATCAGGTCCGAGAATATGACGGTGGTACACAAGAAGCGCTTTCGGCAATGCAGACTGTTGCTCGGGAATGGGAAGACGAGATTGAATCCGAATGGATGAGGCAGTGGGAGAATGATTATCAAGAAGCCGAACAACCGAGTTGGGATCCAGCGGCCTATTTTGAACTTGGAGCGATTCTCTTGCATCCGGACGAGTATTGGGACGTTGCGGAGGAAATTCGCCGTGCCGAGACAGGGGAACATTTTCCTCGAGAAGTCCTTGCAGCTGCAAGCAACCGTCCAGAACTGATAGATTATCAGGTTCAGCCTCCAGATTGGCTCTTTGAAGATAGCAAGGTAGCTTTAGAGGCCTGTGGAAAACTTGTTCATCAGCTCCCAGACTCGTGGAGAGAAGAACTCCGTGAAAACGCTCCTTCCCCCTCTGATGTGTCGATTGCTGGCCTACATACGCTGCTTTTGTGTGGAGGCCCACAGGACGAAATCGTGCGGAAAATCGAAGATCAACGACTCGCAGAGCCCGAACAGAGTCTGGCAGGGACCGAGTCAAAGTTTAGTGACGCCTACTATATTGGGGCAGTTTTGGCTAGCTGTGGTCGGTCTCCGGACGAAGTGCTTGCCTGGGTCGCAGATAATTCTGCTGAATATCCAACGGTACACCAATTTATTGCCCTAGTTGGGGCTGCAACGACACGAGGATCTACTGCTGAAGCTGGCCGATGGGTTAATGCAACCCTTGAATTCCTTGAAGAACGGTTCACTGATCGAGCATTAGCGGAGCAATCGATCCCCCCTCGTGAACACAGGAGTTATCAGAAGGCTGTAGAAACCAGCATAAAACATTTTGAGACAGTGATAGAGGAGGGGGATCCAGACCAGGTAGAACGAGTTCATGAGCTTGCTAGCGAGACACATGGAGAGACGGAGAATCTGTTGCCTACGATATCTTGGGAGCTCGTTGGTACGTATCCAGATGAAATACTGCCTGAAGCGCTTAATGAACAGTTTGATAGAATTCTCAAACAACCGCCAGACGAGGAACCACCGACAAGAGCTCTAATTGAGCTGGCGTACAACGCAGCAGAATCCGGTTATACTAGACATGCTGATGACTATTTTGACAGCGCGATCGAACGCTGTTTCCGCTATGGCTATCGGAAGGATGTCTTCTTGAATGACGTCTGGAAAGGATTCTGGGATGTAGTTGGCAACGACTGGAATCGGCACAGGGGGACTGCAATTCAATTAATAAACTGGGCGCGACTGCTCCATGAATTGACTGATGGGAAGGAAACTCGGCATTACGAGGGTATGTTTTTGACAGACTTATTGGATAAAGGCCATATTGATGTTCATGAAGCTTTCGAGGGTGCCTCTAACCAGCGAACTCTGAAGATACTCCGAAATTGGCGTTTAGACAACCCTGCCGGGATAACATTTGAGGAACTAAACGCTCACATCGACGCACAGAGATCGCTGATACTTGCTAGAGAATATACAGATAGGAAGGTTCAATTCTTTGGTAAGACAGCTGAGATTGCAGCAGACAACGGCTGGGAGAACTTAGTAGGCAAATCGCTTGTCCTAATGAACGAAGGCGAGTATGTCGATGAAGGAGTGAGCGATGGTCTGGCAGAAAGACTTGAGAGCTTTGCAGAGAAACATGATGTCAGTATTCCTGAGAACATTCGAAAGAAGACGGATGATGAACCTGATATAGAAGAATCGGACGAAGAAGACATTCCTGTCAAACAAGGGGAGGCGCACCGAATACTCTCTGACTGTTCAGAAGATGATCCTCTTTCCGAGCAAGACTTCCGCGAACTAACTACCGAGGAACTACGCAATGTTGGGGAGCTACTACAAGAGAGACAGTATTGGCATGAAGGGCTGGCTGCTGTACCGTTTGCTCATGTACTGGCAGACCGAGTAGGCACAGGGGAAGCTGTTGATTTCCTCGTAAAGCTAATCGCTGAGCATGATCTAATGAGCTGGTGGATCGGCGGCCCCGGATTTGAGCGTCTCGCTGGAGCCCTTATGGATTTATCTCAAGATGATGCACTGGAGGCAGTATTAAGAGCGTGGAGGAAGAGCTCAATTATCGATGAGGCCGCCTACCAGACCGTCTTTCCTCAGTTGATGTGGACAGTAAAGCGGACAGAAGGACAAATCGCTGCTGAAAATTTGATGTCCCATACGATGCAACGTCTACGTAGGCTTTTCTGGCCTTATGAGGATAGGATTCAGATTTGGGGAAAGCTCGACAATACTTGAATTTCACTGAGAGAAAGATCTGCGAATTACCCCACAGAAAACAGAGGTTGTTGCATATATTATCGTGTATTCGGCCGCTATCTACTGAATTCTGCCAGTTCTTCGTCTACTCGTCGTCGCTGTATTTGGAATGCCACTCTGTGTGACTTGCCGGATTCTGTAAGTTCACTCATTCCTATGTCAGAATCGGATTCGCTTCTCCATGCGGGATACCCAATCTAGAATGGCATCTTTGTATTCCGGCTCGTATTGTGCGCTCTAGTTTTCGTTGGCCACTATCTCAAATAGCGGATCGATGTCGGCCACCGTGTAGTGACGAATCAACTCGTATAGGGCCCGAACTTCCCGGTTGTCTTCGCCTTGCTCCACTAACTCGAGATAGCGTTCTCCGAAGTAGGGGATGTCCTTGTTCGTCACGATTGGATCGTCCGGATCGCCGTCGTATGCTGGGTGACTCACTCGCCAATCTGCGGGATTCAGGGAGTGCTCATAGATGTCCCAGTGGGTTTCGACCGGTTCGTCAAGGTTGTCCTCCAGCGACCCAGGGAGGTCTAAGTTGATCGTCTCACGCTTCTCGAGGATGCCCTGAACGCGCTCTCCAAGGGCTTCAGATCCGACGCGCTCCGCACGACCGGGAACGTGATTCAGGTCAAAGTCACCCTTGAACAACAGCAAGTGTTCGGGGTCAGTCTCCTCCACGTAGTCACAGAAACGCGCTATCAATTCTGCTTCTGACTCAGCCGACCGTCCATCTCGAACGAGTACGTCAGACATCCCCGGCTGGCCAGGACCGAGAGCGTATCCGACGCCGATACACAGTAACTCAAGGTGGTCTGAATTGTCCAGGTCAAGTTCGGACTCCGGAACCGTCGAAATCGTCTCGATGTCGAAGGCGACGATGCCACCGTCGCTCAACTCCTCGAAACTCGAGTTCTCTATTGCAGCCTTATCTACGATGTCGGGGATACCCTCCAAAGGTGTGACCACCATGTCACCCCGGTTTGAACTCAGTTTCTTGTCTCCTTGGTAGACGTCGCCTTCAGCCTCCTTGAACAGGTACCAATCGTCGGGTTCGATATCGTATTGGTCGGTCTCGTTACGCCAGATCTTTAGCGTCGTTCGATTACCCTCGATATCTGTTAGGTGGTAGAGTTCGTTTCCGTCGTCGAATCTCTGAACTTGGTCTACTCTACTGACGATGTTTATCGTGTTACTGTCGACGATATCTTCTCGCGTATTTCGCGGGAGCGGCATTCAAGTAACCGAGCCACCCCATATATGTCAACATTCCGCTATCGGTCGTGGCTGTCCTTCTGAGACCGATCTAGTATGCGTGGCTCATCGCCAACGGTCCTATTCCAAGTCCACTGAAAGCCTAAATCCCTCCACGTTCTACTGCTCTGACGACGGCTGATGAGCGAAGAATCATCGTTTCATCCCGACGCCTTCCATACCGGTAGAAGCTCACACGTAGTATGTTCCGGCTGTCATCTCCCGGTCCCCAACTTCCTCGTATCCGGCCGCTCACGCCAACGTTATCAGTACCATCTCCAAGCAGGCGAGCTTTCGATTACGGATTCAGTCGGAACTAAGACCTACTCCTTCTATAACGAATGTCGCCAACAACTACTCGAGCTTGCCGACCTCCTCAGTAGTCTTCGAGGGTGTCCAAGCTGTGGGTCATCGGAGCGCGACCTTTCGGTCAATGTCTCAATCAAACCTGGACCTGGATATGACGACAAATACAGGGTATCAACAGCAGTCTGTGAATCGTGTGCAGAGTCACTGCACGCCCGGCAATCAAACCCACCGACCTATGATGATGACCGAGCGTACTGTATCCCTCAGTGGGTCTCAACGCCGCCTTGGAAGCGAGAATACCGCACATTCACAAGCGACGAACTATCCCCGACTGCTGTTGCACCTTTTCCACCGAGCTCTACGTCTGCAAACACAGAAAACCCAGACCTAGGCCTCGATGAAGCCAGCTCGTTTGAGGTTCGGAAGGCATTCCACGAACTAATCGAGGGATGCCGAGTCACACTCGGCGTGATTGAGTATACCTCTGAGAACCGTCCCCTCCAGTTTCTCGCCCTCCATGGGGTCGTTGAAGCGACTGACCGGACCGCCGATCCACCGCAGCTCACTCTCTCAGTCGGCGACGTCGATGGTTCGATTCACAAATCAGAACGGTTCAGCCCAGATCGAGTCCAACTATACGGAACCCCAAGCGAGAAGAACTCGAGTCAGGGCGCATATCAGTACAGGGCTATCGAAGCGCGTGTCGAAACGTGGCACGACCAATCGGTGGAATCGCCACAGTTTGAAACGCTCTTTCGAGGATATGTTACGGGGTTAGAATACCAGGGGCCGACAAAACATGAGTACACAGTGTCTGAGACAGTACCTGTTGAGGGGTATCCACCAGAGCCTGATCCTCCAGAAACCGTGACAAATCTATCGACGGTCTACTTTGACGACGGTCGGCTTTCAGCCGACTTGGATGCCTCTGAGAATCAATGGATAGCCAAATTAACTGGGCTATCTGAACGGTACCATTTTTCGAAAGATTGGATCGCATATTCTAAGCCGGGGCGAGACAGCGACATCGTCTCAGGGTCAGCAGAACTGAGCGAGGACGCGTTTATCGAGATCGGGTGGGACAGTAGACAGCGGTTTGTCCCGCCAGAATCAGCGTATTCGGGTATTGAAGACAACCCGTATAAAATACGCCGCTACTTCAAAGTGGAACACGGAGGGTTAGTTGAATATCGGCGAGAGGAGGTCAAAGAGGAGTTGGAGTAAGCATCTCAGGGCGGAATCCAAGTCCTGGCAGTAGTTGCTAGCTCGGTTTCTGTATTCATATAAGTCGTTACATCAGTCAGAACAGTTTTCTTGTTCATTCCTCCTGAGTTTGAAGCCCCTATCCGGAGAAATAGTATCAGACCTATGCAGGTGGTGGAAGTTGGATTCCCTCATTGCGGTAGAGAAACAATCGCAATGATGCCTGCAGATCCGAGCTTAGGATCAGCAACACCGCAATTTGGTAGAATCAGACCAGTGGAGCGCTGCGGGTGTACAAATTGTAGCGGTGGATAATATGTCCGATATAGCTAGAATTCTACAGCAGTCTCCTCTTGATCAGCCTCCTTCGTGGGGAGTGAATAGATCGGAATCCCCCAGATCCAGCGCTAGATGTTACTCACCGTGTTCTCTGTCCATCACCCAAAGACTTACGAGCAAATACTGTCTACGGATAGGTATGCAACGGCAGACTGAGCAGGATGGGAACCAAACTCGTTCCCTCCCAGAAGGCGCTCACGAGGAGATTAGCACCGCGGAGTTCTACGAGCAAATCGGTGAGGAACTCGAACGCGCTCTCGGCTCAGAGTAACGCTGTTTAGTATTCTGCCGTTTCCCCGAACATTCCGAAGTCCAAATCCTTTTCAGCGTTTCTTGTGCGTATGTAGACAATGACATATACCCCGTCAGTATCTGCGGTCTATAACAAACATACTGACGATACATATCAAAGGCACTTGCTCAGAGGGTGTGGCCGGGACGCATTCTTTGGTGCGATTTATTCCCTACACAAGGAATACGGGATTCTAAAGGCGAATTTCAAGCAAATTAGTGCCTCCCCGACCGACCACTATTACTACGCAGTCCCCCAGGGCCAGGTCAGTAAACCACGATTCCACGCGCAAATGCTTCTTTCGCGGTACCTATCTGCCATCTACAGAACGATTGAGGTCATGAAGTTCTGTCTGGCAAGCGCAGCACAAACAGCACCGGCTAACATTTTCCTACATCCGCCGATGAGTCCGGCATTATCACGATGGGATACCTCCTCCCAAACCGGAGGTCAACCCTGGAATCACGCCTGTGATGACGTAATGACGCGGTTCACCTATCTTCGAGGGATACGGAACGCTGCGGTTCACGCGTCTCTCAAGGGATTCAAACTGGACTACGACTCGTCGAATGATACGGTACTCATTTCGATTAAACCGACCAAGTTTGACCAAGACCAAGCTCTCCAAGGATACGACCCGAAAAATCAGTCAGCAACGTATTCTTTCACAGATACATACCTGCGATTCGAAGACGATACAGATGAAGCCCTTCATCCGGTGGATAATATTTTTGAATACCACAACGAAATAATTGAGCCGTTCATCAAAAAGTTCGCAAACAAGCTCTAACTCCACAGGGGGGAACCGACCGTAGAGGAAGGGTTTGACGCGGCATCACTATTCATCCCGATCGTCGCTCAGCAACTCTTCGTAGACAGAATTGGCTGAGCGATGAGCGGTTTCAGTCACTGAACTTTGGAAGGACTACTAGTAGTTACTGTATTTGGAACGCCCACATGCCGTTCGTGCCGTTCGACGACCGCCCCATCAGCATCGACGAGGGCAGCCGGGAGGTCCGGCTGCCTCACGAGACGGGTGTCTCCCTGACCACCCGCGACCACGAGCGCGAGTTCAAGCGCGTCTCCATGGCGGACCTGATGACCGAGACCAATTATCTCAATCCCGACGTCGAGGTCATCGCCGAGATCAACACCCGGGAGAGCTTCGAGAGCTTCGCGCAGGTCCTCAACACGGGCCACGGCGTGGTCGGCACGACGCACGCCGAGGACGTCGAGACGCTCGTTAACCGGGCTGTCGAGCAGGGCGTCCCGGCCTACCTCCTCCGGGAGGTCGACCTCGTCGTCTTCCCCCGGCACGTCGACGGCGACCGCTACGTCGGCGAGGTCGTGGAGTTCGTCGACGACCCCGACGACGCCACGGAGACCATCGAGAAGGATGGCGGCGCAGTCCACTACCGCCGGGTCGCCGAGCGCGAACCGGACAGCGATCGCAGCTACTCGTTCCGGGGCGCCGAGGACGTGCGGTTCTTCGACGCGCTCGCCGCCCGCACCGACCGCCCCGTCGGGGACGTCCACGACGAGTTCGCGCGGAAACGCCGCTACGTCCAGTACCTCCACCGGGAGGGCGTCAGTGACTTCGACGAGCTGTTCGGGCTGCTGTCGGACCTCCGCACAGACGAGGCCGCGACCGTCGAGCGACTCCAGCGGAGGGCCGGCGGGTGACCGGCGGCGACACGCTCGGCGTGGTCGACCGCGCCCTGTACGCGCTGTTCGCGCGGCAGGCCGACCGCGACCGCCACGACACCGACCGCAAACGCTACCGCGCCACCCGCCTCGACCTCGGCTTCGACGTCTTCCTCGCGCGGGTCTACGGCGCCTCCTGGCTCGCGTTCGCGGCCGTCCCGGCGGCAGCGGCGCTGGCGGGCCTCGCGCTCGGTGTCGGCCCGCTCGTTCCGATAGCGCAGGCGCTGCCGGCGAGCCAGCCGGCAGCCGTCTGGGTCGCCGTCGGGCTCCCGCTGGGCCTCGCCACCAAGCGCGCGACGGTGTGGGCGGGCGGTCGCTACCTCGGCTGGCGAGCGAAGGCCCGGCGAGCGGACATCCAGGCCACACTGCCGGGTGCCGTCCGCTACCTCGCCGTCCTCGCGTCGGGCACGACCGACGAGCGCGCCCTCCTCGCGCGCATCGCCGACCGGCCGGCCGCCTACGGCGAGACCGCGGCGGCGTTCCGTGACGTGCTCAACACCGCCGAACTCACAGGCAGCGTCGACCGGGGGCTACGAGTCGTGGCCCGCGACACCCCGAGCCGGGACGTGCTCGCCCCCTTCCTGTTGAAGCTCCGCGAGCACGCCGCACAGGGCCCGGACGCCGTCGCCCAGTACCTGGAACTCGAATCGCGGATGCTCGCGAACAGCCGCGAACGCAGCCGGGAGCGCGCCGCGGGCTTCCTCGAACTCGTCGCGGAGCTGTTCATCGTCCTCCTGGTGTTGCCCGCGCTGCTGGTCATCGTCGCCACCGTCATGAGCGTCCTCGCGCCCGGGCTCGGGGCGCCGGTCGCCACGCCGCTCGGAACGAGCACCGTGCGCGCGCTGCTGGTCTACGGGAGCGCGGGCTTCGTGCTCGTCGTCGGCGTGCTCGCCGCCTGGCTCGTCGGCGACATGCGACCCAGGGGGTTCGCCTGGCACGGCCACAGCCGCTCGACCGGCCTCGGGGTGTTCGCGAACGCCGCCAGGAATCCGGCGGACGCCGCCATCGTCGCCGCCCTGCCGTCGCTCGCCGTGGGCGGCTGGCTCGCCGACGCCGGCCTGAGCGCGGTGAACGTCGCGTTGCTGTCGTACGTCGCGTTCGCCGTCCCGGTCGGCGCCGTCGCCGCGCGCCGGGCTCGCATCGACGACGCGAAAGACCGCGAGATACAGGACTTCGTCCACGCCGTCTCCGGCCACGTCAGTCTCGGCCGGCCGTTCGGCGACGCCGTCTCCCGAGTCGCCGACGACGTCGACCTCGGCCCCCTGAATCCGGACGTCGACGACCTCGCGTTCAACCTCGCCGTCACTACCCACGACGAGGACGTGCGGGCGGCCGCCCTCGGGCAGTTCGTCGAGCGCGTCGACACCCAGCTCGCCGCCCAGACGGTGGGGCTCGTCTCCGGCGCGCTCGACGCCGGCAGCGACGCCGACGCGGCCTTCGAGGCGCTGCAGGCGGAGGTCGGGCGGCTCTACCACGAGAAGCGCGCGCTCCGGTCGCGGCTGCTCGTCTACGTCGCCGTCGGCTGGACGACCGCGCTGCTCGTCGTCGGCATCACGGTCGCCGTGAATCTCGCGGTCCTCGACAGCTTCGCGCAGCTGTCGGCGGTCTCGGACGCCGCGAACGCGGGCGGCCTCGCCATCGACCCGGGCGCCGTCGACCTGGAGCGCGACCGCTTCCGGTTCTACGTCGTCACGCAGGCGACGATGCTGGCCTGCGGCTGGTTCGCGGGCGCCGCGAACCGCGGGCGCTACGACGCCCTGCTGCACTCGGGGCTGCTCGTCGCGGTCGCGTACGCCGTCTTCGCGGGGGTCGGGATGCTGTGACGGGCGAGCGCCGCGGGCAGTCGAACGTGGTCGGCGTCGCTATCCTGCTCGGCGTCACGGTCGTCGCGCTCGGCGCGCTCACGGCGAGCGTCGGCACCGTCGTCGACCAGCACGCCGCCGCCAGCGACACCCGCCGGGTCGCCGGCGACCTCGACGACGCCCTCGAGCCGGTCGAGACGACGGGCGTCCACCGGGGCGACGTGGCGTTCACGGACGGCGAGCTCGACCTCGTCGAGCGCCAGGTCCGGGTGTTGAACACGAGCGGCGTGGCCGCCACAGTCGACGCGAACGCGCTGCGGTTCTCCGCGGGCAGCCGCGAGGCCACCTACCTCGCAGGCAGCGTGCTCGTCGCGGGGGACGACTGGGCTCGCGCCCGGAGTCCGCTGGCCGTCGCCGCCGACCCGGACGTCCTCGTCGTGAGCGTGCCCGCGCTCCGCGGGAACGTCTCGCTGGCGGCCAGCGGCGGCAGCGGCGTCACGCGGACCGTCCGCTCGAACGTCAGCCACCACCGCCGCAGCCTCGGCGAAGCCGGCTACCGGGTCGCCGTCGAGACGGAGTACGTCGACGCCGTCACCGGCGAGTTCGAGGAGATGGGTGCGACGACCGCGACGCGTGACTTCGACGGCGACGGCGTTCGGAGCGTCGTCGCCCACTTCGACGGTGCGCGCACCGGCTACCTCGTCGTCCACGAGACGGAGGTGACAGTCGAGTGACCGCCAGTCGCGCGGTCACGCCCGCCGTCGGGAAGGCCCTCGAAGCCGGCATCGTCGTGCTGTTCGTCGCCACCGTGACGACGGCGCTGTACGGCGGCGTGGTTCCCGACGCCCGGAACGCCGCCGGGGGCGAAGTCGGCGAGCGCGCGCTCGAACAGGCCGCCGCGGAGGTGGAGGCCGCCGTCCCAGCGTCGGGCCGCGACGCGTCCGTCGAGCGCCGCGTGTCGCTGCCCGGGAGCATCAGGGACCACGGCTACGAGATTCGGGCGGCGAACGGGTCGCTCGTCCTCGACCACGACCACCCGAGCGTCGGCGGGTCGACGCCGCTCGTGCTCCCCGAGCGCGTCCGGACCGTCACTGGCTCGTGGGACGGCGGCGGTGGCGTCGTCCGCGTCGAATCACACCCAGAAGGCGGGCTCGTCGTCGTGCTCGCGGACGAGGCCAGGGAGGTGAGCGGCCGGTGACCGCGAGTCGAGGACAGGCGAATCTGCCCGCGCTGGCGGTGGCGCTGCTGTTGGTCGGCACGAGCGTCGGCGTCGCGGTGGCGCTCGCGGGCGGCGCGTTCGTGGCTGCCGACACCGAACCGCGGGACACGCGCCTGGCGTCGTCGCTCGCCGAGCGCCTGGTCGCCGCCGACGGCCCGCTCTCCGTGCGCGCGAACGTCCTCTCGCGGGACGCGGTCGAGAATGTCTCGAGAGCGGTCTGCCCGGGGGACGCGGACTGCCGGGTTCGGCTCGACGGGGAGACTGTGGCGGCGCGCGGCGACCCGGAACGCGGCGAGACGGTGCGGCGCGTCGTACTCGCCGCCGACGCCGAGTGGCGGACGCTCGACTCCGCGCTCTCGGGCGCGGACGCGGTGACGCTCCCGCGGCGGACCGCGAACGCGACGGTCCGACTGGACCCGCCGACCGGGACGCGCGTGACGACCGTTCGGGCGAACGGCCGCGTCGTGCTCCACGACCCCGACGGCCTCGACGGACGCTACGACCTCGCGCTCTCCCGGTACGACACCGTGACGCTGGCGCTCGATGCGAACCGCGACCTGGGGGCGCAGACGCTGACAGTGGACTACCGCGTCGAGACCACGAGTAAGGCCGTCCTGGCGGTGACGGTCGATGCGTGAGCGGCCGCCGCGCGGCCAGGTGTCGCTGCCCGCGGTGGAGGCTGCCGTCGGCGTGCTGTTCGTCGTCGCGGTCGCGGCGGCGTTCGCGTTCGGTTCGCCGGCGGGCGGTGTCCCACGGGAAGCGCAACTCGACGCGTACGCGAGCGACGCGGCGACTGTGCTCGCGAACGAACCGCCACAGCACGGCGACAGCACCCGGCTCGCGGAGGTCGCGGCATCGGAGAACGCGTTCGCCCGGGAGGCCGACGCGCTGGAGCGCCGCGTCGACCGCATCCTCCCCGACAACCTCCTCTTCCGGGTGGCGACGCCCCACGGGACGGTCGGGTACGCGCGCCCGTCGACTGTGCCGACGGGCGTCGCGACGGTCCCCACCGGCGGCGGGACGGTGACGATATGGGTGTGGTACGCGTGACTCGGCGCGGCCAGCTCGTGCTCGTCGCGGCGGCCGTCGCCGCGCTCGCGCTCGTTCCGGTCGCCGCGGCCTACCTCCAGTTCGGGTACACGCCCGCGGTCGCCGACCCCGACCCCGGTCACGGCGAGCGCGTCGCGAGCGAACTCGACCGCCTCGTCGACGACGCCGCGGAGCGGGCGACCGGCCGACCCTGGAGTGAGCGAGCGGCGGCGGTTGGCGCGCTCCAGACGGCACTCGGCCCACCGGTCGACACCCTAGAGCGGAGTGGGTTGGGTGACGCCGTCGCCGTTCGCGTGACGGAGAACGAGTCGACGGCGGCGACCGTCGCGTGTCCCGGCGGCCCGGGACGCGCGTTCGGCGGCTGCGAGCGCGACGGCGGCGTGGTCGTCCAGGAGCGCGCGAACGAGACTGTCGTCGTCGCTGTCGCCCTGGACGTGCGCGTGACGACGCCGGACGGAACGACGACGTTCACGCGAGTAGTCCAGCCGAACTGACAGCTCGTCCGGTGGCGGCGAGCTTACTTCGCGGGACGCCTCTGTGGCTGCCGGTGCGCCGAGGCGGTCGCGCGGCCGACTGGCGGGGTGCGCGGCACTCGGCGGTCTCGCGGCTCAGGTGCCGGAACATCGTCTCCGGAGAGCGACAGTAGGACCGAGTTTCGACCAGCAGCGCGACGGACCGCGATTCGTAGCCCTGTGGGTGTGGCGCCGGCTCCGAGCCTACTCGCGAATCGGCGTTCTATAACAAAGGCAACAGATGCCGCCAGCGGTGGTATGGGCACGCGAGAAAGCGAACGACGGAGAGCATCGTCCCGCACGAGCAGCCTCCTCACACTACTCGTCGTGGGGGTACTCGTCGTCGCTCCGGCGAGTCTCGGGGTCGCCGGCGCGACCACCAGCGCCACGGACAGCGCCACGCCCGGCAACACAGACGACGCTGCGGCCGCCAGTCACGCACAGCAGACACCGCTCGTCCCCGAGACCGGGTCGCTCGGCGATACGAGTACGAAGTTCGCGGGTGCCGGCGCCAACGACACGTTCGGGGCTGCGCTCGCGCACGGAGACCTGAACGGAGACGGTGTCGAGGACGTCGTCGTCGGCGCGCCCGAGAACGACGCCGGGGACGGCAACAACTCCGGCGCGGTCTACGTGTTCTACGGCCCCGTCGAAGCCGACGGCGTCGACGCAGCGTCAGCGAACGTTACGCTCCACGGCGTCGACGCCGGCGACCGCGCCGGCTACGCCGTGGCCGCGGGCGACGTCGACGACGACGGCACGGACGACCTCGTCGTCGGCGCGCCGCTCGAAGACGCCAACGGCCAGTCCGCCGGCTCGGTGTACGTCGTCGACGGGGGCGACGACCTCCCCGAGAACGACTCGTTGTCGACCGCAGACCACGTGCTCCGCGGCGAGAACGGGGGCGACCGCGCCGGCTGGGCCGTCGCTACCGTGAACCGGACCGACGGCGACGACGTGCTCGTCGGCGCACCCGACAGCAACGCCTCCGCGGCCAACGCCGGCGCCGCGTACGTCGTCTCCGACCCCGGCGTCGGCTCGCTCGCGAACGCCACGGCGACGCTCACGGGCGAAGGGAGCGGTGACGCCGCCGGCTGGGCCGTCGCCGACGCCGGCGACGTCGACGGTGACGGCAGCCAGGACGTCCTGGTGAGTGCGCCCCGGAACGACTCCACCGCTGCCGACGCCGGCGCCGCCTACCTCCTCACGGAGAACGCCACCGGGACGGTCTCGCTGGCGGACGCCCGCCTGAAGCTCGCCGGCGACGCCGCGCGTGACCGTGCCGGCTGGGACGTGGCCGAGGCCGGTGACGTGAACAACGACGGCTACGGCGACCTCGTCGTCGGCGCACCGTTCGCCGAGACCGCGGACAGCGAATCGAACGCCGGCATCGCGTACGTGGTCTACGGGGGTGAGGACGGCGCCGGCACGGTGAACCTCTCCGACGCCGGGACGACGCTCGCCGGCAGCGGCGAGGACGACTTCGCCGGCTACTCCGTCTCCTCGGCCGGCTCCGGCGACGTGACCTGTGACGACTACGCCGACGTCCTCGTCGGCGCGCCCGGCAACAACTCCAGCGCCGTCGACGCCGGCGCCGTCTACGTCGTCGCCGGTAGCGAGTTCCCCGAGACCGAGCGCAACCTCTCGACGGCCGACGCGACGCTCGCCGGCGAGGGTGAGGGCGACCGCGCCGGCACTGCCGTCGCCGACGCGATGGACGTGACCGGCGACGGCGACGAGGACGTCCTCGTCGGCGCGCCGTTCGACGACTCCAGTGCCGTCGACGCCGGCGCCGCCTACCTCGTCGCCGGCGACTGCCCCGAGCCGGAACCGGAACCAGAACCGGAGCCCGAGCCTGAGGACGTCGTCGTCACCACGGAGTGTATCGACGAGCAGGGGGCTGTCACGGTCACTAATCCCAACGACGAGCAAGTCACCGTCACCATCGAGGGCGACAGCTACACCCTCGCGGCCGACGGTTCGGACGACGATTCGATTACGCTCTCTGACCTCGACGACGGCGACTACCAGTGGAGCGCGGAGACCGAGGACGGCACCGACGTCGGCGACGGCACACTGACTATCGACTGCGACGAACCGGACGACGTGCTGGTGGCGCTGGAGTGCGTCGACGAGCAGGGCGAACTCACCGTCGTCAACCCCAACGACCAGAAGGCCACCCTCACCGTCGAGGGCGACAGCTACACCCTCACCGCGAACGGGACCGCAGACGACTCGGTCACCGTCGACGACCTCGACGACGGCGACTACCAGTGGAGCGCGGAGACCGAGGACGGCACCGACGTCGGCGGCGGCACGCTCACCGTCGACTGCGACGAGCCAGAGGACCTCCTCGTCACCACGGAGTGCGTCGACGAGCAGGGCGAGCTGACGGTCACCAACCCGAACGACCAGAACGCCACTCTCACCATCGGAGGCGACAACTACACGCTGACTGCAAACGGCACCGCAAACGACTCCCTCGTACTCTCAGGGCTCGACGACGGCGACTACGACTGGAGCGCCGAAGCCGAGGATGGTACCGACGTCGGCGGCGGCACGCTCACCGTCGACTGTGACGAGCCGAGAGGCGCACAGGACACCGTCGCCGTCACCGAGAAGTGCGAGCAGCTGACCGTCAGAAATCCGAGTGACAACGACGAAGACGTCGACTTCCGCATCCGGAACGCCTCCGGCGACCTGGTCACCACCGTCCGGGACGTCGCGCCCGGGGAGGGCGACACCATCAACGGGCTCTCCGGCGGCGACTACGCCGTCGACGCCCGCTACGTGACAAACGACTCGTTCGCCTCAGACAACGTCACCGTCAACGGCCGGACTCGGGCGACGGTGACAGTCGCCGACTGTCGCCAGCCGACTGACACCACCGCCGTCTCCGACGAGTGCGAACGAATCACCGTGACCAACCCCGGGGACAGCGCGGAGCCAGTCGACTTCCGCGTCCGGAACGCCTCCGGCGGCAGCTTCACTGTCGACGACGTCGACCCGGGTGACAGCGCCACGGTGAACGTGACGGCAGACGACTACACCGTCGACGCCCGCTACGTGACTGACGATTCGTTCGCCTCAGACAACGTCACCGTCAACGGCCAGACTCGGGCGTCCGTCAGCGTCGAACAGTGCACTGTCGAACAGCCCACTACCGAAGAGCCGACTACGACTGAAGAACCGACCACGACCGAGGAACCGACCACGACTGAGGAACCGACCACGACTGAGGAACCGACCACGACTGAAGAACCGACTACGACCGAGGAACCGACCACGACCGAGGAACCGACCACGACCGAGGAACCGACCACGACCGAGGAACCGACTACGACCGA